>MCHG01000025.1_pt1 | contig 154902 bp, 155 predicted proteins | sample 787351 | NCBI WGS metagenome assembly MCHG01 (sample SAMN05430296, study PRJNA330682) | permafrost metagenome | biome: Cold desert; feature: permafrost; material: soil; isolation source: enrichment culture inoculated with soil incubated with H2/CO2 at 20 degrees... ... | reverse complement strand
ATGGCTCAAGCGCTGAAAGTGGTCGACAGTTCGGCGGAGGCTGCCGCCAACGAAGCCGCGCGCGAGGCCCGCGCCGGTCTGGCCGTCCGCGCCGAGGCGGCCTCTGAACGTCTGGTCGAGGCCGAAGCTACCCTGCGCGAGACGGCGCAGATGTCGCCGGATGAGCTGGGCCAGAAGCTGCTCGACGACGCCATCGCCCGCCCGCGCGACACCGCCGGCGCCGAGAGCCTGTTGTCCGGGCTGGAGCGCGAGCGCGAGGCCCTGGGCGCGGTGAACCTGCGCGCCGAGGAAGAGGCCGCCGAATACGGCGAGCGCCTGGGCGCCATGAAGTCCGAACGCATCGACCTGACCCAGGCGATCGCCAAGCTGCGCGACGGCATCGACGAGCTGAACGCCGAGGGCCGCGAGCGGCTGGTGGCGGCGTTCGACGTCATCAACGCCAACTTCAAGGCCCTGTTCGAAGCCCTGTTCGGCGGCGGTCAGGCTGAACTGAAACTGGTCGAGAGCGACGATCCCCTGGAAGCGGGCCTTGAGATCTACGCCTGCCCGCCCGGCAAGCGGTTGTCGGTCATGAGCCTGATGTCGGGCGGCGAGCAGGCCCTGACGGCGGCGGCCCTGATCTTCGGCGTCTTCCTGGCCAACCCGGCGCCGGTCTGCGTGCTGGACGAGGTGGACGCGCCGCTGGACGACGCCAACGTCGACCGCTTCTGCCGGATGCTGCACGAGATGCGGTCGCGCACCGACACCCGCTTCATCGTCATCACCCACAACCCGGTGACCATGAGCCGGATGGACCGCCTCTACGGCGTCACCATGCCCGAACGCGGCATGAGCCAGCTGGTCAGCGTCAACCTGAACCAGGCCGAGCAGATCGTGGCGGGCTAACCTCTCGATCCTCCCCTGCGCAGCGGGGGAGGGGGACCATGCGCAGCATGGTGGAGGGGGCGAGACTGGGCGCCGAGGATTTTGGGATCAGGGCTGGGGTGGCGAGAACGCTTTGCCGAAGAGTTTGTAGCCGCCCCCTCCACCACTTCGTGGTCCCCCTCCCCCGTAAACGGCGGAGGATTCAGTGGGGCTTCTTCCGGCGTCGCATCGCGTCGCGCACGTCGCCCAGCGCAGGCCCGATCAGGAACCAGGGCTCGACGCAATAACGAGCGAACAGGCGTTTCGGGTCGGAGAACAGGCGGAACAGCCATTCGACGCCAAGCCGCCCCATCCAGCGAGGCGCCGCCTTCTGGACGCCGGCCTCATAGTCAAAGGCGGCGCCGACCGGCAGGATGACGGCATGAGGCAGGGCCTCGATGTTGTCGGCGATCCACAACTCCTGACGCGGCATGCCCATGCCGACGAACAGGACGTTCGGTTGGAACTCGCGCACGGCGGCAAGGATCGCGGTATTGCCCAGCGATCCCGGCGTGGCGTCGAAATAGCCGGAGAGGCCCTTGATCACGGCCCCCGGATAGCGCGCGCTCAGACGCTCCGCCGCCGTGGTCGCCACGCCGTCGGCGCCGCCGACATAGAGGACGCGCCAGCCCTTGCGGTTGGCCATGCTCCAGAACTGGTCGCGCCAGTCCAGATAGGTGCAGCGGTGGAAGGGGCGGCTGTGGAGGCCCAATATGCGGGTAAAGTGGATCAGCGGCGTGGAGTCCAGCTCCACCACATCGGCCATGTCGTACAGCCGCCGCATCCCCGGCGTGCGCGGCAGCAGATAGAGGCTATGCAGATTGTGGTTGGCGATGATGCTGCGCCGGCCCGCCTCGATGCAGCGTTCGACGTGCAGCAGGACTTCCTCGGGCCGCATCAGATCGACGGTCTCTCCCAAGATGCGGACGCGCTCTTCGGGGCGGCGTTGCTGCCGGAACGGGCGACGTTCGCGCGCCCGCCGGTCGGGCGGGGCGATGGCGGCGTCGGCTCCGTGCGGTTCCTGATACATGGCTTGGTTCTAGACGCCGCGTCTCAATACGTGGTTTGCGGATGCGGTTAACGACGGGACCATCAAATGCAACGCGCCTTCCTCGCAATTGCGGCCTTCTCCCTACTGGCGACATCCGCCGTAGCCCAGGACCACGCCCTGGTCCTGACCGGGGTCGGGCGCTTCGCGATCTTCGCCGACGCGGCCTCGATCACACCTGACGGAGACGGCGTGCGGATGCGGTCCCTACAGGTCAGTGAGGAGGACATGGCTATCGGCGATGTCGCCTATTCCGGCGGCTGGTCGTGGTGGCGGTTCGATTGCGCGGCCCAGACGGCGGACCGGCTGGACTTCGCCTCGCTGCGCGCGGACGGCGTCGAGGGGCCGATCACGCCGACAAAGTCGTCGCCCTACGCCATCGCGCCCGGCGGGGATGCGGCGGAACTGGCGGCGGTCGCGTGCGGGGCCGAAGTGGGGTCAGCGGATGCAACGACCGCCGCCGACGCGGTGCGGATCGGGCGCGAGCGGATGAAGGACTGAAGCGCCTCTCCCTCCCCTTCATGGGGAGGGTGGTCGCGGAGCGACCGGGTGGGGAGGGCGTGGCGATACTGGGCGCGGCGCTTGATTTGCCGAAGCGCCCCCACCCGGCCTCGCCCTTCGGGCTCAGCCACCCTCCCCATGAAGGGGAGGGAGAATTCGCTGTCCATTCCGATCCAGGTCCACCCGATCCCTCGGCAGGGCCTGGGGACATTCGTCGCGCATGAAGGCCAGCATCTTTTCACGCACCTCGCAGCGAAGGTCGAAGGCCAGCGAGGCGTTGCGGGCGCTGGTCAGACAGCGGACCTGGGCGACGCGGGCGGTGATGTCGGTGACCTGTAGCGACACCACGTCGCCGTCCCACAGGGGCGAGGCGTGGGCGATGGATTCCAGCTTGACCCGCAAGCGGTCGATCGGCGCCTCATAGTCCACATAGAGGAAGGCGACCCCGATCAGGCGGCTGTCGTCGCGAGTCCAATTCTGGAACGGCTTCTGGATGAAATAGGTCAGCGGCAGGATCATCCTGCGCCAGTCCCACAGCTTGACCACGACATAGGTCGAGGTGATCTCTTCCACCCGGCCCCACTCTCCCTCGACGATGACGGCGTCGTCCAGCCGGATCGGCTGGGCCGTGGCGATCTGGATGCCGGCGATCAGGTTGGTCAGGAAGGGTTGCAGCGCCAGACCGGCGACGATGCCCACGACGCCCGCCGAGGCCAGCAAAGACAGGCCCCACTGCCGCACGCCGGGAATGGTCATCAGCGCCAGCCCCAGCGTGATCAGGCCGATCAGGATGGCCGCAACCCTTTGCAGGATGCGCGTCTGGGTGATGTGCTTGCGGGCATAGAGGTTGTCCTCCGTGTCCATGTTGAACTTCTTCAGATGGACCACCGCGCCCATGTCCACCGCGCCGGCCAGAATCCAGCCGCACACCAGGATGAAGGCGAACAGCAGGGTCCGCCGGATGAAGAGCGAGGGTTCGGGGTCCAGCGGCGACACCGTGACGGCCAGGGCCAGGGCGATGATCATGACGGCGATGCGGACCTTGAGCCGGGCGCGGCCCAGCATGCCCTTCCAGAAGACGTCACGATTGCGCACGGCCAGCTTGAGCAGGGCGAACACGACCTGGTTCGCCGCCCAGCCGATGAAGACGAAGACGGCGGTGATGATCGAGATCACGGCCCATTCCGGCAGCCAGTAGAACTGGTTCCACAGGGCGAAGACTTTGTTGGTCAGGTTGGTCACGAACTGGGGCATGGCTTGACCATAGCCCTTCTCCCCGCCGGGGGAGAAGGGATTTAGACGGCCGCCTCGACCAGATCGGCCAGGCGGGCGGCGGCGTCGGGAATGGCGACGGAGCGGGCGGCGGCGGACATGGCGGTCAGTTGCGCCGGGTCGGACAGGACGTCGTTCAGAGCGGCGGTCAGGCTGTCCACCGTCACGTCGTCCTCGGCTATCACGCAGGCGGCGCCGGCCTCGGACAGGGCGCGGGCGTTCAGGGTCTGGTGGTCGTCCATGGCGATCTTGAGCGGGATCAGGACGGACGGAAGCGCCGCGACGGCCAGTTCCGAACAGGTCGAGGCCCCGGCGCGGCCGATGACCAGATGCGCCCTGGACAGGCGGTCGGCCATGTCGCGGAAGAAGGGGGCGACCTCGGCGGCGATGCCGGCCTCCAAGTATATCTGACGCGCGCTTTCCAGGGTTTCGGGGCGCGACTGCTGCTGCACCTTCAGACGGCTGCGGATGGCCTCGGGCAATGCCGCAAGCGCGCGGGGGGCCGTTTCGGACAGGATGCGGGCGCCTTGGCTGCCGCCGGTCACCAGCACATGGATCGGGCCGTCGCCTTCGGGGGCGACATAGGCGCGGTCGAACAGGGCGCGGATATCTGGGCGAACCGGGTTGCCGACGACCTGGGCGCGGGCCTTCACCGCCTCGGGCGCGCGGCCCAGGGTCGGAAAGGCCGAGGCCACGCCGCCGACGCGCGGCGCCAGCATCCGGTTGGTGCGGCCCAGCACGGCGTTCTGTTCGTGGATCAGGGTCGGACGCTTCTGGAGGATGGCGGCGACCAGGGCCGGGGCCGACGGATAGCCGCCGAAGCCGACGACGACGTCAGCGCCGGTGCGGTCAAAGGCCGACCTGGCCTGTCCCACGCCGCGCATGATGGCCAGACCCGCCTTCAGCATCCCGATGGGACCGCTGCCGGTGGCGGCGTCCAGCGCCAGACGCTCCTCGGCGGGGAAGGCGTGGGCGTATTGCTCGCCGCGCGCGTCGGTGGCCAGAACCACGCGCCACCCGCGCGAGGCCAGTTCGCGGGCCAAGGCCTCCGCGGGGAACATGTGACCGCCAGTGCCCCCGGCGGCGACGACGCAGACCTTGTTCATGGCGGGTACTCTCTTACGGCAGCAGGCGACGACGCGGCGGGGAAATGTTGGAGCCCGGTTCATAGGCGCCCGGACGGCGCCGCGTCAGGGCCAGGGCGAAGCCCATGGTCAGGCCCATGGCCATCATCGACGAGCCGCCATAGCTGATGAAGGGAAGCGTCATGCCCTTGGTCGGGATCAGGTTCAGGTTCACCGCCACGTTGATGCAGGCCTGCAGCCCGATCAGCATGAAGAGGCCCGCCGCCGCCGTCTGCTCGAACGGGTCGTTCAGCTTCATCGCCTTCTTCATCCCGCGGATGACGATGAAGGCGTAGAGGCCGATCATGAACAGCGACAGGATCAGGCCGAACTCCTCGGCGCCGACCGAATAGATGAAGTCAGTGTGCAGGTCGGGCACCCGGCGCTTCATCACCCCCTCGCCGATGCCGCGCCCGATCAGGCCGCCGGCGCGGATGGCCTCGGAGGCGCGGTCGATCTGGTGGGTGTCGGTCGTCTCGGGCGACAGGAAGCGGCTGAGGCGGTCGCGCATGTGGCTGAAGGTGAAGTAGAGCGACACCACCCCGCCCGCGCCCATGGCGGCGATGACGGCCACCCATTTCAGCGGCACCCCGGCCATGAAGAAGACGGCCATGAAGGTGGTGGTGATCAGCAGGGTCTGGCCGATGTCCGGCTGAATCAGCAGCAGGCCGACCGTCAGGGCCCACAGGCCGAAGGCGATGCTGACGCCCGGAACCCCCTGCCCCTTCTGGGCCTCGGCGAACATCCAGGCGGCGAAGACGATCAGGCCGGGCTTGGCGAACTCGGACGGCTGCAGGCTGAACGGGCCGAGGTTCACCCAGCGCGCGGCGCCCTTCACAGTGTCGCCGATGAAGGGCAGGGCCGCCATGACCACGATGGCCCCGAACAGGGCCAGGACCGCGATCCGCCGCACCCCGCGCGGGGACAGCAGGGAGGTGGTCAGCATCAGGCCCGTGCCCATGCTGGCCCAGACGATCATCCGCCAGGAATAGTGGAAGGGATCGGTGATCGATTCATCGGCCAGGATGGCGGCGGGGCTGGAGGCGAAGCTGAGCGACACGCCCAGCGCCACCAGGGTCAGGGCGGCGCCCAGCAGGCCGCGATCCACGGTCCAGAACCAGCGCGCGATCAGGCTCTGATCATTGCGCGAGAAGGGATGGCTGTAGCTCTGGCTCATGCGGCGGGCTCAGGCTTGGCGCCCAGCGCCAGTACGGCGGCGCGGAAGGCTTCGCCCCGCACCTCGAAGTCAGGGAACTGGTCGAAGCTGGCGCAGGCGGGCGACAGCAGGACGACCTGCTCGCCGCCGGCTTTAGCGGCGTCGGCGGCAGCCATTTCGACGGCGCGCTCCATGGTGTGGGCGACGATGTGCGGGGTGTCGCCCAGGGTTTCGGCGAAGGCGTCGGCGGCTTCGCCGATCAGATAGGCCGTGGCGACGTGGGGGAAGAGGTCGCGCAAGCTGTCGATGCCGCCCTCCTTGGCCTTGCCGCCTGCGATCCAGAAGACGGAGGGATAGGAGGCCAGGGCCTGACGCGCGGCGTCGGCATTGGTGCCCTTGGAGTCGTTGATGAAGCGGACGCCGTCGAGGCTGCCGACGGCCTCCATGCGGTGCGCCAGACCGGGGAAGGTCAGCAGGCCCTCGACCGCCGCCTCGTGCGACACGCCGAGCGCGCGGGCGGCGGCGTAGGCGAAGGCGGCGTTCTGGGCGTTGTGACGACCGGGGAGCGAGCGGGCGGCGGAGAGGTCGACCAACACCTCGCCGTCCGCCGTCAGTACGCCAGGCGCAGCCTCAATCCCGCTCATCCCCGCGGAGGCGGGGACCCAGTTCTTTGGCTGCTTAGATTCGGCCAGCGTTGTGGACACGACTCTCACTGGGTCCCCGCCTCCGCGGGGATGAGCGGAGGTGGAAACCGTGCAGACCCGCCTTCCCTGCGCCCGCAAGTCCGCCGCGATCCCCTGCCCCCAGGCCTCGTCCACCCCGACCACGGCCAACGCATCCATGCCCTGCGCCTGGAAAATGCGGTGCTTGGCGGCGACATAGCCCTCCATGCCGCCGTGGCGGTCCAGGTGGTCGGGGCTGATGTTGGTCAGGATGGCGACGTCGGGCGCGAAGCTCGTGGTCAGGTCCAGCTGATAGGACGACACCTCGATGACATAGACGGCGTCCGGCGTCGGGGCCGGCAGGGCCAGAACGCCGATGCCGATGTTGCCGCCGATGTGGACGCTCAGACCCGCCGACTTCAGCACCCAGCCGATCAGGGCCGTGGTCGTGGACTTGCCGTTGGTGCCGGTGATGGCGACGACGCGGGGGCGCTGGCCTTGCGGCAAGGCGTCCAGGGCGCGCGCGAACAGCTCGACGTCGCCGATGACCGGCACGTCCGCCGCATGGGCGCGCTCGACGGTCCAGTGCGGCTTGGGATGGGTCAGGGGCGCGCCCGGCGACAGCACCAGGGCGGCGAAGCCCGACCAGTCGGCGCGGGTCAGGTCCTCGACAAGGAAGCCTTCCGCCTCGGCCTGCATCCGGCCCGAGACGCCGTCGTCCCACAGGACGGGGACGGCGCCGCCGGCCTGAAGCGCGCGCGCGGCGGTGATCCCGGATCGACCCAGGCCGAAGACCGCGACGCGTCTGCCCTCGAAGCCAGGAACCGGGATCATAGGATCAGCGCAGCTTCAGCGTGGCCAGACCGAGCAGCGCCAGCATGGCGGCGACGATCCAGAAGCGGATGACCACGGTGGATTCCGGCCAGCCCATCTTTTCGAAATGGTGGTGGATCGGGGCCATCAGGAAGATGCGCTTGCCGGTCAGCTTGAAGTAGCCGACCTGGATCATGACCGAGGCCGCCTCGACCACGAACAGGCCGCCGACGATGCCCAGCACCAGTTCGTGCTTGGTGGCCACGGCGATGGAGCCGAGCGCGCCGCCCAGGGCCAGGGAGCCCGTGTCGCCCATGAAGATCTTGGCCGGGGGGGCGTTGTACCAGAGGAAGCCCATGCCGCCGCCGATCATGGCGGCGCAGAAGATGGCGAGCTCGCCCGAGCCTGGCACGTGGTGAACCTGCAGATACTCGGCGAAGACGAAGTTGCCGACCAGATAGGAGATGATGCCGAAGGCGCCCGCCGCCATCATCACGGGCACGATGGCCAGGCCGTCCAGACCGTCGGTCAGGTTCACGGCGTTGGAGAAGCCGATGATGGTGAAGGCGGCGAAGGCCACATAGAACCAGCCGATGTTCAGCAGGACCGCCTTCAGGAAGGGGAAGGCGATCGAGGTCTCAAGCCCCGGAGAGGTCGGGGAATAGGTCATCCACACGACGGTCAGGATACCCGCGATCACGGCGACGACCGCCTGGGCCGCCAGCTTCTGTTTCGAGGTCAGGCCCGCCGAGGTCTGCTTGGTCACCTTGGCGTAGTCGTCGATGAAGCCCAGCACGCCGAACGCCGCCGTCACGCCAGAGACGATCCAGATATAGGGGTTGGTCAGGTCGCCCCAGAGGAAGACGGCGACGCCGATGCCCGCCAGGATCATCAGCCCGCCCATCGTGGGGGTGCCGACCTTGGACAGGTGCGACACCGGGCCGTCCTCGCGGATCGGCTGGCCGCGCCCCTGCTTGGCGCGGATCCAGTTAATGAAGCGGCTGCCCATGGCGACCGCGACGATCATGGCCGTGGCCATGGCCAGGGCGACGCGCACCGTCTGATACTGGATCAGGTGCAGCAGCGGATATTCCTGCGCAATGTCCGCGTAGTAGAGATAGAGCAGGTAGAACATTCTTGAGTGACCCTATCGCGTCGCGCGCGGCGCGCCGCTGCCTGAGGGGTTGTTGCCTTGATCGGCTGAGCCGAGATTTGCAAGCGCAGCCGCGACCAGCGAGGCCTTTGACCCGTTCGACCCCTTGACCATGACGATGTCGCCGGGGCCGACCAGCTTGTTCGCCTCGGCGGCCAGTTCGGCGGCGGTGGCGCGCCACAGGCCGCGTCGCGACGGCGGCAGGGCGTCGTGCAGGCGGCGCATCTCCATGCCCGCAGCATGGACGACGTCCAGACCGGCGGCGGCGATGGGCTGGATCAGGCCTTCGTGCAGGGCGCGGCTGTGCTCGCCCAGTTCCAGCATGTCGGTCAGGACGACGATACGGCGACCGCCCTCAGGCACCGGCCTGGCCCCCAGGCTGAGGAAGCCCGCCTTCATCGACAGGGGATTGGCGTTGTAGCTCTCGTCGATCAGGGTGAAGGCGCCGCCGGGAAGGACGACGGTCTTCAGCTGGCCGCGTCCCGCCAGAGGCTGGAAGCCGGCAAGCGCCTCAAGCGCCGTATCCAGCGACACGTCCAGCGCCCGCAGCATCAGGATGACGCAGAGGCTGTTCAGCCCCCAGTGCACGCCCGACTGGGCCAGCCGGTAGTCGAGGCGATGGCCGTCGATCTCGGCGGTGACGCGCGCGCCCTCGGCGTCGGCCTTGAAGCCCAGCAGACGGGCGTCGGCGCCGGCGCCCGAGCCGAAGGTCTGGACCACAGCGCCAGCCGCGACCGCCGCCTGACGCACCAGATCGGCATGGGCGTCAGCGGCGTTGATCACGGCCACGCCGCCGGGAACCAGGCCCTCGAAGATGGTCGCTTTTTCGCGCGCCACGCCCGCCTCGCCGTCGGCGAAGGCCTCGATATGGACCGGGCCGACCGTGGTGACGCAGGCGGCGTGCGGACGGACGAACTTCGACAGAGGCCCGATCTCGCCCGGCGCATTCATGCCGATCTCGAACACGGCGCGATCCGTGCCGTGGGGCATCCGCGCCAGGGTCAGCGGCACGCCGATATGGTTGTTGTAGCTCTTGATCGAGGCGTGGGCCGTTCCGGCCAAATCAAGGCCCGCCTTGATCGCCTGGGTCACGCTGGTCTTGCCGACGCTGCCGGTGACGGCGCCGCGCAGGCGGGCGCGGTCGCGGGCGGCGACGCCCATGGCCTCCAGCCCCTTCAGAGTGTCAGGCACCAGAACATAGGGCCCGCCCTCGACCGGACGATCGACCAGGGCGACGGTCGCGCCCGCGGCGAAGGCGGCGGCGGCGAACTCATGCCCGTCGCGGGCGCCATGCAGGGCCAGGAACAGGTCGCCGGGGGCGATCTCGCGACTGTTGTAAGTGAGGCCCGAGACAGAGGCGTCGGGTCCGTGAAGTGTCCCCCCGGTCGCCGAGGCGATGGCTTCGGCGGTCCAGAGCGGGGTTTGGATGTCAGGCATGATCGCGCAGGGCTTCAGTCGCTTCGGTGGCGTCGTCGAAGGGGTGCACCACCCCGGCGACGATCTGTCCCTGTTCATGCCCTTTTCCGGCGATCACGACCACATCTCCTTCACGCATCAGCGATACGGCGTGGCGGATGGCCTCGCGGCGGTCGCCGATCTCCAGCGCGTCGGGGCAGCCGGCGCGGACCTGGGCGCGGATGGCGGCGGGGTCTTCGGAACGCGGATTGTCGTCGGTGACGATGGCCACGTCGGCCAGACGGCCGGCGATCTCGCCCATCATCGGCCGCTTGGCCCGGTCGCGGTCGCCGCCGGCGCCGAAGACGACGATCAGCCTGCCGGTCGCGTGCGGGCGCAGGGCGTTCAGCACCGTCTCCAGACCGTCAGGCGTGTGGGCGTAGTCGACATAGACCTCGCCGCCGCGCGAGCCTTCGCCCGGGATGCGCTGCAGACGGCCTTGGGCGCCGCGAATAAACTCCATGGCGGGGATGACGCGGTCGGGGTCTTCGCCGCCCGCGATGCACAGGCCCGCCGCGACCAGAGCGTTCGAAGCCTGGAAGGCGCCGGCCAGAGGCAGCAGGATGTCGTGGATGCGGCCGCGCGCGTCGATGGTCAGGCGCTGGCCTTCCGGCGTGGCCCGGCGCGCGATCAGCGACAGGTCGCGCCCGCGCTCGCCCACGCCCATGACGCCCAGTCCCGCCATGATCGAGGCCGAGGCGAAGGCGGAATAGGCGTCAGAGTCCGCATTCAGCACCGCGGTGCGGCCGCGCGGCAGCAGGGCCTCGAACAGACGCAACTTGGCGGCGCGATAGGCAGCCATGTCGCCGTGATAGTCGAGATGGTCCTGGGTCAGGTTGGTGAAGCCGGCGGCGCGGATGGCCACGCCGTCCAGACGGCGCTGGTCGATGCCGTGCGACGAGGCCTCCAGCGCCAGGTGGGTCACGTCCTTGGCGGCCAGCTCGGCCAGCAGGCGCGCTGCTTCGGCGGCGTCAGGGCTGGTCAGGCCGGGGCCGGTCAGGGCGTAGGTCTGCTCGCCCTTCTGACCGACCACGCCCAGGGTGCCCATGCTGGCCGACTTGTGGCCGAGGCCCGCCCAGATCTGGCGGCAGAAGTTGGCCACCGAGGTCTTGCCGTTGGTGCCCGTGATAGCGACGCAGGTCCTGGGTTGGGCGCCGTAGAAGCTTCGCGCGGCCAGGGCATAGGCGCGGTGCACGTCGCCCGAGGTGACCAGCAGCGGGGCGGCGCCCGCCGGGGTGTCGGACGGGGCCAGGATGGCGGCGGCGCCCTTGGCCAGGGCCTGAGGAATGAAGGCGCGGCCGTCGGCGGCCGAGCCTGGCAGGGCCACGAACAGGGCGCCCGGCGCGACCTTGCGGCTGTCGGATGTGACCGAGGTGATCTCGGGGTCCGAGCTGACGTCGCGCCGCAGGATTTCAGAGAGGCGAAGCGCGCTCATCGGCCGTCGCCCTCGACGTCCTGGAACTCAGGGATCTTCTCACCGAGCGCAGTGGACCAGCGGTCGGCCTTGCGCTCGACGCCGAGGAAGGGGGCGATGCGGTCGGCGATCTTGCCGACGGCGGGCGCGGCGACATAGCCGCCGGTGCGCGGATAGGAGGACGGCTCGTCCACCAGAACGAAGATAGTGTAGCGCTTGGCCGTCACCGGGCCGTCGGCGGGGAAGACGGCGGCGAAGGAGCCGACGGCGTGGGTCGGGTCATAGCGGCCGTTGACCAGCTTGTTGGCCGAGCCGGTCTTGCCGCCGACCCGCAGACCCGCCGCATCGGCGAAGCGGCCCGAGCCGCGCGTTACGTTGCGGCGCATCAGGTCCAGCATGGTCGCCGAGGTTTCCGGCGAGACGACCTGACGGGTGCGGGCGTTGGGCAGGCCGCCCTTGCGCAGGGTCAGCGGCACATAGCGTCCGCCGTTGGCCAGGGAGGCGTAGGCGGCCACATACTGGATCGGCGTGACCATGACACCGTAGCCGAAGGACAGCGAGGCCAAGGTGCTGTCGTCCCACTTGCGGATGTGAGACGGACGGGCCGATTCCTTCAGCTCGATCGGGGCGGCGTCCAGCAGGCCCAGCCGCTGGAAGTAGTCGCGCATCACGTCGCCGCCCATTTCGACGGCCAGGCGCGAGGTGCCGATGTTGGACGAGTGCAGATAGACTTCTTCCAGCGTCAGCACCTTGTTGGTGGCGTGGAAGTCCTTGATGCGGCGCTTTCCGATCTGCAGGGCCTGGGAAGCGTCGAACAGGGTGTTCATGTCGGCGCGGCCGGTGTCGATGCCGGCGGCGACAGTGAAGCTCTTGAACACCGAGCCCATTTCATAGTGGGCCGAGGTGACGCGGTTCAGCAGGGCCTCTTCCGGCGCGCTGTTGCGGCGATTGCCGTCGTAGGTCGGCCAGCTGGCCATGGCCAGAACTTCGCCGGTCTGGACGTCAGTGACCACGGCGACGGCGCCCTTCGCCCCAGCGGCTTCGGCGGCGGCGGCCAGTTCGTTCTCGACCACGCCCTGGACGCGCAGGTCGATCGACAGCTGGAAGTCCTCGCCCGCGGCGCCCGCGGCACGGATGTCCTTGTCGAAGGCCAGTTCCGAACCGGACACGCCCTCGCCGCCCGTGTCGGCGCGACCGATCAGGTGCACCGCCGAGGTGCCCAGCGGATAGACGCGGCGATCCTCGGGCTCAAACGAAACGCCGCCGAGCGCAAGAGCGTGGACCGCGCTGCGCTCAGAAGGGGTCAGGCCGTTCAGGACCAGCAGGCGACGGTCGCCACCCAGCACGCGGTCCAGACGCTTGGCCGAGACACGCGGCAGGGCACGGCGCAGCTGGGCCTTGGCGCTGGCCGGATCCCAGATCTCGCGCGGGTCGATATAGAGGCCGTAGTGGGTGATGTTGGTGGCCAGAAGCTGGCCGTTGCGATCCACCAGATCGGCGCGCGTCAGAGCGTTGGCGTTGAAGCCCGAGCCAGCGGCGCCGCGCGGCGCGAACAGGGCCGCGTGGGCCGCGCCCAGGGCCAGACAGGCGAAGACGGCGCAGAAGACCGCCATGATCAGGAAGATGCGGACGCGGGTGTCTTCTTCCGGGCGACCGTCGGCGCGGGCGCGCTCGAACGAGTGCTCCATCCACCAGACGCAGGAGGCGACCCAGCGCCCCCAGGCAGCGAACAGACCGCCGACCGACGGCCCCTGCGGGCGCGGTTGCGGACGCCCCGGCGCGGGGCGACGATAGTCCATGCCGTGGTGATCATGCACGCTCAATGCAGGCTCTCCCCGGCAAGGGACGGCGCCTCAGGCGCAGCATCGACGGGCGCGGCAGCCACGGGCGCAGGCGCCGCGACAACCGGCGGCGGCGGCGGCGGCGCGATGGCGGGCAGACCAGCCTCGACCGCCTGGCGGCGCACGTCGACCGGGCCCAGGCCGATTTCACGCGACAGAGCCTCCAGCCGGGCGGGCTGCTCCAGCCGGGTCGCTTCGGCGCGCAGCAGGCGGACCCGCTGGCGGTTTTCCAGAATGTCGCCTTCAATGCGCGTGATCTCGGCGCTTTCGCGGGCGGCGGCCGCCTTGGCGATATAGACCGAGAAGATCAGGGCGCCGACGCAGACCACGCCGATAATCTCGACGCAGCGCACGCCGCGGACCTTCCAGTCGAACAGGCGCTTGACCGGAGCGGGCACGGCGATCATCCGCGCTTGCCCTTGCCGGCCCGACCCTCGATCGCGCCCCAGGCCGGAGCCTCAGTGCGGACAGCGGCGCGCAGCTTGGCCGAACGGGCGCGGGGGTTGGCGGCCAGCTCGGCCTCGCCCGCCTCGCGCGCGCCCTTGAACATCAGGTCGAAGCTGGGCTTGCGCAGCTCCACCGCGACCGGAGCGTGACGCGAACCGCCCGGCGCATTGCCGGTGCGCTCGGTCATGAAGGCCTTGACGATGCGGTCTTCCAGCGAATGGAAGGTGACGACGACCAGTCGCCCGCCCGGCGCCAGGGTCGCCTCGGCGGCTTCCAGGCCGCGCTCCAGCTCGCCCAGCTCGTCGTTGACGGCGATGCGCAGGGCCTGGAATACGCGGGTCGCGGGGTGGATCGGCGCGCCGCGACGCCCGCCCAGGGCCTTTTCGACCACCTCGGCCAGATCCAGCGTGCGGCTGAAGGGCTGCTCGACGCGGCGGCGCAGGATGGCGGTGGCGACGCGGCCCGACTGACGCTCGTCGCCGTACTGCTTGAAGATGTGGGCCAGCGGCCCGTGGTCCCAGGTGTTGACGATGTCGGCGGCGGTCGCGCCCTCGTCCGACATCCGCATGTCCAGCGGACCGTCACGCATGAAGGAGAAGCCGCGCTCGGCCTGATCCAGCTGCATCGACGAGACGCCGATGTCGAAGACAGCGCCGTTCAGTTGCGCCTTGCCGCTCTCGGCGAAGGCCTCGGACAGACCAGAGAAAGGGGTGCGGATCAGTTGAAACTGGCCGGGATAGGCAGCGGCGACCGCGTCAGCGTGCGGCTGGACGGTCGGGTCGCGATCCAGGCCGATAACCTGGGCGCCGCGATCCAGAATGGCGCGCGTATAGCCGCCAGCGCCGAAGGTGGCGTCGATGACGACATCGCCGGGTTGCGGATTCAGGGCTTCGAGGACTTCGGCCAGCAGGACGGGAGCGTGCGGAGAGGTCATGCTGCGCCCCCCGCCTTGGCGACCGCAGCCTGACGGCGCATCTCGCCGAACTGCTTCAGGCCTTCGCGCGCCATGCGGCGCTGCTCGGCGCGGTGCGCGGCCCACTTGTCCTTGTTCCAGATCTGGAAGCGCTCGCCGACGCCGTAGATGACAACCGTATCGGACAGCTCGACCTCGGCGCACAGATGCTCCGGCAGGGTGATGCGGCCGGCGGCATCATAGGACAGCGGCTTCTGCTCGCCGAAGATCGAGGCTTCCAGCGCCGAGCGGTAGGGATCGCCGAAGGGCAGGCTTTCGATGACGGCGCGGTATTCGGCGAACAGCTTGTCGCCGCCCGCTTCCAGGCAATCGGCTTCGATGGAGGGGAAGCAGAAGACGCCGTGTTCAGCGCCGTTTTCAGCCGTGCGGAATTCCTGGGGGATCAAGAGACGGCGCTTGCCGTCCAGCTGCTTCTCGTAGGTCGAGAGAAACACGCTTTGCCCAATCGAGCCCTGCGGCCCGCCCCTGAAAGTCCGTTGATGACACCACGCGCCGGGCGAGAGCCCCTACTCATGAGGCTGTGGGATAGCATGGGATCAGATGGGCCTCAATGGGATTAGTTGACACCCTTTAACCAAATTTACCGTTCAGCGAACGGCTAAGACAGTCAAAAACGAGAACATACAAGCAACAACCAGAGTATTCACAGCCTGTGGACCGCTTTTTCCGCCATGTTTTCAACGCAGGGGTTAATAGGCGCCCCATTGGCGCACACCAACGCGCGATCCTCGGGTCAAGCCCGAGGATGACGGCAGAAGTTGAACGGGACACGGCCTCAAGCAGCCCGAAGCGCGATAGGCCAAACAACATGGGCCTCAAGTAGGCCGGAGGCCGGTAGGCCCCTTAAAAAATGCCAGACGGCCTGTAAGCCGGGTTCTGTTCCGCCCCGAAAGGCGGCGACGATCATTCCTCTGGACCGCCCATTGCTGGACGGTTCTCGCGACCTACCCGGACGCCTCGGGCGGTGAACCCTGCGAGCGAACCCGCGCGACGTCCCTATTCGGTCTTGCTCCAAGCGGGGCTTGCCATGCCGCCGACGTTGCCGCCGACGCGGTGGGCTCTTACCCCACCCTTTCACCCTTCCCCGGGCCGAAGCCCAGGCGGTTTGCTTTCTGTGGCGCTATCCCTCGGGTCACCCCGGGCGGGAGTTACCCGCCGCCTCTTCACCGTGGAGCCCGGACTTTCCTCGACAAGAGCAAGCTCTCGCCGCGACCGCCCGGCCGTCTGGCGGGGGCTAAGTGCGCGCGAACGGGGCGCGCGTCAATCCAGAACGCCGGTGACGCTCTCGACCGAGGCCAACTGAAGCAGGCCGACCAGACGCGCGCGGGTCTCGCCGTCGGCGACGCCGTCGATACGGTCAGGTCGCCAGTGGCGCTGGAAGGCCTCGACCGTCAGGCGGGTTTCGTCGTCGTATTCGCCGCCCGGCTTCAACCCATAGCCCAGCCGGTGCAGGCCCGAGCGCAGGACGATGACGCCCAGCCCCTCGTCGCCCGGCGACAGGTCGGCGCCGAGGGCGGCGACGCGCTCGGGGGCGGGATCGAACCACAGGCCATGCCCCGCCTCGGCCAGACGCTTCCAAGGAAACAACTCGCCCGGGTCCTGCTTGCGGTCCGGCGCCGTGTCGGAATGGCCGACGATGCGGGCGTCGGGGATAGTCCAGCGCGCACGAATATCGGCGATCAGGGCGATCACGGCTGCGATCTGCACCTCAGGAAAGGCGCGATAGCCGAACTCGTGGCCCGGATTGAAGATCTCTATGCCGATGGAGGCGGCGTTGATGTCGGTCTGGCCCTGCCAAGCGCCGCGACCGGCATGCCAGGCGCGACGCTCTTCCGGCACCAGGCGCAGGATCACGCCGTTTTCATTGACGACATAGTGGGCCGAGACTTCGGCGGCGGGATCGCGCAACCGGGCGACCGCCTCATCGGCGGTCTTCATGCCGGTGTAGTGCAGCACCAGCATGTCCGGCGGAGCGCGCCGGGCGTTGAAATTAGGCGACGGGGCGTCGATGAAGCTCGGCATGGCGCTCGATCAGCGCCCTTCGCGTTCCCAGCCGTAGGCGACCCAGGTGTCGCCGACCTTCTGGGCGTCGATCACGCCCTCGTCGCGATGCGCCTTGGCGGCGCGAGCGCGACGGGCGCGGAAGGCGAAGCCGGCGAAGAAGACGACCACGCCGGCGATCAGGGCGATCACAGCCACGGCGGCGGCGGTCAGAACGGCAAGCACCGCGCCCACGGTCAGAGCCAGGGCCGTGGCGATCAGTCCGCCAAGCCAGACGAAGGGCGCCATCAGGCCGCCGCCGGTGCGGCGCCGGGCGTTGAAGCCGATCTGGGCGAAGGGGTCGGACTGAATCATGGAACTGCCTTTCATGGCGCACCGATGAAGGAACGCCTGAACCTCAATGTCGGTCCATCGACCTGAACGGTCAATGGACTGCGACATCACGGCTCAGTCAGGAAACGCCTCAGAAGGCCGGCTGGTCGGCCAGCACCACGGCGCCGCGGCTGCGCATCCGGTCGGCCTCGACCCGATTCAGCACGGCCTGGGCCGCCGGATCGCCCATGACCTGACCGACCGAGACCATGGTCTCGGCCGCCTGGCCCGAGGCGCCGAAGGCGCTGGCCAGGGCTTCCCACGGCGACTGCGGCGTCGGGAAGCGCTTGAAGCGCACCGATTCGCTGGTCGGGATATTGGCGAGTTGGCGGGCCTTGATGACAGCCTCGTTCAGACCGCCGAGTTCATCGACCAGACCCAGTTCCTTGGCCTGAGCCCCGGTCCAGACCCGGCCCTTGGCGATCTCGCGCACCCGCTCGACCGGCAGCTTGCGCCCCGTCGACACGCGGACCACGAACTCCTCATAGACGCGGTCCATCGAGGCGGCGAAGGCGGCGCGTTGGGCCTGGTCAAAGCCCTGCACCGGCGAGAAGGCGTCGGCGTAGTCGCCGCCGACCGACAGGCCGCGCATGTCCAGGCCGAAGCGGCCCAGGGCGTCGGCCAGCACGAACTTGCCGCCGAAGACGCCGATGGAGCCGGTCAGGGTCGAGGGCTGGGCCACGATCCAGTCGGCTTCCGAGCTGATCCAGTAGCCGCCCGAAGCCGCATAGGCGCCCATGGACACCACCACCGGCTTGCCCGCCGCCTTGGCCGCGCGGACGGCGGCCAGGATCTGTTCCGAGGCCTCGGGCGAACCGCCCGGCGAGGAGACGCGGAAGACGATGGCCTTCACGGCCTTGTCCTCGATGGCGTCATAGATGGCCTTGGCCGTGTCGTCCGAACGAATGTCCGAGCCAGAGCCGAAGGGCGAGGCGCTCTGGCCGCGACCGGTCATGATCGCGCCCTCGCCGCCGACGATGGCGATGGCCGACTTGCCTGAGCCGTTGCGCGCGCCCTGCATCGAGGCGTAGTCGCCGAAGGCGATGATCTTGGCGTCCTTGCCGGCCTTGGCCTTGGCGGCGGCTTCGGCCTCTTCGACCTGACCGATCTTGTCGACCAGCTTCAGCGACAGGGCCTGTTCCGCCGAATAGGGACCGGCCTCGATGACGGCTTTCAGCGCTTCAGGGGTGGTCTTGCGGTCGCGCGCCGTATTGGCCAGGGCGCTGTCGTAGATGGAGGTCATCCAGGCGACCATCGCCTCGCGGTGCGGGCCGGTATAGTCGCTCTGCGTGTATTCGTTGACGGCGTTCTTGTACTCGTAACGCTGCTCGAACTCGGCCTGCACCCCGTATTTCTGGAAGGCGCGGCCCAGGAACAGGCTGTCGCTGGCCAGACCCGTGGCCTGGAAGTTGGCGGTGTTCTGCAGCCACAGCTGGTCAGCGCTGGCCGCGACCATATAGCTGGACACCACCGCGCCGACGGGCATGAAGCCCTGGCTGTGGGCGATGACCGTCTTGCCCGAGGCGCGGAAGCGGTGGATCGCCTGGCGCACCTCGTCGGCGGCGGCGGGGGTCATGCCGCCCTCCGGCGCGCGGACCAGCAGCACCTTGACGCTGGCGTCCTTCTCGGCCTGGGCCAGGGTGTCGACGATGTGGATCACCGACAGGCCCGAACCGCCGAAAGCGGCGAACGGATTGGTCGGCTGCTGGTCGGTCAGCCCCTCGCGCAGGTCCAGCTCCAGCACCGTATGGGCGGGCGTGGCGGGCTTGGAGGCGCTGGCGGCGGCGGCGAAGAACAGCAGGGCCGCGATCGGCAGGACGATGAAGAAGGCCACGAGCCCGGCGAAGACGCCCAGCATGGTCAGGAAGAACTGTTTCATGAAAAAGGCGGCCGTCCCGTCAGTGGCCACGCGCGGCCTGCCGCGAGCATAAAGCCCGGATGGTGGCCGTCAAATGAAGGCGCGGTAATGAAATGCAGAAAGGGCCCGCCGTCGCCGGCAGGCCCTCCCCTCGTCTTCGTTTCAGCCGATCAGCGACCGATGTCGTAGGTCCCGGTGATGTCGATGCGGACGGTCAGTTCGCCCGCCGACACCGGGGTCGAGGCGTTTCCGGCGTCCATGGCCATGGCGCGGGCGTACATCGGACGCGGCGGTTCCGGCATGTAGCCGCCGCCCTCGGTCAGGGTGCGGACCCCGCCCAGCTGAACGCCCAGAGCCTGGGCATACAGCCGCGCCTTGTCCTGCAAGGCGCGCACGGCCAGCTGGCGCGCCTGATCCTCGGCGGCCTTGGCGTCCTTCAGGCCAAAGGCGATGCCGTCGATCTGGTTGACGCCGGCGGCGACCACGGCGTCGGCGGTCGTGCCGACCTTGGTCAGGTCGTTAATGACCACGGTGACGCGGTTCGTCGCCTGATAGCCGCGCAGCTTGGGCGGCACGTTCTGCTGATAGTCGTACTGGGCCGACAGGTTCAGACCCGAGGTCTGGATGTCGCGCTCGTTGATCCCGGCGCGGCGCAGGGCGGCGACGACGCGGGTCATCTGTTGCGCGTTCTGGGTCATGGCCTCCTGGGCCGTGGCGGCCTCGGTGACGACGCCGAAGTTGATCGTCGCCTGATCCGGCGCGACCTTGACCTCGCCAAAGGCCGACAGATTGAGGGCGGGCTGTTGCGCCATGGCGTGCACCTGCATCGGAGAAGCGCCCGTAGCCTGGGCGGAAGCGACGGCGGGAACCGCCAGGGTCATCAGGGCCGTGCCCAGCATCAGGGCGCGCGCGGTGCGGGTCATCATCATCTCCGTCGAAATCCATCGGCCAGGCGTGTTCGCCAGCCACGACCCTACCTTGGCCGTTTCAAGCTGAACAAACGCGCAAGACCGGCATGCAGGTTCCGTTCATCGGCATGAAAAGCGCGACAGGTCCGCGGCGGCTTTGCAGCGGACGCATCCCCTGCTAGGCACAGCGTCCCTGCTTCGGGGGCCTGTAGCTCAATGGTTAGAGCCGACCGCTCATAACGGTCTGGTTGGGGGTTCGAGTCCCTCCAGGCCTACCACCTCCCCGCTATGCCAATGAAGGGGCAGGTCATCTACGAAAAACAGGAGGTTATGAGGTTGCAGCGGTACACAACGCTGCTACACAAGAGGGCATGACCACCGTGGCGAAGACACCCCACCTTCAGAAGCGTGGCTCGCTATATTATTTTCGACGACGCGTGCCCGCTCACGTGCGTTCGCAGATAGGCCTTACAGAGTGGGTCGACAGCCTTGCGACGAGCGATCTGACAACAGCCCAGCGTAAAGCGCGAGCTCGGTCCGCAGAGACGGATAGATTGATATCAAACGCCGAGCTTGCCCAACCAGCGCCTACGCTTGACGAACGCGATGCACATCGCATCGCGCAAGAATGGCTGGTCCAGCAGGTAGCTCTCGACGAAAGGGGGCGTCGCCAGCAAGGGACCCGGCACTTCCAGGCACAAGCCGCCTACGTTCGTGAGAACAAAGAGAACTACTCCGTCGCCTATGCGAGAGGCCGGGTGGCCGAGACGAACACTCTCGCGCTCAAGCTACTCGAAGAGCGTGGCATGACCAGCGTCGCAGAGGATGGCTTGAGAATGCTGTCCTGGGAGCTCCTAGGAGCGCGGCTGAAGCTCCTAGAGATCATTGACCAGCGGAACCTAGGAAAATGGGTCATTACCCCTCCTACGGGGCTTCCAGAGGAAGCTGCCCCGTTAACGCCCGCCGTTCGCGACCAAGCCTTGGCGACCACGCACACGGTGGCCGAACTAGTCGAAGCCTACACCGCTCACCAAACCACCACCCACGGGTCCGCTTGGGTCGAGAAGCGGTATGGGCATATCTTCCGCGCTCTTGAAGGAACGCTCGGGCGTCGCACGCAGCTTAATGACATCACACGCGCAAGAGGGCGCGAGGTCGCTCAGTTCATACGCCAAATACCATTGCACGCTGGAAAGCGCTTCCCCGGCTTAACGCTGAGCGAAGCTGTAATCGCCGGTGCGAAAAAGGGGACCCCCACGCTCTCCGAAACCACGGTCGCGACCTATGTGAGCAATCTAGCTGCGATGATGAACTGGGCGGTGAGAGAGGGGTGGATTTTGTCCAACCCGCTAGACGCCCCCCCGCGAAGAGCTACACCCACGGTACGTCGGCGTCCGTTCAATGCCGCTGAACTTCAGACCGTTTTCGATCCCCTGCATGAGTACAAAGCGACGCAGGCATGGAAATTCTGGATACCCGCACTCGCCCTCTACACCGGTGCCCGAGCTGGCGAAATTTGTCAGTTACAGCGCGGTGACGTGGTCACTCAGGGCGCGAACCTCTCCCTTCGCATCAGCGTTTTTGACAATGCTGGGCGACGCGTTGAATGGAAGAGTCTGAAAACCGACGCCAGTGAGCGAACAATCCCGCTACATGGGGACTTGGCTCTCGCGGGCTTGGCGCATTTCGCCCAGGGCAACCCTGACGAACGGCTCTTCCCGACGTTGCCTGAGGGACCAAACGGAGGCTTCTCTCATGCGTTGAGCCGATGGTTCGCAAGACACCTCGCGGCGCATGACCTCTCAGACCCTTCCCTCGTTTTTCATTCGTTCAGGCATGGCTTCAAGGATGCGTGCTTACGCGGCGGCGCATCCGACAGCGCCGTCCGGGCATTAGGGGGTTGGGGGAAGGTTGATGTTGCCGACCATTACGGCACTGGCAATCTCACGAGCATCCTGCGCGAGGTCATTAAAAATCTGGATTTCGACGGATTTTCAATATCTTAACGCGGCTTAATGCTACAGTCCTATTTTCCCTACTCAGCCCTAAAAGGGAAACTGCTGATAATCATATATAAAACGGTTTTATATATGATTATCAGCAATTGCCTTAAGGCCTATGAGCGGTCCAGACGTGGACTGTAGCATTAAAAGCCACCCAACCATTTTGGTTTGGTCGTGATGGGGGAAAATTACCCCGACTATATAGGGCACCATCATGCTCGAAAGTGGCGGCACGCCGCCAGAAAACGGCAGTAGGGGCGCATATCAAAGACGCGGTATAAGCCGCGTCAACTGCTCGAATGCCTCACGTCGATCCAGTCCAAGTGCATCGATCAGAGCGCAGAGCTCAACAACGTCAATCCGGCGCTCAAGGCGCTCGATTTTCGAAACATACGACTGAGGTTTGCCCAGACGCCGCGCCAGTTCCGCCTGCGTAACATTCAGCGCCTGTCGGGCACCGGTAAGCTCAGAAACGAAGCTCCGATAGCCATCCGTAAATAGCGAGCCAGCCATCACACCCCCGAAAGGGGGATTGACTACGGCCACGCCTCAGATAACCCATTTTGGGTTATTGGAGGTTTACATGCGAGCCATGCCTGCCGCTGCCCAGAAACTGGGCATGCCATTCCTCGTTATAGGGGCTCTTGTCCTTGCGGTTGCCGCCTTTCCACTTGCGATCATCGCGAGCCTCTTCCTCCTAAAAGGGCAAGAGCGATGGAAGGCAGGCACCATTGTGGGCGGCTTAGCCCTGTGCGCCGCCTTCTGGCTCACGGTCTGGCATTTTGCAGCCCCCGACCTTCAACGCGCGCCCCCTCCCCCATCGGCCCCGACATACGGGTACTCTGCTGAGGAGCGCAGATTTCTTGATAGCCAGGGCGTCTCCCCCGCTGAGGCCCGCGCCGTGGAAACGGCAATCTGCCGCGAGGCCGCATGCTAGCAGATCAGGCTTTGTCCTCTTCCGGTCGGCATTCAGAACGTCGGTTGGGCTCGCCTGCCGCCCATAGCGTTTTTCCCCTTGCCGCTTACTCGGGCCAGATTGCTTCATAAAGACCGCACACATGGCGAAGCGTGGCGATTACAATCCGCGCGAGGGATGCTACCGTCACACTATGAAGTTGAACGCCTTGCAGCGAGCGGGATTGGTAGGAACCCTCCTGTGGTCAGCCAGCGCCCTGATTTACTGGCTGCCAAAGATGCAGCGATGCACTGACGCAGAGCCTTGGAACTGTGGATTTATCGTCTCGGGTGCAAGCGACAGTGGCGCATTTTGGGTCATACCTCATGCGCTCGGCTTCGCCCGGCTTGGGATTACCGGTAATATCCTGTTTGCTGTGGTCGCCTTTCCGCTTTTGATCTGGCTTGTCGTTTACGCCGCCATCTTTGCTTGCCGCTGGATACGGGCAGGCCGCGAAAATCCAAGCTGAGGGTGGCTCCCCTGGTCCCACCCATCGTCTCCGGACGTCATAGCAGTTGAGACCAAATGCCGCCAATGAACCTCGACTATTTGAGCTGGGAGGCATTCGCTACGCTGGTCACCGGCGGTCTTGCCGTCGGGGCGGCGATCTTCGTCGGACTGCGGCAGGTTGGTATCGCGAAACGGCAGGCCGACATTCAGGGCAAGCAGGCCGACATCAGCAGTGAACTCGCCAAGATCGAGAAACTGAAAATCAGGGCAGACCTGCATGACCGACGGCTTGCTGTGTTTGCCGCTGTGGATGACTGGCTGCGCTACACGGTGCAAGGCGGCGAACCACCCGCATTGTCAGGCGATGAGGGCATTGAAGTCCGACGACGGTTCGAGAGCGCCCTCATTACAAGTCGTTTCCTCTTCCGACCAATCGTCCGAGAAACGATCGAGCACTACTGGAAGCTAGGCAACGACCTCCACTATGTGAACGCCTGTATGAAAATGCCCACGGAAGTCGCCTCAGCGGCCACGGAGCGAACTAAAATCATCGGCAGGCTTAGTCGAGCGCTTACTAATTTCCAGGACATAGTCGGTCCTGAAATGGACTTGGGACAGGTAGTTGAAGACGCACATTCCGAATGAGAGCGGAGCGTCTACTTCCCACCCTTAGCAGAACCTCTATCTGCCCGCTCTGAGCCTAGGCCAGTTAGCCGTTTATGGCCCTGTAGACGCTGGCGCGACCGATCTGGAGTTGCCTAGCTATCTCTGCCGGTCCAACCCCCTTGGCATGCAGCTTTCGGACTTCATCATTCGGGACAGACGGCTTTCTGCCCTTGTAGACCCCTTTCGCCTTGGCCTTTTCGATACCTTCTCGCTGACGCTCTTTCCGAAGGTCCAATTCGAACTCTGCGAAGCTGGCTAGCATGTTCAGCATCAAGCGGCCTGACGACGTAGTGGTATCGACTGCTCCCTGCTGAAGCACCTTGAACTCAACCTTCTTTTCCGTAAGGCGGTCCACAATCTCCCTGAGATCGATCATTGAGCGGGCCAGACGGTCTAGACGCGTTACGATCAACACGTCCCCCTCGCGCACATAGTCGAGGGCTAGGGTTAGCTGGGCCCGACCATCCTGGCTCCCCCCGCTACGCTTTTCCTCAAAGACCTTGTCGCACCCAGCCGCGACAAGCTGTTCACGCTGAATCTCCAGCGATTGGCCTGAGGAGCTGACCCGCGCATATCCAATGGTAGCCATAACCACCGTCCCAATAGGTTCTAGATCTCAGACCATGAGGCGTCCACAACGGCGCGTCAACCCTATTGAGACAACAATATCGCCTCACGGTAGCGTCTCATATGGGCATACCCAAAAGATACGCCACCATCCGCAAAAATGAACATCAATCACCGAACGACATTTACTTTAATGCCTCGCCACGTACTATCAGTTGCATTATGGCAGAAGGATACAGTCGGTGAAGTGGTGGACTCCTCAAGGAAAACTTATGTTTTTCGAGAGCTTAGACTCGAGCGGCGACGCCGTCCCATCCTATACTGTAGGTTGGCGAATCGTCGATCAGGCAGACCAGTGGACGCAACGTTTCAACGGCTTCAAGTACGGAAGTGACGCTCAATTCCTCGGGGGCACGTATCTTATGCGTGAGGCAGCGCGGGAACTGTTGAGAGTACGCCAACTAGACGGCGCAACGACCGGCCTTACCGCCGCCTTGTCGTCCAAAGCAATCGCCGCTGATCCAGATAGCGTCCTGTATCGCACCGGCGCATGGGTCGCACAGGAAATCGGAGTTAAATGGCTGCCTCAAATTTTCACGAAACAGGCTCACCGTTCGCTTCACGAAATTAACGATGGCGCCGCTCGGGATTCCGAAGTGTCTGGAAAATACACGGCGGCCCCAAATCAAGAGATAAAAACCCTCATTGTGATAGACGATTTCATTACGAGGGGTGCAACGCTAGGTGAAATGAAGCGGGCGCTAGAAGACACTTCTCCCGACGTCAAAATGATTGGCCTAGCGTTGGGCAAGAATGAAAAAAATAGCTGGGCTACCTCGTGCGGACGCCCACTAGATAATTCCCACATCCCAACCGAATGGGACGAGGCCTGGGTTAAAGGCAGCAAAGTGACGAGATGATATCGCCCGCGACCGAAAAGTTATTGCAGTTCTCGTCACTGCCCGGTCTCGGAACGGGAGGTTTGAGAAGGCTGGTAGTTGATGTCGGCCGCATCGGTCAGGCACTCATGTCGGAACCAGACCGGGTCGCCCAACGGTATGCTCGACCCAACTCAAGCGGCGGCAAACAGCGTCCCGACATGTGGCGAGAGATCATCGACGACTGCCATGCGATGGCTATCTCAGTGATTTCTCCGTTGGACGAAATTTATCCCAGCCAACTCCGAAATGTGGAGGACTTCCCGCCACTCCTGTACGTGCGGGGTAATAGCGAAGCATTGAGGCTCCCTGGTTGCGCAGTTGTGGGAACGCGTGAAGCTAGCCGGTTGGGCCTAAGCTGGGCACGGCAGATCGCTGAGACCGTATGCAGAAACAACTGGTCCACCGTAAGCGGGCTCGCATTGGGCATCGACACCGCCGCGCACGAAGGTGCGCTGCGCGCTGAGGGTGCAACAGTTGCGGTGCTAGCTCATGGTCTTGACCGGATCACTCCGACCAGCAATCGAACGCTCGCCGAGCGCATCCTAGACACAGGCGGGTGTCTGATAGCAGAACATGCTCCAGGGGTCCCTCCGGTTCGCGCAGAGTACGTCCGACGTAATCGCATCCAAAGCGGTATGTCGAACTGCTCCGTAGTCGTTGAGAGCGCTGAAGAAGGTGGCGCAATCCACCAAGGCCGCTTCACCGTCAAACAGGGTCGCCCACTGTTTGTCGTTTACCCCTCGCGCGACACGCCGGGGGTCGAGGAGTTCAAATTCGGCGGAGCCCAGCGGCTAATCGATGAAGTCGGAGCTAAGCCAATATCCTCTCGGCAAGAGTTGGAGTTTGCACTTGAACTTAGTGGTCAGTCGCTGCCCCGCCAAGAAGAAGACAGCGGTACACTACTATGATTGCCGCCGTAATTTTTGATCTTGATGATACGCTCATCGATACCGCTTGCCTGTCCTCATTTAGGCAGGCGAAGGCATGGAAAGCCTGTGTCCCCCACTATGGCAGCGCAACGGTTTATGACGAGGTAGGTACGACTCTAGACGAGTTGAGGGCTAAAGGCGTCAAGGTAGGCATCGTCACAGCTAGCCCTTCATTCTATGCAGGAGGCATCATAAGGGCGCATCAGATCGAAGTAGATGCTCTGGTAGCTTATCACTGCACGACCCGCAGAAAGCCCTTCGCAGATCCTGTGCAGCTATGCCTGCAACGTCTTGGCGTCAGCCCCACTCAAGCCGTGGGCGTAGGTGACGCCGTCAACGACGCACTAGCTTATCAGGCCGCTGGAATAATGTCGCTTGGCGCAGGTTGGTCGGCTGCCATGGCGGCTGAAGCTGCCTGGGATAGGATTTTAACCTCTCCCAGTGAGATACTAGCCCTGTAGCAGTCATGGCGAAGAGGGCCAGACCCTCAAACCTTGTCAGGTAAGATGGTTATAGCAATGTCCACGGTGACTTGATCAACCGCCACGCCATGACGGAATGACACCGCCCGCTGAAGTTCCTCTACCAGCCCTTCAACGCTGACAGGCGCATCCGCCGGAAAATCGCCGAGGAGCAATTCTCCGCGAGAAAGATGCAGCGTTGCAGCCAAAGGGTGGGCGTACTTTCGAAGAGGTTGCGACCGCCCCGTTTCCCAGAGGTAAATGGTCTGCCCCGTTACGCCAACTCTACGGCCCACGTCTGCCCTCGAAAGACCTAGGGCATCGCGAGCGCCTCTCAATTTTTGACCTATATTCATCCTAAACTCCTATAAAATGGATTATCAAAATATAGCGAATTCAGAGGTATATTTTATGGTTCTTATTGGTGGAGAGCCGTTCGTTCGGCGAGGGAAGATACACACACCCAGTACACGCAAGCTCAGCGCCGCTTGACAAAACCCTTATTTTTCATGATCTTATTTTTGGTGTAGGCCATCCCTCCAGGCCTACCACCCTCTCTGTCGAGACCACTTAGAACTGGCTCCAAACCAGCTAAGAGTGGCTCAAACGCAGATTACACCCAATCGAGCTCGCCCTAGAAGTGTCGGACTTTGACTCATCTAGGACGTTCAGAAGGTCTGGTTTCCGGAACCGATCTTAAAGCTCAGGATATCGTAAGCGAGTAGCAGTGTCGGTTCGACTAGGCGTCGCGGCTCCTGCGCGCTTGGTCGGATGCGGCCCGGCGCGCAGGAATGCACGCCGGGCCGAGGCTTGTTCCAATGGCAACGGGGGGGGCGTGGTCAGAAGGTCAGGGTCTCACCATCGGCGGGGATACGGACCCGCTCTTCAATGCCGTTCTGCGCGACGTAGTCCCGCAGGTCGGAGCGGCTCAACGTCATGTGGTTGATGGCGTCCATGTGAACGGCCACGATGGTCGCGTCCGGCGCGGCCTGTGCGGCGTGAAGCACGTCGTCCTTGCTCATGATGATCGAGCCGGTGAAGCCTTTCATGCGGGCCTCGCCGGTGTTCAGGACGATCACGTCGGGCGCGAATTGCTCAAGACTCTGATCAACCTCGCTGTGCCAGATGGTATCGCCGGCGAAGTAGACGGTGGGCGACCGAGGCGCCTGGAAGACGACCCCCATCGCCTCGCCGAGCCCCGCTTTGAGCGCCTCGTTGGCATACATGGCGTCGTTGCCGTGCTGTCCGCCGACCTTGGTCAGGTTCACGCCCTTGAAGTCGGTGTTGACGCCCAGGATGCGGACATCGGTGTAGCCCTGTCTGCGCACCATGGCGGCGTCGGCCTCGTGCTGCACGAATAGGGGAATATCCTTGCGGACAAACTCGTGCTCGCCGCCGTCCCAGTGGTCAAGGTGGGTATGGGTTACGATCACCGCGTCGACCCCCGCCATCACCTCCTCCGTCGTCATCGGCAGATCCACTAACGGGTTGCGTTGCTCGCTGTGGAATGTCCCTTCGAAGCCGGGATAGGCGCCCTTCGGCGCCAGCAGCGGATCGACGAGGAAGGTCTGGCCCGCATAGGTGATCTTCGCCGTGGCGTTGCGGATGTGCTGCATCTGCACCGGCTCGGCCGCCGGCGCAGGATCGGGGGCGGTCTGTGCCGCGGCGCTTGTCGCCCCGAGGGTCAAAGCGAGCGCGATAGCGCGGATGATTGTCGTGGGCTGCATGGTGCTGCTCCGGTCAGATTGCTGATGAGCGCAATCTGGGGCCTGCGAGCCTTCGAAGGGAGTGGCCCGATAGCCATCTAACGAAAGTTTTGGGCCAACGCGCAGACGCCGACACCCTGGATGGCTTGACTCTCTGTCCACAGCGGGTGCAGTTGGCCCGGAACAATATCATCGTCAGCATCCCTCCCATGAGCGTCACGCTCCCTCTGCCTGTCGCCGTGCTCGCCTTCGACGGCGCCAGCCTGTTCCATCTGGCCGTGCCCGGGAAGGTGTTCGGCATCGCCCGGAACCCTGACGGCTCTCCCGCCTATGAGGTGCGCCATTGCGCGGTGACGCCGGGCATGATCCGCACCGGCGATGGCGTCGAGGTTCGCGTGAACGACGGCCTCAATGTTCTGGCGCGCGCGGACATCGTGGTCGTCCCCGCCTGGAGCGACCCGGACGCCCAGGCGCCCGAAGCTCTAGCCCAGACGCTGCGCGCGGCCCATGCCGAGGGAAAGACGATCGTCGGGCTGTGCCTCGGTGCGTTCGTGCTTGGGAATGCCGGGCTGCTGGATGGCCGGCAGGCGACCACGCACTGGATGGCGCGGGAAGCCTTTGCCCAGCGTTTCCCCGACGCGGTCTTCCGGCCGGACGTGCTGTACGTGGAAGACGGCAACATCGTAACCTCGGCCGGGAACGTCGCAGCCATCGACTGCTGCCTGAACCTGGTCAGGACGCGGTACGGGGCCGAGGAGGCCAACCGGATGGCGCGAATTCTCGTCACGCCGCCGCATAGGCAGGGCGGCCAGGCGCAGTATATCGAACGGCCGGTGCCGCAGTTCCCCTGCCAGAGCAAGCTTCCCGGCGCGCTGGAATGGGCGCTGGCGCACCTGGCCGAGCCGCTGACGCTGGACCGGCTGGCGGGGGTCGCGCAGATGAGCCGCCGGTCCTTCACCCGCCATTTCCGTGAGGCGACCGGGATGACCGTCACCCGCTGGCTGAACGCGCAGCGTGTGGTCCGGGCTCAGCAATTGCTCGAAACGACCGACCTGCCTGTCGAGCGCATCGCCCATGAGGTCGGCTTCGGCGCCGCCCTGTCGCTGCGCCAGCAGTTCGCCGCCCAACTGGGTGTCACCCCCGCCGATTATCGGCGCAGCTTCCGCGAGGGCGGAGGAGCAGGGCGATAGAGGACCGGACGGCGCGGCCTCTCCAACACGACCTGAGCGAGCAGCTGCATTTTCATCTTTTCGCGATCATCCCCGCAGCGTCACGAATGTCCGATTGTCGAGCGGTCCTGAATACCCGCATCTGGCGCATTCCTGCACGCTAAGGTGCTGGGTGCGATTGAGGCACCGTTAGGTGGTCGGCCAAGTGGTGGTAAGAAAAATCGCGCGGATTTTCAGGCAGGGGTTGAGCCACTCTTAGGCGGTCTCGACACTCTCCTCGCATAGCGGCCTGGGCCGCGCCTTCGGCCAGTCGGTGCAGGTCCCGCCCTGAACAGCGCGACCAGTCGACGCCCTCCAGAAGACGCTCCAGCGACGCCTGACGCCTCACGCTCATGACGGGGTCGACCCGCCCTGCGTCATGCCTGCGACCAGGCCGATCAACAGACCCACGGCCAGAGCCCGGTTGCCGGGATCACCGGCGCGCGCCTCCTCGACCCGCAGGGCCAGTTCGCGATCCAACCATGCCATACGCCGCGCGAAGTTCTCATCCGCCTGCGATGCACTGTTCATCCCCATTCTCCCGAAACAGCCCGCCTAGGCAGGCTTGAAGGAAGCTACGCACGGCTTGTGACACCCTCAAGTCAATTGTTCGCTTTTTGTTCCATTTTCTCGTCGCACGCCGCCCGACCCTTTGTGCCGCGAGGCTGGAGCCTATATGGCGATCTCCCGAAGGAGAGCCGCCATGTCCTATATCGCCCGCGACGACCGCCCCGCCGACAAGGCCGAACGCTATGCCGAGGTAGAGGCCGAGATTCTGGCGGTGCTGGACGGCGAGCCGAACCGGACGGCGCGGATGGCGACCGTGGCGGCCATGTTGGCCGACGCCTTCCCCGCCTTCTTCTGGACCGGGTTCTACGTCGTGGACGAAGCCAAGCCGGGCGAGTTGGTGGTCGGCCCCTATCAGGGCACGCTGGGCTGCCTGCGCATTCCTTTCGGACGCGGGGTCTGCGGCGCGGCGGCGCGCGACCGGGTGACCCAGGTGGTCGAGGACGTCCACGCCTTCCCCGGCCACATCGCCTGCGACAGCCGATCGGCCAGCGAGATCGTCGTGCCGGTGCTGGACGCCGCGGACGAGCTGATCGCCGTGCTGGACGTGGACGCGACCGAAAAGGCCGCCTTTGACGCCGTGGACGCCGAGGCGCTGGAGCGGCTGATGGCCAGGGTGTTCGCCGCCTGATGCGCATCGGGGTCGATTTCGGCGGCACCAAGATCGAGGCGGCCGCGCTGGACGACGCGGGCGCCTTCGCCGCGCGCATCCGCGAGCCCAATCCGGGCGACTATGACGCCGCCGTGGCCCTGGTCGCCGACCTGATCGCGCGGGTCGAGGCCGAAGCGGGCCCGACGCGGTCGATCGGCCTGGCCATCCCCGGATCGCCCTCACCGCGCACCGGCCTGATCCGCAACGCCAACTCGACCTATCTGAACGGTCGCCGTTTCGGCGAGGATCTGGCGTCCGCGCTGGCCCGCCCGGTGCGGCTGGCCAACGACGCCAACTGCCTGGCCCTGTCCGAAGCCGTGGACGGGGCGGGCAAGGGCGTGGCCAGCGTCTTCGGCGTCATCGTCGGCACCGGCTGCGGCGGCGGCCTGATCATCGACGGCAAACTGGTCGAGGGGGCGCACGGCGTGGCGGCCGAGATCGGCCACATCTCCCTGCCCTGGCCCCGCGACGCCGAGGCGCCGGGCCCGGCCTGCTGGTGCGGTCTGAACGGTTGTCTGGAGACCTGGGTTTCGGGCACCGGCTTCCAGCGTGATCACGAAGCGACCACAGGGCGGGCCTGGAAGGCCCAGGCGGTCGTCGAGGCCGCTCGCAGGGGCGACGCGGGCGCGGCGGCGGCGCTGGCCCGCTACATCGACCGGCTGGGTCGGGCCCTGGCCATGGTCGTCAACCTGGCCGACCCCGAGGTCTTCGTCCTGGGCGGCGGGATGTCGAACGTGGCGGAATTGTACGACCGCCTGCCCGAGGTCGTGGAGCGCCATGCCTTCTCCGACCACTGGGACGGGCGGATCGTTGCAGCAAAATGGGGAGATTCCTCGGGCGTACGCGGGGCGGCGCGGCTCTGGCCCGACTGACCCCCAGATTGAACGCAGGATCGCGCCCGCTATGGTCCGCGCCGAAACCTTGTGGAAGCGAAGCATGAGCCAGCCCCGTCCGACACGCGCGCGCAGCGTCCTCTACCTGCCCGCATCAAATTCGAGGGCGATCGAGAAGGCGCGCGGTCTGACCTGCGACGTGGCAGTGCTGGACCTTGAGGACGCGGTCGCGCCCGAAATGAAGCTTCAGGCGCGCGCGGCGGCGGTGGCGGCGGCGCGTGAAGGCGGCTTCGGCCCGCGCCTGGGCGTGCGGATCAACGGGCTGGACACCCCCTGGGGCGTCGACGACCTGGCGGCGCTTCGGGATGCGCCGGTCGATCTGATCGTCGCGCCCAAGGTCGAGAACGCTGCCACGGTTCACGCTCTGTCGGACGGCATGCGTCCCGGCATCGAGCTGTGGGCCATGATCGAGACGCCGCGCGCCCTGGTGGATTTGCGGGACATCGCCGAGGCGGGCGGCGCCCTGGGCGGGCTGATGCTGGGCGTCAACGACCTGGCCAAGGAGCTGAAGACCGGCGCCGCACCCAACCGCGAACCGCTGAAGCCCTGGCTGGCGGCGGTCGTCGCCCATGCACGCGCCAACGGCCTGAGCGCCATCGACGGGGTGTTCAACCGGATCAAGGACGAGGCGGGCTTTGCGGCCGAGTGCGCGCAGGGGCGTCTCTATGGCTTCGACGGCAAGAGCCTGATCCACCCGTCGCAGATCGAGGGGGCCAATGCGGCGTTCGGGGCGTCGGCTGAAGAAGCGGAATGGGCGCGCAAGGTGGTCGCCGCCTTCGCCGCGCCCGAGGCCGAGGGGCTGGGCGTGATCCGCGTCGAGGGGGAGATGGTGGAGCGACTGCATCTGGAACAGGCACAGGCGGTGCTGGCCGCCCTCTAGCCCTTCTCCCCTTGTGTGAGAAGGTGGCAGGCGGAGCCTGACGGATGAGGGGTGTGAGCGCGCCCTATCCGAAATGCGCTCCGCACGCAGTCGACAATGGTCCACCGCCGCGCCGACACCCCTCTTCCGAGCGCCTCCGGCGCCCACCTTCTCCCTCAAGGGGAGAAGGAAGAGCGGGCTGGCGCGGCCACTCTACAAACCCTAGACAAACCCCATGACCGCACCGCTTCCGACGCTTCAAAAAACCCGCGCCTGGGTCTGCGCGCCCGGCGTGCTGAAGGTCCCCTTCCTGTCGGCCTTCCTGCCCGACTATGACCTGTCGGCTCTGCCGGGAGCGCAGACCGAGGCCGTGCTGGGTTGGGGCATGAAGCCGACGGCGGCGGCGGGGCGGCGCTGGGCGGAAAAGCACGGCAAACCCTATGTGGCGCTGGAGGACGGCTTCCTGCGCTCTGTCGGCATCGGCGAGAGCGGGGCGACCAGCCTGAGCCTGATCGTCGACGACATCGGCGTCTATTACGACGCGACGCGGCCCAGTCGGTTGGAGCAACTGATCACGACGGCGCCTGACTGGTGCGACGCCGCACTGCAGGCCCGCGCACGCGGCCTGATAGAGCGTATCGTCGCCTCGGGTGTGTCCAAGACCAATATGGGCGGGCCGCTGGACGCGGGCCTGCTGAAGCCAGGCCGCCGGGTGCTGATCGTGGATCAGACCTTTGGCGACGCCTCCATCGGCTATGGACTGGCCAGCAAGGCCAGTTTCTCGGACATGCTGGCGACGGCTCGGCGGGACGAGCCGGACGCCCAGCTGATCGTCAAGCGCCACCCGGCCGTGGCGGCTGGGCGCAAACAGGGCTGCATTCCCGCGGACCAGCTGGACGGCGTCACCCTGATCGACACCGACGTGCGGCCCGCGGACCTGCTGGCGGCAGTGGACGCGGTCTATGTCGTGACCTCGGCCCTGGGGTTCGAGGCCCTGTTGCGCGGCCTGCCGGTGCGCTGCTTCGGCGCCCCCTTCTATTCGGGCTGGGGGCTGACGACGGATTCGGTCCAGACCGGGCGGCGCGGCACGGCGCGCGATCTGGAGCAGGTCGCGGCGGCGGCGCTGATCGCCTACACCCGCTATGTCGATCCGGTGACCGGCCAGCGGTGCGAGGCCGAGGCGGCGCTGGAACGGCTGATTGCGCTGCGCGACCGCGCCGACCGGCTGGCGGGCGACTGGGCCGCCGTCGGCTTCGCCCCAGCCAAGCGGCCGCCGGTGCGCCGCCTGCTGAACTCGCCCAAGGGCCGGGTGCGCTACTTCTGGCGGTCTTCCGCCGCCGTCGCCCATGCGCGGGCCACGGGCGGCAAGCTGATCTGGTGGGCCGGCAAGGAGACGCCGTCGATCCGCGCCGCCGCCGACGCCTTCGAGGGGCCGGTCGTGCGCATGGAGGACGGCTTCATCCGTTCGCGCGGCCTGGGCTCCGACTTCTTCGGGGCCCTGTCGGTCGCCCTGGACGATCAGGGCGTCTATTACGACCCCACCCGGCCCAGCCGACTGGAGAGCCTGATCGAGGCGGGCGAGCCGTCGCCGGATCAGGCGGCGCGGGCCGAGGCCTTGCGCGTTCGTGTGGTCGAGGCGGGCCTGTCGAAATACAACCTTAAGGGGGCGGGCGTTCCGGCGCATTGGCCCAAGGATAAACCGATCCTGCTGGTCGTGGGTCAGGTCGAGAATGACCGCTCGATCATGATGGGCTGCGGGCCGGACCTGCGCACCAACTCGGGGCTGGTGAAGGCGGCCCGGGCCGACCACCCGGACGCCTTCCTGATCTACCGCAACCACCCCGACGTGACGGCGGGCAACCGGCCCGGCCTGCTGGACCATGCGGCGATGGAGGAGGTCGACGCCTCCGCCGACGATCTGGACATCATCGACTGCCTGAACGCCTGCGACCGGTTGGCGACCCTGACCTCGCTGACCGGGTTCGAAGCCCTGATGCGCGGCAAGGCGGTCAGCGTCTATGGCCGGCCCTTCTATGCCGGCTGGAGCCTGACCGACGATCAGTTGCCGTTCGAGCGCCGCACGCGTCGCGCCAGCCTGCAAAGCGTCATCCACGCCGCCCTGATCGGCTACCCGGTCTATGTCACGCCCGAAGGCTGGCCGTGCGAGGCCGAGGACCTGGTCGAGGCCCTGGTCGCGGCGCGCGACCATCCCCTGCCCGCCCCGCCGCGCGGGCGGATCAATCGCTGGTGGCGCGGCATAAAAGCCAGTCTCGACCGGAGCCTTCCACCGGCCTATTGAGGGGGTTCGTCATTGCAACGGACCTTATCCTAGTGCCCCAAGCCGTCATCTCCGCCACCGGCCTGTTCACGCCGGAGCAGTCGATCTCGAACGCCGAGCTGGTCGCCGCCTACAACGCCTGGGCGGAAGGCTGGAACGCCGAGAACGCCGAGGCCATCGCCGCGGGCGAGCTGGAGCTGAAAACGCCGTCGTCGGAAGCCTTCATCGAGAAGGCCTCGGGCATCCAATCGCGCTTCGTCATGGACAAGTCGGGCATCATCGACCCCGAGCGGATGCTGCCGCACCTGCCCGCGCGCGGCGACGACGAGCTGTCGATCCTGGCCGAGATGGCCGTGAAGGCGGCGCAGGACGCCATCCAAGCCTGGGGCAAGCCGGTCAGCGAGATCGGCGCCGTCATCTGCGCCGCGTCCAACATGCAGCGCCCCTACCCCGCCATGGCCATCGAGGTGCAGCAGGCGCTGGGCATCGAGGGCTTCGCCTTTGACATGAACGTGGCGTGCAGCTCGGCCACCTTCGGCATCAAGACGGCGGCGGACTTCGTGGCCTCCGGCTCGGTCAAAGCGGTTCTGATGGTCAACCCCGAGATCTGCTCGGCCCACCTGAACTTCAAGGACCGCGACAGCCACTTCATCTTCGGCGACGTGGCCACCGCCGTCATCATCGAGGCCGAGGATCAGGCCGGACCGGGCGGCTGGGACATTCTGGGCACGAAGCTGAAGACCAGCTTCTCGAACAATATCCGCAACAACTTCGGCTTCCTGAACCGCGCCGCCCTGCCGACGGGCGCACATGAGCCGGTCTCGTCCGACGGCCTAAGCGACAAGATGTTCGTCCAGCAGGGCCGCAAGGTCTTCAAGGAGGTGGTGCCCATGGTCTCGGAGATGATCTTGGACCACGCCGCCGAGCTGAACCTGGACCCGCACGGCCTGAAACGGATGTGGCTGCACCAGGCCAACATCAACATGAACACCCTGATCGGCAAGAAGGTGTTGGGCCGCGAGCCCGAGCCGGAAGAGAACGTCATCATCCTGGACGACTACGCCAACACCTCCTCCGCCGGATCGATCATCGCCTTCCACCTGAAGCATGACGGCTTTGCGCCGTGCGACGTCGGCCTGATCTGCAGCTTCGGCGCCGGCTACTCGGCAGGCACGGTTTTTGTGCAAAAGCGGCCCTGAAACCAGATAACGGGAATCATTATTTCCGGCGGCGCTTGCACTGTTCGGAAATTTTTGCAAACCGTTACAGGTGTCGAGACCAAGGGGGATGGCGCCCGAATGACTCAGACGGCTTCACCGTGGGCGGAAACGCTCAACGATCCGCTGGCCCATGACGTGGCCACGGTGTTGAAACATATGGGCGGATCCGCCCACCAGGACATCGTGGTCAACTGCGTCGCGGCGCTGAAGCGCCAGCGCGGCGAGTCGGTGACCCAGGACCTGAAGGCCAAGATCGTCGAGGTCTTCGAACGCTACCGCGACTTCTTCATCAAGCCCTTCGGCGAGAACTCGCTGCGCTGGGCCCTGGCGCCGGGCGTAGCCTAAACCTCCGCCCTTCCAGGCAAACGAAAAGGCCCGCTCCTCTCGGAGCGGGCCTTCGTCGTATCTAGCGCCAGACTTGAAGGTCAGGCCTTAGAAGCGACGGATGTAGCTGACCGAATAGGCGTCAGCCTCACCGCCGTTGTCGCGGAAGTCGCGACGGGTCCAATCGGCGCGGACGCCGTTGACGCCGTCGACGTAGTAGTTGGCGCCGACGCCGTAGTTCCAGCTATCGCCACCCACGTCGGTGTTGGCGCCGGGGAACTCCTGCTTCAGCTCGGTGTGGCCGTAGCCGCCGCGAGCGAACAGTTCCAGCTTGTCGCTGACCGGGTACTTGCCGACCACGTAACCGGCGGCGTCCCACTCGTGCTTGATCGAGCCGTCGATGCCGGCGACGGTGAAGTCGTCGTCCTTGACGCCCACCGAGGCTTCGGTCTCGAGCGCCAGGTAACGGTTCAGGTTCACGCCCAGGCGGCCAGTCACGGCGCCGGTCGTGGCGGAGTCGCCTTCCAGATGCGTGTAACCCAGCGAGCCGTAACCACGGGCGTCAGGACCAGATTGAGCAAATGCCGGAGCGGCGATTGCAGAAATAGCGGCGGCGGCGAGAAGAATGTTACGCATTGTTTCTATAACTCCTAGTAAAACCAGATGTGGTGACTTCTGCGGTCACCGGCCCCATCCAGCGAGGAGTTAAATGGGTATTCCGCCAAGGCGTTCCATAGGCGGATGAATACACGGTCGCAACCGTGCGCTACCAGACACATACAGCGTTACGCTGATAACGACTTTATTCCGGCACGAAAAAGGCGGCCCCGAAGGACCGCCTTTGCGCGCTCAGACCTGAAGCGGGGTCCAGAGCCTGACCGGTGTCAGGCTCTGGATTGATACTGGAGCGAATATCTGGGTTCAGATGCGATCGCATCTGAACCGATTTCGCTCTAGCGGTCCTTTTCGCGCTCCTCGCCCGAGCGGGCCGCCAGCGCCGCCTGGGCCGCCGCCAGACGGGCGATGGGCACGCGGTAGGGCGAGCAGGAGACGTAGTCGAGGCCCACGCTCTCGCAGAAGGCGATGGACGAGGGGTCGCCGCCGTGTTCGCCGCAAATGCCCATCTTCATGTCCGGCTTGACGCCGCGACCGCGCTCGGCGGCGATGCGGATCAAGTCGCCCACGCCGTCCTGATCCAGACGCACGAAGGGATCGGTCTCGAAGATGCCCTTGTCCAGATAGGCCTGCAGGAAGTGGCCGGAGTCGTCGCGGCTGATGCCGAAGGTCGTCTGGGTCAGGTCGTTGGTGCCGAAGCTGAAGAACTCGGCGTACTCGGCCAGGTCGGCGGCGCGCAGGGCCGCGCGCGGCAGTTCGATCATGGTGCCGACCAGGTAGTCGACGCTGTCGCCAGCGTCCGCGAACACGGCCCGCGCGGTGCGGTCGGTCAGTTCGCGCAGGTACTTCATCTCGAGACCCAGCGCGACCAGCGGGTGCATGATCTCGGGGATCGGAGCCAAACCAGATGCATGCTTCACCTCCAGCGCCGCCTCCAGGATGGCGCGGACCTGCATCTCGTAGATCTCGGGATAGGCGACGCCCAGGCGGCAGCCGCGGTGGCCGAGCATGGGGTTGGTCTCGTGCAGTTCCCGCGCGCGACGCTTCAACTTGGCGGCGTCCAGACCCGAACCGGCGGCCAGGGCGTCGATGTCGGCGTCCGTGTGCGGGATGAACTCGTGCAGCGGCGGGTCCAGCAGGCGGATCGTCACCGGCAGACCGGCCATGATGGTGAACAGGTCGGCGAAGTCGGCCTTCTGGAAGGGCGCGATCTTGGCCAGGGCGATGCGGCGGCCCTGCTCGTCGTCGGCCAGGATCATCTCGCGCACGGCGGCGATGCGGGCCTCGTCGAAGAACATGTGCTCGGTGCGCGACAGGCCGATGCCCTCGGCGCCGAAGCCGCGCGCAGTCTTGGCGTCCAGCGGGGTCTCGGCGTTGGCGCGGACCTTCAGACGGCGCACGCCGTCGGCCCAGGCCATCAGGGTCTGGAAGTCGCCCGTCAGTTCCGGCTCGATCATGGCCACGGCGCCGTCCAGGACCTCGCCCTTGCCGCCGTCGATGGTGATGACCTCGCCGGCCTTGAAGGTGCGGCCGCGCGCGGTGAAGGTCCCGGCCTTCTCGTTGATCGAGATTTCACCGGCGCCGGAGACGCAAGGGCGGCCCATGCCGCGCGCCACGACAGCCGCGTGGCTGGTCATGCCGCCGCGCGCCGTGACGATGCCGCGCGCCGCGTGCATGCCGTGGATGTCCTCAGGGCTGGTTTCCTCGCGCACCAGGATGACGGCGTCGCCGACCTGCGACAGGCGCTCGGCCTCGTCGGCGTCGAAGACGATCTTGCCGGTGGCCGCGCCGGGCGAGGCCGGCAGGCCCGCCGCCACCACGGTGCGGGCGGCGTTGGGGTCCAGCGTCGGGTGCAGCAGTTGGTCGAGCGCGGCTGGCTCGACCCGCGACACGGCCTCTTCCTGCGAGATCACGCCCTCGGAGGCCAGATCGACGGCAATCTTCAGCGCCGACTTGGCGGTGCGTTTGCCGTTGCGAGTCTGCAGCATCCACAGACGGCCCTGCTCGACCGTGAACTCGATGTCCTGCATGTCGCGATAGTGGCTTTCCAGCCGCCCGACCACGTCGACGAACTCGGCGAAGACGACCGGCATGGCCTCTTCCATCGAGAGGGCGGTCTCGCCCATCTCCTCGCGCCCGGCCTTGGTCAGGGACTGCGGCGTGCGGATGCCCGCGACCACGTCCTCGCCCTGGGCGTTGATCAGGAACTCGCCGTACAGCTTGGCTTCGCCGGTCGAGGGGTTGCGAGTGAAGGCCACGCCCGTCGCCGAGGTCTCGCCCATGTTGCCGAACACCATCGACTGGATGTTGACGGCCGTGCCCCAGCTTTCGGGAATGTCGTGCATCCGGCGATAGAATTTCGCGCGGTCGTTCATCCAGCTGGCGAAGACGGCCGAGACGGCGCCCCACAACTGATCATGCGGGTCCTGCGGGAAGGGCTGGCCCAGCTCGCGTTCAACCAGGACCTTGTAGTCGGCGACCACTTTTTCCCAGTTCTCGGCGGTCAGGGCCGTGTCGATCGAGACGCCCAGTCGATCCTTGTGGTCGTCCAGAACCTCTTCGAACTGATCGTGGCCGATGCCCAGGACCACGTTGGAATACATGGTGATGAAACGACGATAGCTGTCGAAGGCGAAACGGCGGTCGCCGGACAGCTTGGCCAGACCCTCGACCGTCTGGTCGTTCAGGCCCAGGTTCAGCACCGTGTCCATCATCCCCGGCATCGAGGCCCGCGCGCCCGAGCGCACCGAGACCAGCAGGGGGTTGGACGCATCGCCGAAGGTCTTGCCGACGATGCCCTCGACGGTCTTCAGACCGGCGGCGGCCTGTTCAGCCAGCGCGGCCGGATAGGTCTCGCCGTTGGAGTAATAGTGGACGCAGGCTTCCGTCGTGATGGTGAAGCCGGGCGGCACCGGAAGGCCGAGAGAGGACATCTCGGCCAGGTTCGCACCCTTGCCGCCGAGAAGGTTCTTCATCGACGCGTCGCCGTCAGCAGATCCCCCGCCGAAGCCGTACACCCACTTGGTCATCTTGCAGTCCCTGAGCCGTGGTCAGTCGTCGCAGGATCGAGTCCCGCTTACGGTGGCCCTGACTAGCGTGCTGCAAGCGCGAAGGCGAGGCCGTGGGTGTAACAATCCGTGTGAGGATGTGTCGAAACCGCCTCTCCCTCCCCATGAAGGGGAGGGAGAAAGCTCATTCTTGCGCGCTAACGCCTTCGGCTGCTTGAGCGCCTAGCCCGCGATCTGGCCGAAGTCCGCGACCCGGCCCATCACGCCGCGCACCTGACCCAGCAGCTTCAGGCGGTTCTCACGCTCCTCGGCCACGTCGGAGTTGACCATGACGCCAGTGAAGAAGGCGTCGACCGGGCCGCGCAGGGCGGCGAGCGCCGTCATGGCGGCGGCGAAGTCTTCGGTCTCCAGCGCGGCGTCCACGGCGGTCGCGGCGGCGGCGGCGGCGAAGGCCAGGGCGGTTTCTTCCGCCGGCTGGTTGGCCAGGCCAGTGGCGACGGCTCCTTCCGGCAGCGGGCCTTTCTTTTCCTCGGCCTTGAGGATGTTGGACGCCCGCTTGTAGCCGGCCAGCAGGTTGGCCCCGTCGTCCGTGGCGAGGAAGGCGGCCAGCGCCTCCACCCGTCGCACGATCCGCACCAGGTCGTCGTCGCCCAGAGCGAAGACGGCGGCGACGAGGTCGTGACGCTGGCCTTGGTCGCGCAGCAGGACGGTCAGGCGGTCGGCGAAGAAGGCGCTGAGTTCAGTTTCGACCGCGAGCTTGTCGACGGCACGCTGGACATTGCCCCTATCCAAGGCCGCCATAGCCGCCGAGAAGGCGTCGCCGCGAAGGCCGATACGAGCGCCGCTCTCCAGCACCAGCCGGATCACGCCCAGCGCCGCACGGCGCAGGGCATACGGGTCGCGCGAGCCGGTGGGCTTTTCGTCGATGGCGAAGAAGCCGACCAGGGTGTCCAGCTTCTCGGCGATGGCGACGGCGACCGTGACCGGGGCGGTCGGGACGCTGTCGCCCGGACCTTGCGGCTTGTAGTGGTCGCGCACGGCGTCGGCGACGGCGTCGGGGTAGCCGGCCAGACGGGCGTAGTAGCCGCCCATGATCCCCTGCAATTCGGGGAATTCGCTGACCATGCCAGAGGCCAGATCGGCCTTGGAGAGGCGCGCGGCCTGTTCGGCCTGATCCGCGTCGGCGCCGACCAGAGGCGCGATCTCGCGCGCCAGGGCGGCGATGCGATCGACGCGTTCAGCCAGTGTGCCGAGCTTGGCGTGGAAGGTGACGCCCTTCAGCTTGTCGTTCCAGGCGTCGAAGCCGACCTTCTGATCCTCGTCCCAGAAGAAGCGGGCGTCGTTCAGGCGGGCCGACAGGACGCGGCTGTTGCCGGCGGCCAGGGCCTGACCGCCATCGGTCGCCTCGACGTTGGCGACGACGAGGAAGTTGGGCGCCAGACCATCCTTGGACGGATCGCGCACGGCGAAATACTTCTGGTGCACCTTCATCGACAGGCGGACCACTTCGGGCGGCAGCGACAGGAACTGCGGGTCCATGTCGCCCAGGATCGGCGTCGGCCATTCGGCCAGACCGGCGACCTCGTCCAGCAGGCCGTCGTCATCGACCAGCACCAGACCGCGCGCGGCGCAGGCGGCCTTGGCGGCTTCGAGGATGCGCAGCTTGCGGTCAGCCACGTCGATCAGGACGAAGTCGCGTTCCAGCTTGGCGCGATAGTCGGCGAAGTCCTTGACCGCGAACGGCTGGCCCGAGCCCATGAAGCGGTGACCCTCGGTCAAGTCGCCGGATTGGATGCCGTCGATCTCGAACGGCACCACCGCCCCGTCGAACAGGGCGATGATGCGCTTGATCGGGCGCACCCAACGCAGGGTTCCGGCGCCCCAGCGCATCGACTTGGGCCAGGGGAAGCTGCGGACGATCTGATCGACGGCCTCGGCGAAGACCTCGGTCGTCTGGCGGCCCTTGCTGCTGATCTCGGCGAACCAGATCCCGTCACGCTCGACCAGTTGGTCCTGCGTCAGGCCGGTCTTGCGCAGGAAGCCTTCCAGCGCCTGAGCCGGGGCCGAAGTCTTGGGGCCCTTGACCTCCTCGTTGCGGTCTTCGGCGGCGACCGGCAGGCCGTCGATGACCAAGGTCAGGCGACGCGGACCGGCGAAGACGTTCAGCGCCTCCCAGGTCAGGCCGGCGGCCTTCAGACGGTCCGACACCATGCGCTCCAGGTCGCGCGCGGCGCCCTGCTGCATACGGGCGGGGATTTCTTCGGAGAAGATTTCGAGAAGAAGCTGGGGCATCAGGCGGCGGACTCTTCGGTCGTGGCGGCAGACCGCATCAGGGTGAGGGCGATGTCCTTCAGGGCCAAGGGCGCGTCGGCCGCGTCGGTCTCGCCGCTGAAGGCGATGTTCAGCAGGAAGGACTGCGGGGCCAGGAAAGCGTTCTGCAGAATGCCGAACCATTCTTCGCCGACCACGACCACGCCGCGCCAACCGCCGGGCTGCGACGCCAGATGGCTGCCTTGGTCATTAGCGTGGCGGACGATGCGCACCTCGGCCCACGACTCCTGGCCTTCGATTTCCACGCGGCCGCTGGAAAACAGAGAGATCGGCTCGCCGGGGCTCTGTTCCAGATTGGTGTCGGACAGATCGAACGAGAGGATTCCAGTGACAGTGCTCACGACGTCGCCTTCTCATGTTCGACTTGGGCCAAAGCGCAGGCTTTGCACAGGTCGCGGATGCGGCCGATGTAGCTCTGGCGTTCGGCGACGGCGATGGCGCCGCGGGCGTCCATCAGGTTGAACAGGTGCGAGGCCTTCAGCACCTGGTCGTAGGCGGGCAGGACCAGCGGCTGGCCCTGCGGACCCTTCATGGTCAGGAAGTGGGCGGCTTCGCGCTCCATGTCCTCGAAACGGCGCTTCAGCGCGGCGACGTCGTAGCCGTGGAAGTTGGCTTCGGACTGCTGACGCTCGTTCTCGAGGAAGACCTCGCCGTAGGTCAGGCCTTCCTTGTTGAACTTCAGGTCATAGACGTTGTCGACGCCCTGAACATACATGGCCAGACGCTCCAGCCCGTAGGTCAGCTCGCCCGAGACCACGTCGACCTCGATGCCGCCGACGCCCTGGAAATAGGTGAACTGCGTCACCTCCATGCCGTCGCACCAGACCTCCCAGCCCAGGCCCCAGGCGCCGACGGTCGGGTTTTCCCAGTCGTCCTCGACAAAGCGGATGTCGTGCAGTTTCGGATCGATGCCGATGGCGGCCAGCGAGCCGAGATAGAGCTCCTGCAGGTTGTCCGGGTTCGGCTTCAGGATGACCTGATACTGGTAATAGTGCTGCAGCCGGTTGGGGTTCTCGCCGTAGCGGCCGTCGCCCGGGCGGCGCGAAGGCTGGACGTAGGCAGCCTTCCACGGCTTGGGTCCCAGCGCGCGCAGGACGGTCGCGGGGTGGAGCGTGCCGGCCCCGACCTCGATGTCATAGGGCTGCAGAATGGCGCAGCCCTGGTCGCCCCAGTATTTGTGCAGGGTCAGGATCAGGTCCTGGAAGGCGAGGGGTTCGGTGGTCACGTCGGCTCGTTTTCGCAGCGCAAAATTTGAGCGCGGACCCTAGGGCGCGCGCGCCGGAAACTCAACCGGAGGCGACGGTTCCGTCATCCCGGCCAAGCGGCGCAGCCGCGCCGGGCCGGGACCGCCCAAGACGCCGGCGTTTCCTGCGGTCCCGGACAAGCGCTGCACGCTTTCCGGGATGACGGTCAGTGGAGGGTACAGGGCCGCACCCACCATCCGGGGCGTTGCAGCGCAACCGCCGCCGCCTTCGCCGCCGCCGCGTCGTCGAACAGGCCGAAGACCGTCGCGCCCGAGCCCGACATCCGCGTCAGACGACAGCCCGGCGCGGCCTGCATGGCCGACAGGGCCTCGCCTATGCCCGGCGTGACGCGCAGGGCGGGGGCTTCCAGATCATTGCGCTGCCCCTTCAGCCAGTCGATCACGGCGGCTGGCGACCAGTCAGCGGGGCCGTCCGGACAATCAGCCCCGCCCGCGGGCGCATCGTCATAGGCGCGATAGACCGCCCCCGTCGGCGACGGCAGACCGGGGTTGAGCAGGACGGCGTGCAGCGGCGGCAGGCGCGGCTCGTCGTGCAGGTCGTCCCCTCGGCCCGTGGCCCAGGCCGGATGGGCGCGCAGGCACATGGGGCCGTCGGCGCCGACCACGCCTGCGACCGCTTCCAGCGCCGCCTCGTCCAGATCGAGGCCCAGCAGTTGCGCCGCCAGACGGATGGCCGTGCCCGCATCCGCCGAACCGCCGCCCAGACCAGCGGCGATGGGCAGTTGCTTGTCCAGCGTCACCGCCACCGGCGGCGCGCCGATCCCGGCGGCCTCGCCCAGCGCCCGCAAGCCCCGCAGAATCAGGTTGTCGCCCTCGCCCGCCAGAGCGCCACCGAACGGGCCGGTTACGGTCAGGGACAGGGCGTCGGCGCGGGTCACACTCACGCCGTCGCCCACGTCGGCGAAGGCCACCAGACTGGCCAGGGGGTGATAGCCGTCGTCCGCCACCGGGCCGACATGCAGGAAGAGGTTGATCTTGGCCGGAGCCAGGCCGCTGAGCGTCACCGGATCAGCTCTCGGCGCCGAGACCCGCGCCCTTGTCCCCGGTCGGTTCCTGACCCAGCTTGTCACGCAGCTTGGCCTCCACCTCGGCCTTGCGTTCGGGCTCGACCTCCAGCGTCAGGACCCGGTTCCACTGGAAGCCCGCCTCGCGCTGACGCCCCACGGCCCAGTAGGCGTCGCCCAGATGGTCGTTGATCTCCGCGTTGGCCGGCTCCTTGGCCACCGCCTGTTCCAGATTGCCCACCGCAAGGTCGAACTGCCCTCGACGATACTGAGCCCAGCCTAGCGAGTCCTGGATATTGCCGTCAGACGGGTCGGCGGCGAAGGCCCTGGCGATCATTTCAGCCCCCTGCTCGACCCGCATGCCGGTATCGACCCAGAGATAGCCGAGGTAGTTGAGCACCGTCGGATCATTGGGCTGTTTCTGTAGCGCCGCCCACAGTTCAGCCTCGGCCTCGGTATTGCGCTTGAGCGCCTCATAGGCCGCGCCGCGCAGGAAATGCACCTCGAAGCCCTGATCCGCAGTGGCCAGCAGCGGGCCATTCAGGATCGTCAGCGCCTCGTCGAACCGCTTCATCTGCACCAGTTGCCCGGCCAGCAGATAGGCGATGCTGGCCTCGTTCGGACGCGCTTCGGCGGCGCGACGCAGCTCGGCCAGGGCGGCGTCGGACTGGCCGTCCTTTTCCAGACTGAGGGCGCTCTGCACGCGGGCTGCGGCGTAGAGCTCGATGTCTTGCCGCCCGACCTGGGCCAGGGCGGCGCGGGCTGCGGCTTCCAGCTCGGCCTGTTGCAGGGTCTGGCCGATCAGGAAGCGATTCTCGTCGGTGGGATCGAGATTCAAGGCCAGGCGCAGATAGACGACGCCGAACTCCAGCGCCCGCTGGGCGATGATCTGATCGGCGGCGGTCTTCAGCGCCAGGGATGCGCCTTTGCGATAGTTCGGCGCCGCGGGCGGACGGCCCTTGGCCAGGACGCGGGCGCGGGCCGACATGGTGGCCCGGTCGCTGGCCCCGGCCGTGACGGCGGCGTCATACTGAACCAGGGCCTCGTCGCGTTTGCCGCGTCGTTCCAGGAACTCGCCATAGGGCAGACGGAACAGACGCGAGGCCAGGGCGTGGCTGGTCAGGTCGCGCCACTCGGCGTCGGCCTCGTCATGGCGGCGGCGCAACTCCAGCAATCGGGCGCGGTTGGCGCGCACCAGAAGGGTGCTGATCGGGTCCAGATCGGTCGGCGCCGGGGCCAGGGCGCGGTCCCAGTCGCCGGCGGCGGCGGCGATCCACGGCTGGACATAGAGGCCGGCGCGGGCGTGCGGCTCGCCGACAGGCGCAGCCGTCAGCATGGCGTTCGCTTTGCGGGGGTCGCCGCCGACAAAGGTCTGCACCGCCGCGACCAGACGCCCGGCCTGGACGATGACGGGCGAGACCCCCTCGCCTTCCGGCGCGATGCGGGCGGCGACGTCGAGGTCGCCGGCCAAAAGCGAGGCGGTGAAGGCCTGTTCGCGCACGCGCGGCTGTTCGGGGGTCAGGGCCTCGACGCGGGCCAGATAGTCGGCGCCCGCCTCGCTCTCGCCGCTGGTCAGGGCGTTGCGGCCCGCGAGGTAGTAGCCGTAGGCGCTGCGCCCTTCCGCATCGGTCGGGATCGGGGACCAGACGGCGGGGATAGGGTCGATCTTGGGCGCCTCGGCTTCGTCCGTCTCGGTCGTATCCGCGTCCGGTTCGGCTTGCGGCTCGAGGATCGGCTCAGGAGACGGTTCTGGCTCGACATCCGGCTGCGGCGCGTCCTGGACCGGCGGCGTCGGCGGGACATCCTGCGCCAGAGACGGCGCGGCCAGACCCAACGCGATCAGCGAGGCGGCGGCGAACAGGGCGGAACGGCGGAAGGCAAAGCGCATGGGCGGACCCTTCACGCTTTCCCTTCCGCCTGCAAGAGGCTGAAACCTCTGGCCCTTACATGTTCGGGTAGTTGGGGCCGCCGCCGCCTTCGGGCGTGGTCCAGACGATGTTCTGCGACGGGTCCTTGATGTCGCAGGTTTTGCAGTGAACGCAGTTCTGGGCGTTGATCTGGAAGCGCGGGTTCTGGCCCTGCTCGTCAGTCAGCACCTCATAGACACCCGCCGGGCAATAGAGCCGCGCCGGTTCGCCGTACTTGGGCAGGTTGACGTTGATCGGCACGCTGGGGTCCAGCAGCTTCAGGTGGGCCGGCTGGTCCTCGGCGTGGTTGGTGTTCGAAATGAAGACCGACGACAGCTTGTCGAACGACAGCTTGCCGTCCGGCTTGGGATAGGTGATCGGCTTGAAGTCCTTGGCCAGACCGGTCGAGGCCGCGTCCGTCTTGGTGTGCCTCATGGTGCCGAAGAAGGAGAAGCCGCCGGTCAGGTGGTTGACCCACATGTCGAACATGCTGACCGCCCCGCCCATCATGGTGCCCAGCTTGGACAGCATGGGCTTGGCGTTACGGACGACCTTCAGCTCCTTATAGACCCACGACGTCTTGTAGGCGGCCTCATAGGCCTCCAGCACGTCGCCCGCGCGGCCTGCGATCACGGCCTCATAGGCGGCGTCGGCGGCCAGCATGCCCGTCTTCATGGCGTTGTGGCTGCCCTTGATGCGCGGCACGTTCACGAAGCCCGCCGAGCAGCCGATCAGAGCGCCGCCGGGGAAGGCCAGCTTGGGCACCGACTGGAAACCGCCCTCGGTGATGGCGCGAGCGCCGTAGGAGATGCGCGTGCCGCCCTCCAGATGCTCGGCGATGGCCGGGTGGTGCTTGAACTGCTGGAACTCGTCGAACGGCGACAGATAGGGGTTCTGATAGTTCAGGTGCACCACGAAGCCGACGGACACGTAGCGGTCGCCGAAGTGGTACAGGAAGGACCCGCCGCCCGTCTTGTCGTCCAGCGGCCAGCCGGTGGTGTGCTGGACCAGGCCGGGCTGGTGCTTGTCGGCCGGGATCTGCCACAGCTCCTTCAGGCCGATGCCGAACTTCTGCGGGTCCGAGTTCGCGGTCAGGTCGTGACGGGCCATGATGGTCTTGGCCAGCGAGCCGCGCACGCCCTCGGCGATGAAGACATACTTGCCGTGCAGTTCCAGACCGGGCTGGAAGTCGCCGGTCGGCTTGCCCTCGCGGTCGATGCCGAAGACGCCGGCGACGACGCCCTTCACCCGGCCCGACGGTTCATCCCAGACCACGTGGCTGGCGGCCATGCCGGGATAGACCTCGACGCCCAGGGCCTCGGCCTGTTCGCCCAGCCAGCGCGACACATTGCCCAGGGAGGCGATGTAGCAGCCGTGGTTGTGCATGAAGGGCGGCATGGCGAACATCGGCAGCGAGGCCTGGCCCTGCGGACCCAGCACCAGGAACTTGTCCTTGGTCACCGGGGTCTCCAGCGGGGCGCCGCGTTCCTTCCAGTCCGGGAAGAGCTCGTTCAGCGCCTTGGGATCGATCACGGCGCCCGACAGGATATGGCCGCCGATCTCGGCGGATTTTTCCAGAACGGCGACGGAAATCTCTTTCCCGTCCTTCTCGGCGCGCTGCTTCAGGCGGATGGCGGCCGACAGGCCGGCGGGGCCGCCGCCGACGATGACGACGTCATATTCCATGACTTCGCGCTCGACGCCTTCCAGCGCTTCCGCCGGCGGCAGCTTGTCGATGACGGCTTCCTGCCACGCGTTGATCGCGCCGCCTTCGATCGCTTGCTCGCCCATGATCCCCTGAATCCTCGTTATCGTCGTGGTTATCCGTCTTATCGTGAGGTGACGCAGCGGCGGTCAAGGCTTATCCCTGTCACGGAATGACGCCCCAGCCCCTCGACACCGCCGCAACCGAAGCCCTGCTCGCCTTCTGGCGCGATGCGGGGGTGGACGCCTGCTATCTGGACGCGCCGGTCGATCGCACGGTCTTCGTCGCCCCGCCTGCACCCCAGATGCTGCAAAAGGCCTCGGCCACGATCACGGCTCTCCATGGCGGCCAGCATGGTGGAATGTCGGGCGCGGACGCGGTCGCCGAGGCGCGCCGCCTCTCCGCCGCCGCCACGACCATGAACGAATTGGCGGAGGCGGTCGCCGCCTTCCAGGGCTGCCCCTTGCGGGCCATGGGAGCCAAGCAGGCCGTCTTCGCGCGCGGCAATCCCAAGGGCTCCATCCTGCTGATCGGCGAATCGCCCGGCGAGACCGAGGACCTGCGCGGCGAGCCCTTCGTCGGACAGCCCGGTCAGTTGCTGGACCGGATGCTGGCGGCGGCGGGTCTGGCGGATCAGGCCTTCATGACCAACACCGTCTTCTGGAAGCCGCCCGGCGACCGCCTGCCGACCCCGCAGGAGCAGGCCGCCTGCGCCCCCTTCCTGGAACGCGCCTTTGCCCTGATGCAGCCGAAGGCGGTGTTGCTGGTGGGGGCAGCCGCGGCGAAATCAGTGCTGAACACCGAAGAGGGCCTGATGAAAATTCGCGGCCAATGGCGCGAATGGCGGCTGGACGACGGGGCGGCTGCGGCTCCCGCCATGGCCACCCTGCACCCCGCTTTCCTGCTGCGCCAGCCGCAGGCCAAGCGGGTCGCATGGGCCGACATGATGTCGCTGGCGGCGCATTTGGATACGGCCCAGGTTGAGCCGAAAGCCTGACTGGGGCATGTTAGGCGGCTGACGACCAGTCCACAGAGCGCTGACAATCCCTACGTCGAGAAGGGAGCCGCGCCGACGAAGGGGGCCGCCGCGTATGTACCTTTTCCGCCGCGCGGTCCTCGCGCCCCTGTTCGCTGCTGCGCTCTGCGCCACGGTTGCGCCCGCCGCCCTGGCGGCATCCGGGACGGCTGAAGGCGGCGCCGATGACGGCGGAACGGTCTATGTCGCGAATGACTCTGACAGAACCCCCACAGCCCTGAGCAGTTCCGATCGGCTCAGCTACACCACCGCCTTCGACGCCCTGCGCCGCGGCGATCTGGAGCTGGCGCGCAGCGCCGCTCGTCAGGCCCAGGACCGCGTCCTGCTGGGTCAGGTCGAGTTCGAGCGCCTGTTCCACCCCACCCATGTCGCCACCTATGAAGAACTGGCGGCCTGGCTGGAGACCTACTCCGACCTGCCGATGGCGCAGCGCGTCTATACCCTGGCCATGCGCCGCCTGCCCGACGGTGCGGTCGAGCCCAAACGCCCCGGCAATCTGCTGGAGCGGACCTGGGCCAGCGTGACCGGCGCCAACGACGGCGGCGTCACCGATCCGGCCAAGGCCGCCCGCGTGGCGCTGAACAACGACGATCTGGCGGGCGCCTATCGCACCGGGGCCGAAATGGGCGACTGGTGGAGCGCCGGTCTGGCCGCCTGGCGCCTGCGTGAATATTCGGACGCCTATCGCGCCTTCGAGCGCGTGGCCCAGGACCCGACCGAGGACCCTTGGGTCCGCGCCGGCGCCGCTTTCTGGACCGCCCGCGCCGCCGCCCAATCCGGGCGTCAGGACAAGGTGGCCGAAAACCTGCGCCTCGCCGCGCGCTGGCCCGCCACCTTCTACGGCCAGATCGCCCTGCGCCAGCTGGGCGAAGAGCCGGTGATCGAGAACATGGGGCCGCGCGCCTATGGGGCGACGCTGCAACGCGCCGCCTTCACGCCCGAGCCGACCGGGGTGGACGCGCGCGAACTGAACGCTTTCATCCGCTCCGACGAAACCGCGCGCCGCACGGTCGCCCTCTATGAAGTCGGTCGCCGTAATGATGCGGAAGAAGCCGCTCGCACCGGGATGCGTACCGCCGACGGCGATACCGCGCGGCGGCTCTGGGCCGGCCTCTATCGCACCGTAGCCCCCAACCGCGCGGCCCAGGCCGAGGCCAGCCGCATCGACGCCACCCGCTATCCCATGCCGGTGCTGGAGCCCGAGGGCGGCTTCACCATCGAGAAGGCGCTGGTTTACGCCATCGCCCGCAAGGAAACCGACTTCAACGCCAGCGCCCGCTCCGGGGCCGGCGCCTATGGCATGATGCAGGTCATGCCGGCGACCGCCGCCTATATGACCGGGGATCAGGGCTATGTGCGCAATCCCGAGCGGCTCTACGTCCCTGCGACCAATCTGAAGCTGGGTCAGGACTATGTGAACCGCCTGTTCCAGATCGAGTCCTTCCAGGGCGACCTGCTGAAGGCCGTGGCCTCCTATAACGCCGGGCCGGGGCCCATGCTGGCGGCGGTGCGCAAGCTGGGGCCGGACGCCGATCCCCTGCTGCTGATCGAGACCATCGACGTGCCGCAGGCACGCGAATATGTGGAAAAGGTCGTGGCGGCCTACTGGATCTATCAGCGCATGCTGGGCGCGCCGCTGAAGACGCTGGACGCGGTGGCCTCGGGCGCCAAGGCCGTGCCGATCCGTCTGGACTATGTGGCCCCGGTCGCGCCGATGCAGGTGGCCGAGGCCGCCCCGGTCGCCGGCACGCGCTAGAGAGCAAAATCGGTTCTGACGCAGTCAGTCAGAGCTCAGATCTTCTGCTCCAACCTGAAAGCCTCTTCAGACCAGGCTGGACAGCAGCATGGCCCAGACAAAGGCGAAGGCCAGGGCCGCCAGGAAATAGCCTCGCGCCGTCTTGCCCCAGTTGGTGTTTCGGCTGATCGTCCGCATCGCCCGTCCCCCACGGCCCGACGCCGTGAAGGCAGATTGTAACATCACTCGTTAATCGCCGGTTTTCGGCTGCGGTTAAGCCGCGTTAGCCAGAGCCTGACGCTCCCACTCGCGGAAATCCGGCTGGGCCAGCAGGGCGTCGATGTAGGCGCGGGCCACGCCGTCCTTATCGCCGTGCGCCGCCAGGTCGATCTGATAGTGCCGCACCCGCGCCGCGACCGGGGTGAAGAAGGCGTCGGCGATCGACCATTCGCCATACAGATACGCCCCGCCCGCCCCAAAGCGCCCGCGCGCCTCACGGAAGATCTGCACCAGACGGCGGATGTCGGCGGCGACCGCTTCGCTGGCCGGGGCCGGACAGCGGCCGGGACCAACCATGGAATGGTCCGGCGCCATGCCGCATTCAGTGCGCAGGGCCATGAAGCCTGAGTGCATTTCGCAGACCACCGACCGGGCCTGCCAGCGCGCAGGGGCGTCAGCGGGCCACAGCCGGGCCTCGGGATAGCGCTCGGCGCACCAGACCGAGATCGACAGGCTGTCCCAGATGGTTTCGCCATCGACCTTCAGCACGGGTACGCGCCCCGCGGGCGAGTGCCGGACGATCTGCTCGGCGGTGTCGGGCTGATTCAGCCGCACCACCGTCTCAGTGAAGTCGGCGCCGCAACGCTTCAGCACCAGCCAGGGTCGCAACGACCAGGTGGAATAGAGCTTGTCGCCGATCACCAGTTCCATGTCGTCGCTCCTGTTGTGCTTGGCCCATCAATGGCTGGAGGACAGCTTCAGCACAACAAGGCCCGAGATGATCAGCACCGCGCCCGCGATCCGCATGGGGGTGACGGGTTCGCCCAGCACCGCGATGCCGACCACGAAGGCGCCGACCGCGCCGATGCCGGTCCAGATCACATAGGCGGTGCCCAGAGGCAGGGTCTTCATCGCCATCGACAGCAGGCCGAAGCTGATGATCATGAAGACGATGGTGCCGACCGTCTGCCACGGCTTCGAAAACCCGTCCGACGCCTTCATCAGGAAGGCCCAGACGATCTCGAACAGACCGGCGAAAAGAAGGAGAATCCAGGCCACGACAATACTCCCTTGCATGGCGAACCGGGTCGTCCCGGCGGTCATGCCCAATGAAGGGAGAGGTCGTCCTCTGGGCCCTCTATCTGGGACAGACGGACGCGAAGTCAATGGCGAACCTTGACTCACAGCCCCTCTCGACCGACACGACCGGTCCATGATCACGCGCTATACCCGCCCCGAAGCCGTCGCCATCTGGTCGCAAGAGACCAAGTACAAGATCTGGTTCGAGATCGAGGCCCACGCCGCCACCAAGATGGCGGAACTGGGCGTGATTCCGAAGGAGTCCGCCGAGGCCATCTGGGCCAAGGGCAAGGACGTGACCTTCGACGCCGACCGCATCGACGAGATCGAACGCACCACCAAGCACGACGTCATCGCCTTCCTGACCCATGTGTCGGAAATCGTCGGCGAGGAAGCCCGCTTCCTGCACCAGGGCATGACCTCCTCGGACGTGCTGGACACCTGCTTCGCGGTGCAGCTGGCGCGCTCGACCGACCTGCTGCTGGGCGGCGTCGACCGCGTCCTGGCCGCGCTGGAAGTTCGCGCCAAGGAGCACAAATACACCCCGACCGTCGGGCGTTCGCACGGCATCCACGCCGAGCCCGTCACCTTCGGCCTGAAGCTGGCCGGCTATCACGCCGAGTTCCAGCGCGCCAAGCGCCGCCTGATCACGGCGCGCGAGGAGATCGCCACCTGCGCCATCTCGGGCGCCGTCGGCACCTTCGCCAACGTCGATCCGGCGGTTGAGCAATACGTCGCCGACCAGATGGGTCTGGCCGTGGAGCCCGTCTCGACCCAGGTCATCCCGCGCGACCGTCACGCCGCCTACTTCGCCGCGCTCGGCGTCGTCGCCTCGTCGATCGAGCGTCTGGCCGTGGAAATCCGCCACCTGCAGCGCACCGAAGTCCTCGAAGCCGAGGAGTTCTTCGACAAGGGCCAGAAGGGCTCGTCGGCCATGCCGCACAAGCGCAATCCGATCCTGACCGAGAACCTGACCGGCCTGGCCCGTCTGGTCCGCTCGGCCGTGACCCCGGCGATGGAGAACGTCGCCCTGTGGCACGAGCGCGACATCAGCCACTCCTCGGTCGAGCGCGGCATCGGCCCGGACGCGACGGTCCACCTGGACTTCGCCCTGCACCGCCTGGCGGGCGTGATCGAGCGCCTGAACGTTTACCCTGAGAACATGCAGAAGAACATCGACCGCCTGGGCGGTCTGGTGCACTCGCAACGGGTCATGCTGGCCCTGACCCAGGCCGGCGTGTCGCGTGAAGACGCCTATGCCGCGGTTCAGGAGAACGCCATGAAGGTCTGGCGCGGCGAAGGCGCCTTCCTCGACTTCCTCAAGGCCGACGCCCGCGTCACCCTGCCCCACGACCAGCTGGAAGCCCTGTTCGACCTCGGCTACCACACCAAGAACGTCGACGTGGTGTTCAAGCGGGTCTTCGGCGAGGGCTGATGATGGCGAAGCTGCCAGGCGATACCGGTCTCACGCTCAATCCTGACCTTGATTGGGAGGCATTGGCTAAAACCTATGCCGAGACCGGCCGCCTGCAGATCCCCGCAATTCTGGCGCCAGAAAACGCGGAGTGGCTGGCGAACGCCCTGGAAACCCGGACACCCTGGTCATTCGCCTATTGGGGCGATGACCAGCAGCCCCACTATCTGCCCTTGCCTTCGGTCAAGGCCATGCCTGCCGCGGCTCTTCAGGACCTGATGAAGAGCTTGATGGACCGATCCGGCGAACAGTACGGCTTCGCCTACATGAACTACAGGATGATCACGGCCTACATCGCCGGTCAGGAGCCGGATCATCCCCTTCACCGACTGACGGAATTCCTCAACTCGCCCAGCTTCCTGGACTTTGCCCGCACGATCGTGGGCGAACCCGGCGTTCGCAAGGTGGACGGCCAGGCGACCCTGTTCAGGCCCGGCGACTTCCTGTGCCGGCACGACGATTCCAGCATCCCGGGCGTGGAGCGCATCGCAGCCTACACGCTCGGCTTCACGCGCAGGTGGCGCAGCGACTGGGGCGGCCAGTTGGCCTTCCACGACGATCACGGCGACGTCGCCCAGGCCCTGGTTCCGCGCTGGAACACCCTGACCCTGTTCAAAGTGCCCACGTCCCATTCCGTCATCCCGGTCGCGCCCTACGCCCAGGCGCCTCGTATTTCCGTCGTCGGCTGGCTGAGAAAAGACGCCTAGGTGCGCGCAATCGGATTTGCCCCGGTCATCGACGCCCACACCCGCGTCCTGATCCTGGGCAGTCTTCCCGGCGACGCCTCCCTCAAGATGGGGCAATACTACGCCCACCCGCGCAACGCCTTCTGGCCCCTGATCGGCAGCCTGCTTGATGAAGCCTTGCCCGCCTTGCCTTATGAAAACCGGCTAGTGCGATTGAAGACACGCGGCGTCGGTCTGTGGGACGTGATCGCCTCGGCGGAACGCTCGGGCAGCCTGGACGCCGCCATCCGCTCGCCTGAGGCCGCTGACCTGCGCGGCCTGGCTTTGGGCCTGCCAAGTCTGAGCGCCGTGGCCTTCAACGGCGGACTGGCGGCCAAGCTGGGGCGTCGCATTCTGGCTAACCTGGAAGGCGTCGCCCTGATCGACTTGCCGTCCTCTAGCCCAGCCCATGCTCGCCCGTTCGAGGACAAACGCCAGCAATGGTCGGTGCTTGCGCCCTATCTGACTGGTTCAGAGGGCTGATCGATCACGCGCCGCGCCGGATAATTTGAAGGATGCCGCATCCTTTTGCACTCCTCGACCGTAGTTCTCCCCGACGCCGCGCCCAAAACAGCGGACGTAGATGGAGAGACGCTATGAAGATGACCCGTACCGCCACCCTCGCCAGCGTATCGATCGCCGCCCTGCTGGCGCTCGCCGCCTGCGGCAACAATGAAACCAAGGTGGAGACGGCGCCGGCCGACGCCATGCCGGCCGAGACCGCCGCCATGACTCCCGCCACGACCCAGCCCATGGTCGGCGGCGTGGCCATGAACCCCGCCGACAACATCGTCGTGAACGCCGCCAAGGCCCCCAACCTGACCACCCTGGTCGCCGCCGTTCAGGCCGCCGGATTGGCGTCCACCCTGGAAGGTCCCGGCCCCTTCACCGTCTTCGCCCCTGACAATGCGGCGTTCGAGAAGATCCCGGCCGCCACACGCACCAGCCTGATGGAGCCGGCCCAGAAGTCGGCCCTGACCAAGATCCTGACCTATCACGTCGTGCCTGGTCGCCTGACCGCCGCCGACATCGCGGCCGAGGCCCAGAAGGGCGGCGGCACCGCCACCCTGACCACGGTCCAGGGCGAGAAGCTGATGGTTAAGGACGCCGGCGGCGGCAAGTGGACCATCACCGACTCCAAGGGCGGCACCTCGACCATCACCCAGGCCGACGTCGGCCAGTCGAACGGCGTGGTCCACGTCATCGACACGGTGCTGATGCCGAAATAAGCGCGGCGACAGCCTGAAATAGAAGAAGGGCCGCTGCCGTCGCCGGCAGCGGCCCTTCTGAATTCGGTCGGTTGGAACCGAGACCTATTCGCCGGCGCGGATCTGTTCGCGGGCGATCGAGGCCAGTTCGTCCATCTTGGAGCGAAGTTCGCCCTCGGACACGGTCAGGCCCGAGCCCTTGAAGTCGCCGGCGACCTTGCGGAAGACGTCTTCCTCGCCCGGCTGCTCGAAGTCGGCGCGGACCACGGCGGCGGCGTATTGCTCGGCGCTGTCGGTCGACAGGCCCATCTTCTCGGCCGCCCACAGGCCCAGCATCTTGTTACGACGCGCGATGGCCTTGAACTCTTGTTCCTGATCGAGGGCGTACTTGGACTCGTAGCCCTTTTCCCGATCGTCGAAGGTCGTCATGCGCGTAGTCACTCCAGTGGCGGACGGAATTGGGGTCCGCATCGCCGTCTATAGCCCCCTCGCCTGCGAACGCAACTGGACTCGCGGTCGCGGTTCTGACGCTAGGTTACAGGAGGATATTTGTGTCACAGACGCCCTTCGGTTAAAGGGCGTGCGATCTTATATAGCCGTCGTCGATTCAGGATCGCGCGCCCACAGCCGCCGGGCCGCGCGTTTTTCGTTTTAAGACAGTCTGTTTTCTTCCCTCTCGGGACACGACCATGAATTCCAAGCGCAAGAAGATCTACGAAGGCAAGGCCAAGATCCTTTACGAGGGTCCTGAGCCGGGCACGCTGATCCAGTACTTCAAGGACGACGCGACCGCCTTCAACGCCCAGAAAAAGGCGACGCTGGAAGGCAAGGGCGTAATCAACAACCGCATCAGCGAGTTCATCATGTCGCGCCTGAACGGCATCGGCGTGACCAATCACTTCATCAAGCGCCTGAACCTGCGCGAACAACTGATCCGCGAAGTCGAGATCATTCCGCTGGAAGTCGTCTGCCGCAACGTCGTCGCCGGCTCGCTGGCCACCCGTCTGGGCCAGGAAGAGGGCACCGCCCTGCCCCGTTCGATCATCGAATTCTATTACAAGAAGGATGAGTTGAACGACCCGATGGTGACGGAAGAGCACATCACCGCCTTCAACTGGGCCACGACTCAGGAGCTGGACGACATCCTGGCCATGACCGTGCGCGTCAATGACTACCTGTGCGGCATGTTCGGCGCCGTCGGCATCACCCTGGTGGACTTCAAGATCGAGTTCGGCCGGGTGTGGGAAAACGACTTCGCCCGCGTCATCCTGGCCGACGAAATCAGCCCGGACAGCTGCCGTCTGTGGGACACCGCCACCGGCGAGAAGCTGGACAAGGACCGCTTCCGTCGCGACATGGGCGATGTGATTGAAAGCTATACCGAGGTGGCCCGCCGCCTCGGCATCATGAAGGACATGCCGACCGTGATCCAAGGAGGACTGCACTAATGGCCAAGGTGAAAGTTCACGTCTTCCTGAAGCCCGGCGTCCTGGACGTTCAGGGCAAGGCCGTCGAAGGCGCACTGCAAGGTCTGGGCTGGGCCGGCGTCGCCAACGCCCGCGTAGGCAAGATGATCGAGTTCGACCTCGACGACAGCGTCGCCGACAAGGAAGCCGAGGTGAAGCGCATGTGCGACACCCTGCTGGCCAACACGGTCATCGAAAGCTACCGGATCGAAGTCGCCTGAGGCGACGACAGATCAGACGATCAGGGCCGCCCTTCAGGGCGGCCTTTTTCTTGCCCCTCACTCACACAGATAATCCCGGCTGAGCGGGACTGCCGTCTGCTTCTTGGCCAGCTGCAGCTGGAAGACCATGTGCCCCAGTTCGCGGAAGGCGACCTCGCTGGCGGCGAGGTAGAACTCCCACATCCGGCAGAACCTTTCATCGTAAAGCGCCAAGGCTTCTTCACGGCGCGCCAGAAAGCGCTCCCGCCAGATTCTCAGCGTCTCGGCGTAGTGCAGGCGCAATACCTCCGTGTCCGTGACCCACAGGCCCGCGCGCTCGATCGCGGGCAAGACCTCGGACAGGGCCGGGATATAGCCGCCAGGGAAGATGTATTTGCGGATGAACGGCTGGGTGCGGCTGGGCGGGGTCTTGCGGCCGATGGAATGGATCACCGCCACCCCGTCGTCGGCCAGCAGCCGGGCGACCGTGTCGAAATACTCCTGATAATTGGGCGCGCCGACGTGTTCGAACATGCCGACCGAGATGATGCGGTCGAAGGTCTGGTTGAGGTCGCGATAATCCTGAAGGTGGAACTCGGCCCGGTCGGCCAGGCCGCGCGCCGCCGCCCGCTCGTTGGCGGTGCGGTGCTGTTCGGTCGATAGGGTGACGCCGGTGACGCGCGCCCCGCGTTCGGCCATGGACAGGCCCAGACCGCCCCAGCCGCAGCCGATGTCCAGCGCGCTCTGTCCCGGCGTCAGCAGCAGCTTGTCGATCAGTCGCCGCTTCTTGGCCACCTGGGCCTGATCCAGGGTGGCGTCCGGCGTCTCGAAGAAGGCGCAGGAATACTGCAGGTCCTCGTCCAGAAACAGCCGATAGAAGTCGACCGTCAGGTCATAGTGGTGGTGGACGTTGCTGCGGGCATGCAGCCGGTCGTTGGCCTGTTCGGCGCCGCGCCGGAGGCGTTGCACCAGGGTCAGCTTTCCCGCCCGCGGCCGGATGGCCAGTTGCGACGTCGTCAGTTGCAGGAAGTCGTAGATGTCGCCGCCCTCGACCCGGAAGGTCCCGTCCATGAAGGCCTCGCCCAGGGCCAGATCGGGGTTGGCGGCGATGGCCAGGGCCGCCTTCATGTCCGTGATCTCGGCCGTCAGTTCGGGCGTTCCCGGCCCCGCTGTCAGCTCGCGCCCGTCCGGCAGCCGCACGCGCACGGCCCGCGTCAGAAAGGTCTGATCGAGAAGGGCTTGCAGCATCCGGCGCTCCGCGCTTTGAACCAGGATCAAGCTTGGCTAGGAACAGACTGTCGCTGCGCAACGGTGTCGAAGCCAGACCGTTCCGTCAGCGGACCAGAACAAGGGAGCGCCGCCGATGACCTTCACCCTCACCTCCGCCGATTTTCAGGATGGCGGCGTCCTGCCCGACGCCCAGGTCTATGCGAAGGGCAACATCGCGCCCCAGTTGTCCTGGGCAGGCGCGCCCGAGGGCACGAAGGGCTTCGCCATCACCTGCTATGACCCCGACGCCCCGACAGGCTCGGGCTTCTGGCACTGGACCGTGGCCAATATTCCCGCCGACGTGACCGAACTGGCCGCCGGCGCCGCCCTGCCGGCCGGCGCGGTCGAGGGCCGCACCGACTTTGGCGCGCCGGGCTTCGGCGGCGCCGCCCCGCCCCCCGGCCACGGCCCGCACCGCTACATCTTCACCGTCTTCGCCGTGGACACGGACAGGCTGGACGTGACGCCCGACAATTCCGGCGCCGTCTTCGGCTTCAACCTGCACTTCCACACCCTGGCCAAAGCCTCGATCACCGCGACCTACGAAAACACCGGCGGGTGACGACGGCGACGCTCGACCATGAGCAGAGGCTGGCGACGGTCCCCGACCTGTTCCGCCGCCTGATAGCTCGGCCGCTGCAATCGCTGACCCGGGCGCGGTTGCCGGCGTCGGAGGCGGTCTATGTCTTCTATCAGGAGGACGAGCCGATCCATGTCGGCAGCCCGCCCCATCTGGAGGAACAGATGCTGGCGCCGTCGCTGCGTCTGACCCTGGCCGCCCGAGTGCACAGGCCAAGCCGGGGCGCCCCCCGGATCAGCGTCAGCGAACCCACGCCGCGCCCCGGCCGCCGCCCGCCGATCAAGGCCCGCTGGCTGAGCGTGCCTGATGGCGACGACCGCTTGCTGCTGGAGCTCTACGCCGCCCAGACCCTGGGCCTGTCCGTGTCGCACCCCAGGGTTCGCGCCGAACTGGCCGCCGCCTGAACCGCAACGCATACAAAGCGTGATGACCGGATCGCCCGGCCAAGGTTGCGCGCTGGACTTCGCCCCCTATTTTGCGACGCAGCGTAAAGTTTGTTGCATTGCGATAGTTCATGGCTCCCACCGACACCGCCGCCTGTATCGACGACCGCGTCTGCGCGCCGTCGCCCGCGATGGAGACGGTCGCGGCCCCCGGAAAGGTGGCGCTGGTCCTGCTGGCCCTGGCCATGGGCGGCTTCGCCATCGGGGTGACCGAGTTCGCCGCCATGAGCGTCCTGCCCGACTTCGCGGCGGGTCTGGGCGTCGATGAGCCCACCGCCGGCCACGTCATCAGCGCCTATGCCGCCGGGGTGGTCGTCGGCGCGCCGATCCTGGCCGTACTGGGCGCCCGCGCGCCGCGCTGGCTGCTGCTGATCGGCTTCATGGCCCTGTTCGCGGTCGGCAATGCGTTGAGCGCCATCGCCCCCAACTATGAGTGGATGCTGGCCTTCCGCTTCCTCAGCGGCATTCCGCACGGGGCCTATTTCGGCGTGGCGGCCCTGGTGGCGGCGTCGCTGGTGCCGCTGCGGCTCAGGACGCGCGCCGTCTCGACCATCCTGCTGGGCCTGACCGTGGCTACCGTCATCGGCGTGCCGGTCGCCACCGCCGTCAGCCACAGTTTCGGCTGGCGCTGGACCTTCGCCATCGTCAGCGTTCTGGCGGTGATCACCATGGCCCTGGTCGCCCTGTTCGCGCCGCGCGATCCGGCTCACGCCGACGCCAGCCCCCTGCGCGAGTTGGGCGCCCTGAAGCGCGGTCAGGTCTGGCTGACGCTGGGCGTCGGGGCCATCGGTTTTGGCGGGATGTTCGCGGTCTACGCCTATCTGGCCTCGACCCTGACCGCCGTGACCGGGGTCGGGCCCGAGGTCCTGCCCTGGGTCTTCGCCATGTTCGGCCTGGGCATGACGAGCGGCAACCTGCTAGGAGCCTGGGCCGCCGACCGTTACGGCATGAAGGCCGCGGGCGGCCTGCTGCTGTGGAGCGCGGCGGCCCTGGCGCTTTACCCGTTCGCGGCCCCGCACCTGTGGGCCATGCTGATCGTGGTCTTCCTGATCGGCGGCGGCGGCGGGCTGGGCTCCATCCTGCAGACCCGACTGATGGACGTGGCCGGCGACGCGCAGACCTTGGCCGCGGCCCTGAACCATTCGGCCTTCAACACCGCCAACGCCATCGGCCCCCTGCTCGGCGGCATGGCCATCGCGGCGGGCTGGGGCTGGACCTCGACCGGCTGGGTCGGGGTGGCCCTGTCCCTGGGCGGTTTCGCGGTCTGGGTCGTCGCCTGGCTGAGCGGACGCAAGACAGGTCAAAGCCACGCCTGACATCCCGAACAATTGATGCTAGGAGGCCCGCCCATGAGCGCAGCCGTCATCGTCTTCCCCGGGTCCAACTGTGATCGCGACTGCAAGGTCGCCATCGAACGTTCCACTGGCGAACAGGTCCAAATGGTCTGGCACGCCGAGACCGAGCTGCCGAAAGGCCTCGATCTGATCGTCCTGCCGGGCGGCTTCTCCTACGGCGACTATCTGCGTTGCGGCGCGATGGCGGCCCAGGCCCCGATCATGCAGGCGGTCAAGAAGGCCGCCGACGACGGCGTCGCCGTTCTGGGCATCTGCAACGGCTTCCAGGTCCTGTGCGAAGCCGGAATGCTGCCGGGCGCCCTGCTGAAGAACGCCGGACTGAAATACGTCTGCAAGCCCATCAGCCTGACGGTCGCCAACGGCCAGACCCGCTTCACCGCCGGCTATGAAGGCCAGCGCGAGGTCGTCATGACCCAGGGCAACGGCGACGGAAACTTCTTCGCCGACGATGAAACCCTGGCCCGTATCGAGGGCGAGGGCCAGGTGGTCTTCCGCTACGTCGACAACCCCAATGGCTCGGTCGCCGACATCGCCGGCATCCAGAACGAACGCGGCAACGTCCTGGGCATGATGCCCCACCCCGACCGCGCCTTCGAAGCCGAACTGGGCAGCGCCGACGGCGCCACCCTGTTCCGCAGCATCTACGCGGCGGCCTAAACGGGTCTAGGCGTCGGACTCCTTGTCCAACTGCTCCTTGTCGTCGACCTGAGACTTCTTGCGGTCCAGCACGCTGGCGCTGCGACCCAGTTCGTCGGCCTCGATCTCCGGCTCCATCGGCTCGCCGTCTTCATCAAGCGCGCGCTCCAGCGTGCCCGCTTCGCCAGATTCACCGATAGCGGCCAGTTCGCGGGCGCCCACGCCCAGGCCCTGCTCCAGGGCGCGGTTGGTCTTGACTTCGTCGGTTTCGAGAGCCGGGTCTTCCGGCAGGTTGTCGGGGTCGGCCATGGCGCGTCTCCTTGATTGGCGTCTCATGACCTAAGCGGGACGGGGGCCGCACGGTTCCGGTGAACCAAATAGCCGTCCGGCGCGTAGTTACGGCGAAGCTGAGCCGGAAACGCCGCCATGTCCGCCATCGAACGCCCTACGCCCGCCCAGCAGACCCGCCGCCTGGTGGTGCTGGCCGCCGCCGTCTTCGCCGTGGTGGTTCCCATTGTGCAGAACCTGGGCGGCTTCGGCCTGTCGCAGGCCGAGTTCGCGGCGGACGGCAATCAGACGCTCCAGGTGGCGGGCTACGCCTTTTCGATCTGGGGCCTGATCTATCTGGGGCTGGTGGCCTATGCCGGACGGCAGGTTCTGCCGCAGACGGGCGAGAGCGTGCTGATCAACCGCATGGGCTGGCCCTCGGCGGTGGCCCTGTTCGGCATCGGCTTGTGGATCATCGTCGCGGCGCTGAATCTCAAGGCGGCCAGCGTCATGGTCATCTTCGCAGCCTTGCTGGCCCTGCTGGTCCCTCTGCTGGCCAATGGCCGGACCATCCGCTCGACCGGGGTGATGGAGCGAGACCGCTGGTTCCTGATCTGGCCGCTGGCGGCGCTGGCAGGCTGGCTCACTATCGCCGCGCCGTTGAACCTGATCACCACGGCGACGGCCTTCGACGCCCTGCCCGCCTTCCTGTCGCCGACAGGCTGGGCCATCGCCGCCGTGGCGGTCGTGGTCCTGGTCGGGGCGGCGGTGACAGCGAGTCTGCGCACCCTGGCCTATCCCCTGCCGATCGCCTGGGGTCTGGTCGGGGCCTTTGTCGCAGAACAGGAGCGGAATCCGGTGCTTGGCTTCACCGCCCTGGGCGCCGCCTTCCTGCTGTCAGTCGCCGCCGTCATCCTGGTCTTCGGCCTGAAACGCGGGATCGAGCGTCGTCGCTGATCGGACGGGCTGACAGGAGGCTCAGACCCGGCTAGAAGCCCCGCCCATGAGCGCTCCGCAAAAGACCACCGCAGAATTGGCCGCTGAATACGGTCTGGCTCCGAACGAGTATGAGGTCCTGCTGGACCGGCTGGGCCGAGAGCCCAACCAGGTCGAGTTGGGCGTCTTCTCGGTCATGTGGTCCGAGCACTGCTCCTACAAATCCTCCAAGAAGCAGCTGATGAAGTTCCCGGTCACGGGACCGCGCGTCATCTGCGGCCCGGGCGAGAACGCCGGGGTCATCGACATCGACGACGGCGACGCCTGCATCTTCAAGATGGAGAGCCACAACCACCCCTCCTATATCGAGCCCTATCAGGGCGCGGCGACGGGCGTGGGCGGCATCATGCGCGACGTCTTCACCATGGGCGCCCGCCCGGTGGCCCTGCTGAACGCCCTGCGCTTCGGCGAGCCTTCGCACGAGAAGACCAAGCGTCTGGTCAAGGGCGTGGTCAGCGGCATCGGCGGCTACGGCAACTGCGTCGGCGTGCCGACGGTCGCGGGCGAGACCAATTTCCACAAGGGCTACAACGGCAACATCCTGGTCAACGCCATGTGCGTGGGCATCGCCAAGGCCGACGAGATCTACTACTCGGCCGCGCCCGAGGCCGGCCACGACGTGGTCTATTTCGGTTCCAAGACGGGCCGCGACGGCATCCACGGCGCCACCATGTCCTCGACCGAGTTCGACGACGAGTCGGAGGCCAAGCGCCCCACCGTCCAGGTCGGCGACCCCTTCGCCGAGAAGCTGCTGATCGAGGCCACGCTGGAGCTGATGGCCTCGGGCGCGGTCGCCGCCATTCAGGACATGGGCGCGGCGGGTCTGACCTCTTCGTCCGTCGAAATGGCCGGCAAGGGCGGCGTCGGCGTCGAGCTGGACCTCGACAAGGTGCCCCAGCGCGAAGAGGGCATGACCGCCTATGAGATGATGCTGTCGGAAAGCCAGGAGCGGATGCTGGCGGTCCTGAAGCCCGGCTTCGAGGACGTCGGCTATCGCATCTTCCAGAAGTGGGGCCTGGACTTCGCCATCATCGGCAAGACCACGAACACCGGCCATCTGGTGCTGAAGCATCACGGCGAGGTGGTCTGCGACGTGCCGCTGGCCCCGCTGTTCGACGACGCCCCCCTCTATGACCGCCCGTGGGTCCAGCCCGCGCTGCAACCGCGCCTGGAGCCGTCCGAGGTTCCGGCCCCGGAAAGCTGGAACGACGCGGTGATCAAGGTCATCGCCTGCCCCGACATGGCGTCCAAGCGCTGGATCTGGGAGCAGTACGACCGCCACGTCATGGCCGACACGCTGCAGGACTCCTCGACCGGCGCCGACGCCGGCGTGATCCGCGTCCACGGCACGGACAAGGGCCTGGCCGTGACCAGCGACTGCACCCCGCGCTATGTCCAGGCCGACCCCTATGAAGGCGGCAAGCAGGCCGTGGCCGAGGCCTGGCGCAACCTGACCGCCGTGGGCTCGCGCCCCATCGCCATCACCGACAACCTCAACTTCGGCAACCCGCAGCGCCCCGAGATCATGGGCCAGATCGTGCGCGCCACCGACGGCATGGCCGAGGCCTGCCGCGAGCTGGACTTCCCCGTCGTCTCGGGCAACGTCAGCCTCTATAACGAGACCAACGGCGTGGCCATTCCGCCGACCCCGACGGTCGGCGCGGTCGGCCTGCTGACCAACTATGACGTGACCACCGGCTTCGGCGGCATGGCCGAGGGCGATGTCCTGGTCCTGATCGGCCAGACCCACGGCGAGTTGGGTTCGTCCATCTATCTGCGCGAGGTTCTGGGTCGCGAAGACGGCGCCCCGCCGCCGGTCGACCTGAAGCTGGAACGCAAGACCGGCGACTTTGTGCGCGGCCTGATCGAAGCGGGCGAACTGACGGTCGTCCACGACCTGTCGGACGGCGGTCTGGTCGGCGCCGCCGCCGATCTGGCCCTGGCCTCGGACGTCGGCATCGAACTGAACGCCTCCAGCGCCGCCCACGCCCACGCCTTCCTGTTCGGCGAGGACCAGGCCCGCTATCTGGTCGCCGTGTCGGACGCCGAAGCCCTGCTGGCGAAAGCCAAGGAAGCCGGTCTGCACGCCTCGGTCGTCGGCGTCGCCAAGGGCGCGGACTTCGCCTCCTCGGGTCCGAAGGGCGAGCTCTACCGCATCCCCGTCGCCCACCTGCGCGAGTTCCACGAAGGCTGGATGCCGAACTGGATCGAAGGCTGATGCGCGCCGGAGTCTTCGCCCTCGTCCTCAGCGGCGCGGCCCTTCTGGCCGCCTGCGACATCGAGGGCGGCGACCCGGTCCAGCACGCCCTGCGCGACGCCTCAGCCGCACGCCAGGCGGCGGCGCTGAAGACCACCGAGGAAGAACAGGCGGCCGCCGCCCGGCGCGCCGCCTCTGCTCCCGTCGCCCCCGCTGAGGGCGACGAGCTGTCGCGCCTGATCGCCGCCCGCCGTCAGGCCGTCGCGGACACCCGCGCCCTGCTGGCCGCCACCACGGACCCGGCCCTGAAAGGCCAGTTGACCGGCGACCTCAAGGCCGAGGAAGGTCGCCTGCGGGCGCTCGAGGCTCGCGCCGCCGCGCAATAGCCGTCTTCGGGGAAGCCAGCATGAGAACCGCCGTCGTCATGCCTGTCGGGGCGCGCTTCTGCCGCGAGCAGCCGAACTCCATGGAGACGGTGGCCCGCACCCTGGCGAACGCCGAGACAGGCGAGGTCCGTATCTTCTGCTGCGAAGGCGCCAAGGACCACGACGCGCCGTCGGTTCACACCCTGCCCAACCCCAATCGCCTCAAGGCCCTGCTTCAGGCCCTGACCGATTATCGGCCGGACGTCATCGAGTTCCACCAGCAGACGCAGCAGGCCGTGGCCCTGGCGCGGCATTTTCCCGACGCCGCCGTCACCCTCTATCGCCACAATGCGGTGAAGAGCCCGCGCCACTCCATCGACAACTGGCGTTACCAGCGGCGCTACGACCGCATGGACGGCCTGATCTTCGTCAGCGAGGCGGCGCGCCGGGACTTCCTCAAGGACTTCCCACGACTGGAGGCCAAGGCCTTCGCCGTGCCCAACCCCATTGATGTCGATCTGTGGAAGGCGCCCGTGGAGAACCGCGAGCCGCTGATCGCCTTCGCAGGCCGCGCCATGCCGGAAAAGGGCGTGGACCTGATCTGCGGCGCCCTGCCCGGGGTTCTGGACCGCCATCCGGGCTGGCGCGCCGTGCTGATGCTGAACGACTGGGACCGGCACGCGGACTGGGCCGCCCCCCATGTGGCGCCGCTGGAGCGCTATGGCGACCGTGTTGAGATCCGACGCTCGGCCCCTCTGGCCGAGGTGCGCGCCGTGATGCAGCAGGCGGCCATCGCCCTGACCCCTTCGGTCTGGGCCGAGCCTCTGGGCCTGACCGCGCTGGAGGCCCATGCGGCGGGCGCGGCCCTGATCTCGTCGGGGCGCGGCGGACTGCGCGAAGCCAGCGGCCCGCACGCCCTCTATGTCGACGACCTGACGCCCGCGACCCTGGCCGCGGCTATCGAACGCCTGATCGAGGACCCGGCTGGGCGTTTGGAGATGGCGCGCGCGGCCCAGGCCTACGTCGTGGACACCCACGCCCCCGCGCACCGCGCGGCCCAGTTGGGCGACCTGCGCGAACAGCTGGTGCGGTCCAAGCGGGCGCGGCGCAAAGCGCGCTAGACGCGAACTCCCTTTATTTTGACACCGTCGTCAATAACTATGGAGCAAACCTGAGAAGGAGCGCTCCATGACCGACGCCGCCGCCTCGACCTTCCGTCCCTGGACGCCGCCGCGCCGGACCCGGAAGATGAGCCTGCCGCAGTTCCTGTGGCAGAGCTGGCGCGACCCGCTGCAAATCTGGGCCGAGTTCCACTTCAAGGAACTCTACATCGACGGGGCCTCGCCGCTGGGGCGCACCCTGGTGGTCAGCGACCCGGCGGGCGTGCGCCACGTCCTGACCGACAACGCCGCCAACTATGAGAAGGGCGACCTGCAACGCCGCGTGCTGGGCCCCATGCTGGCCGACGGTCTGCTGCTGACCGAGGGCGAACAGTGGCGCCGCGCCCGGCGCATCATGGCCCCCCTCTTCACCCCCGCCCACACCGCGCGCACCGCCGAGGCCATGGACCGGGTCTGCCGCCGCCGCGTCGAGGGCTGGCGGCTGGAGCACGGCGCGCGGGTGCTGAACATCGACAGCGAGATGAGCGGCCTGACCTTCGACATCCTGTCGGCGGCGCTGTTCTCTGACGATCTCGACGGCGACGCGGCGGGCTTCGAGAAGGCGCTGAACCATTTCCTGGCGGTCGGGGCGCGGATCAGTCCGCTGGACGCGCTGAAGGCGCCCGACTGGATTCCGCGCCTGGGCCGTGTGGCCTCAGGCGGGGACGCGCGTTTCTTCAAGGACCGCGTCGACGCCCTGGTGGCGCGGCGCCGCGCGCGGATCGAACAGGACGACGACGCGCCCGAAGACCTGCTGACCGCCCTGCTCAGCGCCCGCGACGAGGAGGGCGACGGCTCAGGCCTGTCGGATCACGAGGTGGCGTCCAACATCCTGACCTTCATCCTGGCCGGGCATGAGACGACGGCGCGGACCCTGGGCTGGACCCTGCACCTGATCAGCCGCGACAAGCGCGTGGCCGACATCCTGAAGGCCGAAGCCGACGGCTGGGACCGCAGCGCCGCGGGTCTTCGCGACCTGCACTGGCACCGGGCTGTGATCGAGGAGGCCATGCGCCTGTTCCCGCCCGCCCCGGCCATGATCCGGCAGGCTGTGGCCGACGACGTGATCGGCGGCTACGCGGTCAAGACGGGCCAGAGCATTCTCATCGTGCCCTGGATCATCCATCGCCACGAAAAGCTGTGGGACGACCCCGACGCCTTCCGGCCCGAGCGCTTCCTGCCCGAGAACCGCAAGTCCATCGACCGCTACGCCTGGCTGCCTTTCAGCGGCGGCCCGCGCATCTGCATCGGCGCCGCCTTCGCCATGCAGGAGGCGATCATCGCCCTGGCCGAAATCCTGAAAGCCGCCGAGGTCGAGGCCATCACCCCGGTCGAGCCCCGCCCTGTCCATCAGGTGACGTTGCGCAGCCAACGGACCATGCGGCTGCGATTGCGGGCGCGGCGGGACAGGCTAGTCGCAGCTTAAACCTGAGGAATAGCCTGGCTCAGTCGGCCACCGACGCGGATGGCTTCGACCCGCATCGCCAGGCCCGTGCGGTCGTCGGTCTCGACGAAGACGCCGCAGATGGTGGCCGGGCCGCTGGCGGGGACATACCGTCCGCCCGACAGACGGGTGGTGAAGCGTCGCAGCGGCTCTTCCTTGTCGTTGCCGATGACCGAGTCATAGTCGCAGCAGCCGCCGGCGTCGGTCTGATAGGCCGTGCCGTGGGGCAGGATTTGCGCATCGGCGGTCGGGACATGGGTGTGGGTGCCGACGACCAGGCTGGCGCGGCCGTCGCAGAAGTGGCCCATGCCCATCTTCTCGCTGGTGGCCTCGGCGTGCATGTCGACGATGACGGCGTCGGCGACGACGCCGAGCGGCGCGGCCTCCAGCTCGCGCTCTACGGCGCTGAACGGGTCGTCCATCGGGTCCATGTGGATGCGGCCCAGGACGTTGATGACCAGCACCCGGCGGCCGTCGGCGGTCACGAAGACATCAGCGCCCCGTCCCGGCGCGTCCATCAGGCGCGGATAGTTGGCGGGACGGATCAGGCGCGGCTCGCGCACGATATAGGTCAGGGCCTCGCGCTGGTCCCAGCTGTGGTTGCCCAGGGTCAGGACATCGGCCCCGGCGGCGAAGATCTCGCGCGCCGTGTTTTCGGTGATGCCGAAGCCGCCCGCGGCGTTCTCGGCGTTGACCACCACGAAGTCGAGTTTGAGGTCGCGCCTCAGCCCCGGAAGATGATCCGAAAGCCCATCGCGCCCGGACTTGCCGACCACGTCACCGAAAAATGCCAATCTCATGGGACGGCTCTATAGCCGGTCTCGGTCAGAACGCCATGCAGGCGCATGTCATGAGGCTCCAGCGCCAGGCGCTCGACCTCCTGCCCCGCATAGGCGAAGCCGACGCGCACTGCATCCGGCAGGACGGCGAAGGTCCGGTCGTAATAGCCCCCCCCCTGCCCCAACCGCCCGCCGTGGGCATCGAAGGCCAGCAGCGGCGTCAGGATCAGGTCAGGCGTGACAGTCTCGGTCAGCGGCAGGGGCGCGGGACAGCCGGCGGCGTCCAGCTCCAGCGGTTCGCCCGGGGCCCAGGCGCGAAAGATCATGGCCGCGTCGCGCTCGATCACCACCGGCAGGCAGAGGCGACGCCCCGCCTGATGTAGGACCATGGCTAGGGCGTCCGTATCCAGTTCCGACCCCATGGCGCGATAGAGGGCGACCATGTCCCCGGCCGGCAGGGCTGCGGCATGACCGGCGGCGCGCTCGGCGGCTTCGTTGTCGACCTCGGCCAGCCGCTTGCGCAGGGCGCGCATTGAGGAGCGGAGTTCGTGTTTGGAGGCCATGCGCCGTCTCAAGCCCATCTGGACGTCAACGCGCTTAACGATAGCGCATAAAAACACGCTCAAGCCGCGAACGACCGCGTCGCGAGCATAGCGCAACAAAATGAAAGGGTGGCGGCGCCGCAAGAACCGTGAAGAACGTTTAAATCCTCTCGACCTGGGTAGCCAGGTGGGCTCCATATGCCCAGGCCCTCGAGCCCGGACAGGGACAGATCCCTTAGAGTGAATTAAGGTCAGAAGGATATGTTGTCTTCGACGTGAGCCGCAGCAGGACCCGCCGTCGGACAAGATAGGCGGTCCGAGGCGTTTCAACAATGGCGGATCAGGCACGTCTTGTTTCTTCCGTCATCCCGGACGGCCCGAAGGGACGATCCGGGACCCAGGCGGTCAGATCATCCCGACAAGGAACCGCCAGGATGCCAACGCCTGGGTCCCGGCTCTGCGCCTTGCTCCGCAAGGCTTGGCCGGGATGACGGCAAGAGTCAGATCGTCTGGCAGATCTTCTCGATGCGGGCGGCCACCGCGTTCAGGGCCTCGGCCACGCCGTCGCCGGCGGGGGGCGGCGGGGCCTTGACCGGGCCGTCCTGCGGGACCGGGCCCTGGCCCTTCTCCAGGCGCTGTCGGGCCTCCTGCAGTTCGTCGGCCAGCATCAGCGAGGCCATAAGGAACAGACGCAGATCACCCACATGGCCGACCTCGCCGGAAATCTGGCGCACATGGACGTCGAACTGCTGGGCCAGGGTGCGGACGCGCTCTTCCTGACCGTCGGCGCAACCGACGGCGTAGGGGCGGCCATTGATGTCCACTGTGACGGTCGCCATCAGCGCGCCTCCTGTTCGGCCAGAACGTCGCGCACGGCTTCGGCGGCGCGGCCCAGGGCCTCGGCGGCGTCGCGGCTGGCGGCTTCCAGCTCGGCGATGCGGGTCAGGTCAGCGACATTCGACGCACGCGGCGCGAACAGGTCGTCGTCGGTGATGGCGGGGGCGGTGGCCGGACGCGCCTTCAGCTCCAGCACCTTGCGTTCCAGCAGGGCCAGGGCCTTGTCGATGCGTGTCTTTGCGGCCGTAACGGCGTCCATTGGGGTCCTTTCGTCCAGATTCCGTATAGAACCTGTGCGCGCGTCGGGGTAAAGCGGCGCGCCCCGCTTTATCCTGTTCCAGACGAAAGGTCTCGCCGTGACCGACGCCCAAGCTGCATTCGCCAAGCCCTCGCCCAAGCAAATGGCCGACGCCATCCGCGTCCTGGCCATGGACGGGGTCGAAAAAGCGAAGAGCGGCCACCCTGGCATGCCCATGGGCATGGCCGACGTCGCCACCGTCCTCTACTCGAAATTCCTGAAGTTCGACGCGAGCCGCCCCGACTGGGCCGACCGCGACCGCTTTATCCTGTCGGCGGGCCACGGCTCGATGCTGATCTACAGCCTGCTGCACCTGACCGGCTACAAGGACGCGACCCGCGAACAGCTGGAAAACTTCCGCCAGTGGGGCGCCAAGACCGCCGGCCACCCGGAATACGGTCACATGACCGGCATCGAGACGACCACCGGCCCCCTGGGTCAGGGCATCGCCAATTCGGTCGGTTTCGCCCTGGCTGAGCGCCACCTGGCCGCCCGCTTCGGTTCGGACCTGGTCGACCACCGCACCTGGGTCATCGCCGGCGACGGCTGCCTGATGGAAGGCGTGTCGCAGGAAGCCATCGCCCTGGCCGGTCGTCTGAAGCTGAACAAGCTCTGCGTCATGTGGGACGACAACGAAATCACCATCGACGGCAAGGTGTCGCTGTCGGACAACACCGACCAGCTGGCTCGCTTCAAGGCCTCGGGCTGGGCCGTCAAGGCCATCGACGGCCACGACCACAAGCAGATCCAGAAGGCCCTGGCCTGGGCCACCAAGCAGTCGAAGCCGACGCTGATCGCCTGCAAGACCAAGATCGGCAAGGGCGCCGCCACCATGGAAGGCAGCCACAAGACCCACGGGGCCGCCCTGGGCGCCACCGAGATCGCCGCCACGCGTCAGGCCCTGCACTGGTCCTTCGACCCCTTCGACCTGCCGGAAGGCATCCAGAAGGCCTGGGCCAAGGTCGGCAAGCAGGGCGCCAAGGCCCGTAAAGGCTGGGTAGCCCGCCTGCTGAACCACGCCCAGCGCGACGACTTCACCCGCGCCATGGCCGGCGACCTGCCCACCGGCGCCTTCGAGGCCCTGGACGCCAAGCTGAAGGAACTGGTTTCGAGCCAACCCGCCCTGGCCACGCGCCAGTCCTCGGGCGAGGCGCTGGAGACGGTGTTCAACGCCATCCCTGAACTGATCGGCGGCTCGGCCGACCTGACCGGCTCGAACAACACCTTCGTCAAGAACACCCAGATCCTCGACGCGCCCGACTACGCCGGTCGTTACGTCAACTGGGGCGTGCGTGAACACGGCATGGCTTCGGCCATGAACGGCATGGCCCTGCACGGCGGGGTCATCCCCTATGCCGGCACCTTCATGGTCTTCTCGGACTACAGCCGTCCGGCGATCCGCTTGGCCGCCCTGATGGGCGTGCGCGTGGTCCACGTCCTGACCCATGACTCGATCGGCCTGGGCGAAGACGGCCCGACCCACCAGCCGGTCGAGCATCTGGCGGCCCTGCGCGCCATCCCCAACCTGCTGGTCTTCCGCCCGGCGGATACGGTGGAGGCGCTGGAGTGCTGGCAGGTCGCCCTGCAGCACAAGAAGACCCCCTCGGGCATGTGCCTGTCGCGTCAGAAGACCCCGGCGGTCCGCCTGACCGACGCCGGCGAGAACCTGTCGCGCAAGGGCGCCTACGAACTGAAGGCCGCCAACGGCGAAGCCAAGGTCACCCTGTTCGGCACCGGCACTGAAGTCGCCCTGGCGCTGAAGGCGGCCGAGACGCTGGAGGCCGAAGGCGTGCCGACCCGCGTCGTCTCGGTCCCCTGCTTCGAACTGTTCGAGCAGCAGCCCAAGGCCTATCAGGACGCCGTCATCGGTCGCGGCACCGTCCGCGTCGCCGTGGAAGCCGCCATCAAGCAGGGCTGGGAACGCTTCATCGGCGAAGACGGCGGCTTTGTCGGCATGACCGGCTTCGGCGCCTCGGCCCCGGCCGAAGTCCTCTACCGCGAGTTCGGCATCACCGCCGAAGCCGTGGTCGAAGCCGCCAAGGCCCGGCTGTAAGCCAGATGCGCCGCCTCGCCCTCGTCCTTAGCTTCGGCTTGTCGATGGCGGGCGGCGCAACCGCCTTCGCCGAGACGACCGGGGCCCAGACCGCCGTCCCCGTGGCGGTCGAAACGCCCATCGTCATCGGCCAGTCCTACGCCCTGCCCTCCGCCGTCATGGGCCAGACGCGCGAGATCAACGTCTGGCTGCCGCCCGGCTATGAGCGCAGCGGCCAGACCTATCCCGTCCTCTATGTGCTGGACGGCGGGCAGGATCAGGACTTTCACCACATCTCGGGCATCGCCCAGCTGGGGACCATCGTCGGCACGACGCGCGACGTCATCGTCGTGGGCATAGCCTCGGTGGATCGCCGCAACGAACTGGCCCTGCCGACCGACAACGCCGAACTGATCGCCCGCTATCCGACGCAGGGGCAGTCCGACCGCTTCCGCCGCTTCGTCGCGGAGGAGGTCCAGCCCTTCATCGAGGGCCGGTTCCGCACCAATGGCGAGACGGCCCTGATGGGCGAGTCCCTGGCCGGGCTCTTCGTGGTCGAGACCTTCCTGAAAGAGCCGCAGATGTTCGACGCCTATGTCGCCGTCAGCCCCAGCCTGTGGTGGGACGGTGGCCAACTGGCGCGGCAGTCGGGGGCGCATCTGCGCGACCATTCCAATGACCCGCGCACCCTGATCCTGACGCTCGGCGACGAGGGCGAGGAGATGCAGGCGCCGATGGACGTCCTGATCGCCAACCTTCGCGATCACGCCCTGCCCGGCGTCGCCTGGACCTTCACCCCACGCCCGAGCGAGAGCCACGCCAGCATCTATCACGGCGCGGCGCTGGACGCCTTCCGCCGCCTCTATGCGGTGCCTGCATCATGAGCCACCTCGGCGCCGTCAGCCTGCTGGTCCGCGACTACGACGAGGCGATCGCCTTCTTCGTCGGCAAGCTGGGTTTCGAGCTCAGCGAAGACACCGACATGGGCGGCGGCAAGCGCTGGGTCCGCGTCACGCCCAAAGGCGGCCAGACCTCGCTGCTGCTGGCCAAGGCGACGACGCCGCAACAGCTGGCCCACGTCGGCGATCAGGCCGGCGGCCGGGTCTGGCTCTTCCTCTACACCGACGACCTGATGCGCGATCACGCCGCCTGGCTGAAGGCCGGCGTCGTCTTCCGCGAAACGCCCCGTCACGAGGCCTATGGCAAGGTGGTGGTCTTCGAAGACCTCTACGGCAACGCCTGGGACCTGATCGAACCCGCTACCGGAGCCTGACGCCATGAAGATCGGCACGCCGCTTACCGACCACGCCACCCGCGTCATGCTGCTCGGCTCGGGCGAGTTGGGCAAGGAGGTGGCCATCGAGCTGCAGCGCCTGGGCGCCGAGGTGATCGCGGTGGACCGCTATCCCAACGCCCCCGCCATGCAGGTGGCGCACCGCAGCCACGTCATCCCCATGACCGATCCTCAGGTGCTGAACGGCCTCATCATGGCCGAAGCCCCGCACATCATCGTGCCGGAAATCGAGGCCATCGCCACCGACGTCCTGGCGGCCATCGAGGCGGCGGGTCTGGCGCGCGTCATTCCGACCGCCCGCGCCACCCAACTGACCATGAACCGCGAGGGCATCCGCCGTCTGGCCGCCGAGGAGCTGGGCCTGCCGACCAGCCCCTACGCCTTCGCCGGTTCCGCCGAGGAGCTGGCGGCGGGCGCCGAGGCCGTCGGCTTCCCCTGCTTCGTCAAGCCGGTCATGTCCTCGTCGGGCAAGGGCCAGTCCTATGTCGAAAGCGCCGAGGCCGTCGCCGACGCCTGGGCCTATGCGGAAGGCTCGGGTCGGGTCGCGGGCGGGCGGGTCATCGTCGAGGGCAAGATCGACTTCGACTATGAGATCACCCTGCTGACGGTGCGGTCGCTGCGCGACGGCGCGGTTCGCACCGACTTCTGCGCCCCCATCGGCCATCGCCAGCAGAAGGGCGACTATGTCGAAAGCTGGCAGCCGCAGATCATGAGCGAGGCCGCCTTGCAGGCGGCGCAGGACATTGCCGGCAAGGTCACGGACGCGCTGGGCGGCCTCGGCGTCTTCGGCGTCGAACTGTTCGTCACCGCCGATCAGGTCTGGTTCTCCGAGGTCTCGCCGCGCCCGCACGACACCGGGCTGGTGACGTTGGCCACCCAGACCATGAGCGAGTTCGCCCTGCACGCTCGCGCCATCCTCGGCCTGCCGGTGGACGTCACCCTGCGCGAACCCGGCGCCAGCGCCGTCATCTACGGCGGCCTGGAGGCTGAAGGCGTGGTCTATGAGGGCGTGGCCGAGGCCCTGTCAGTGCCGACCGCCGACCTACGCCTGTTCGGCAAGCCCGAGGCGTTCGAGCGTCGCCGCATGGGCGTGGCCCTGGCCCGCGGCGCCGATACGGATCAGGCCCGCGCACGGGCGGGCGAGGCGGCGAGCAAGGTCCGCGTCGTCAAACCCTGAAAAAACCCGGCAAAGCTTGCCCTGACTGTAAAATAAAGGCGCTGACCTTCGACTTTAGTCGGTTGGCGCCGGACCCCTAATGGGTTCAGAAATGCCGAAAGGTCGCACCCAAGCCGACCCGGAGGACCGTTTCGCCATGGGCAAGCTCAGGACCGCGCTGATTTTCGGCGCCATCGCCATACTGGGGGCGATCGCCCTCGCCGTCATCGCCCTGCATCAGGGCGAGAGCATCAGCGCCGTCTGGATCGTGGTCGCGGCGCTGTGCGTCTACGCCATCGCCTACCGCTTCTACGCCCGCTACCTGGCCGGAAAGGTCATGGGGCTGAACGCAAAACGGCCCACGCCCGCCGTGCGGCATAACGACGGGCTGGACTATGTGCCCACGCCCCGCAACGTCCTGTTCGGGCACCATTTCGCGGCCATCGCGGGCGCGGGGCCTCTGGTCGGGCCGGTGCTGGCGGCGCAGATGGGCTATCTGCCCGGCGTCCTGTGGATTCTGGTCGGCGCCGTGCTGGCGGGCGCGGTGCAGGACATGATGGTCCTGTTCATGTCCACGCGCCGCGACGGGCGCTCGCTGGGCGACATGGTCCGCACCGAAATGGGCCCCATCCCCGGCATCATCGCCCAGGTCGGCGTCCTGATGATCATGGTCATCATCCTGGCCGTGCTGGCCCTCGTCGTCGTCAAGGCCCTGGCCGAGAGCCCCTGGGGCACGTTCACCGTCGCCGCCACCATCCCCATCGCCATCTTCATGGGCCTCTACACCCGCTATCTGCGGCCCGGCCGCGTGGGCGAGGTCTCGGTCATCGGCGTGGTGCTGCTGATCCTGGCCATCATCGGCGGCGGTCATATCGCGGCTGATCCCTTCTGGGGTCCGGCCTTCACCCTTTCGGGCACCACCCTGGCCATCGCCATGATGGCCTACGGCTTCGTCGCCTCGGTCATTCCGGTCTGGCTGCTGCTGGCGCCGCGCGACTACCTGTCCACCTTCCTGAAGATCGGCGCCATCCTCGGTCTGGCTATCGGCATCCTGATCGTGCGCCCGCATGTTCAGATGCCCGCCATCACCCCCTTCATCGACGGCTCTGGCCCGGTCTTCTCCGGCGCCCTCTTCCCCTTCCTGTTCATCACCATCGCTTGCGGCGCGGTCTCGGGCTTCCACGCCCTGATCTCTTCGGGCACCACGCCCAAGCTGCTGGAGAACGAGAACCAGATCCCGCTGATCGGCTATGGCGCCATGCTGTGTGAAAGCTTCGTGGCGATCATGGCCCTGATCGCCGCCACGGTGCTGGACCCGGCCGTCTATTTCGCCATGAACAGCCCGGTCGCGGTGATCGGCGACAACGCCGCCTCCGCCGCCGCCGCCGTGGCCCAGTGGGGCTTCCACATCACCCCCGGCGAACTGGAGCAACTGGCCCGCGACGTGGGCGAGCACTCCATCCTGTCGCGTGCGGGCGGCGCGCCGACCCTGGCCGTCGGCATGGCCCACATCCTGTCGAACGTCATCGGCGGCAAGGCCATGATGGCCTTCTGGTACCACTTCGCCATCCTGTTCGAGGCCCTGTTCATCCTGACCACGGTGGACGCCGGCACCCGCGTCTGCCGCTTCATGATCCAGGATCTGCTGGGCGTGGCCGTGCCGAAAATGCGCGAGACCAAGTCCTGGACCGCCAACGTCCTGGCCACGGCCCTGACCGTCGGTCTGTGGGGCTACTTCCTCTACACCGGCGTGGTCGATCCGCTGGGCGGCATCAACAGCCTGTGGCCCCTGTTCGGCATCGCCAACCAGATGCTGGCCGCCGTCGCCCTGATCCTGGGCACGGTCGTCCTGTTCAAGATGAAGCGCGAGCGCTTCGCCTGGGCCACGGCGGTTCCGGCGGTCTGGCTGCTGATCTGCACCCTGACGGCGGGCTTCCAGAAGCTGCTGCACCCCGACGTCAAGATCGGCTTCCTGGCCCACGCCCGGAAATATCAGGACGCCCTGACCGCCGGCGACCTGCTGGCCCCGGCCAAGACGGCGGGCGACATGCACCGCATCATCATCAACGACTACGTCAACTCGGCCCTGACGGCGGGCTTCCTGTTCGTCGTCCTGACCATGGTGGTTTACGGCGTGCGCGCCTGCCTCAAGGCCCGTCGGATCAACCACCCGACCGTGGTCGAGCAACCCGCCGCCCATGAACTGACGCTGGAGGACGAAGCCATGGACATCGCCCGTGCCTAGGCCCTCCCCCCAGGTGGAAGAACCGGCTGGCGGCGCAGACCTGCTCTGCGTCTGCCGCGATGCGCTGGTGCGGTGGGGCAAGGACGCCCGCCGCACCGCCAGCCTCATGGTCGGCCAGCCCGACTATGAGGTCTATGTCGCCCACGCCGAGGCGACCCACCCCGAGCAGCCGCCGCTGGACCGCACCGCCTTCTTCCGCCTGCACGAAGCGCGGCGGTTCGGGGCGGGCGGCGCCTTCCGCTGCTGCTGACGACCAAACGGTTACGTCCGAACACACCTTGTTACGGCGGCGGGCTTGAATCACAGCGCCGATCGTCCGAGTAAGGCATCCAATCGAAATCGCCCTTGCTCAGGAGACCTCCCCCATGACCGTTCGCGTCGCCATTAACGGCTTCGGCCGCATCGGCCGCCTCGTGCTTCGCTCGATCGTCGAGCATGGCCGCACGGACATCGAGGTCGTGGCGATCAACGACCTGGGCCCGGTCGAGACCAACGCCCACCTGCTGCGCTATGACTCGGTGCACGGCCGCTTCCCCGGCACAATCACCTCGGGCGAGGACTGGATCGACGTCGGCACCGGCAAGATCAAGGTCACCGCCGAGCGCGACCCGGCCAACCTGCCCCACGCCGAGCTGAAGGTGGACATCGCCTTCGAATGCACCGGCATCTTCACCTCCAAGGACAAGGCTTCGGCCCACCTGAAGGCCGGTGCCAAGCGCGTCCTGGTCTCGGCCCCCGCCGACAACGCCGACAAGACCATCGTCTTCAAGGTCAACCATGAGACCCTGACCGCCGACGACATCGTCGTGTCGAACGGCTCGTGCACCACCAACGCCCTGGCCCCGGTGGCCAAGGTGCTGAACGACCTGTTCGGCATCGAGCGCGGCTACATGACCACCATCCACGCCTACACCGGCGACCAGCCGACGCTGGATACGATGCACAAGGACCCGTACCGCGGTCGCGCCGCCGGCCTGTCGATGATCCCGACGTCGACCGGCGCCGCCAAGGCCCTGGGCCTGGTCCTGCCGGAACTGAAGGGCAAGCTGGACGGCTCGTCGATCCGCGTCCCGACCCCGAACGTCTCGGTCGTCGATCTGAAGGTCGTCGCCGGTCGCGAAGTCACGGTCGAAGAAATCAACGCCGCCCTGCAAGCCGCCGCCGACGGCGCCATGAAGGGCGTCCTGGCCACGACGACCGACCCGCTGGTCTCGATCGACCTGAACCACATCGCAGCGTCGTCGACCGCCGCCCTGCCGCAAACGCAGGTCGTCGACGGCAAGCTGGCCCGCGTCCTGACCTGGTACGACAACGAGTGGGGCTTCGCGACCCGCATGGCCGACACCGCCCTGGTGATGGCAAAGTTCCTGTAAGCTGAGAATGCTAGGCCCTCTCCCGATGGGAGAGGGCTTGAGCGCCCAAGAGCCGAAGGCGATTGGCTGCGCGAAAGGGTGAGGGTCGGCGCGATGACTGTGGAACGCATCGCCTTCGCCCGCACGCTTCGATAAAAGTCCGGCCTCGCCGAGCAACGCGTCTGGGCGCTACTGCGAAGCGGACAGATGGACGGACACAAGTTCCGTCGCCAACATCCGATCGGACGATACGTGGCGGATTTCGCCTGCGACCGTCTGCGGCTGGTGATCGAGATCGACGGCGGCATCCATGATCGGGACGAGGTCGTGACCCTCGATCACCTGAGACAGACCGAACTGGAAGCCCTGGGCGGGACCGTTTTGCGCTTCACCAACGCTCAGGCGTTGAGCGAACCGGAAGCCATCACCGCCGCCGTTCGTGCACACGCCCGCTTGATCGCGCCCTGACCACGGCTTACGCCGACTGATACGTACGCCCCTCATCCGGCCCTGCGGGCCACCTTCTCCCACAGGGAGAAGGAAGACCTGGAACTTCATCATGACCTTCCGCACCCTCGACGACGCCGCTGACCTGTCCGGCCAGACCGCTCTGGTCCGCGTGGACTTCAACGTGCCGATGGAGGGCGGCAAGGTCACGGACGACACCCGCCTGAAGGCCGCCCTGCCGACCATCCACCGCCTGCGCGAAGCGGGCGCCAAGGTCGTCCTGCTGGCCCACTTCGACCGGCCCAAGGGCGAGCGCGTGGCCTCCATGAGCCTGCGCCCCGTGGTCGAGCCGCTGGAACTGCTGCTGCACGGCCCCGTCCGTTTCGCCGACGACTGCGTGGGTGATGAGGCCAAGGCCGCCGTGGCCGACCTCGACGCCGGCGGCGTGCTGCTGCTGGAGAACGTCCGCTTCCATAAGGGCGAGGAAAAGAACGACCCGGCCTTCGCCGCCCAGCTGGCGGAACTGGGCGACCTCTACGTCAACGACGCCTTCTCGGCCGCCCACCGCGCCCACGCCTCGACGGAAGGGTTGGCCCGCCTGCTGCCCGCCTACGCCGGTTGCGCCATGGCGCGCGAGCTGTCGGCCCTGGACGCGGCGCTCGGCAATCCGCAGAAGCCCGTCATCGGCATCGTCGGCGGCGCCAAGGTCTCGACCAAGCTGGACCTGCTGAAGAACCTGGTCGCCAAGCTGGACTACCTGGCCATCGGCGGCGGCATGGCCAACACCTTCCTGCACGCCCAGGGCGTCGATGTCGGCGGTTCGCTGTGCGAAAAAGACCTGGCCCCCACCGCGCTCGAAATCATCGAGGAAGCCCGTCAGAAGGGCTGCGAACTGCTGCTGCCGGTCGACGTCGTGGTCGCCAAGGGCGTGAAGCCGGGCATCGAATCGGGCGTCCGCGCCCTGGACCGTATCGCCGCCGACGACCTGATCCTGGACGCCGGGCCTGAAACCGTCGCCCGTCTGGCCCGCGCCATGGACCTGTCGAAGACCCTGATCTGGAACGGCCCGCTGGGCGTGTTCGAGGTCCCGCCCTTCGACAAGGCCACGGTCACCGCCGCCAAGCACGCCGCTGAACTGGCCAAGGCCGGCAAGCTGGTCGCCGTGGCTGGCGGGGGCGACACGGTTGCGGCCCTGAACCACGCTGGCACGGCCGACGACATGACCTTCGTCTCCACCGCCGGCGGCGCCTTCCTGGAGTGGATGGAGGGCAAGGTCCTGCCGGGCGTCGAGGCCCTGCGCGCCTGACCTGACCTCTGGTCGAGTTTTCCGACCCCGCCTCCTGCAGAGGCGGGGTTTTCCTTACCTTCCGCTTCAACGAACGCCGGATTGGTCTGGTGACCCGGCGTGACTTCCTCGGCCCTCCGGGCTAAAGCCTCCGCAAAACAATATCGGTTCAGGAGACTACCCATGGCGCGCATCACGCTGCGACAGCTGCTCGACCACGCGGCGGAACACGACTACGGCCTGCCCGCCTACAATATCAACAACATGGAGCAGGGTCTGGCGATCATGGAGGCGGCCCATGAGGTCAACGCCCCGGTCATCATCCAGGCTTCGCGCGGCGCCCGCAACTACGCCAACGACATCATCCTGGCCAAGCTGATCGACGGCCTGGCCGAGCTCTATCCGCACATCCCGGTCTGCATGCACCAGGACCACGGCAACGGCCCGGCCACCTGCGCCACCGCCATCCAGTACGGCTTCACCTCGGTGATGATGGACGGCTCGCTGGAAGAAGACGCCAAGACCCCCGCCTCCTACGAATACAATGTCGACGTCACCCGTCGCGTCACCGAAATGGCCCACTCGTGCGGCGTCTCGGTCGAGGGCGAACTGGGCGTGCTGGGTTCGCTGGAAACCGGCATGGGCGAGGCCGAAGACGGCCACGGCTTCGAAGGCAAGCTGGACCACTCGCAACTGCTGACCGACCCGGATCAGGCCGTCGACTTCGTCAAGGCCACCAAGGTCGACGCTCTGGCGATCGCGATGGGCACCTCGCACGGCGCCTACAAGTTCACGCGCCAGCCGGACGGCGACGTCCTGGCCATGAACGTGATCGAGGAGATCCACCGCCGCCTGCCCAATACCCACCTGGTGATGCACGGCTCGTCGTCGGTGCCGCAGGACCTGCAGGACATCATCAACGCCTACGGCGGCCAGATGCCCCAGACCTGGGGCGTGCCCGTCGAGGAGATCCAGCGCGGCATCAAGCACGGCGTGCGCAAGATCAACATCGACACCGACAACCGCATGGCCATCACCGGCGCCATCCGCAAGGTCCTGGCCGAGAAGCCCAGCGAGTTCGATCCGCGCGCCTATCTGAAGCCCGCCAAGGAAGCCATGCGCAAGCTGTGCATCGAGCGCTACCAGCAGTTCGGCTGCGAAGGCCAGGCGTCCAAGATCAAGCCCCTGTCCACCGCACAGATGGCCAAGCGCTACGCCGCCGGCGACCTGGACCCGCGCATCGGCTGATCCGCTCTGCCAGCGCTAGACTGACTGAAACGCCCGCCTTCGTTCCGAAGGCGGGCGTCGTCGTTTTCACCAGACCCCGTAGCGTCCGCCGATGGCGCCGATCACCGCCCTCGCCTCGATCTCGGCATAGCGCAGCTCTTCCTCTGCTTGCCGGGCATCCCGGCGCGCGTCCTGAAGCTCGCCGCGCACCTCGCGGATACGGTCGCGAATGCGCTCGCGCTGCTCGTCCGTCAGCCCCTCTTGCCGCAGTTCGCGTTGCTTGGCCTCCAGCTTATCCTCACGGCTCTCGATGCGGCTGATGGCCGAGTTCAGGGCGCTTTCCGCCGAGGACACCGCCTGCTCGACGACGTAGATTCGCCGCCCGTCCTCATAGGCGGGCAGGAAGTCGCGCTCCTCGGCCGGCGAACAGACGCCGCCGTAGCTGTTCCCCTGCCGCCCCTGCCGGAAGCCGCTCTCCCAGGTGCAATAGGTCCGCAGTCCATCCTCGCGCGCCGACAGGTAGGCGCCGGGGTTCGGGGCCGCCCCATACTTGGCGCAGGCCTGGGCGTGGTCGTCCAGCCGGTTGGGCCGATAGCCTGACAGCCCGTCCTGATAGCCCTTCTCGCCCCAGGCTCCGACCAGACACTGTTCCTTGGTCATGGTGGTGCAGCCGGCCAGAACCGCGACGCCTGTGGCGGCGATGGCGGCGGCGATCACAAACCTCATGTCCCTCTCCAAAGCTGGGCCGCGACACAGGACGACATGACGACCCGCCCCGCAAGCCATGCTATCTCGCCCTATGGCCGATGAACCTTTGCTGACGGAAGACGACGACGCGGAAATGCTGGAAGCGCGCATCGACGCGCCCGGCGTCCGTCTGGACAAGGCCCTGGCCGCCGCCTTCCCCACCCTGTCGCGCGCCCGGCTGCAAGCCCTGCTGGCCGAGGGCGCCGTCACCCGCGACGGCCAACCGATCACCAGCGGTTCAGCCAAGGCCCAGGCCGGTCTCTACGCCGTCACCATGCCCCCGGTCGCCGCCGCCACGCCCCAGCCCGAGGCCATCCCCCTGACGGTCCTGTTCGAGGACGCCGACCTCATCGTCATCGACAAGGCCCCCGGCATGGCCGCCCATCCGGCGCCGGGCTGCGAGACCGGCACCCTGGTCAACGCCCTCCTCGCCCACTGCGGCGACAGTCTGTCGGGCATCGGCGGCGTAGCCCGCCCCGGCATTGTCCACCGCCTGGACAAGGACACCTCGGGCGTCATGGTCGCCGCCAAGAGCGACCGCGCCCACCAGGGCCTGTCCGCCCTGTTCGCGACCCACGACATCGAGCGCACCTACATCGCCCTGACGCGCGGCGCCCCCACGCCGGAAAAGGGCCGCATCCAGACCCTGATCGGTCGCTCGCCCCACGACCGCAAGAAGATGGCGGTGCTCAAGGCTGGCGGGCGCGAAGCCGTCACCGACTATGTGGTCCAGAAAACCTTCGGCCAGCCGGCCAAGGCCTCCGGCGCGCCGATGGCCGCCCGCGTCGCCTGCACCCTGCACACCGGCCGCACCCACCAGATCCGCGTCCACATGGCGTCGAAAGGCTCGCCCCTGCTCGGCGACCCCGTCTATGGCTCGGGCAGCCCCGCCGCCCCCGTCCGCGCCGCCGTCGCCGAGGTCGGTCTGACCCGCCAGGCCCTGCACGCCGCCGTCCTCGGCTTCATCCACCCGGTGACAGGTCAGGCCCTGCGTTTCGAAACGGCCCCGCCAGAGGACATGCTGCGTCTGGAAGCCCTGCTCGCGGAGCTTTAAGCGTGCATCCTCGCCCGATTTGATCAGCAACTCACACTGTGCTAATAGGCCCGTAACGGTGCAAGTGGCGCCGGGGTCACAGTCACGCTTTTGTGTGACGATCCGCCCCTACAAATCGGGGCAACCCATCGCCACTTGGATCGGTTGAGGGGTGAGGCGATGGCGCACGCATGTGGTCATGGCCGTGGCGCCTGCTCTTTGCTTATCGGTCGGAGGGACCACGTCTAATGGCTAATTCGACACTCGCGGTGATGTCGCCTGAACAGGGACTGTCGCGCTATCTCACGGAAATCCGCAAGTTTCCGATGCTCACCAAGGACGAGGAGTTCATGCTCGCCAAGCGTTGGAGCGAGCACCAGGACCCCGAAGCGGCCCACCGCCTCGTCACCTCTCACCTTCGTCTCGTGGCCAAGATCGCCATGGGGTATCGCGGCTACGGCCTGCCGATCGGCGAAGTGATCTCCGAGGGCAACGTCGGCCTGATGCAGGCCGTGAAGAAATTCGATCCCGACAAGGGCTTCCGCTTGGCGACCTACGCCATGTGGTGGATTCGCGCCTCGATTCAGGAATACATCCTGCGCAGCTGGTCGCTCGTGAAGATGGGCACCACCGCCGCGCAGAAGAAGCTCTTCTTCAACCTGCGCAAGGCCAAGAGCCAGATCTCCGCGTTTGAAGAGGGCGACCTGCGCCCCGAACACCTCGCCGCCATCGCCACCAAGCTGGGCGTGTCGGAAGAGGAAGTCACCAACATGAACCGCCGCCTCAGCGGCGACGCCTCGCTGAACGCGCCCCTGCGCGCCGACGGCGAAAGCGAGTGGCAGGACTGGCTGGCCGACGACAATGCGGTGTCTCAGGAAACGGCCCTGGCCGACTCCGAGGAAAAATCCATCCGCATGAGCCTACTCGAAGAAGCCATGCAGGAACTGACTGACCGCGAGAAGCACATCCTCACGGAACGCCGCCTCAAGGACGATCCGGTCACGCTGGAAGAACTCGCCGGCCAGTACGGCGTGTCGCGCGAACGCGTGCGCCAGATCGAGGTCCGCGCCTTCGAAAAACTGCAAAAAGCCATGCGCGCCGCCGCCGAAGAGCGGAACCTGGTCGACGCCTGACGGGCTCCTGAGCCTTTCCTCCCCATTCCATGGGGAGGTGGCGCGGCGCAAAGCGCCGTGACGGAGGGGGCGGCGCTACCTGTCCGGGCTCGCGCCAGATCGTGGAGGGCGGCGACGCCCCCTCCACCACTTCGTGGTCCCCCTCCCCATAGAATGGGGAGGAAAGAACGCCTCAGCCCGCTCGAGACAGGCTCTCGGGCGAGCCCAGGGCCAGGACAGCGCCCACCGGCCCGGCCAGCATCGCCTTGGTCGGCGCACCCGCCGCCAGCATCGTCTCCAGACCCGCCGCCGCAATGGCCAGCGAGGCGTCGCCCGTTTTGATAGCCAGGGCCTTCAGCGTCTCGGCCTGTTGCTTGATGGCGCGCACCGCCTGCATCGGATCACTGTCAAACTGTGCCATGGCCGAAGCCAGAATGCGCATCGCCTGATCCTTGACCGCCACGACCGCCTCGGCCGCCGACGCCGGCTTGTCCGCCTTGCGCTTGCCCGGCCCGGCATAGTCGTCGGAGTTGAAGCGGCGACGATCCGGGCCGATGTAGCCCACCGCCTCGACCCAGTCGCGCGGCTTGGTGGCCAGGTTTTCAACCCGGCGGAACAGGTCGCCGCTGGTGAAGGGCTTCCTCAGAAACTCATGCACGCCGGAATCCCGCGCGCCCTTGATGGTGCTGGCGGTGGCCTCGGCCGTGACCATGATGATCGGCACGCGGCGACAGGCCAGGCTGGACCGGCGGATGCGCCGCGCCAGAGCCTCGCCGTCCAGACGCGGCCCCGACCGCTCGGTCAGGATCAGCCCCGGCTCCATCTCGCGGGCCAGGTCGATCACCTTCGCCTCATCGCTCTCGATCGCGACATCGCGCGATCCAAAGCCCTTGAGCAGGTCGGACAACAGACGCGCAGCCGCCGGATTATGATCGACAATGACCACCCGGCGCACGACTGGCGCGATCCTCTGCATCGTCTTGGCGTCTAAAGCGAACACGGCTCAGCTCCATCTGGAGCCAAGAAGGTAAACTCAGGGGGTTAAGGGGCCGTTTCCCTTTTCGGGACGCGGCCCCCTATCCTCAACCTCACCCCTGGAAGGGATCACGCATCAGGATGGTGTCGTCCCGCTCGGGGCTGGTCGACAGCAGGGCCACCGGCGCGCCGATCAACTCCTCGATCCGACGCACGTATTTCAGCGCATGGGCGTTCAGATCCTTGAAAGTGCGGACCCCGGCGGTGCTCTCGCTCCAGCCTTCCAGTTCCTCGAACACCGGCTCGGCCGAGGCCTGCGCCTTCAGGCTGGACGGCAGATAGTCCAGCACCTCGCCATTGATGCGATAGCCGACGCAGATCTTCAGCGTCTTCAACCCGTCCAGCACGTCGAGTTTCGTCAGCGCGATGCCGTCGATGCCGTTGATCGCCACCGACTGACGCACCAGAACCGCGTCAAACCAGCCGCAACGGCGCGCCCGGCCGGTATTGACGCCGACCTCGCGGCCCACAGTCGCCAGATGCTCGCCGACCTCGTCGTTCAACTCACAGGCGAACGGGCCTTCGCCGACCCGGGTCGTATAGGCCTTCACGATGCCCAGCACATAGCCGACGCCGCGCGGCCCGATGCCAGAGCCCGCCGCCGCCTGTCCGGCCACGGTGTTGGACGATGTCACATAGGGATAGGTGCCGTGATCCACGTCCAGGAAGGCGCCCTGCGCCCCCTCGAACAGCACCCGCTTGCCGTCCTTCTGCGCCTGATCCAGCACGCGCCAGGCCGGCTTCACATAGGGCAGGATCTTCGGCGCGATCTCCAGCAGTTGCGCCAGCAGCGCCTCGGGGTCGATCGGCTCCAGCCCCAGACCGGCACGTAACGGATCATGGTGCGAACGCAGACGGTCGATCTTGATCTTCAGGTCGTCTTCGTTGGCCAGATCGCAGACGCGGATGGCGCGACGGCCCACCTTGTCCTCATAGGCCGGGCCGATGCCGCGGCCGGTCGTGCCGATCTTGGCGCCCGGCGCGCTGGCGGCGGCCTCGCGCGCCACGTCCAGAGCGGGGTGGATCGGCAGGATCAGACAGGCGTTGTCGGCGATGGTCAGGATGTCGGGGCTGATGGCCACGCCCTGGGCGACGATCTTCTCGATCTCGCCGACCAGATGCCAGGGATCAACAACCACGCCGTTGCCGATGATCGAGGGCTTGCCCTGCACCACGCCCGAGGGCAGCAGCGCCAGCTTGTAGACCTTGCCATCGACGACCAGCGTATGGCCCGCGTTATGGCCGCCCTGGAAGCGCACGACCATGTCGGCGCGATTGGACAGCCAGTCCACAATCTTGCCCTTGCCCTCGTCGCCCCATTGGGCGCCGACTACTGCGACGTTCGCCAAGATCGTTTCTCCGCAATCCAGAATGCGGTGGGAGCCTATAACCCCTGAATCGTCCGGAGTCGCCCCGACAGCGCAGAATTATGCGCTCAGTTCACTGACCGCCGTCGCAAACGCCCATTCCAGCCACGGCGTTGCATCCACGACATCGGCCGTCTCGACCGTGCAGCCGCACCACAACCGCAGGCCCGGCGGAGCGTAACGGTGGGGCTCCATGTCGAACACCGCGCCTTCGTCTTCCAGCAAGGCCTTGAACCGCTTCACAAACGCCTTCTGCCCCGCCTCATCCAGGGCCGCGACGCGCGCATCGGTGAACTTCAGGCAGACCGAGGTGGTCGAGCGGATTTCCGGCCGGTCGGGAAGCATGGCGACCCATTCGGTCCGCTCCACCCATTCCGCCAGCGCCGCGTAATTCCGCTCCGTGCGGCGGATCAACTCCGGCAGACCACCCGCGCCCTTGGCCCACTCCAGGGCATCGATCCAGTCCTCGATGGTCAGGATCGAATAGGTGTTGATCACCACCCCGTCCGCCAGGGTCCGATCAAAGCCGGTCTTGTCCGTCAGGCGCAGCACCTTGGGGATCGACCGCTCGGGACGATAGGTATCCAGCCGCGCCACGGCGCGCGGCGACAGCACCATGACGCCGATGCCCGCCTCGCCGCCCAGCGCCTTCTGGAAGCTGAAGGTGGTCACATCCAGCTTGTCCCACGGCAGGTCCATGGCGAACGCCGCCGAGGTCGCGTCGCAGATGGTCAGCCCTTCGCGGTCGTCGGCAATCCAGTCGACGTTATCGACCCGCACGCCCGAAGTCGTCCCGTTCCAAGGAAACACCACGTCCTTGCTGGGATCGACCCGCGTCATGTCCGGCAGCTCGCCCCAGGGCGCCGTCAGCACCTCGGGCTCCAGCTTCAGGTGATCGCGCACGTCCGTCGCCCAGACCTGGCCGAAGTTCTCATAGGCCACCACCTGCACCGGCCGCTCGCCCAGCATGCCCCACAGCGCCGCCTCGACCGCGCCCGTGTCCGACCCCGGCGTGTAGAGCAGCACGTAATCCTCTGGCGGGCTCAGCACCTCGCGCGTCAGCCGCAGGCCATAGGCGAACCGCTCCACCACCTCCGGCGCGCGGATGCCGCGTCCCAGCAGATTGGTCGGCAGCCCCGCCAGCGACCACCCCGGACGCTTGGCCGTCGGACCGGCGGAGAACCACGGGCGAGCAGGCTTGGCGTCAGGCTTGGCAACGGCTTGGGCGATCATCGTCGTATCCGGCTTGGGGAGGAGATGTAGGGTCGGCTCAGCGTCCGGGCTTGTAGGGGCGCTTGTCGCGCCACTCGGTCGCGAACCGGATCAGCTCGTCGTCGGGCGTCTCCGGCAGGGTCACCACCAGCTTGGCCAGCAGGTCGCCGCGCTTGCCGCCGACATAGGCGCCGCGTCCCTTGAGCCGCAGCATCTTGCCGCTGTTCGAGCCCTTGGGGATGGTCATCATCACCGCGCCCTCAGGCGTCGGAACCTGGATCTTGCCGCCCAGCACCGCGTCAGGAACCGACACCGGCAGGTCCATGGTCAGGTCCGCGCCGTCGCGCTTGAACACAGGGTGCGGCGCGATCTTCAGTTCGATCAGGGCGTCGCCCGCCTGGCCGCCGCGTCCCGGCGCGCCCTGGCCCTTCAGCCGGATCACCTGGCCCTCGGACGCGCCCTTGGGGATGACCACGTCCAGCATCCGCCCGTCCGAGAACTGGATGCGGCGCGTCGTGCCGGCGATGGAGTCCTCCAGACTGATGTCCAGCGTCGCCCGCACGTCCTGGCCCTTGCCGCCGCCGAAGCCGCCGCGTCCCGCCGTGCGTCCGCCGCCGCCAAAGGCGCCGAACAGTTCTTCAAGGTCGATGTCCTCGAACCCGCCGCGTCCGCCCGACCCGCCGAATCCGCCAAAGCCGCCCGAGCGCCCGCCGCCACCCGGAGGCGCGCGAAACTGCTCGCGCCCGTCAGCGTCGATCTCACCGCGATCATACTTGGCCCGCTTCTCGGCGTCGCCCAGCAGGTCGAAGGCCGCCGTGATGCGCTTGAACCGCTCCTCGGAAACCTTGTCGCCCGGATTCTTGTCCGGGTGAAGTTCCTTGGCCAGCTTGCGGAACGCCTTCTTGATCTCGTCCGCGCTCGCGCCTCTGGCAACGCCCAGTTCCTTGTAGGGATCGCCAGCCACGTTCGCTTCACTCCGACATCAGAAAGGACCAGAGCGTCAGTTAAGCCATGCGCCCCCCCGCTGGAAGGGGCAGACGTGGTTTAGAGCAAAGGCGCCACCGCCTCCGCCCCCCAACCATAGCCCACTCCCCACTGCGCCACAGCGATCCGCGCGCCTTCGCCGACGCCGCCCGGCCAATCCGCCGCCATCGGCTCAGCGGCATAGATCGCCGCCAACCCCTCGACCTCCCAGACCCGTTTTTCAACCGCGCCGTGCAGCACCCGCACGCGGAACCGGCGCGGGTCGACCTCGACCGGCTCGACCTCCCAGCCCTCGCCGTTGATCCGCACCCGCGGCGTCCACGACAGCCGCCGCCCGCCGCCTTCAACCGCCACCCGCAGATGCGCCGGTCGCCAGGGCCGCGCCGCCCGCACCGTCCAGGTGAAGTCCGCCGCGCTGAAGCCGGCTCCCCCCGGCGGCGCCCCGACGGGTCCAGCCCGCCAGACCCTCGGCAGACCGCGCTCGCTCGCGCTCATCTCGACGCGCGGCAGGTCCCGGTCCAGAAACACCACGACCGCCCCGGCCGCAGCCCCCGCCGCCGTCGCCGCCTCGCTCCCCTGCTGCCCGCGCAACAGGCCGCTCAGCCGCCAGACCTCGCCGCCGACCAGGTCCGCGCGCCGATACTGCACCACCTCCCAGCCTGCCGCTGTCTCCAACGCCAGCGCACTACCGCCGCCAAGAACCCCCGCCGTCGTCAGGCTCTCCGGCGCTCGTCCCTCGACGCGCAGCGTGATGGCGTTCGCCTCGTCCCAGCGCCCGACCACGCCGCGCCCGACCGCCTCGGTCAGCACTCCGACCGTCGCTGGCTGCTGCGCCGTCGCGCGCGGCGTCAGGGTCGTCGCGTCCTGCCCGCCATGCACCGTCATCGGCCGCCACGGCTCGGCGGCGACCACGGCCACGGGCCGCGCGTCCTCCTCCGCGCCCGGCAAGGGCGGCAGGTCCATCAACCGCAGGAAGGGCGCGCCGACCACGGCCGGCCCCTCGCCGGGCCGCCAGTCGGGCCGCGCCTCGCCCGGCGCCTCGCGCACCACCGGCTCCAGCGTCGCCTTGGGCTGCTCGTCGATGTCCAGCCGCGCCACCCGCCATTCGCCGGGACGCCCCTCGACCTCCACCGTATCGCCCGGCTCCAGCTTCAGCGCTTCCAGCGGCCCCAGCCGCACGATCAGCCGATCCGTCTCGCCTCCCGCCGTCGCCAGGGTTCGCCGCGCCAGAGCCGCCGTCAGCGCGGCGTCGCACACGGCGGGCAGTTCCAGATCCACGCCGCCGTCTCCGCCCGGTTCGGCGCGCACCACGACCGAGCCGATCTGATAGTCCGCCGCCTCGTCGATGAACCGCACCCGCACAACGTCGGGCCGGGGCTCCAGCGACCGCTCCGCCGCCACGCCGCTCCCCTCTTCGGGCAGAGCCAGGGCTTCGGCGGTCAGGGTCAGCACCGCCGCCCCGTCGCCCGACACCGCCACCCGCCCGTCGCGCTCCGCTGCGGTCGCGCCGAACGCCGCCAACAGCGGCTCCAGCGCATCACGCGTCCGCATCGGGCGGTCGATCACATAGCCCGCCGCCTGATCCTCCAGCGCCGACACGCTGAACGCCTCGTCCTCCAGCCCCCCGCGCTTCAGGACCGCGGCGATCAGGTCCGCCGCCTCGCCGCCCATCCGCCCGTTCAGCCAGTGCCCGGCCCGCCAGGCGCCGGCGTCGGCCCAGACCTCCGCCAGCGCCGGAAAAGCCGGATAGGGCCTTGCATCCCAGCACCAGGCGTCCGCCCCCTCCAGCATCGACCCGCCATAGACCGGCGAAACCGGATTGTTCTCGGGCCGCGCGTAATGCGTCAGCACCGCCTCCAGCGCCCGGCGTTGCATCCGGTCGTCGCGCGCCCCGGTCGAAAAGGGCGGCAGGGCGTTCTCGCTGCTCTTGGGGTCCTGAAACAGGTTCGGCGCATTGCCGCCCCGGTCCACTGCGGCGCAGCCGAACTCGGTCAGCCGGATCGGCTTCATGCCCGGAACCCAGGCCGTCGGCGTCGCGCTGCGCACGCCCGCCACCCGCTCATGGTGCAGGTTCAACCACCAGGCCTTCAGGTCCTTGGGCCGGAACACCCAGTCCTCGCCGTGCGCGGTGTCGATAATGGGCGTGCGCGCCTGCGCGGCCCGATCGGCGTCCGAGGCGTAATACCAGTCATAGCCCTCGCCGCCCGCGACCTGCCCGGCCAGATAGGCGGCTGAGGACGGCCCCCGGAACCCCGCCTCGGCGTCCAGACCCCCGCCGCCGTCGCGCCAGTCGCCGTCGCGCCAGTCGCCCAGCGGCGGATACCAGTCGACGCCGACGTAATCGATGTTGGGATCGGCCCACAGCGGGTCGAGATGATAGCGCACCTCTCCGTTCGTCTGCCGCCCGAAATACTCCGACCAGTCCGCCGCGTAGCTCAGCTTCACCCCGGCCCCGACCACCGCCCGGCACTCCGCCGCCAGCGCCCGGAACTGGGCCACGGCCGGAAAGCCGCCGCCTGCGTCGCGCGTCCAGGTCAGGCCCCGCATCTCCGAGCCGATCAGCAGCCCGTCCGCGCCTTCCTCCGCCGCGATCGCCGCATAGTGCAGCGCCAGCCGCCTCAGGCCCCAGCCGTCCGGCGTCCCGAACATGGCCGCGACCTCGGCGGCGGCGCCCGCGCCATCGGTCCCCGTCACCCGCCCGCGCCACGGATAGCCGTCGCAGTCCATGAAGACGAAGGGATAGAGGGTCACCTCCAGCCCGCGCGCCTTCAGCGCCCGGATCGCCTGTCGCACGCTCTCGTCAGACGGCGTGCCGCCATAGGCGGGACCCACGCCGCCCTTGCCGTCGTCCACCTCGGAAACCAGGTGCGCCCCGGCCCGGTCCACCCCCGCCACCGCCCACGTCAGCGGCTCGGTCGCCTTGGTGCGGTTCTCCACGCCCGGCCGAATGCGGCACGCGCCCGCCCGCACGTCGTCGCCGAACCAGCCGACGATCAGGCTGACCCGCTTCAGCTTCGGCGCCTGGACCATCAGTTGATCCAGCGACACCAGCAGATCGGCCCGCCCCTCGGCGCTATGCACGTTCTCGGCCCGGGTCCGCGACAGACCCTCGCGCTGCATCACCGCCTCGGTCGCCAGACAGAACTCCCCCGCGCCGGGGATCAGGCACACCCCTTCCAGCAGGTCCTCCAGCCGCCCTTCGCCCGTCGCCCGCCGGAACACCTCGAACGCCAGCTGCGGCGCGCGATTGCCGAACGGCCCCAGCGGCAGGTCCTCGAACACCGCATAGGCCGTGCCACGAAACGCCGGCGTCGCTCCCTCCACCGCCTCGATCAACGGGTCGGGCGTCTGATCCGCCGTGCCGCGATGCACCCGCATCGTCACGCCCGTCAGGTCCAGCGGCTGGCCGTCGGCCCAGACCCGGCCCACCCCGTCGATCGGCCCCTCGCCCAGCCCCACGGCGAAGCTCAACGAATAGTCGTATTCGACCGTCCTCTGCCCGCCCTTGCCGCCCGATCGCTTGTTCTTGCTCTCCAGAAAGCGCGCGGCCCAGATCACCTGTCCCGTCACCCGCGCCCGTCCGAAGACGCAGGCCATCGGCGCCCCGTCCGCCGACGACTGCAACTCCAGGCCCGGCAGCCGCGGACCCTTCTGCCGCGCCGGCGACAGGCTGGCGATGACGTAGTTGTCGATGGCCCGCCCGACAGTCGCGCCGACAAAGGCGCCGATCGGCCCGCCGATCGAGCCGCCGACCGCCGTCAGAACAACCTGCGCCATTCAGTCCTCCTTCGTCGCCGGCCAGCGGAAGGCCGCGACCAGTCTTCGCCGCCACCACGGCCCCATCCAGCTCTCGACCACCGACCGCCCCCAATAGGCGTGGATCATCCGCCGCTCCGGCCCGTCATCCGCGCTCAGGATGGCGCAGTGCTTGACCGGACAGCCCTCGCTCATGCGGAACAGCAGCACGTCGCCGGGCCGCGCCCTCTCCACCGCCACCTCGACCAGCCGCCGCCTGGCCGCCTGCAACAGCGTCTCCTCGCCCCCGACCTCGGCCCAGTCGGCGCGATAGGGCGGCGGCGCCTCCGGCTCCTCGCCCACCACCTCGCGCCACACCCCGCGGACAAGACCCAGACAGTCCGCCCCCTCGCCCTTCACGCTGGCCTGATGCCGATAGGGCGTCCCCAGCCAGCCGCGCGCGGCGGCGAGAACCGCATCATTCAATCCTCCCTCGCCCCTCATCGCCGGCTCCCCCCGTCGTTCCGTCCCGTCCCGACCGGCCGCGCCGTCAGGAAGTCGTCGCCCGGGATGTCGGGAAAGCCCTGGAAGTTGACGCCGTTGCCGAAGCTCTCGACGCAGGTCGTCCACCGCTTGTCGCAGTCTCGCCCCGCCGTCGCCGCCGCGCTCAACCCGCAACGCCCGTCGCCCAGCACCGCGTCGCAGGTCCGGCCATAGGTTCGCCCGACTACCCGCTCCAGCGCCGCCATCGGCCCGTCCAGATCGGCGATGAAGGCCCCGGCCTCGCGCCGGATCCGCGCCAGCGTCCCCGCCCACACCCGCACCCTCAGCGCGGGCTCGGTCCAGTCCGCCCGCCACAGCTCGACCCGCGCCCCGTCGTAAAGGCCCGCCGCGATGTCGGCCTCGGTGATCGCCTCGTCGTCCAGGCCGCCCGACGCCGACAGCCCGCCCGCCGCCAGCCCGACCGCGCCCTCGCCCGCCCCCGCGGTCCAGCCGCTGCCCGCGCGACAGGTCACGCCCTCGATGTCCAGGTCGCGATCATGATCGGTGAACCCCAGCACCGCGCCGTCGCCCCGCCTCAGCACCCAGGCGTGGCACAGCATCGCCGCCCCGCTTTCGATGCGGGCGGCCAGTTCCTCCGGTATGTCGCGCATGCCTAAACCCGCACCTCGATCAGCGGCATGGCGACCATCCGCCCGGCGCCGAAACTCTCCAGCGTCATCTCGATCCGGTCGGCGTCGAACCGCACCGGCACGTCAAAGACGAAGCCCGCCGTCACGACCGCGCCGCTGGCCGGCGCCGCCGCCAGCGTCACCTGCCCCGTCGCGGGATCGACGCTGAATGCCGTCGTCTCCACGCCGTTCACCGCCAGCCGCACCGACCCCTCGACCGGCTTCCTGATGCGCCGCTCGTGATCGCCATAGACCTTGCGCAACCCAAAGCTTCGCCGCACCCCGTCGCCCGTTCCGATCCTCTGGTCCGTCGCCGCTGGCGCCTCGCCCGGCGCGCAGCTCTTGAAGTCGGCGAAGTCCCGGAACCGGAAGCCGTACAGCCGCCCCCGGCGCGCCTCGAAAAAGGCCGTCAGCGCCGCCATGTCGTCCAGCGACCGCAGCCCCGCCCCGATCAGATAGCGCCTTCGCCCCTCGGCCCAGGGCGTCGAGCGCCGCTCGAACCCGGACCCCAGCGTCGTGATCTCGGTCCGCCGCTCGACCCCGCCGGTCGATCCGAAGGCCAGCCGCGCCGGCAGACGCACCTCGTGAAAGGCCATCAAAAACTCCTGTTATCTTGATTTTCCGCAACCGCCCGTCCAGTGACCGAAGGCGGTCGGTTCGATGGCGCCGGGGGACCTGCATGCGCGGTGAAATTCTCAGCTACGACGCCGTCGGCGGCGAGGGCCTGATCAGCGGCGATGACCTGCAGCGCTATCGCTTCTCCGGCGTCGATGTGGGCGGCGGTCAGGAACCCGTCCCCGGTCTGCGCGTCGACTTCGTGCCCCTGGACGACCGCGCCGCCCAGATCATCCCTCTGCTCGTTCAGGCGTCTGGCCTGTCGCCGGCGGCCTACTCGCCCGGAGAGCCGCAGCTTGGCGCCTGGGCCTACTTCGTGCGCTGCATCCGCGAGAAATTCGTCGACGGCGACGGTCGCGCCCGACGTCTGGAGTACTGGTCCTTCGTCCTGTTCACCTGGCTGACGACGATCGCGGCCTTCCTGCCCTTCTTTATCGTCATGAGCTTTGCGGGCGACGGTGAGACTCTGTTCCCTCTCGCCGCCTTGATGTTGCTGGCGCCGTCGCTGTGGATGCTGTTCCTCGTCATTCCGGGCATCAGCCTGGCCTCCCGCCGCCTGCATGATGTCGGCCTCTCGGGCTGGCTCTGTCTGGTGAGCTTCGTTCCCTACGTCGGCGGTCTCTTCATGCTGATCATCGCCTGCATCCCCTCCCAGCCCCAGCCCAACCACTATGGCCTCGCGCCCAAGCGCTTCTGACCCAAACTGAGACTCGTTCTTAAAAACGGACGACAAGGCCACGCTTTGGCTTGTCTGAAAACCGACGCTCGGTCATGCTCGCCTCAAAGCGGCAGGGGCCGTTCAGATCAGGAGACTTGCGAGTGCGCGGTGAAATTCTCAGCTATGACGACGTGTCGGGCACCGGCCTGATCAGCGGCGACGACAGCATCCGCTACGGCTTCGCCCGTTCGGCCATTCAGGCCGGCGCGACCATCCGCGCCGGCGCCCGCGTCGACTTCGTGGCCGAGGGTCTGGAAGCGACGCAGATCATGGTCCTGGCCGGCGATCCCGCCGCCGCCTTCGGCCAGGCCGCTCAGTCCACCTACGTCGCCCGCGACACCGGCGGCGGCTACGACTTCCAGAGCGCCATGCTCTCGTTCAACGGCCGTCTGCGCCGCCAGCACTTCTGGATCAGCTGGCTGATCCTGCTGGGCGCCGGGGTCGTTCTCGGCTGGATTCCGATCCTCGGCACGATCCTGTCGATCGCGATGATCTGGCCCAATCTCGCCATTGTGGTGAAGCGTCTGCACGACATGGGCAAGACCGGCTGGTTTGCCGTTGTTCCCTGGGTCGCCAACATCGTCGGCTTCATCATGATCATCAGCGCCGTCGGCATGTCGATCATCACCAACCCCCAGGCTTTCGAGAACGAAGATCCCGAGGCCATGCTGGCGATGTTCGGCTCCATGATGGGCGGCATCGCCGTAATGTTCCTGGTCAACATCGCCTTCCTGCTTTGGATCGGCATCACCGACAGCCAGCGCGGCGACAACAAGTACGGCCCCAATCCCAAGGGCGAGTAAGACCAAGGGGCGCTCTTCGGAGCGCCCCTTTTTTGTTTGAGGCTATCGCTCCGCGCGCTGCGCTCCGCTGCTTGAGCCTCATGCTTTTGGCGCTATCGCAAAGCGCGCGGCGCTTCGCTGCTTGAGCGTCGCTACATCCGCCGCGCGCCCACAGCCGTCGCCCGCGCCAGCATCCGCGCGATCTGGGCCTCGGACCGCAGCAGGCCCTGCGCTCCGCCGTCCACGCTGACGTTGACCGTCACTCCAGCCCCACCGCCCATCGCTTCGATGGTCCCCGCACCGGCTGGCCGAAACACCTCCGGCCCGCGTTCGCCGACCAGATAGGCCCCGCCGCTCAGCACCGGACCGCCCTCGGCCCGCGCTCCGCCAAAGCCGCTCATCACCGCCGCGATCGCGTCCGACAGGCCGCCCTTACCGCCTGAGCCCGCCGCCGCATTGACCGCGTTCAGCACCGCCCGCGCGAGTTCTGCCAGCGTCACCTCCCCGTCCGCCGCCGCCCGCGTCAGCGACCGCGTCAGGCTCTCGCCCGCGCGCCCGAACGCCGCCTCGATCGAGGCCGCCGCCCGCTCCGCCGGCTCCCGCAGCGCCTCCAGCGCCGCCGCCGCCTCCGCCGCCTTCACCGGCACGGCGTCGATCCCGTCCGGCCTGAAACTGTCCGTCAAATCAATCCTCCCTTGTGGCGCAGCGACGGGGGAGGGGGACCGCCCTCAGGCGGTGGAGGGGGCGGCCCCGAAATGCCGCGCCCCACCTCGCCCCCTCCACCATGCTGCGCATGGTCCCCCTCCCCCGCTGCGCAGGGGAGGATCATGTCATCCGGCCACAACTCCGCCATCCGCTCCAGCTCGCCGCGCCCCAGCGGCGCCGCCTGCACAGGCCCCGCCGTCAGCATCCGCCATTCCTTCAGCGACAGCCGCCAGAACCCCTCCGGCCCCACGCCCATCCGCGCCGCCGCCTGCATCATCTCGCTCCACTGCCAGTCCTGGGGGGTCATGCGGCAGCCGCAAACGCCTTCGCCACGGCTTGCGCCGCCTCGCGCGGATCAACCGCCGCGCTCGCCAGCCCGTCCGCCAACACCCCCTCACCGCCGCCGCGCAGCAAGGCCGCCAGCACCACCATCAGATCCCGCGCCGACAGCGCCCGCATCCGCTCGGCCAGCCCCGCCACCCCGGCGACGCCCAGCCCCGTCTCGATCTCGGCCAGCGCTCCCAGCGTCAGACACAGCCTCCGCTCCGCCCCCGCCAGCACCGCCGTCGCCTCGCCCCGCACGCCATTCCCCATCACAGCGCCTCGAAACTGATCTCGCCCGCGCTGGCCAAACTCAACGCAAAGCTCGCCTCGCCCTCATGCTCCCCGGCGTATTCCAGCGCCGCCACCAGAAACGCTCCCTCCAGCACGCCGAAGTCCGGCACGATCAGCCGCCACCGCTTCGCCGCCTGTTCAAAGAAGGCCTCGCGGATCAGGGCGTCGGACGCCCCGTCGCGGAAAATCCCCTGCCCCGACACCGCCGCCGACTTCACCCCGGCCCCCGCCAGCAGCTCGCGCCAGCGCCCGGCGCTGTCGCCGTCGGTGGCGTCCACCGTCCGGGCGTTCAGCGAAATCGTCCGCGCCCGCAGGCCCGCCACGGTCGTAAAGACGCCCGCCGCGCCCTCGATCTTCAGCAAGATGTCCTTGCCGCGTTGCGCCGTCATATTTTCAATCCTCCCTTGTCGCGCAGCGACGGGGGAGGGGGACCGCGTAGCGGTGGAGGGGGCGAACCCCACGCACAGCCCGCAGCCGCATCACCGCCCAGGCGCGCTTCAAGTCCGCGCTGCGGAACACGTCGGTAAAGGTCACGCCCAGGCTGACCGCCTTCACCCCGTCGGCCTCGACGGCCGCATCCGCCACCCGCGCCCGCACCGCCGCCGCCACCGCCCGCGTCTCTTCCATCCCGGCGAAGCGGCTGGCGCAGGTCAGGGTCAGCCGATGCTCGACCCCGCCCCCGTCCGCGTTCAGCCCCCGGCTCTCGCTCTTGCCGATCAGCAGATGTGGAAAGGCGGTCCCCTCCGGCGGCTGGTCCCAGACCCTCACCGGATCGCCCAGCAGCGCCTGCAAGGACGCGTCGCCCTTCAGCCAGGCGATCAGCGCCTTGATCAGCGCCCCCTCGTGATCCCTCATCGCGCCCGCTCCAGGTTCAGCCGCACCCGCCCCGCCACCTTGGGATCGGCCTCAACGCCCACGACGCCCCAGTCCGCCCCGCCAAAGCGCACCACCAGCCCCTCAGCCAGGCGCGGATCAGCGCGCACGGTTGCGCTCAGCGTCTCCACCCCGCGCGTCACCCCCGCTTCCGTCCGCTCGCGCCGTCGCCGCGCCCCCAGGCTCAGCCACAGCGACCCGACCGGCTCATAGCTGACGACCCGCCCGCCATAGGGCGTTTCCGCCGCCACCGGCCGCACCAGGCTCGCGATCACCTTCAAAGCCGCACCACACGATAGGGCGCGATCCACCCCTCGACCGGCGCGACGCTCATCTCGCCCTCGCCGCGCTCATAGGCCCGCAGCACCAGCATCATCACCGCCAGCCGCAACGGCGCAGGCGAGGTCGAGTTCAGGCTCAAGCCCACCTCCCCCTCCACCCGCGCCCTCGCCGCCTCGATCAGGGTCTGGATCAGGCCGTCCTCCGCCTCATGCTCGACGCGCAGGAACAGCTTCGCCTCCGTGAGGCTCACGGGTGCGCTCATGCTAAAATCTCCTATGTTCGGACGCCGCCCCTTTCCTCCCCACTTGTGGGGAGGGGGACCACGAAGTGGTGGAGGGGGCGACGCAAACGTCAGCCCTCGAGTCGCCCCCTCCGTCACGTCGCTATCGCGACGCGCCACCTCCCCATTCGCTCCGCGAACAGGGAGGAAAGTCATCAGCCCCTTACGAGGCCGCGAACTTCATCAGCTTGATCGCATCAAAGTTCTGCACCCCGCCGCCCACGCGCTTGGTCGTGTAGAACAGCACATAGGGCTTGGCCGAATAGGGGTCGCGCAGCACCCGCACCCCCGCGCGATCCACGATCAGATAGCCGCGCGCGAAGTCGCCGAACGCGATCGACAGACTGTTGGCCGCCACGTCCGGCATGGTCTCGATCTCGGTGACCGGATAGCCCAGCAGCGACGCCGTCTCGCCCGGTCGCGTCGCCGGCGACCAGATGTAGTTCCCGTCCGCGTCCTTGAACTTGCGCACCGCCGAGACCGTGCGTCGGTTCATCACAAAGCGCCCGTTCGGACGATACTGGGCCTTAGGCGCATAGATCAGGTCGATCAGCTTATCGACCGGACTGGCCGAGGCGAACGCGCCCGCCGCGCCGGACGCCACCGTGCCGATCTGGCCCCAGGTCTGCGTGCCCTCCGTCGCCGTGGCGTAGGCCAGGAAGCCCTTGGGCTTGTTGACCCCGTCGCCATTGACGAAGGCCGCCGTCTCCTGCGCCGCAAAAGCGTCCTCGACCTCGGCGGCCAGCCATTCGTCCAGGTCGATCAGGGCGTCGTCCAGCAGGCTCTGCGTCGCCGCCGGACAGGCGTAGAGGTCCGCCGACGAGAACTCGAGCAAGGAAAGCGTCGCCGGGTCTGTCTCCGGCCGCGCCGCCGTCTCGGCCACCCAGCCCGCCGTCACGCCCGCCGTCGACACCGGCTTCCTGAACACGCCCGAACCGACCGTGCGCACCGTGGCGATCTCGCGCATCGGGCTGCCCGCCATCAGGCGTCGCTCGATGGCCCGCTCCGTCTCCGGCGGCACGACATAGCCCGCCGAGTTCGACGCCGACGACAGCCCCGCCTTCAGCTCCAGCCCATAGGACTGCCCCGACTTCATATAGCCGTCCCACGCCGCCTCGGCCTCGGGCGCAGCCGCCACAGCCGGCGCTTCAAGGCCCAGCATCGGACGACGGCTCTCGCTCAGCGCCCGATCCAGACGCGCCTGCGCCCCCGCCACCGCCTGATCGATGCGCGCCACCTTCTCCTCCAGCAGCGCATCGGCCGAGGCCTTCTTCTCGATCTCCTCCAGACGGGCGTCGTTGGCCCCTTTGAACGCCTCGAACGCCGCCATCATCTCATGCAGGGCGGCGCGCGCCTCGGGCGATGCCGAGGCGGTCTTGGTCTCTTTCATGCTCTCTCCGCTTGAAGAACCGCGTTTCGCGGTTACGCTTGGGCGCGACCGTCGTTCGGTCCCGCCCTTTCCCTGCCGCCGCGCAGAACGCTCCCTGAAGGATCGCCCATGCGGCAATTGCTGATGTTGTCCCTGTTCGCCGCCCTGTCGCTGGGCCTCAGCCACGCTGCGCAAGCCGCCGACGCGGCCCCGCCGCCCCAGGTCGAAACCTGGTCACTGCAGCAGACCGGCGCCGTGGGCTCCTCGATCTTCCGTCAGGACCGCGCCGCCGCCCGCGCCACCGACGCCCTGCTCGCCCGCTTCGGCGGCAAGCCTCCCGAGGGCCTGATCGGCTGGATCGTGGTTCCGAACGGCGAGGATCAGCTGGTCCGCTTCCTCGTCGGCGAGCCGACCGCCCCGCGCCCCGGCTACGACATTGTGGTCGACAAAAACGGCCGCGCCGGCGCCGTCATCGAAGCGACCGACACAGCTCTCACCGACGATCAGGCCGTGCGCTACTTCGCCCGCAACACCGCCGCCTCCGGCATCGGCGCCCTGCGCTGCGCCGCCCGCTACAACGCCGTGGTTCTGGACGATCCCGATAGCGACGGCTGGCTGGTCTGGCTGCTGGCCTCGACCACCGACGCCAACAAGGTGCCGATGGGCGGCCACTACCGCTTCCACGTCAGCGCCGACGGCCGCACCCTCGAAAAGCGCGAACAACTGTCCGGCGGCTGCCTCGACCTCGACCGTCGTCAGGCTCAGCAGGGCGGCCAGACGGTGGGCCTCATGACCAACGTCATCGTCGCCCCCCAACCGCTGGAGGTTCACGTCTTCCTGTCCCTGCTCAACCGCCTGCCGATCTACGTCATGGCCGGCGACAAGCTATGGGCGGTGCAAGGCGGCCTGATCCGCGAAGTCGATACGTCCAAACGGCGCTAAGCTGGCCTGAACCGCGCCCCCGGCAGCATGGGGAAGGTCACCAGCGACACCTCCCACAACTCCACCGCGCTCAGCACCCGCAGGCGCCCGTCGCGCCGCGCCTTCGCCGCGCGAAACCCGATGGACAGCCCGTCCAGCGCCCCCGCCCGCGTCAGGGCCTGGGCGTAACGCGCCTCGGCCGACCAGTCATGGATGCGCCCGCGCACCCACAGGCCCCGCTCGTCCTCGACCATCTGGTCCCAGACCCCGACCACCGCGCGGCTCTCGTGCTGATGCAGCATCCGCACTCCGCTCGTTCCCGTCCTGGCCAGGCTGTCGGCGAAGGCGCCCTTCGCCACGACGTCCCCGTTCAGATCGGCTGCGCCCCACAGCGAGGCGTAGCCTTCGATGACGATCAATCCTCCCCCGCCTGCGGGGGAGGGGGACCGCGCAGCGGTGGAGGGGGCGGCTTTCACGCTCGACTTCAGCGACAGGCCCCGACCTTCATGGAAATCATGCAGAGCCGTTCCGCCCCCTCCACCATCCTGCGGATGGTCGCCCTCCCCCGCTCCGCAGGGGAGGATCGGATCATCGTCCATCACTTCTCCTCCAGCCGGCGCTCGATCCGATCCACCGTCGCCCGCACCGCCTCGCCCTGGGCCTCCACCCGCGCCAGCCGCTCGGCCACCAGCCTCTGCTCGCCGACCCTCTGCTCCAGCGTGGCGATCCGCGCCGCCGCGCCCCCGGCCCAGACCAACCCGCCGATGGTCTGCACCAACAGGGCCGCGATCAGGGCGACCGGGATCTTCTTCACCTGTTCCATCACACCCCCAGCCCCGCCATGCGCCGCCGCTCCTCATCCGTCAGGAAGCTGGCCGCATTCAGCCGCGCCCACAGCGCGTCCCGCTCGACCTGCAGCGCCGGAACCGCATCCAGATCCGGTTCGATCCGGCAGTCGCTAAACCGCCCGCCCAGCCACCCCGTCATCGCCCCCGCCGCCTTCCTCACCAGCGGGATCACCGTCCCGCGCCAGAAGGCGGCGTTGGCCTCGCGATAGTTGGCGTAGGTCGCGTCGCCGGGTATCCCCAGCAACTGCGGCGGCACCCCGAAGGCCAGGGCGATCTCCCGCGCCGCCGCGTGCTTGCCGGCGATGAAGTCCATGTCATGCGGCGTCAGGCTCATCGGCTTCCAGTCCAGCCCGCCTTCCAGCAGCAGCGGCCGCCCGGCGTTCCTTGCCCCCGCATGGGCCTCGCCCAACTCGGCTTTCAGCGCTTCGAACTGCTCGGCGGTCAGCCGCTCGCCGTCCTTCGCCCCATAGACCAGCGCCCCCGACGGCCGCGCCGCATTGTCCAGCAGCGCCTTGTTCCAGGCCCCCGAAGCATTGTGCACGTCGATGGCGAAGGCCGCCGCCTCCAGCGGTGAAAACCCGTAGTGATCGTCGGTCGGATGAAACAGCTTCAGATGCATGACCGGCGACCAGCCGTCGCCGTGCCGCGCGATCCGCACCGCCTGCCCGCCGACCGCATACTCATAGGCCTCCGGCCAGCCCGCCCTTCCGGGAACCACCTTCACCCGGTCCGGCCGCAGCGCCCAAAGCTCATCAGGAACGCCGTCCCCGTCGACGTCCCCCGACGCCTCGACATAGGCGTTCCCCGCCGTCTGCAGCGCGCCGTAGACCGCCTCCATCAACTCCCCGCCCGACTGCTCGGGATTGGGCTTGGCCAGCAGCCGCGCCAGCGGATGCTCCGCCGTCCGTACGCCCGCGACCATGACCATCAGCGGCGTCGACGCCGCCGCCTCCGCGATCATCCGCACGCAGCGATAGGCCACGGCGTTCTTCGCAAACCCCTCCTCAGCCAGATGGGCGTAATCCCGCGGCGTCCACCGGGGGCGGCCAGCCGATGTCAGGGCGATCAGCGGCCCCGCCCGACTGTCCTTGACCTCAGGCGCGCCGACGCGCCGCCGACCAAACGGTCGTCGCCAATCCATTGAAATCTCCATCACCGAATTCTCCCTCCCCGTCCCGGGGAGGGTGGTTGAGCCCATCAGGGCGAAACCGGGTGGGGGCGGCAGGGCAAATCAAGCGCTGCGCCCGGTATCACCCAGCCCTCCCCACCCGGTCGCTTCGCGACCACCCTCCCCATGAAGGGGAGGGAGAAGCCCGCTCCTGTATTAAAGCGCCCGCAGCCTCGGCTGCGTCTTCCCGGCCAGCAGCAGATGCGTCAGCGCCCACACCAGGGCATCCGCGCGGTCGGGGCTCTTGGCCCCCGCCGCCTCGCTCCCCAGGGCCATCATCTCTTCTTCCAGCGCCGGAAACGCCCCGCAGTGAACCACCCGCCCCTGCTCATAGAGCGCCGCCACCGGCTCGGCCCGCGCCTTCTTCGACCGGCTGGCGTGGACCAGCTTGATCTGAACCTCGCAGTCCGCCTGCCCCAGCAGGGTCCGCACCATCTCCCCGCCCTGATTGGCCTCGGCCAGGACCAGGTCGGCGCCGAACTCGCGCGCCGTCTCCGCGACCCGCTGCGCCCATCCGGCGGGCGACAGCCCCCGCGCCGAACGGTCCGCCAGCACGTAGCCCGTCTTGTCCTTCCGCCCCGCGACCACGATGCCGCAGGCGTCGCCGTGGGCGCTGGCCGGCGGGTCCACCGCCACCACCACCCGCTCGAACTTCGCCGGGCGATGGCCCCGCGCCCGCGCCAGATCCTCGGCCCGGAACAGGGCGCCGTCCGCCTCGACGATCAGCCCCTCCATCTCCTGCGCCTCCAGCCGCGTCCCGGCGTAGAGCGCCTTCAGATGGCTCAAAAATCCCGGCGACAGGTTGCCCGCATTGGCCGCCGTCGCCAGCCGCGCCTTCACCACCCCCGGCTCGGCCAGCAACCGCCGCAGCGCCGCGATCGGCCTCGGCGTCGTGGTGATGGCCAGCTTGGGATCATCCCCCAGCCGCAGCCCGAACCTCAGGTTCGAAAGCGTCGTCTCCGGGTGCCGCCACGCACAGAACTCGTCGGCCCAGGCCCCATGAAACTGCGGCCCGCGCAGACTGTCCGGGTCCTCCGCCGAAAAGGCGTAGGCCGCCGAGCCGCTCGGCCAGATCAGCCGTCGCCGCCCCGCCTCCCAACGCGGCCGGTTGTCCCTCGCCGCCTGCGCCTTCAGCCCCGACGGCCCCTCGACCATGACCTCGCGCACATCGTGCAGCGCCGGCCCGACCAGAGCAAAGGTCAGGTCCTTCTCCCGCGCCAGCTCGTTCATCCAGAACCCGCCGGCGAAGGTCTTGCCCGACCCTCGCCCGCCCAGCAGCACCCAGGTGCGCCAGTCGGGCTCACGTGGCGCGATCTGTTCGTCGTTCAGCCTCGGCGTCGCCCGGATCCAGGCCCGCAGCACCCGGACCTTCTCCTCGCGCGGCAGCCCCTCGATCAACTCCCGCAGCAAGGGACTTGCGCTCGAAAGCTGCGACGAGATGATCGACACGGGCGAAGAATTCGGCCTGGAGCCCGGCCAGTTCGGCGTCGCTGACATCACGATCGTCTTCGCTCATTTCATCCTCATCCAGGGTCTTGCGGGCGGGTCGCGACTTCAGCGCCGCCACCGCCTTGGCCGTCCGCGCCAGAACGCCCACGGCCCGCGCCCGCTTTTCGGCCTCGGCCACGTCGACCGGCGCCGGGGCGGCCGCGACCACGGCGATCGCCTGATCGGTCAGGGTCTTGAGCCGGCCGAACACCGCGTCCAGCCAGTCCGCGCCCTGCCCCGCCTCGTCCCCATTTCCCGTCATACCAAACCATAGCGGACCAGCGTCCTCAGGCTGGCGAACAGCCGCAAGAAGGGATCAATCGCTGGAATTTACCGGGTTTGCGCCCCGCGACTGCGACAGCCGCGACGGGATCGCCGTCGATCCTCCCCTCCCCCGTCGCTCCGCGACAAGGGAGGATCAAGAGAAGGCCTACCCCGCCAGCGCCGCCGGGTCGCCGCCCGCCAGCCAGTGGGCCAGCGCCCCCGCCAGCTCCGGGATCTGGATCGGCTTGGCCAGATGCCCGTCCATGCCGCAGTCCAGGCAGCGCGCCACCTGGTCCGCCTGGACGTTGGCCGTCAGCGCCAGGATCGGCGTCCGATGCCCGCTCCCGGCCTGCATCCGCCGGATCTCCCGCGTCGCCGTCAGCCCGTCCATGACCGGCATGTGCACGTCCATCAGCACCAGGTCATAGGCGCCCGTCTGCATGGCCTGCACCGCCTCGGCCCCGTCGCAGACCGTGTCGATCTCCAGCCCCAGCCCCCTCAGGATGGCGCTGACCAGCTCCCGGTTCCCCGGGGCGTCGTCGGCCATCAGGATGCGCCCGCCGGCCATGCCGCCCGGCGCCGCCAGGTCGCCAGCGTCGTTGGCCAGCCGCCCGAGCACCCCGCCCTGGGCCAGGGGCGTCTCGAACCAGAAGGTCGCCCCCTCGCCTGGCCGGCTGTCGACGCCGATCTCGCCGCCCATGATCTCGATCAGGCGGCGCGAAATCGCCAGCCCCAGCCCGGTGCCGCCGTAAACGCGCGTGGTCGAGGCGTCGGCCTGGGTGAAGCGCTCGAACAACTGCTCGATCTTTTCCGCCGGAATGCCGATGCCGGTGTCCGTCACCGCCACCCGCAGTCGCCAGCGGCCGTCGCCTTCGGGCCGTCCGCCGACCCGCAGCGTCACCCCGCCCTTGCCGGTGAACTTCACCGCATTGGACAGGAAGTTCAGCATCACCTGGCGCAGCCGCCCGGCGTCGCCGGTCAGCACCTCGGGCATGGCCGCGTCGGCGACGACCTTCAGGCTCAGCCCCTTGGCGACGCACTGACCCTCGACGATGGCCGCCGCCCCGTCGACCAGGGCCGCGACCTGGAAGGGCTCGGGGTCCATCTCGATCGCGTTCGCTTCCAGCTTGGAATAGTCCAGGATGTCGTTGATCACCCCAAGCAGGGCCTCCGACGCCGTGGCGATCCGCTCGACATAGACCCGCTCCTCGGCCGGCAGGGCCTCGGACGCCTGCAACAGGCCCGAGAAGCCGATCACGCTGGTCAGCGGGGTGCGCAGCTCGTGGCTCATATTGGCCAGGAACTCGCTCTTGGCCTGGGCGGCCTTCTCGGCCCGCTCCTTGGCCTCGATGACCTCGTCCTCCAGCAGCTTGCGCTGGGTCATGTCGCGGATCACCACCACCACGTCGTCGACCTGGCCGTGCTCGTCCGTCAGGGCCTTGAAGGCGGACTCGACCCAGACCGTATGGCCCTGACGGTGCACCGCCCGATGCTCCAGCCGGGTCGGCTGGCCGGTCTTCACCGCCGCGCTGATCGCCTGCAGCACCTGCAGCCGGTCCTCGGGGTGGACATAGTCGGTCGACTGGCCGCTCATGTCCTCATAGGTCCAGCCCAGCAGTTGCTGGATGGCCGGCGAGATATACTTGCTCGACCCGTCCATCTTGACGCGGGTGATGACGTCGCCGGTGTTCTCGGCCAGCAGGCGATAGCGCCGCTCATTGGTCTGGGCCGCCCGCAACAGCCGCTCGCGCTCGGTCACGTCCTGCAGGACGCCGAACAGGGCGATGACCCGGCCGGTGGCGTCCTTCTCGGCCGCGCCTTCGGCGGCCACCACCCGCTCCACGCCGTCCTTGCCCAGCAGCCGCAGCTTGAAGCTGTAGCCCTCGCCCGTCTCCAGCGCCCGCGTGACCAGGCCCTGGATCTCGACCCGGTCCTCGGCGTGATAGTGGCCGAACACGTCGTCGAGGCTCGGGGCAAAGGCGCCCGGCGCGACCCCGTGAATACGATAGATCTCGTCCGACCAGGTCACGGCGCCAGTGGCCACCTCGTAGCGCCAGCGTCCGACCCCCACCATGTCCTCGGCCAGCCGCAACGTCTCCAGACGCGCCGCCTCCTGCCGCACGGCCTCGGCGTGTTCCAGCAGGTCGCCGGCCAGACCAGCCAGCTGGCGCAGCAGCCTCAGCTGCGCCTCGGTCGGGGCGGGCCGCGGCTTGACGTCCATGACGCCGATGGCGCCCACCGCCGCCCCGCTTCGATCGCAGACCGTCGCCCCGGCGAAGAAACGGATGCACGGCTCCCCCGTCACCAGAGGGTGGCGCCGATAGTCCGCGCTTGCATGGGTGTCCTCGATCACGAACACCGCCTCTGGGCCCAGCGTCGCCAGATGGTGGCTCACGCTCTCCAGCCGGGGCACGCTGACGTCGTCAAGGCCCACGCCGGCTCGGAAGACGGCGCGGTCCTCGTCCAGCACCGTGATCATGGCGTGGGGGGCGTCGAACGCGGCGCAGGCGATGGCGGTCAGCCGGTCGAACGCATCACGTTCAGCCGTGTCCTTCGCCCCTGCTCGCGTAACAACGATCCCCATGCTCCCCCCTTAATCCCCGCACGACGAATTATTCGTTAGCGTCGCCGCCCCGTTCCAGCATCCATTCCGGCGCCTCGAAATCCAGGGCGTCCTCCTCGGTCGCCAGCGCCGCCTCCGAGATGGTCTGGCGCCGGATCGACACCCCCGCCGTATGCACCGTCTCCGGGTCGCCCGAGATCAGCGGATGCCACCAGGCCAGTCCCCGCCCCTCATGCACCCGACGATAACCGCACGACGGCGGTAGCCAGCGCAGATTGCCAATCTTGCCCGGCGTCAGCTTGATGCAGTCCGGGACATGCTCCTGGCGGTTGGCGTAGTCGGAACAGGTGCACTTGTCAGGATCGAACAGCTTGCAGTGCACCCGCGTCGGCACGATCTCGCCGGTGTTCTCGTCCTCGAAGCGAATGACGCAGCACAGACCGCACCCGTCGCACAGGCTCTCCCACTCGGCGGCCGACATCTCCGTCAGCGGTGTTGTTTCCCAGAAGGGTTTCATGCGCCGGGCCTATACGCGCCAAAGCCCGCTTTGTCGCCTTCTCCCTCCCCTTCATGGGGAGGGTGGTCGCGCAGCGACCGGGTGGGGAGGGCGAGGCGATACAGAACGCCGCGCCTGATGTGCCAAAGCGCCCCCACCCGTCTGCCGCTTCGCGTCAGCCACCCTCCCCATGAAGGGGAGGGAGAATTGCTCAGTGCGTCACGCTCTTCGAGAACAGGTTGATCACCACCACCCCGCCGACAATCATCACCAGACCGACCACCGCCGGCAGGTCCAGCTTCTGCTTGAACAGGAACAGGCCGATCACCGAGATCAGCACCACCCCCAGCCCGCTCCAGATGGCGTAGGCCAGCCCGACCGGCATCTGCTTCAAGGCGATGGTCAGCAGATAGAAGGCCGCGCCGTAACACAGCGCCAGCCCCGCCGTCGGCCAGGGCTTGGTGAACTGCTGCGACTGCTGCAACAGGGTCGTGCCCAGGACCTCAAAGCCGATGGCCCCCAGCAAGGCGGCCCAGGTCACGGGATTCATGCGCCCGCCTCGGCCAGCAAGACGCCCGGCGTCAGCAACGACAACAGCGCCTTGCGCTGTTCCGGCGACACCTCGTGCGTCCCGAACAGGTCGCTCATCCACAGACCGTCGGCGATCAGCCGCAGCATCAGGGCGTCGTCCTTGCCCGCCGGATCGACCGGATCGTCCTCGGCCAAGGCCCGCATCGCCGCCCGCCAGCGCACGATCAGACCGGGCTCGACGGCGCAGGCGACCAGCGCCGCTCGGCCGATGCTGACGTCGCGTTCCGTCACCGGGTCATTGACCGTGGCCCGCAGATAGGCCCGCGCATTGCGGCCATAGGGGTTGGGATCGCGCGCCGCCTCTTCCAGCACCTGGGCCGTCATCTGCCCGGCCAGATGGTCGATCACCCCTTCCAGCAGCGCCAGCTTGGAGGGGAAATGATGCAGCAGGGCGCCCTTGCTGAAGGGCAGGCGCGCCACCACCGCGTCCATGGTCAAGCCCATAGCCCCCTGATCGGCGGCGACCTCGATGGCCATGTCGATGATCTCGGCGCGGGTGGCTTCGGGTGCGCGGCGGCGGGTCTGAGCGTCCATTCCGCAGCATTACCGTCCGGTTGGTATGTTATCAAGCGATGGCCTGACCGCCCCCCTCGGTCTATAGGGACGCCCCTTCTCCCGTTTTATCGATCGCATCGTCTTCATGGCTGCTCGCCCCCCTCTCGTCGCTCTCAAGGACGTCCGCCTTCAGGACGGCCAGCGCCCGCTGTTTGACGGCGTCGATCTGGCGGTTGAACCGCGCAGCCGCGCCGCCCTGGTCGGGCGCAACGGCGCCGGCAAGTCGACCCTGATGAAGATCGTCATGGGCCTGATCGAGCAGGACTCGGGCGACCGCTCGGTCCAGGCCGGCACCCGCTTCGCCTATGTGCCTCAGGAACCCGACGTCCAGGGCGACACCCTGCTGGACTATGCCTCATCCGGCGGCGCCGAACGCTGGACCGCTGAAAGCTGGCTGGCCACCTTCGGCCTGGACCCGGAGAAATCCGCCGTCGGCCTGTCGGGCGGCGAGACGCGCCGCGCGGCTCTGGCCAAGGCGTTTGCCGAAGAACCCGACGTCCTGATGCTGGACGAGCCGACCAACCACCTCGACATCCTGGCCATCGAACTGCTGGAAAACGAGCTGGTTCAGGCCCGCTTCGCCGTCCTCGTGGTCAGCCACGACCGCGCCTTCCTGAACAAGGTCACCAACACCGTCCACTGGCTGGAAAACCGCCGCGTCCGCACCCTGAACAAGGGCTTCAACGCCTTTGACGAATGGTCCACCAAGGTCATGGAGGAGGAGGCCGAATCCTTGCGCCGCCTGTCCAAGACCATCGAGCGCGAGACCGCGACCTTCTACTCCTCCATCACCGCCCGCCGCAGCCGCAACGAAGGCCGCGCCCGCTCGCTGCAAGCCCTGCGCAGCGAACACGCCGAACGCGCCAAGGATCAGCCGCGCGAGCTCTATCTCGGCGTCGATTCCGGCGTCACCTCGGGCAAGCTGGTGGCCGACCTCAAGGGCGTGTCCAAGGTCTTTGGCGACCGCACCATCTTCAAGCCCTTCACCACCCGCATCATCCGCGGCGACCGGCTGGCCATCGTCGGTCCCAACGGCGCGGGCAAGACCACCCTGGTCAAGGTGCTGCTGGGCGAGCTGACCCCCGACGAGGGCACGGTCAAGCTCGGCTCCAACCTCGAACCCGTCTATCTGGATCAGTCGCGCGAGGGGCTGAAGTCGGACATGACCCTGTGGGACGCCCTGACGCCGGGCGGCGGCGACAGCATCATCGTGCGCGGCTTCTCCAAGCACGTCGCCGCCTACGCCAAGGACTTCCTCTTCTCCGAGGCCCAGCTGCGCCAGCCGATCTCGACCCTGTCGGGCGGCGAGCGCAACCGCCTTCTTCTGGCAAGGGCGTTGGCCAAGCCCGCCAACATGCTGGTCCTCGACGAACCGACCAACGACCTCGACATGGACACCCTCGACAAGCTGGAAGAGCTGCTCGAGACCTATGACGGCACCCTGATCCTGGTGTCCCACGACCGCGACTTCGTCGACCGTCTGGCCACATCGACCATCGCCATGAACGGGCGCGGCGACATCGTCGAAACCCCCGGCGGCTGGACCGACTTCATCCGCCAGAACCCCGGCTTCCTCCAGCCCGGCGCCAACCCCCGCCCGCAGGACAAGGAGGCCGCCGCCCGCGCCGAGGCCAACCCCGCGCCCGCAGCCGTCGCCGCCAAGAAACCCGGCAAGCTGTCCTTCAAGGACGCCCACCGGCTGAAGGAGCTGGAAGCCCTGCTGGATGCCCTGCCCGGCCAGATCGCCAGGCACGACGCGACCCTGGCCGACCAGTCCCTCTACACCCGCGACCCCAAGGCCTTCGACGCCGCCATGAAGGCCGCCGACAAGGCCCGCGCCGACCTCGAAGCCGCCGAACTGGAATGGCTGGAGCTGGAAGAGAAGCGGGCCGCCCTGGCGGGCTGAGGCGATCTCCCTCGGGAGGCCGCCGCGCACGCATCAAATATTGCCCGCCAGAGCCGCGCCGACATTGAACAGGGCGTGGGTCAGGGTGACCAGAGCGATCGAGCCGGTGCGAAGCCAAAGCACGCCCAGACCCACACCGACCGTAACCTGCGCCAGGAACGCCTCCCCGTAGAGGTCGATGGCGTGCTGCAGCAGCGACCAGTCCCCCAGAGTGATTGGCTGCGCCATAGCGAGCGGCGCGTGCCCGGCCGCGAAAACCACGCCGGACAAGAAAACCGCCTGGAAGCGTGAGAGGCCGATATCCAGCAAGGCCGTCAACAGCAGCACTCTGAAGACGATTTCTTCCGCCCCGGCGGCGACGACAAGGCGCGCAAACATGACCGAGAGCTCACCGAACGAGGGCGTCTCCGGCGCGGAAATCAGCACGCTCTGGTAGGTGAAGGCCGCCGCCAGGCCGATGGCGACAACGCTCGCCAAAAGCAGCCTGAACCAAGAGGGCCTGCTCATACGCCTGGGCCATGTTACGAGCCCCGACCACAAGAAGGCCGCCGGAACAAGTGTCCAGACCAGCAGTCCCGTTATCGTCGCGGATAGTTCGCTGGAATTGCCGGACACAATCAAGGTCGCGTCCACGCACAACTGGATCGCCAGAGCGACCCCCACCATGAGCGCGATCCGCTTGACCTGTTTGGACCCGGCGTCTGCGCGCCAGTAGACCGTGGAACCCGCCGTCCCCAACTTCAACGCCAGGAAGCACAGACCGCAGAAGACGGCGATCAGAGCGATCAGCATGGCGTAGAACAGCCCATCTTCGCCCGTTTCCAGCGGTCCCTCCGGTTGTGAAATCACTCCCCAGAACATCAGCGCCGCCAGACCAAGCGCGATGACCTGCGACCATCGTCGCGGGGCCGTCATCACATCCGACCCCTCGCTAAAAACCCCCACGCCTATTCTCCAGCCAGACACACAAAACAACGTTCCATCGAAGTATCGATCCGCTCAGGAAAAAGCGACCCCGTGAACGTCGCAACGAGGCGGCGCGCAGATGTTCCCTTACCGCCGCGCCATGGTCACGGCGCCGATCGGCCCGCCGATGGGCAGAAGGCGCACCCTCATGCTGGCCGCGCCGCTGAACCCGCCGCGCGTCCGGTCGGTCAGGGTGAAGATCATCCTGAAGCCGTCCTGAGCCATGACGACGACCAGCTTGCCGTCCCGGATGCGGCAGTCAGCGGGCTCGCCGTCGAGGACGCAGGCCAGCTGTCCATTGGCCTGGGCCGCGACCGTCAGCGGAAAATCGAGCCTCTGTCCCCCGTCCCTGGCCTTGAAGGTGATGCTGACGTCCTGACGCTCGGCGGGCGTGACCGCCAGCCGCCAGTCGCCGACCACCTCCCGGCTGGTGAGGGGCGCCTGAGCCCAGGCCGGCCCGCCCAGGCACACCGCCGCCAGCAGAGCCGCCGCCCCCGCCTCAAACCTCGCCATGACGCCTCCGTGGGTTGCTCCCCCCGCCAGCATCAGGCGCCCCGGCCGAACTGACCCGTGAATTTTCAGCAAGGTTCGGCTGCTTCGCACGCCGCTCCCCGGTTCTGAAGCCCCCATATGAAAACAGCCCCGCCATTCACTGACGGGGCTGTTCAGGGTTCGACGCCGCGGACGGCCTATGCGGCCCTGCGCCGACGCTGGATCGCAAGGGCGGCGACGCCCGCCAGCATCAGGCCTAACAGGATCATGGCCCATTCCGTCATGGTGGGAACGGCAGCGGGAGCGGCGACGACCTGCATCTGATAGGTCTGTGTGGTCGAGGCGGGCTGGGACCATTAGAAGGAAATCCGTTCGCCGCTTCGTTAATTTCCTCTCATCTTCACGCCGCCCCGGTCCTGCGGCGCACGCAGCGAAATCCTATTTCCGAGGCCATCAGTCCGCGCGCCTGAAGCCGATCTACCGATGATGGCTTGCGAGCTGCATGTGCAGCAGAGGATAGGGACGACCTTGCCCGTCGATGGAGGAGCGACCGGTGATCTCAAAGCCCAGCCGTTCATAGAAGCCGAGCGCGTGGACGTTCTGTTCATTCACATCGACCGTCAGCACCTCATGCGCGCCCATGGCGCGTTGCATCAGCAGCTTGCCAATGCCTTGGCCGCGTCGATCAGGGCTGATGAAAAGGGCTTCGAGATGGGCGTCGTTGAGCAGCATGAAGCCAAGTGGGACGTCCTGGCTGTCGACGGCCACCTGGAAGTTCGCGGTGGGGAAAAAGGCGCGGACTTCCGTCTCGATGGCCTGACGGTCCCCGGGATCGAGAAAATCATGAGTGGCGTCGACAGCCCCTCGCCAGATGTCCACAAGGCGATCAGTGTCTGAGGGGCTGCTGGGACGGACCGTGAAGCTCAGCGTCTTCAAGTCGCCGGCCTCAGGCGACGGCGTCCGGATCATCGGAGCAAATCCTGACTGATGCGATCAAAGAGGCGGGCCATCGCGTTCTCGGTCTGAAGATCCGGCGTGCGATTCATCAGGACGATGACGGCGTTCCCCTTCGCCGGATCAAAATAGAGGCTGGTGTAAACGCCCTGGTCTGAACCAGCGTGGCCGATAAGCCCGTTGCGATCTCGCCAGAAGAAGCGCTGCCGGTCGTCGATGCTGGGCGGCAGTTGTAGTTTCAGCATCTCATCGAACGAGGCGGTGGACAGCAGGTGGCCGCTGCGCGTCTTTCCCCCCGCCAGCATGCTCTGGGCCAGCAGGGCCAGATCCCGTGCCGACGCGTTCACGCCGCCATCCGGGTAGTTGGGGTTTCCAAACTGCGGATAGGCTTCGAGACGGCGGTCGCTGCTGGCGGGACGGAAGATCTTGCGGATGAGGAAGTTGCGTTTCGGTTGTTCCGTGTTTGCGCAGAGGCCGGTGAGGGGAAGGCACTGAACCACGTCGTATCGGGTCGCCAACTCGCCCGGGCCATAGTCAGCCAGAAGCCAGGAAGAGTTGGTCATGCCGAGAGGCTCGAACACGTTCGTCCTGGCGAGCGCGGCCAGGGGCGCGCGCCCGACGGTCTCGGCAACGGCGCCGGCGACACCGGCGCCCAGATTGCTGTACTCGCGTTCGGCGCCAGGCGCTGCCTTGAGGTAGTGGGCGCCGCCTTCATAGCGTGCGCCTTCTGGCGTCAGGAGGCCGCGAAGGTGATCGACCAGAGGCGTCGGCGAGTCCGCCCCCTTCTGGTAGTCCGAGACAACGTAGAAGTCGGCGATGCCGGATGTATGGGTCGCCAGTTGGCGAATGGATATCGGCTGGCCATCGGCATTGGGATTGTTCACCCGGAAGGGCAGCATGGCGTTGATGTCAGCGTCCAGATCCAGCAGGCCCTTGTCGTGAAGCTGCAGCAGGACGATCCCCAATATCGGCTTGCTGATGGACGCAATGTTCACGGGCGTGTCGGCGGTCATCGGCTTGCGCGCTTTCACGTCGGCGAAGCCGTAGCCCTGCATGTGGACGACCTGGTGATCTCTCACGACCGCGACGGCCATGCCTGGAATCGCCTCTTCCTCCATCAGCGCTGGAACGAAGTCGGCAAAGGTCTGCGCGCTTTCGGACCGCATCACCTGCTTTGGCGAAGCCAGCCAATAGACCAGCAGGGCTGTCAGAATGACGCCCAGGGCGATGAGTGATTTTCTCACGATTGATCTCCGGGCGATTGGGGAAGTTCGAAGCGATCATCCATCGGACGGGCATTCAGAGCCGCCATGGCGCGGTCCAGAAGATCGCCGAGGTCGGCGCCGATGTCGGTGTCCAGACCCTCGAAAACGGCGGCCGCTTCCACATTGTACTGATGCAGAAGGCTGGCCTGCGCCTCGCCGAACTCGGTCAGAAAATACTCGGTGCGTCGGCGGTCGGCGGCGTCGGTTCGCTTTTCGATGACCTGAAGTTTGCTGAGCGTGGCGAGATGTTGCGCCACCGTCTGGTGAGGGTGCTCCAGCGCGCGGGCGACCTCTGTCACGGACGCCGGCCCGCTCTTGCTGAGATGCAGCAATGTGGACGAGCAGGAGACAGGGAAGACCATGCCGTTGCGGGCATAGACCTTCGTCACCTGGGCCTGAATCAGGAAGGCGAGGTCCAGCAGCTTCTTGGCTGTGTAGGCCTTCCGCACGACGGCGCTGTCGTAAAAATCTCGTTGGGTCATGGCTGTTTGATAACAATGCGCAGGGCATTGCGCAATGCCCTGCGCATTCGCCTCAACCGTGTTCTGAACTATGTCCACGCCCACCTGGAGGACGAACCTGTCTTTTGACCGATGACCGAGGTCGCCTGCCTGTCTCCCTACCCCTGCGGGGACGGACCATCGTGGCGACCATCCGTCGGCTGAGGCTTCAGCGCGCGGTGGAAGGCCCCAAATTGGGGAATTTTTTCGGAATGTTGTCTAGCAATTTCAATAACTTGCCGCACAACCAAAGGTTGTGGCGACCCCGGCAGGACTCCAACCTGCGACCTCGGCTTTAGGAAAGCCTTGCTCTATGCAGCTGAGCTACGGGGCCGTCGTGCCTCGTCCCTAGCGGGTCGTGGGGGCGAGGGAAAGCCGAAGGAGCCGGGTTTTCGACCCGGCAAGAAAATCCTAGTGATTAATCCACGTTAATCTACAATATCTTGTAGGGAACAAACCCTGAATCGGAGCGAATCGCTGATTCGGTCCTGATTCGTTTCGCCCCTGTTCCGCCTCCCGCCCGAACCCGTTTACGAATATCCAAGCTCAAAAGGCGTCCGGGGCGCCGCATCGCCGCGCTTGACCCCGGCGCGGAAGGCGCCACCTTCGTCCCAGACATGAGCGACCGTTCCTCGGGCATGGCCCCCTCGCGCGTCACGGCGATCCTGGGCCCCACCAACACCGGCAAGACCCACCTGGCGGTCGAGCGGATGCTGGGTCACGCCTCGGGCATGATCGGCCTGCCGCTGCGCCTGCTGGCGCGCGAGATCTATGAGCGGATCGTCAAGCAGCGCGGGGCCGCCGCCGTCGCCCTGATCACCGGCGAGGAGAAGATCGTCCCGCCGCGCCCGGCCTATTTCGTCTGCACCGTCGAAGCCATGCCGCTGGAGCGTCAGGTCGAGTTTCTGGCCATTGATGAAATCCAGCTGGTCGCCGACCCGGAACGCGGCCACGTCTTCACCCAGCGCCTGCTGCATGCGCGCGGCCGGTTCGAGACCATGTTCCTGGGGGCCGGGACCATGGCCCCGCTGATCCGCGCCCTGGTCCCCGAGGCCGAGATCGTCACCCGCGAGCGCCTGTCCACCCTCAGCTACGCCGGGTCCAAGAAGCTGACTCGCCTGCCCCGCCGCAGCGCCGTCGTCGCCTTCTCGACCGAGCAGGTCTACGCCATCGCCGAGCTGCTGCGTCGCCAGCGCGGCGGGGCCGCCGTGGTCATGGGCAGCCTCAGCCCCCGCACCCGCAACGCCCAGGTCGAGTTGTTCCAATCGGGCGAAGTGGACTTCCTGGTCGCCACCGACGCCATCGGCATGGGGCTGAACATGGATGTGGACCATGTCGCCTTCGCGGGCCTGCGCAAGTTCGACGGCACGCGCACCCGCTGGCTGCACGCGTCGGAGATCGGCCAGATCGCCGGACGCGCCGGTCGCCACCTGCGCGACGGGACCTTTGGGGTCACCGGCGAGGCCGAGGAGCTGCACGAGGACATCCTCGAACAGGTGGTCAGCCACCGCTTCGATCCGGTCGAGGCCGCCGAATGGCGTCACGGGCGGCTGGACTTCGACACCCTGCCCGACCTGCTGCGCTCGCTGACCGTGTCGCCCAACCGCTTCGGCCTGCGACTGACGGCGCAGGCTCTGGACGAGACCCTGCTGCGGCGCTTTGCGGCGGACGAGGACATCAAGAAGATCGCCCGCTCGCGCGGCGCCCTGATGCGTCTGTGGGAGACCTGTCAGCTGCCGGACTTCCAGAAGACCACCCTGGACGAGCACGCCCGCCTGTCGAAGGAGATCTTCACCGCCCTGACCAGCCGACGCGGGCGTCTGACCGAGGACTGGGTCGCCCCGCGCTTCAATGATCTGGACCGCGACGACGGTCAGATCGACCAGCTGTCGGCGCGCTTGGCCGGGGTGCGGACTCTGGCCTATATCGCCAACCGCCCCGATTGGATGGATCAGGCGCAAGGGTGGCGCGACCGGACCAAGGCGCTGGAGGAACGCCTGTCCGACGTCCTGCACGAACGGCTGACGGCGCGCTTCGTCGACCGGCGCACCACGGCCCTGATGCGGGCGCTGAACGTGCGCTCGGACACGCTCGCGGGCGTGGCCGACGACGGCGAGGTCACGGTCGAGGGCGAGGTGGTCGGCCATCTGGAGGGGGTCCACTTCACCCCCGACGCGGGCGGCTCGGCCCTGGCCGACCGGGCGCTGCGACAGGCCGCGACCCGCGCCGTGGGACCGGAGATCGCGCGGCGCCTCGGCAAGCTGGCCGCCGAGGCCGACGAAGCCTTCAGCCTTCTTCCCAATCCGCGTTCAGGCGGCGGCGACGTGCTGTGGAAGGGCGCCCTGACGGCCCGCATCCTCAACGACGATCCCTTCGCGCCGCGCGTGCGGCTGCTGGGCGATCTCGGCCCGGTCCCGGCGCGCGAGCGGGCCCAGCGCCGCATCGAGGCCTGGCTGGCCTCGGAGGCCGGGCGCGCCCTTCGCGACCTTCGTCGCCTGCGTCAGGCGCTCGACAACGGCAGCCTGACCGGCCTGCCGCGCGGCCTGGCCTTTCGCCTGATCGAGGCGGGCGGCGTCATCCCCCGCGCCGAGGTCGAGCGCGATCTGGCGGCCCTGAGCCAGCACGAGCGGCGCACGGTCAAGACCTTTGCGATCAGAGTCGGCGCCCACTCCGTCTGGCTGCCCGGCGCGCTCAAGCCCCGCGCCCGGCTGCTGGCCCAGGCCTTTGTGACCGAGGCCTTCCGCCCCGGCGGCGAGGCCCTCCTCCCCCTGCCCTCGCCCGTCCCGTCACCGCGCGCGCTGTCGGCCTTCGGTCGGCGCGCCGTCGGATCGTGGACCGCGCCGGTGGAGGCGCTGGAACGCTTCGCCGACCTGTCGCGCGCCGCCGGCAAGTCTGCGCTGTCCGACGAAGCGCTCACCGAACTCGGCTGGACTGCCGAACAGGCCAAACAGGTGCAGGCCACCCTGCGCCCGCCCCGCGCCGACAAGGCCCCGCGCCCCGGTCAGCCGACCGCCCCGCCCAAGGATTCGCCCTTCGCCGCCCTGGCCCAGTTGACCCAGCCCGCCGCGCCCCCGCGCCGCAAGCGCCGCCCGAGGCGCAAGGCCGCGACTTCGTGAGCCCTGTCCCGTGACCCCCGTCGCGGAAAGCGTCCCGCACTGTCGCATCGACCTGTGGCTGTGGCGCGCCCGCTTCGCCAAGACCCGAGGCATGGCGGCCGACATGGTCGAGCGCGGCCTGATCCGCCTGACCCACCACGGGGTCCAGACCCGGCTCGACAAGGCCAGCCGCAGCGTCCATCCCGGCGACGAGGTGCTGTTCGCGCAGGGCGGGCGGCTGGTCGCCGTGCGCGTGGTCCAATTGGGCGAAAGGCGCGGCCCTCCCGAGGAAGCCCGCGCCCTATATGCGGCGCTCGACGCGCCAGAAGCCTGACCTGGGGAGGATAGCCTCAGGCCGCCGGCTTCACGAACTCGCCTTCGATGTGCAGCTCGACCTCGTCGCCCAGGGCCGGCAAGGCGAAGGTGATGCCGAAGTCCGAGCGCTTGATCTTGGCCTCGCCGTCGAAGCCGGCCTTGTAGCCGCCGCGCGTCTGGCCCGCCTGGTTGAACTCGACCTCCATGGTCACCGGCTTGGTCACCCCGCGCAGGGTGAGTTCGCCATAGACCATGGCTTCGTTCGGCTCCGACGGATCAACGACGATGCGGGTCGAGCGGAAGGTGGCGACCGGATGATTGGCGGTGTCGAAGAAGTCGGCCGTCTGCAGGTGCTTGTTCAGCCCGTCCGAGTTGGAATCCACCTCGGTCAGCGGAATGGTCGCCGTCAGGCTGCTGGCGGAAGGGTTGGCCGGGTCCAGCTTCAACTCGGCCTGAACATTGACGAACTGGCCATAATATTTCGAGAAGCCCAGATGATCGACCGACCAGGTGATCTTGCCGTGGGCGGAATCCAGCTTGTAGTCGCCGGCCTGAACCTCGGACGGGACCTTGGTCAGGGCGGCCTGGGCGACGACGGCGCCCCCGGCCAGAAGGCTGAGAGCGACAGCCCCCGCGCCGACACGAACGACTGCGGAACGAGCGACGAAACGCATGGGCGAACCTCCTTTTTGAACGATGATCTTCAACCGTATGGGATGCAGACGCGCCTCGAGCCCGTCAAGCTTCTCGCATCGCTGAACAGCGCCCTCGGTTGACACTTGGTTCCGACGGGGCCATTTGCCCGCCCTCGACCCTGATTGCGCCAGAGAGCCCGCCCGACCGCCATGACCTACATCGTCACCGACGCCTGCGTGAAATGTAAGTTCATGGACTGTGTCGAGGTCTGTCCGGTGGACTGCTTCTACGAGGGCGAGAACTTCCTGGTCATCGCCCCCGACGAATGCATCGACTGCGGCGTCTGCGAGCCGGAATGCCCCGTCGACGCCATCGTCCCCGACACCGAGGACGAGCCCGACGGCAAGTGGCTGCAGGTCAACGCCGAGTACGCCAAGGTCTGGCCCAACATCACCGTCAAGGGCACGCCCCCCGCCGACCGCGAACAGTATGAGCGCGAGACCGGCAAGTTCGAGAAATACTTCAGCACGAAACCCGGCAAGGGCTCCTAAGTTCTGAACACAGTCCGGTCACAAAGTGCCGGAACCTCTCAGTCGTCCTGTGGATGTTTTGAGATTCCCCGATTTTATGATAGGTTCCTCCCTATTCGAAACGGGCGGTTCCGCAGTCATGCGCGCCGCCCGCGTTTGCGACAGTCCCCCGGCGAACAGCCGGGGTCGGCCAGAGGTTCGGTGATCCGCTTTCGCTTCTGATGTGTGACCTGACCGCCCAACCGACGGGACCAGTTTCCGGCGGCGGGGTTGTTTTCGCCCATCGGCTGCATACAGCGCCTCGCTTTATCCCTGTTCCGGGAAAGGAATGACATGACGAGCAAGACCGGTCTGGAATTCAAGGTTGGCGACGCGGTGGTCTATCCCGCGCACGGCGTCGGCAAGGTCGCCGCGATCGAGACTCAGGAAGTCGCCGGCATGTCCCTGGAAGTCTATGTCGTGACTTTCGACCACGAAAAGATGACCCTGCGCGTCCCGACCAAGAAGGCCAAGACGGCTGGCCTGCGCACCCTGGCCGCCGACGACACCGTCACCAAGGCTCTGACGACCCTCAAGGGCCGCGCCCGCGTCAAGCGCACCATGTGGTCGCGTCGCGCCCAGGAATATGAAGCCAAGATCAACTCGGGCGACCTGATCTCGATCGCCGAAGTGGTCCGCGACCTGCACCGCGCCGACACCCAGCCGGAACAGTCCTATTCGGAGCGTCAGCTGTACGAATCGGCCCTGGACCGCATGGCTCGTGAAGTCGCCGCCGCCAACAAGATCGACAAGGACGCCGCCGTCGCCCTGCTCGGCAAGTCGCTGAGCGCCAAGAAGCCGGTCCCGACCGCCGCCGAACTGGCCGCCGCCGAGGCCGAGGCCGAAGCCGCCTGATCCACGGCGACCGACTGATACGACAAAGGCCCGGCGGAAACGCCGGGCCTTTTTCTTTGGCCCCGCCCATGGCCGCCCCCTTAGGGCTCGAGCTCGATGTCCCAGTAGAGGTAGTCCAACCAGCTCTGATGCAGGAAGTGAGGCGGGAAGCGGCGGCCGGCTTCCTGCAGCTCCCACGAGTTCGGCTGATGGGCGGTGCGGCGCAGCAGGGGCATGCCGGCCTGCTGGGGCGTGCGCCCGCCCTTCCTCAGATTGCAGGGGCCGCAGGCGGCGACGATGTTCTGCCAGGTGGTGCGGCCGCCGCGCGAGCGGGGGATGACGTGGTCGAAGGTCAGGTCCTGGGCCAGGCTGCTCTCGCCGCAATACTGGCAGGCGAAGCCGTCGCGCAGGAAGACGTTGAAGCGGGTGAAGGCGGGCTTGCGATCCTGATCGACATAGGACTTCAGCGCAATGACGCTGGGCAGCTGCATCTCGATCGACGGGCTGCGCACCACCTTGTCATAGGTGGCGACCACGTCGACGCGCTCCTGCCAGACGGCCTTGACCACTTCTTCCCAGGGCCAGATCGACAGCGGGTAGTAGGACAGGGGACGGAAGTCGGCGTTCAGCACCAGGGCGGGCCAGCCGGACGGAGGACGGGTCAGGACCTGCATCAGGCCCTCCCGCGCATACGGGGGGATCTTGAGGCGACAGGAGTGAGGACACGTCTCCTTCCCTGGTCTTAGCCAGAATAGCCTACGCCCGATTCCCCCTCATCGCCATGACCGACATGCAGCGTTTTCGTGACGCGGCGTCAGAAGACCTCGACCAGTTCAAAGCGTTCGCAGACCACCTTCATGCCCGGCGCCCACGTCCCTTCGCGGCGGTAATAGGCCTCGTGCGCGTCGCGCCACCATTCATAGGTCAGGTCGCCCTCCCCCTCGGCCCGAGCGAAGTCCTCGCTGACCGCCTCGAAGGGCATGATCTCGACCTCGGTGGTGCGGATGGCGCAGCGCGGAACGCCGGCGCCGTCCAGGATGACGCTGACCTCGCCGACCGTCGGCATGATGTCCGCCTCGCACGCCGCCAGCGAGGAGCAGGTCGCCCGCTTGCCGCCCGCAAGAATGAGGGCCAGCAGCTCATCGGCCAGTTCGGGGCTGTCGCCGAACGGCCAGCGCGGCGCGTCGCGATAGGCGGCGGGAACATCAGTCATGGATCAATCCTCAGTTTCGACCCGGCGCGCTGGGAAAGGCCGGCAGGCTCCATCCCCACAACAGGGCGCCCGCGCGCAGGCCAAAGCCCGCCGCCACCGCCACCCCCACCGCCGGCCAGGTGGGCACGGTCAGGGCCTTCAAGCTCACAAACAGGCCCGCCGACAACAGAGCCGCCGTAATGTTCAACTCGCGCCGCAGCAGGATCGACGGCTGCCCCGCCAGCACATCCCGCACCACCCCGCCGAAGCAGGCTGTCAGCACTCCCATGACGATGCAGATCAGAGGCGCCACGCCATAGGTGGCCGCCTTGGCCGCCCCCATGACGCCATAGGCCGCCAGGCCGACCGCATCCAGCCACAGCAGAGCCCGGAAACGCCAGGTCCGCGCCCCCAGCACCCAGAAGGCCGCCGCCGCCAGCACGCAGACGGCGATATAGCGCCAGTCCTGCACCCAGAAGACCGGCGCCCCGATCAGCAGATCGCGCAGCGTCCCGCCCCCGACCCCCGTGATGGCGCCAAAGAAGGCGAAGGTCACCAGATCATGCTTCTCACGCGCCGCCGCCAGGGCGCCGGTCGCGGCGAAGACGGCCACGCCGGCGAAATCCAGCAGCGGCAGGACGGTCTCGGGCCGGGTCAGATCGGCGTCAGTCAGCGGGTTCAAGTCGACGGGTCCTCCAGCGCGATATCGCCACGCTTGACCCCTCCATACCATCCCCAGAGCAGATGCGCCGCCACTCCGCGATGCGGCCGCCAGATTTCCGCCCTGGCATAGGCCTGTTTCTCATTGGGACGCACTTCGCCCGCGTCCGCCCAGCGCATCGCCTCCTGCAAGGCCACGTCGCCGCCGGGAAAGACGTCGAGGCGCCCCTCGCAGAACATCAGGAAGGTTTCCGCCGTCCACCGGCCCACGCCCTTGATGGCGACCAGGGCCGCGACAGCCTCGACGTCGTCCAGCCGTTCCAGATGATCGAAGTCGATGCGGCCCTCGGTATGAGCCAGCGCAATCTCATGGCCGTATTTCGCCTTCTGGCCCGACAGGCCGAAGGTGCGCAGGGTCTCGACATCCAGCGCCAGAACGGCGTCGGGCGTCACCGTCCCGCCCAGCCCCTCCACCGTCCGTTTCCAGATCGAGGCGGCGGCGGCCACCGAGACCTGCTGCTCCACGATCATGCGGAACAGGCCCTCGTAGCCGCCGGGGCGCAGCCGCCATTCGAACACCGGCGTCGAGGCGTGCGCCCGCGCCAGCGCCGGATCGGCGGCGGCCAGGGCCTCGCGGGCGGCGGCGATAGAGGAGGCGCAAGGGGCTGTGGCCATGATGGTCCGTATCGACAGGGAAACGGCGCCGCTCTAGCGTGGCGGCCGATGCGCACCTTGAACGAACTTCTTCACCCGATCACCCCCGATCGCTTTTTCGCTGAGTTTCACGGCCGGAAACCGCTGCACATTCCCGCCGCAGACGGCGCGACCAAGCGGAGCCTGCTGGATTGGGACGGCTTCAACGCCCTGTTGAACCAGTCGTCGATCTGGACCGCCCAGACGCTGAAGCTGGTGCGCGACACGGTGGCCATCGCGCCAGACCAGTATTGCCGGCACGTCCAGACCCAGTCGGGCCCCGTGCTGCGCCCCGATCCGGCCAAGGTGGCTGTCTTCCTGGCCACCGGCGCCAGCCTCATCGCCGGGGACACGCAGGAGCTGACCCCGCGCCTGGCCGACGCCTCGTCCATGCTGGGCCGCGCCTTCGCCGCCGCTATCGGGGTCAACCTCTACTGCTCGTTCAAGGGCGTTCAGGCGTTCGGGACCCACTATGATCTGCACGATGTCTTCGCCCTGCAGGTCGAGGGCGAAAAGGTCTGGCGCCTCTACGAAAACCGGGCCGAAAGCCCTGTCGACTTCCCCTCTGACACGCCCGAGACCCGCCGCTGGCTGGAGCAGAGCCGGGGCCGCCTGATGGCCGAGGTGCGGATGCGCCCCGGCGACGTCCTCTATCTGCCGCGCGGCTGTTATCACGACGCCCTGGCCCAGGACGGTGCCTCGCTGCACGCCACCTTCTCGGTCACCCCGCTCTATGGGCGGATCATCTTCTCCCTGCTGGAGCAGGCCGCGATGCAGGATCCGGCGTTCCGCGCCTATATGCCGCCCGCGGCCCTGGACGGCGGGCGCCCGTTGCAGGCTCATCTCGCCGACCTCGGCCAGCGCCTGGCGCGTCTGACCGCCTTGCCCGCCTTCCGCGACGAAGTGGCCATGTCGCAAGAGAAGCTGGCCCCCCGCCCGGCCCGCTTCGCCCTGCCGCAGGCGTTGACGCTTACCGCCTATCGACCGACCGGGCTGCTCGGCCCCGCCTTCACCGGCCCCGTCGCGCACGCCATGCGCTGGGCCCTGTCCCAGCCGGACTTCGCCCTTGAGGAGTTGATCGCCCAGTTCGACTTCGTGGCCGAGGCCGATATCCGCGTCGCCGTCGACCAGGCCGAAAAGGCCGGAGCGCTCAAGCGTTTCTGATCCGTCGATGTTCGCCACCCGCTTCGCCCCCTCGCCGACCGGACGCCTGCACCGGGGCCACGCCTTCTCGGCCCTGACGGCCTGGACCGTGGCGCGCGAGGCCGGCGGGCGCTTCGTCCTGCGCATCGAGGACATCGACCCGACCCGCTGCAAGCCGGAGTACGAAGCCGCCATCTATGAGGACCTGGCCTGGCTGGGTCTCGACTGGGAGACGCCGGTGCGGCGCCAGTCCGAGCATCTGGCCGACTACGCCGCCGTCATCGAGGCGCTGAAGGCGCGCGGGCTGGTCTATCGCTGCTTCCGCACCCGCAAGGAGATCCTGGACGCCATCGGCGACGCCCCGCACGGCCCCGCCGAGGCCGTCCGCCCCGGCCCGCATCCGTCCGACGAGGAGGCCCGCCTGCTGGCGGAGGGCCGCCCCTACGCCTGGCGCCTGTCGCTGGACCGCGCGCATGAAGCTCTGGGCGACGCGGGCTGGAACAGCCTGTCCTTCGTCGAGGAAGGCGAAGGCCCCGACGACGAAACCGGGCTGATCCGCGCCCGCCCGGAAACGGCGGGCGACGTGGTCCTGGCGCGCAAGGACGCCGGGACCGCCTATCATCTGGCGGTGACCCACGACGACGCCCTGCAAGGCATGACCCACATCATCCGTGGTCTGGATCTGTTCGAGGCCACCCACATCCAGCGCCTGATCCAGACCCTGATGGGCTGGCCCGCGCCCGTCTATCGCCACCACCGCCTGCTGACCGGCCCCGACGGCCGCCGCTACGCCAAGCGCGACCAGTCGGTGACCCTGGCCGAACTGCGCGCCGCCGGCCTGACGCCCGAGGCGTTAAGGGCCGAGTTGGGGTTCTAGGGCGCGAGGTCGCCCCGCCGCCCTCACTGAACTCCTGCCGCCGTCATCCTCGGGCTTGACCCGAGGATCGAGCGTAGGGGCACGCTCAACCTCGCTGGCGTCGCGCAGGCGGACAACCCGATCCTCGGGTCAAGCCCGAGGATGACGGCGGCTTTGGTGGTGACGGTGTTGTTGTCTTTTGCGCTCAAGCAGCGCGGCTCCGCGAGCCGCGCGTTAGCGCTCTTCTCTTCCAGGCAAAAAGAAAGGCGCGGAACCCGTAGGTTCCGCGCCTTGCTCGTCGGCCTTAGAGAACCTTGAGGTCCACGGCCGAGGTCTTGCCGCGCTGGTCTTCCAGCTCGTATTCGACCTTCGCGTTTTCATCGAGGCCTTGCAGGCCTGCCTTCTGAACCGCGGTGACATGGACGAAAACGTCCGAGCCGCCGTTGTCGGGCTGGATAAATCCATAGCCCTTGGTCGGGTTGAACCACTTAACCGTGCCGGTCGCCATCTTAGCGTCTCCGTAAACGCGCTTTGCCAGGCGGATTTCCATGCTGGAGAATCCGTCAGTCCATCTGGACAAGCTCGTTCAGGCGAAGGAGCGAGACGCGGGTTTGGACCCCGCGAAAAATCCGGACTGCCCGACTTTGTCACCCGACTATCCACAGGTCGTCAACTGTAAAGCGCATGTCGCCACACGCCGTTTGAGTTAACGGGGCGACCGCGTGCAGACGCCCCTGGCGGCGCCGTCGAGGTGGAAGTGATCACGATGGGCCGCGTTGTAATCGGGGGTCAGAACATTGCCGAACAGGCGACAACCGCCGTCGCGCAGGCGTCTCAGGAAGACCGCGCCGTCCGCCCCTGCCGCGCCCCGCCCATCCCAGTCTCGCAAGACCGACACCGTCCGCCCGTCAGCCAAGCGCACGCTCGCAACATCCATGGCGTTGGCGCGGGCGTGCTGGCTGGGCCGCGCGGTGGTCTCCTGCGATCCATAGATGCGGCGACAGGCATAGGTTCCCAAGCTGTCGATCCGCGCCGCCTCCGACCCCAGAATGTCGCGCGCGGCGGGTTGCAGAACGTGGCGGTCCCAAAGGATGTGGCGCACAGCCAGGGGACAGCGCATCGCCAGCCCGCCCGGACTGACCGGGGTCATCTCGCCCCCGGTCAGGCGCACCGCGCCCCGCACCACGCAGAAGCCGCCGTCGTCGCGATCCTGCCCCCGCCGCACCTGAACCCCGGCCTGACGCAGCAGGGCCAGACAGTCGGTCGTGCGAGCCTCGACCTGTTGCGGCGAGGCCCGATCATCCACCTCCAGGCGTGCGACCTTGGCGGCGGTGGCCCAGCCTATGGGCTGGCGCAGGTCCAGCGGCTTCCACGGCAAGTCCTGCGGCGGCGCGAAGGCGTCCAGCAGAAAGAACAGCCCGCAGGCCAGCAGGCCCAGGGTCACGATCCCGCTCCAGACATCGGCCAAAGGTGCAGGCTTTGCTGTCATCCCCAAACCAATGCCCTAGAGCGCGCGCAGGATCCCCATTGCCAGGGCCTGACAGGCGGAACCGCCGCGCCCGCCGTCGTTCGACAACCCGAACAAGGCCCGCCCGCCCGCCGGATCGACGATGGCGATAGCGTGCCACATCGTGTTCGACCCCTCGTGCGCGATCACTGGCCCCCTGGCCCAGGGCTGGGGCGGCAGGACGATCCAGCCGCAGGCGTAGGACTGGCCGTCAGCCGGGGTGATCAGCCGTCGCACCGTCTCAGGCTGCAACCAGCCGCCGCCTTCGGTCAGGAATATCTGCAGGAAACGGGCATAGTCCGCCGCCGTCATGTGCGCCGTTCCCGCCGGACCGAGCGCCAGCGGATTGTCGGAGCCGTCGTCGCTCGGATCCATGGCGATCGCCGTCTCGCCGATACGACGATGGCCCCAGGCGTTCTCCCCTTTCGGCGCACCGAACCCGGCCGAGGTAAGGCCCAGCGGTGTGAACAGTTCGACCTGCATCGCCGCCTCCCACGACCCGCCGGTGATGGCCTCGATAGCGGCGCCGATCAGGACATAGTTGGCGTTGCCGTATTCAAAGGTCCCGCGCTGGCCCGATGGCGGCGCGACCAAGGCCTTCTCGACGATGGCGCGGCGCTGTTCAGGCAGGGACTTTTGATCGGCCCGCGCCGTCATCAGCCAGGCCATGCCCATGACGGCCTCGTCCTTCAGCCCCGCGCTGTGGCTCATGAAATCGTCCAACGTCGCGCCGTCCCAGCCTGCGTCGATGCTCACGCCGGGAAAGGCCTCGGCCAACGGCATGGCCCAGCGCGCCCGCCCCTGCTCGACCAGCCGCGCGAACACCGCCGCCGTCATCGCCTTGGTGTTGGAGCCCAGGTGCCAGCGGTCGCTGGCCAGAGCCGAAGCGTCCTGCCCGCTGCGGCGAACACCCCGCACGCCCGACCATGCCAGCCCCTGCGCCGTGACCAGTCCGCCCGCCAGGGCGGCTGGCTTCACCCCGTCAAAGGCGGCGCCCAGCGCAGCGTCAAAAGCTGTGACCGGCTCAGCGACGGCGGCGGCGGCGGCGGGCAGGACGCTGGCGACGGCGCTGGCGGCGATGACATGACGACGATTGATCATTTCGGGCTCCGTTGCGTTCCATTCACAACAGCCAGGCTGGCGGCGCCAGTGAATTTGCCGCAAGCTTCGTTTATCGCAACAATGGGACGCTTCCTTCATGGCCAAGGACAACTACGCCGACACCCTGGAAGCGCTGCAGATCCAACTGGTCGAGACCCAGGCCTGGGCCATCGAACAGGAGATGAAGATCGTCATCGTCTTCGAGGGCCGGGACGCCGCCGGCAAGGACGGGGCGATCAAGCGCATGACCGAGTTCATGGCCCCGCGCCAGACCCGCGTCGTCGCCCTGCCCAAACCCAACGACCGCGAACTGACCCAGTGGTATTTCCAGCGCTACGCCGCCCACCTGCCCGCCGCGGGGGAAATCGTCTTCTTCAACCGCTCCTGGTACAATCGCGCCGGGGTCGAGGCCGTCATGGGCTTCTGCACCCCCGCCCAGCACGAGCGCTTCCTGCATGACGCCCCGCATTTCGAGCGGATGCTGACCCAGTCCGGCGCCGTCCTGATCAAGCTGTGGCTCGACATCAGCCAGGAGGAGCAGTCGCGGCGGTTGGACGAACGCACCACCCACCCGCTGAAACGCTTCAAGGTCTCGCCGCTGGACGCCGAGGCGCAAAAGCGCTGGAGCGACTATTCCGCCGCCCGCGACCAGATGCTGGAGCGCACCCATTTCGACTATGCTCCCTGGACCATCGTCGCCACCGACAACAAGAAGAAGGCGCGGCTGAACATCATCCGCCACGTCCTGCACCAGCTGAACTGCCCGGGTCTGGAGGCCAAGCAGCCGGACCCGGACATCGTCTTCAGCGCCGACAAGGCCGAGGGGCGGCTGGCGAAGTAGCCTTTCTCAGTCGTCGCCGAACAGGCGGCGGTTCTTGTCGATGAAGGCGTGGATGGCCCGGGTCAGCGGCCCGTTCTGACGCCCCTTCAGATAGGCCCAGCCCGCGCCCGCCCCGATCAGGGCGCCGCCCGTATCGACGATCAGGTCCCACATGGTGTCGACCAGACCGGACTTCTGCGTGTTCAGGCCGAACAACTGGTCCAGGGTGAACTCCCAGATCTCCCACACCGCGCCGATCATGACGGCGAAGCAGAAGGCGAAGAAGGCCACGGTGAAGGGCGCCGCCGTCAGCCGGTTTCCCTTGACCAGCATCAGCATCAGCAAGGACCCGACCAGGCCGAAGGCCACCGCCGAGCCGCCGTGCAGCACCACGTCCCACCACCAGTAGCGCTCATAGAAGTCCCCGACCTCGCCCAGCACCAGGGTGGCGCACAGGAAGGCGGCGATGGCGCTGACAAAGGCCGTCGGCAGGGTCACGCCGATCCTCTCCCCCACCCAGATCGGAACCAGCGACAGCAGCAAGGTCCCCGCCGCGACAAAGGTGATGCTGAACGCCCCGGTCAGGAAGCCGCCCACCGCCGCCCCGATCAGGATGATCCAGGTCAGGTACAGGATGATGGGCGGACGGTTCGCAGGCGAGATCGCGGGCCGGGGGGCGGTCATTCTGCTGGCTCCTGCCGTCAGGTTTCGGCGCAGCCTATGGCCTCTCGGGCCTCTTCTTCAAGGCGAGGTTTCTCGAGGGCCCGCCGCGACGTGGGCTGCACGCCCAGCCACAGGCCCAGCCAGCCCGCTCGCCGCGCCGCCTCATAGGCGGCGAAACAGCCCGCAAAGGTCGCCCCGATCACCAGCCCCGCCTCCAGCGGCTGCGGCAGGCCCAGGGACGACAGATTGTGCGCGACGACCACGATGATCGTCTGATGCACGATGTAGAAGGGAAAGACCCCGACCGTCAGATAGCGCAGCACCGGCCCGCCCCGGTTCAGATAACGCGCGCCATAGCCCAGGATGGCGACGATGAAGGCCCACTGGTCGAGGGCGTAGACCAGACGCATCCCGGCCCTCAGCGCCTCGGGCGGCACGGCGTCGTCGGCGCGATAGGCCCAGGCGTAGGTCGCCCACCCGGCCCAGGCCAGCAAGGCCAGCGCCAGGGCCGGGCGACGCAGCCGCTCATAGCCCGCCTTCAGAACCTCGGAGCGCACGCTGACGAAGCCAAACAGGAAGGCGCTGAACGACAGGGCGTGGTTGTACCAGTCATCGGTCAGGGCGTGGGTGATGGGGAAGACCGGCGCCAGGCTCCAGCGGATCAGCGCCAGCCAGACCACCGGCCAGAGCAGCAGCCCCCAGCCCTTCAGACCCTTCTCGAGCCCGGACTGAACGGCCGGCAGGAAGCGCCGCAGGACCGGCAGCAGCATGGCCAGCACCAGGCTGTAGACCAGCAGATAGGCCACGAACCACATGTGGTTCCAGGTCGGGGTCGTCAGGCAGCCGTCCGCGTCGCACCATCCGCCGGACGCGGTCACATACTTCAGCCAGAAGTCGGCCAGCCACGGCGAATGGGCCGGATCAGCCACGCCCAATCCCCGCGCCGCCTCGACCACCTCGTAATAGCTCTGCGGCGGAACGATCACGAACATGGCGAACAGAAGCGGCGGCAGCAGTCGCAAGGTCCGCGACCCGGCGAAGCGGCGCGCCCCGCCCTTGCCGTCCGCCTCGAAGCGCTCGAACAGGAACCGCGTCGCGGCCCCGGACACCAGGAATAACAGGGTCAGCCGCCAGGGGTTGGTCAGCTGCATCACCGGCTCCAGCGCCTCGACCGGGCGCGGGCTGTTCACATGCCAGTCCCAGGGCACGTAGAACATGCCGACGTGATACAGAATCAGCAGCAGAAAGGCCCCGACGCGGATCCAGTCGAGGTCATGGCGGCGGGTCGCAACAGCGAGGGGTTCGGCGGACATGGGCGGCCTTGATGAGTGATGATGCAGACCCTCAGGTCTCACCTCGTCCCGTGACGCCGCAATCGGCGCGGGCCGTGCGGCGCCGTCCACGGGTCGATCCGCCGTCCTCTGGGACGAGCGGCGCGGCCTCGGGGACGAAAGGCTGGCGCGTGCGACTGGCGGGCGCGGAGCGGCGCGACCTGATCGTCGGCTGGACCCTCATTCTCGCCATCACCGCCGCCTTCATGGTGGTCAACGCCCTGACCGTTCTGACCGACTCCCCGTCCTTGCGCCTGTGGGCGCCCTGGGTCTGGGAGGGGACCAGCGCCCTGTCGCTGGCCCTGCTGATCTGGCTGCCCTGGCTGGCCGGCGCCTTGGCGCCGACCGCCCTGCTGGACGACGGCTGGCGCGCGCGTGGCCGCTTCGTCGCCCTGCATCTGAGCGCCGCCCTGCTCTACAGTCTGCTCCACGTCGGCCTGATGGTGGCCATGCGCCACGGCGTCTATGCGGCCCTCGGCGAGACCTATGACTACGGCCCGCCGGTCGAGCGTTTCGTCTATGAGTTCCGCAAGGATCTGCTCAGCTACGCCCTGTTCGTCGGCGTCTTCTGGGCCGTGCGCAGTCTGCGCGAGGCGCGCGAGACCCCGATGCGCCCCGTCAGCTTCGACATCCGCGACGGCGCCCGCCTGATCCGCGCGCCGCTGAACGACATTCTGGCCGTGACCTCGGCCGGCAACTACGTCGAGTTCATCCTGGCCGACGGCCGCCGCCCGCTGATGCGCGCCACCCTGGCCGCCGTCGAGGTCGAGCTGGAACGCTGCGGCTTCGTGCGCACTCACCGCTCCTGGCTGGTCAACGCCGCGCGGATGAGCGGCCTGCGCCCCGAAGGCTCGGGCGACTGGACCGTCGAGCTGGGATCGCTGGAGGCGCCCCTGTCGCGCCGCTACGCCCCGGCCCTGGACCGACTGAAGGCCGAGCGGCCCGGCCCGGTCGCTTAAAGCCTACTTCAACCCATCCTCCGCCAGCGTGTGCGCCACGATGGCGTTGGCGTGGCCGTGGCCCATGTCGTGCTCGTCCTTGAGCAGGGTCACCAGTTCCATGTGCTTGGCCGGATAGCGGGCGCGGACCTCGGCCTTCCACTCGCTGATGGGCCGTCCGTACTTCTTCTCGATGGAGGGGAAATAGGACGCAGGGCCCTTGATCGGCGCTTCAGTCATCGGCGGCTCCCTCCAGTTTTGCCGACACTAAGCGCAGCCTGATCGCATCCCGCAAGCGTCCTCGCATCACGCGGATCGGACGCAAGGTCTTCACCCGCCACCGCCTCAGGGTCTAAGACCCCTCTCATGAGCACAGCCCCGCTTCCCGACGCCGCCCGCCAGAACTGGGTGGACCGCTACGCCCCCGAGGGGCTGAAGCCGTGGCTGAAGCTGGGCCGCTTCGACCGACCCATCGGCATCTGGCTGCTGCTGCTGCCCGGCTGGCAGGGGATCATGCTGGCCCTGAACCAGTACGACCGGCCCTTCGGCGGCTATGAGCTGTGGCTGATCGCGGGCTTCGCCATCGGCGCCGCCCTGATGCGCGGGGCGGGCTGCGCCGTGAACGACATCGTCGACCGCGACTTCGACGCCCAGGTGGCCCGCACCGCCCTGCGCCCCATTCCGGCGGGTCAGATCAGCGTCAAACAGGCCTGGGCCTTCGTCGCCGGTCTGTGCCTGATCAGCCTGGGCATCCTGCTGACCATGAACCTGACATCCGTCCTGCTCGGCGCCCTGTCGCTGGGACTGGTCGCGGCCTATCCCTTCATGAAGCGTATCACCTGGTGGCCCCAGGCCTGGCTGGGCCTGACCTTCAACTGGGGCGCCCTGCTGGGCTTCGCCGCCGCCACCGGCGGCCTGTTCTCGCTGGGTTGGCTCTATGTGCTGGAGGTCCGCGCCAGCGGCGACGCCTACTGGATGGCGGAGGGCCTGAACCAGATGGGCCACCTCGCCCTGTCAGCCCTGCTTCTGTACGCCGGCGGCGTCTTCTGGACCCTCGGCTACGACACCATCTACGCGCTTCAGGACATCGAGGACGACGTCATGGCCGGGGTCAAGTCCTCGGCCCGGCGTCTGGGCGCCCAGGTCAAGCCGGGCGTGGCGATCTTCTACGTCCTGGCCGTCCTGCTGGCGGGCGCCGCCGGTTTCGTCGCCGGTCTCGGCCCCGTCTTCTATGTCGGTCTGGCCGCCTACGCCCTGCATCTGGCCTGGCAGGTCAAGGCGCTGAAACCCGAGGACGGCGCCCTGGCTCTGCGCCTGTTCAAGTCAAATCGCGAGGCGGGATTGATCCTTCTGGCCGCCGTCGCGTTCAACGGCCTAGCTTCCTGATCGCGCCCTCCCAAAAGGAACTCCGCATGACCTCGTACCGCGTCCCGCTTCGCGCCCTCCTCCTGACCGTCGCCGTCGCGGCCTCCCTCGCCGCCTGCCAGCGCAACGAGCAGAAGGCGCCCGAGGCGTCGAAGGCCGCCGCTGCGGTCGCCGCCGACGGCCCGCTGAAGTACGAGAGCGCCACCCCCTACGCCAAGGTCAGCCTGACCTTGCCGGACGCCATCAAGACCCAGCCCGATCTCTACGCCAGCCTCTATCGTCAGGAAGTCGCCGACCTGGCCAAGTACGCCGAGGGCGCCCAGGCCGACCGCACCGAGGCCGGCGGCGAGAGCGCCATGGGCCCCTATGAGAAGACCATCGCCTATGGCGATCCGGTCCAGACCGGCCGCCTGTTCAGCGCCATGCGCACCGACTTCGACTATTCCGGCGGCGCCCACCCGAACACGGTCGCGACCGCCCTGCTGTGGGACAAGGCCGAGAAGCGCCGCATCAGCCCGGCCGACCTCTTCGCCAAGGGCGCCGACCTGTCGTCGCTGGAGCGCGCCCTGTGCGACGCCGTCAACACCGCCAAGAAGGCCCGCCCCGGCGCCACCCCGGTCAAGGTCGGCGGCGACACCTGGTCCTGCCCCAAGCTGAAGGACGTGGCCATCGTCCTCGCCCCCGGCGATGCGCCGGGCAAGGCCGGCGGCCTGACCTTCCTGCTCGACGCCTATGCGGTCGGCCCCTACGTCGAGGGCGCCTACTACCTGACCCTGCCCGCCTCGACCTTCCAGAGCCTGCTGGCCCCGGCCTATGCGTCGGAGTTCGGGGGCAAGCCGCTGAAGACCGGCGACGTCACCAACGACCTGCGACCGAAGTAAGGGGTTCAGGGCGCGCCTGATCCCATCGGGCGCGCCCCTCTCATCCGCTCATCCCCGCGGAGGCGGGGACCCAGTGCTTTGGCTACAAGAGTGACCGCTCAAATCTGGCGTCACCTATCCATCGGCGGCATGTGAGGCTCTCACTGAGTCCCCGCCTCCGCGGGGATGAGCGGGTATGGTCAATCCGCCAGAAACTCCTCCACCAGCACGCCCAACCGCTCCGGCTGATCGGTCATGATGAAGTGGCGGCTATCGTCGACCCGGACCAGCTTCACCCCCGGCAGGGCCGCGTACTCCCGCCCCCAGACCGCGTCGGCCATCGCCGCAGGCGCCCCGCCGTTCGCATCCGCCGCATAGATCGCCCAGACCGGCGTCGTCATCGCCGCCAGACCGGGCCGCGCGTCCGTCGTCATCACCTCGCGGATGGCCGAGGCCATAGCGTGACGGTCCGAGGCCATTGACCAGTCGACCATGGCCGCACGCGCGCCTTCCGTCTTCATCATGCCGACCGCCGTCTGTTCCTGCTGCTGGCGGAACTCCACCGCGTCAGAGTTCAGGATCGTCGCCGCCGCCTGATCGGCGAAGGGCCTGGCCCCCTCGACCGTCGCGGTCAGCCCGAACATGGCGCTGAAGAAGGGCAGGCTGTCGACGCTCATTACCCGCCCCACCGCCTCAGGATGCTGCTGCGCCAGCATCAGCCCGCTCAATCCGCCCATGGAATGACCGATGACGGCAGGTCGGTTCAACGTCGCCGCATAGCGGGCCAGCGCATCGACCGCCGGCTGGACGAAGGCGCCGTCCCCATGGCTCCACGGCTCGCCCGCAAATCCGGCCAGTTGCACCAGATGCACCCGGTGCGTCGCCGACAGGCGCTGGGCCAGCGGCCGCCACACGTCGCGCGAGGAGGCGAAGCCGGGGATCAGGATGACGTCCGGTCCCTGCCCCATCACCTCGACCGACAGGCGGTCGGAGGTAAAGGCGGGCGCTTCAACCCGAACCGGCTCGGCTTGGGCGGGCGAGGAGACCGTCCCTGCGGTCCAGCCAATGGCGGCGGCCAGCATGAAGGCGCGAAGGGTCTTGGCGGGAGCGGAGATCTTGGACATGGGGTTTCCTTTCGATTTTGGGATGGGCCCGCCGTCGTCGCCCTGGGTTCAGGACGCGCGCGGTCGCTTTCCGGGACGAGCCCGGAAATGGCGGCGGAAAAGCGAGACAGAAAAAGTAAGGTTAGGCTGACAGAGACGTCAGGCGTGGGGGTTCTCGAACACCTCTTCCACCGGCCGCGCGAACAGGGCGGCGATGCGGTAGGCGAGGTCCAGCGAGGGGTCGTGCTTCTCGGTCTCCAGGGCGTTGACGGCCTGACGCGAGACCCCCAGCGCCTGACCCAGCTGTTCCTGGGTCCAGTTGCGCTCGACGCGCAGCAGTTTCAGCTTGTTCTTCATCAGTTCGACGACCGGACCAGGGGTGCGACACAACCGAAGATGGCCCAGAACAGCGGATAGATCAGCCAGCCCTCGGCGTGCGGCGCCCCGGCGAAGCTCTCGCCGAACCCCCAGGCGCTGAACAGGGCCATGGCCACGCCAGCGGCGACGATGAACTGCTTGGCCGTCACCGCCCGCACATATTCGTCCGAGTCGCGCATGAAGCTCAGCGTCGCCCAGATCTGGCCGGCGATGGGCGCTGAAACCGCCAAGGCCAGCACCCAGGCGACCGGCTTGCCCTGGATAGCGTCAAAGGCCCCGCCGATGGTCGCCAGCATGACGGCGACATAGCCGCCCATGAAGGCCATGGTGCGGATGAAATACCGCCGCCCGGCAGGGGTGTTCTGTTTGCTCATCGTCAACATAGAAGGCGCTCCTGACTGAATGTAAGGCCGACCTTACACGAGCCTTGTGTCACGTCAACCTGACTTTTCGTCAGGCGCGCCTGACCTTCCATGCCCTATTGTCAGGTTTACCGACACCGACATAACCTTGGCCATCGAACTCAAGGGGAATCAAAGACATGGGCGCGATCAGCTGGGCGCTGTCAGGCCTGGCCCTAAGCCTTCTGGCCTTGGCTGGAATGGCGCTGGCCGCACGAAAGGCCGAAAACACTATTCCAACGGCGGTCTGGCGCTGCTGTTCGGCAGCATGATCTGCATCGCGCTGGCCAGCTATCACATCGGTTATCAGTCGGGTTCGGATCAAGCGGAGCGCGACAATCGCGCCGAGCAAGGCGCCGCCCGCGTCTGATCGCCCTGTGCACGGGACGAGATGGGCGCTAGTCAGCCCCCATGCGCCTCACCCCCGCCAACGCCCCCGACTTCATCGCCGCCAACACCCGGCTGCAGGCCGTGCCGCACGCGCCGGAGATTTCGCTGTGGCTGGCGGACGAGATCACGCCCCTGTGGCGACTGACCGAGGAAGAACTGGGCGCCATGGGCCTGCCCCCGCCCTTCTGGGCCTTCGCCTGGGCCGGCGGTCAGGCCCTGGCCCGCTGGCTGCTGGATCACCCGGCTGAGGTCGCGGGCAAGCGGGTCATCGACCTGGCCACCGGATCGGGTCTGGTCGCCGTCGCGGCGATGAAGGCGGGCGCCGCCTCGGTGCTGGCCGCCGACATCGACCCCTTCTGCGCCGCCGCCGTGGCCGCCAACGCCCGATCCAACGAGGTCGAGATCGCCTTCACCGACGCCAACCTGCTGGACGCCCCGCCGCCGCCCGCCGACCTGATCTGCGCCGGCGACGTCTTCTATGAAAAGCCGATGGCCGAGGCGGTCCTGGCCTGGCTGAAACAGGCGCAAGCCCACGGAACCCGCGTCATCGTCGGCGACCCGGGCCGGACCTACTTCCCCAAGTCGGGCCTGACCCTGCTGGCCGAATACACCGTCCCCACCACGCGCGAACTGGAGGATCAGGAGGTCAAGCGCTCGCGCGTCTGGTCGCTGGACTGATCGCCCTCACGCGTCGCGCGGCAGGACCGTCAGCACCCGCGCCATGAACTGGTGGAAGGCCTCCATATACTCGCGCAGGAACTGCTCGGTCTCGGGCACGCTGACCTGGCCCTCGTCGTCGATCAGGTCCTTCTTGAACTGGATATAGGCCTCGGGCGCGTTCATCTGGGGCGCTTGCAAAAATCCCAGGATCGGCCGCAGCACCTGCTGGCCCACCGCCGTGCCGATGGCCCCGGGCGAGGTCCCGATCACCGCCGTCGGCTTGTTAGCGAAGCTGTTGGTTCCATAGGGGCGGCTGGCCCAGTCGATGGCGTTCTTCAACCCGCCGGGGATGGAGCGGTTATATTCCGGCGTCACGATCAGGATGGCGTCCGAGCCCTTGATCGCCGCCTTGAAGTCATTGGCCACGGCCGGATAGTCGGCGTCGTAGTCGTAGGAATAGAGAGGCAGGTCCGCGAAAGAAATCTCGTGGAAATGCAGCTTCTCGGGCGCGACCCTGATCAGGGCCTTGGCCAGCTTGCGGTTGATCGACGCCTTGGCCAGAGACCCCACGATATAGCCGACGTTGTAGGTGGTCATGACGCGCATCCCGCTGGGTGAGACGACGCCGTCCGCCGCCTCAGGCGAAATGCCTCAACAAGCTTGGCGGTTCCGCCTCAGACCGTGACCGCCTGCCGCCCCCGTCCCGCCTCGCCGAAGACCCGCAGGTAGCGCTCGATCTCGGCCCGGTCGCCGGTGGCCTTCTCGACATTGTCCGACAGCTTGACCGCCGAACGCCCGCCCGCCCGCGTCACCTTGCAGACCAGGGAGATGGGCGTCAGCTCCGGCATGGGCGCCGGCGCGCAGTCGCGGAAGTCGTTGGTCAGATTGGTGCCCCAGCCGAAGCTGGTCCGCACCCGGCCCTTGAAGTGGGCGTGGGTCGCCTCGATCGTATCCACGTCCATGCCGTCGGCGAAGACCAGCAGCCGCTCGCGCGGATCGCGCCCCTGCGCCTTCCACCAGGCCATAATCTCCTCGCCGCCTTCGATTGGCGGCGCCGAGTCAGGCCGGAACCCCTTCCAGTCGGCCAGCCAGGCGGGCGCATCGGCCAGAAACGCCCGCGTCCCGAACGCGTCCGGCAGGGCCACCCGCAGGTTGCCGTCATAGGTCGCCCGCCATTCCTCCAGCACCTGATAGGGCGCAGCGCGCAGCGCCGCGTCGTCGTCCCCCGCCAGCGCCGCTAGCACCATGGGCAACTCGTGCCCGTTGGTGCCCACCGCCTCCAGGTCGTTGTTCATGGCCAGCAGGACGTTGGAGGTGCCGATGAAGGCGTCGCCCAGCCCCTCCTTCAGCGCCTCGACGCACCAGCCCTGCCACAGGAAGCCGTGCCGTCGCCGCGTGCCGAAGTCCGAGATCGACAGCGGCTCCAGCCGCCTCAGCCGCTCGACCTTGCCCCACAGCCTGGTCTTGGCGCGCGCATACAACACATCCAGCTCGAACCTTCCCAGACGCCGCAGCGCGCGACGACTGCGCAGCTCGTTCAGGATCGACAGCGCCGGGATTTCCCACAGCGTGACCTCGGCCCAGGGGCCTGCGAACTCCAGCCGGAACTGCCCGTCCGCCCCGCGCGACAGGTCGTAGTCGGGCAGGCGATAGTCGGCCAGCCAGGCCAGGAAGTCCGGTTTGAAGATCGACCTCACCCCGTAGAAGGTGTTGCCGCCCAGCCAGATCAGCTCGCGGTTGGTGAACCGCAGTGTCCGCGCGTGGTCCAGCTGCGCCCGCAGCTCGGCCTCGTCCACCTCCTCGGCCAGACGGACGCTGGCGGTGCGGTTGATGACGCTGAAGGTCACCGGCACGTCGCGATGCTGGCGCCAGATCAGCTGCAGCATCAGCAGCTTGTAGAAGTCGGTGTCCAGCAGGCTGCGGACGATGGGGTCCAGCCGCCAGCCGTGGTCATAGGCCCGCTTGGCCAGATCGACGCTCGCCATGTCCGGTCAGTCCGCCTCTGGCTCGATCACCGCCTCGGGCGGGGCCTCGCTCTCGTTGACCAGCCGCCCTTCGCGCGCCGGCTTGATGTAGGGCTCGGGCTCCGGCGTCACGGCGTTGCCGCGCATCATCGAGCGCCCGGCGGTCAGCCCGCCCGTGACCTGCAGGTCCAGACGCGCCGCGTCGCGGCGGCGCACGTCGGCTATGGTCTCGGCCGCCTCGTCCTCGGACACGCCCAGATCGACCAGCACCGCCTCGCCGAACTTCAGCGCCGATTCGAAGGTTTCGCGGATGTGATAATCGACCCCCGCCGCGATCAGACGCAGCGAATGGCCCCGGTCGAAGGCGCGCACGAACAGCTTCACGCCCGGGAATTCCGACTTCACCAGCTGCACGATCTTGTCGGCGGCCTCAGGCTTGTCGACGCAGACCAGCACCGCCTCGGCCTTGCCCGCGCCCGAGGCCCGCAGCGTGTCCAGCCGGGTGCCGTCGCCGTAATAGACCTTGAAGCCGAAATTGCCGGCCGCCTGGATCATCTCCACGTCGTTCTCGATGATCGACACGTCCACGTCGCGCGCCAGCAGGGGCTGGGACACCACCTGGGCGAAGCGGCCGAAGCCGATGATCAGCACCTGGCCGCCCAGGCCCTCGGCGGCATCGACGCCTTCAGCCTCTTCGGGCGACAGGCCCGCCTCCTTGGGCAGGAACAACTTCAGCGCCAGGGTCGTCAGCGGCGTCAGCGCCATCGACAGGATGACGATGGCCGTCAGGGTCGCCTCGGCCTGGCCGCCGATCACGCCCGCCGTGGCGGCGGCGCTGTAAAGGACGAAGGCGAACTCGCCGCCTTGGGCGAACAGGGCCGCCCGCTCGATCGCCTCATGGTGACGCGCCTTGAACAGCCTCGCCACGAAATAGATCACCAGGGCCTTGACCACCATGAAGGCCAGCAGACCCGCGACCACGATGCGCCAGTCGGTGATGACCACCCCGATGTCCAGCGCCATGCCGACCGACAGGAAGAACAGGCCCAGCAGGACCGCGCGGAACGGCTCCACATCGGCTTCCAGCTGGTGCCGGAATGTCGAGTCCGACAGCAGGACGCCGGCCAGGAAGGCGCCCATGGCCATCGACAGGCCGACCTCGTCCATGATCCAGGCCGTGCCCGCCACCACCAGCAGGGCCGCCGCCGTCATCACCTCGCGCCCGCCGTTTTGGGCCAGGAAACGGAAGGCCGGATTGATCCCATAGCGCCCGATGACCAGCACCCCGGCCACCGCAGCCAGCGCCAGGCCGATGGTCTGCCACAAGGGCGTCGCGCTCTCGCTCGCGGTTCCGATCGAGGCGGCCAGTACGGCGACGATGGCCAGCAGCGGCACGATGGCCAGGTCCTCGAACAACAGGATGCTGACCGCCCTCTGCCCCTGCGGCGTCGGCAGGTCGCCCCGCTCCTCCAGCATCTGCACGATGACGGCGGTCGAGGACATGACGAAGCCCATGGCCCCCACGAAGGCCACCGGCGCCGACACCCCCGCCGCCATGGCGACCAGCGTCAGGGCCAGGCCCGCCAGCCCGACCTGGGCCGCGCCCAGGCCGAAGATCTCGTTCCGCATGCCCCACAGACGCTTGGGCCGCATCTCCAGACCGATGATGAACAGGAAGATGACCACGCCGAACTCGGCGACGTGCAGGATGGTTTCCGGCTCGCGGAACAGAGCCAGACCGAACGGCCCGATGGCCGCCCCCGCCGCCAGATAGCCCAGCACCGAGCCCAGCCCGAGCTTGCGGAAGACCGGCACCGCCACGACCCCCGCCGCCAGCAGAGCCGCCACATGGCCCAGATCCAGTCCCGTCGCTGCGTCGGCCATCGCTCACCCTTAAGTTTGAGCCGCCATTGTGGGGGCGAAGCATCGCGATAGCGAGCCTCGATCCGCGCCGCCGGAACCGCTCCCGTCCCAAGGGGTTCCCAAGGCCACGCCTGAACCGCTTGGAGAGACCCATGAAGATCCGCGACGTGATGAGCAAGGACGTGCAGGTGGCCCGTCCCAACGACACGATTCAGGAAGTCGCCGCCCGCATGGCGGCGGGCGATTTCGGCTTCATCCCCGTGGCCGACGGCGAAAACCTGGTCGGCGCCGTCACCGACCGCGACATCACCGTACGCGCCGTGGCGACCGGCGCCGCGCCGACCGCGCGGGTGGTCGAATTCCTCAGCCGCGACGCCCTGGTCGTGCGCGCCGACGACGATCTGAAGGTCGCGCTGGACCTGATGAGCTCGCGCCAGGTGCGCCGCCTGCCGGTGGTCGACAAGGACGGCCGCCTGGTCGGGGTCGTCTCGCTGGGCGACCTGTCGACGCGGGTGAAGGAGAAGTACGCCGGCGAGGCCCTGGAAGAGATCTCCCGCCCGTCCTGAGGCCAACCTTTACCGCGCGCTAACCACGTCGCGGAACCCGGCGATAACCGCTGCCGCGCCATGCTGGCCCCTCGCAGGGGAGACTTCAGCATGGCGCGCGCGCAGTTCCAGAAGGGCCAGAAGGTCTGGGTCGAAAGCGTCGGCGCCTGGGCCCAGGTCGAAAAGGTCCTGCCGGTCTGGGCCAAGGGCTTCGACGAACCCGTCCGCATCACCTACGAAGTCGGTCTGGGCCGCGAGTTCCAGGCCGCCGAGCTTCAGCTGCCGGCTGAGGACAATGCCGGAGACGCTGCTCTGGGCGACTGGCGCATCCTGCGCGCCCGCAACAAGTGGCAGGAACCCGCCGACTGCGCCCACCACCCCTTCCCCGGCTCCTATCCGGTGGTCGTCACCGACAAGGCCGACTGGGGCGGCTGGCGCGTGCCGGGCGCCGAGTATGATCGCGACCCCGAACGCATCGAGTTCCAGTCCCGCCTGATCGCCGCCGCGCCCGACCTGATGGAGTTGGCCCGCGAACTGGTCGAGACGGTGTCGGAATCCCCCGACGACGCCCCGCCCGAAAGCCTCCGCCTGGCCCGCCGGGCCCGCGATGTGCTGCGTCAGATCACTGACGTCACGGCCTCGCCCGCCCTCTCCGCCGAAGGCCAACGCGGCCCCATGCCGACCTCCGGCGAGGCCGCCTGAGTCTTTCCTGAACGGTGAGTCTTTCCTGCACCGGTTCGCCTCTAAGGTGAAAAGCCTGCCACGCCGGGCCTCGACAGGAATCCGCGACGCAGCCTAGATTCCCCCTGTTCTTCAGGATGTGAGGGTGGGCTTGCAGGGCACGGAGCGCCGCAGCTATCAGCCGGGCCGTCGGGCTTCGGATCGGACCACGCGCGGCGACATGCCGTGGGTGCGCGTCCTGCTGCTCGCCTTCGCTCTGGCGATCACCGCCTACGCCCTGCTGGTGATCCGCGACAATGACCGACCGCGACGCGAGGGCGAGGCGCTCAAGGTCGAGGCCCTGGCGATGGAATCCCGCCTCGCGGCCAGCCAGATCGCCGCCCGCCTCGCCCTGACCGACAGCGCCCTGGCCCTGATCGTCCGCGACCTGGCCGAACATCCCGCCCAGATCGTCGAAGCCCTGGACCGCGCCCGCGCCGTGGCCCCCGAAGCCGCCTTCGTCGTCACCGACGCCGGCGGACAGGTCCTGGCCGCCGTCGGCGGCAAGGCGGCCCCTGACGCCGCGGCCCCGGCGGCCGCCTACGCCCTGCGCGACGGCGCCCTGCTGACGCGCCGCCTGCTCGAAGACGGTCGCGCCGTCACCGCCCGCACCCCCCTGCCGGCGCTGCAAGCCCAGTTGGGCGGCGCCGCCCTCAGCGTCGTTCCCGCTGCGCAAGTTCCCGCCGCGCCGGGTCGCCCGGTAAAGGGCGCGGACGGCCAGACCCGCCTGTCCGCCGCCGCCCCCATCGGCCAGGCCGACCACGCCGTCGTCGCCTCCATGCCCGCGACCGGCGGTCTGGCCGCCTGGATGGACGACGCCTGGATGCTGGCCGCGCCGCTGGTCCTGGTCGTGCTGTTGCTGCTCGTCCTGGCGGTCCAGAACTGGCGCCAGAGCCGCGCCGGCCGCCAGTGGGCCGACACCGAGCGCCGCTTCCGCGTCGCCGTCGAGGCCGCCCGCTGCGGTGTCTGGGAATGGGATCTGGCGCGCGGCGAGGTCATCCTGTCCGACTACATGGCCGCCATGCTGGAGGTCGAACCCGGCGTCGTCCTGACGACCAAGGCCCTGATCGAGCGCGTCCACCCGCGCTATCGCGAGGCCCTGGTCGACGCCCTGGATCAGGCGGCGGCCAATGGCGCCTTCGACGTCACCTTCCCCGTGCCGCTGAAGTCCGGCGGCGTCCGCTGGATCGATGCGCGCGGCCAGTCGCGCCAGCCCCGCCGCGACGCGGGCTTCACCAGCCTGCTCGGTGTGGCCCTCGACATCACCGAGGCCCGCCGTTCGAAAGCCCAGGCCCAGGCCGCCGAGAACCGCCTGCGCGACGGCATCGAAAGCGTGTCCGACGCCTTCGTCCTGTTCGACCGCCAGGGCCGTCTGATCCTGTGGAACCAGGCCTTCCAGGACGCTTTCGCCTTCCCCGCCGGCGTGGTCGTGCGCGGCGCCCAGAAGGACGCCCTGAACCAGATCGCCGCCGAGGCCATCAAGGCCGAGCACCCCTCCGCCAGCGGCCGCGCGGGCGTGCGCGAGGTCGAGCTGAAGGACGGCCGCTGGCTGCAGATGGCCGAACGCTTCACCGGCGACGGCGGCACGGTGGTCATCTGCGCCGACATCACCGTCATCCGCCGTCAGGAGGCCGAGCGCCGCCGCGCCGCCGACGAACTGCGCGCCATGGTCGTCGAACTGGAAGACCGCGAGGCCAAGCTGTCGCTGCTGGCCCGCAAGTACGAGGTCGCCATGACCCGGGCCGAGGCCGCCAACCAGGCCAAGTCCGAGTTCCTGGCCAATATGAGCCATGAGCTGCGCACCCCGCTGAACGCCATCAACGGCTTCTCCGAGATCATGGCGGGCGAGATGTTCGGCCCCCTGGGCGACCGCCGCTACAAGGGTTACGCCGCCGACATCCACCAGTCCGGCCAGCACCTGCTCAGCCTGATCAACGACATCCTCGACATGGCCAAGATCGAGGCCGGCAAGCTGACCCTGCACTACGAACCGGTGTCGCTGAACGGCCTGTGCAACGACGCCATCCGCCTGATGCGCGGCAAGGCGATGGAGTCCGGCCTGACCCTGGGTCTGGTCGCCCCCGACGCCGTTCAGATCGAGGCCGACCATCGCGGCCTGAAACAGGTCATGCTGAACCTCATCTCCAACGCGGTGAAGTTCACGCCCGAAGGCGGCGCCGTCACGGTGACCGTCGCCGCTCAGGGCCCCGATCATGTCCGCGTCTCGGTCACCGACACCGGCATCGGCATCAACGCCGCCGACCTGGACCGCCTGGCCCAGCCCTTTGAACAGGTCGAGGGCCAGCACTCCAAGACCACCCAGGGCACCGGCCTGGGCCTGGCCCTGACCAAGTCGCTGATCGAACTGCATCGCGGGCGCATGACCATCGAAAGCGAACCCGGTCGCGGCACCACCGTCTGGTTCGACCTGCCCCTGCGCGCCCCCGAAGGCGCCATGGCCCCGGTCGGGGCGCCGGCCCAACGGGTTCAGTCGCAGGCTGCGTGAGCCGTTAAGCACGACTTGCGCGTCATCCCGGGCAGCGACGCTCGCCTGATTGCGGACATATCGAACCCCAAATCATTCCATCCGCCAATCGGCGACAATCAAAGGCAATGGGGCGAACGATCTAGCAAGGTCTTCAAGGGCTGCGCGGCAGCCCTGATCAAGCGATCCGCCGCCGTAGAATCCGTACGTCACTCCGGACGGCGTCGGCGCTGAGCCTCCAAAACACGTCATATTATGCCGACCGTTAGGTGCATTTAGCGAGGCACGGCAGCTCAATTGGAGCGGCGTTTCGGCGATTGTCCAAACAGCTCGAACCCGAACATCAAATCGATCAGGCGCGGACGGTGGAGGACGATCATCGATGCATTGCTCGGTATCCAGCCAAAGTTCAGCCTGCGGAAAATCCGGTATCCCAACCTCGGAACGCACCCACCCCTCGCCTGGAACGGGTACGATAGGTATTCCAGGTTCGAGAAAACCAACGGATACGGAAATCTTGTCCCGCACCGGGTATGTCTGATCCGGATATTGCTTCGGCGGAATTACGGCCTTGAGGTCCAGCCAAGCTTGATAATAGGCCGTCGGGGTGCCTCGCCCCACCTCTCCCAGGCGGACATACGGGGCGCGAGGGATGGCGTAGCGAGCGCCCACGCCTTCGACGACTTGAGCGACTTCCATCGGGGTCGAGGTTTGCAACTCATGAATTTCGAGGGCTGTGAGATGAACCTTAGCGGCGCTGTCCGAAGACGGCTGCGCGCCGCAACTCACCGCGAAAAGCGAGGCGATCACAGCGCTGGAAGCAGGCGCCGCAGTCTGTAAGAATCGAACAAGCCCAGCCCCCTTACTAGCCAACCCTGTCATCATTCCAATTCCAAAATGGAGCCAAGCGCCGCAATAGCCTAAGGGCACAGCGGTTGCGATCAACGTTCGCTCACGACCTTGGCTGTCGGCCCCAGCGTTGGATGGACAGGCTTGAGCGCGGCTTGATGTCGCGTCCAATGAGCCGCACATAGAGCCCCCGCCTGAGTCCCAGATCGGCCTCACGGCTATCCGGGAGACGGAAGCGGTTACGGGCGGACCGGCGCCGACGCCGCAGCCGCGACCGCCTTCGCGGCCTTCTCAGGCTTGCGCGCCTCTCGTTTCGCCTTGTGGCGCGACAGGATGGGGGCCAGGGCCTTGCGGTCCGCCGGGCTCAGCTGGTTCAGGGTCTCGACCGCCCCCGTCTCCAGCCGCGAGCGACCGCGCGCCTCGGACGCCCGCGAGCGTTCCAGCAAAGCCGCCACCGCCACCGGATCAAAGGTTTCGGCCCCGGTCAGGGCGATGGCCTCGCGCCGCGCCGCCCGCGCTTCTTCAAAGTCAGGCCGCGCCTGCATGGCCGCCGCCCGCAGCTGCGTCTTGACCTGATCGCGCACCGCCGGGTCCATCCGCTCGATGACGTCCCAGACCGGCTCGCGCCGGCCCTGCTTGTGCGCCTCGGCCACGCGGTGCTCGATCTTGTCGCGCGCCACCCATACGGCGCCGACAGCCGCCGCCGCAAAGACGTTCAGGGCGACCGAAACGGCCAGGGCGATTTTCAAGCTGCGCGACGTCATCCGCCCAGAACCTCCGTGTCGTCCGCACCGGCCAGACTGGCCTGATAGAGCACCGCGTCCGCCTGGACGTCGGCGGTCAGATGGCTGGTCAGATTGACCCCGAACACCACCCCGGCGCAGGCCGCCGCCGCCCAACCGGCGCCCGACAGCCAGGCCAGAGGCCCGATGGCCCCGCGACGTCGCGCCTTCGAACCAGCGCCTAGGCCCGCCCCCGCCGCGCTGGCGATGACCGCCTCGCGCAGGGCGTGCGACGGCGCCGGTCGCGACGCGGCGTCCAGCAGGGCGTCCAGCCCGTCGGCCTCGCGCAGCAGGACCGCCGCGCGCGGGTCCGCATCCCTGAGCGCGCGCGCCGCCTCACGCTCGGCCTCGGGCCAGCGCCGCAGGTCGCCGCCATAGGCGTCGGTCAGATACTCGAAACGCTCGTACGTCATCGTCATGGTTCCAGTCCCCGCCTTACCCATTCGCCGCTCTCACCGCTTCCGGCGCCATATCGGCCAGCGCCGTCCGCAACGCCCGCCGTCCACGCGACAGCAGGCTCTCCAGGGCCTCGACGCTGACGTTCATCAGCCCCGCCGCCTCGATATTTCCCAGTTCCTGATAGTGACACAGGACGATGGCCTCGCGCTGCCGCTCGGGCAGTTTCGCCAGCGCCGCCTCGACACGCGCCCCCGTCTCCATGGCCAGCAGGCCCCGATCCGGCGCCGGGCCTTCATCCGGCCGATCCGGCGGCGCCTCCGTCGCGATCTCGCGCCGTCGCCGCAACCGGTCGTAGCAGAGGTTCAGCCCGACCCGGTGCAGCCAGGTGTCGAACTTCGCCTGCCCCGGCGCCCAGCGCGGCGCCTGTCGCCAGGCTCTCAGCATCGCCTCCTGGGCCACGTCCTCAGCCTCCGTCGCATCGCCCAGCATCCGCTGCGCCAGCATCAGCATGCGCGGCAGCTTCCTGGCGACCATGGCCTGGATCGCCGCGGGGTCGCCCTGACCCACGCGCCGCACCAGTTCCTCGTCGGGGTCGGCGGTCTTCGCCAATCCAGCCTCTTTCGCCGTTCACGAAACGGGCCGACGGTCGGACCGCCTTCCCCGACATCTTCCTTACTCCGAAGCGGGCGTCGAAGGCGACGCCGCCGGCGCCGCCTGGCGCCGCTCCTGATGCTTCTGACGCATCTCGGCGCGCCGCGCCTGCATCCCTGCGCGACGCTCTTCGCCGGTCAGCGAACCGTCGCGGTTGGCGTCCAGCCGGGCGAAGGCCTCGGTCGCCTTGCGCTCAGCCTCGGCGATGACGACGGGGAAGCGGCCCTCGCCGTTGCGACCCATGCGCTGGGCGCCGCGATGCATCCCGCCGCGATGGCCACGCTCGCCACGTCCCGCCCGCTGGCCATCGGCGCGCGGCGCGTCGAACTCGGCCCGGCTGATCGAACCGTCCTTGTTGGCGTCCAGACGGTCGAACAGGGCGGTCCGACGCTCGGCGCGCTTGGCTTGACCGGCGGCGCGCATTTCCTCAGCCGTGACCGTGCCGTCGCGGTCGGCGTCGGCGGCGCGCAGACGCTCCACCCGGCGCTGGACGAAGTCAGCCTGCGACACCGGCTGAGCCATGGCGCGCGCAGGCCGCTGCGGGGCTGCGGTTTGCGCCACGGCGACGCCGCCGAAAACAGTCAGAATGGCGATGGCGGCGATCCCGCCAAGGGTCTTGTTCATCTCGATGGCCTCCACGGGCCGCAGCCCGATAACATCCCTGTCGAGAGATCAAACGCCGCCCGGATCAGTTTCCGTCGCGACCGGAATCCACCACCGCCGGCAGCGCCGCTTCGAACGCCCGCCGCGCCCGCAGGCGCAGGTCGATCAACCGCGCCTTCAGCGTGTCGAAGTCCGCCACCCCCACCGTCGCCGCCAGCCGCTGCTGGAAGCCCGCGGGCTCCGCGTCCGGGTCGCCCTTGTCTTCGAAGGCGCAGGCCATCAGCTGACCCAGTTGCTGATGCGTGCGCCAGCTGTCGGCCAGGACGGGATCGTCCTTCAGCGCCTCCAGCGTCGACACGGTCAGCGCCTCGCCCGCCGCCGCCGCGCACAGCTGGCGGTACTGGGCCACGAATTCGGCGTCCACCTGCGCCCCCGCCGACAACTTCAGGTCCCAGAAGCCCTTGGGCCGCCGCTCGCGGTCCATCAGGTCGCGCATCGCCCGCACGTCCCGCGCCACGTCCACGCCGGGCCGCGGCCGCCGCAGCGCCGCCTCCAGCGTCGCCTCGACCCGCGCGCCGAAGGCTTCGTCGCTGGCCCAGACCAGCCGCGCGCGCGTCAGGGCCATGAACTCCCAGGTCTCGGCCTCGGTGGCGTAGTAGTCGTCCAGCGCCTCCAGCCGCACCGACACAGGCCCCTTGGACCCGGTGGGCCGCAGCCGCATGTCCACCTCGTACAACCCGCCCTCGGCGGTGTGGGCCGACAGGGCGGCGATCAGCCTCTGGGTGAAGCGGCCGTAGAACAGGTCCGCGCTCCAGCCCTTGCCCGCCGAGACCGCCTCGGGCGCCGCCGCATAGACGGTCATCAGGTCCAGGTCCGACCCCGCCGTCATCTCGCGCGACCCGGCCTTGCCCAGGGCCACCACGGCGACCGCGCCCTCGAACGCCCCGCCCATCCGCTCGGCCTCGGCCAGGGCCGCCGGGGCCAGCCCCCGCATGCAGGCGTCGGCCAGGGAGGTGTTGGTCAGACCGGCCTGCTCCGCCGTCGTCCGGCCGGTGATGACATGCATGCCGATGCGGAAGGTCTGCTCGCGGTGCAGGCGGCGCACGGCGTTCATGGCGCCCTCGAAATCGCCGGCCTCGTGCGCCTCGCGCACCACCTGATCGGCCAGGCCGGTGTCCGTGCCCAGCGCCGTCAGGAACCGGGCGTCCAGAATGCCGTCCAGGGCCTGAGGCTGCCGCCCTAGAGCGCGCGCCAGACGCGGCGCGAAGGCCATGACCCCGACCACCAGATCGAACAGCTTGGGCTGGTTCAGGAACAGAGCCTGGACCTGCACCCCGGCGCTCAGTCCGGAAAAGAAGACCGCGAACCGCCGAAACGCGGCGTCGGGCGCCCCGGTCTTGGCCACCGCCGTCAGCAGCTGCGGGGCCAGCCGCGTGAACAGCTCGCGCCCCCGCGCCGTCCGCGTCGCCGGAATGCGTCCGTGGTGCCAGCTGCGGATGGTGTCCGACACGGTCGCGGGCTCGGAAAAGCCCATGCGCTTCAGCGTCTCCAGCGTGCCCGGATCATTCTCGACCCCGGTGAAGACCAGGCTGCCATAGGGCGACGACAGCTCCTCGCCGCCCTCGAACAGCTCGCCGTAGCGTTGATTGACGCCCATCAGCAGGCTTTCCACCCCGGCGTCGAACAGGCCCAGATCGCCCTCGCCGGCCAGCGCCGCCACATCGGCCCGGCGCTCGGGATCGACCGGCAGCACATGGCTCTGCTCGTCGGCCAGCATCTGCACCCGGTGTTCCAGCCCGCGCAGCTCGACATAGGCGGCGGCCAGTTCGTCGCGCGCTTCGACCGCCACATGACCCCGCTCCGTCAGGGCCTCCAGCGCCTCCAGCGTCCGCGACGACCGCAATCCCTTGTCGCGTCCGCCCAGGATCAGTTGCTGGGTCTGGACGTAGAATTCGATCTCGCGGATGCCGCCGCGCCCCAGCTTCAGATTGGCGCCCGCCGCGTCCAGCCCCTCGCCGGTCTTGTGGACATGGATCTGTTTCTTGATCGACTGGATGTCGAGCACCGCCTGATAGTCCAGGCTGCGGCGCCAGACGAAGGGGACCAGCGCCTTCAGGAAGTCCGCCCCCTCGCCCATGTCCCCGGCGCAGACCCGCGCCTTGATGAAGGCCGCCCGTTCCCAGTTCTGTCCGACGGATTCGTAGTAGGCCAGGGCCATGGGCGCCGCGACCACCGGCGGGGTCGAGGACGGGTCGGGCCGGAGCCTCAGGTCCACCCGGAAGACGTAACCGTCCGCCGTTCGCTCGCTCAGCAGGGTCGCCAGCCCCTGGGCCAGGCGGTTGACGAAGCCCTGCGCCTCCACGCCCTCGCCCAGCGCGCCTTCCAGCACCTCCGGCTCGAAGAAGAGCGACAGGTCGATGTCCGAGGAATAGTTCAGCTCGAACGCCCCGCCCTTGCCCATGGCCAGGACGAACAGGCCGGGCACAGGCCCGCGCGGATCATCCGCCGCCGAGATCAGCTTGCCGCGCCGTCTCTGATCATGCGCCAGACAGCGCAGCGCCGCCTGGGCCGTGGCGTCGGCGAACCGCGACAGGGCGCCCGTCACCGCATCCAGATCCCAGACCCCGCCCAGATCGGCCAGGGCCGTCAACAGATGCAGTTCCGCCTTCAGCCAGCGCAGCGGCGCCTTGGCCTCGTCGGCCGGGCCGTCGATCGCCTCGGTCGCGGCCAGGATTTCAGCCAGCCGCGTCTCGGGCGCCGTCTCCAGAATCTGTCGCAGCCGCTCGGGCCAGCGCCGCGCCAGCCCGCCCAGGTAGGGCGAGGCCGCGAACACCGGCTCCAGCGCCCCCCAGGCCCCGTCCAGCGTCGCGCGCCAGCCGTTCGCCCCCGCCGCCTCGACCAGCCGCTCATGGATGCGGCCCGCCGCCTCGGCGTCGCGCACCGGTCCGCACGGCTTCAGCCTTGCCCCCAGCCTGTCGCCCATCAGGTCGCGGTCCCACTGGCTGGGGGCAGCACCAGAGCCACCCGCAGACCCGGCCCCTGCCCGCCATAGGCCCCCGGTCCCTCATCCAGTTGCACCCGCCCGCCGTGGGCCTCGGCCACCGCCGTCACCAGCGACAGACCCAGACCCGAGCCCGGCTCGGTGCGGCTGTTGTCCAGCCGGACGAAGCGTTGCAGCACGCGTTCGCGGTCCTCGTCCGGCACGCCCGGCCCGGTGTCGGTGACCGAAAACTCGATCTCGCCCGACGAGCGCCGCCGCGCCCGGAACTTCACCGCCCCGCCCGACGGCGTATATTTGATGGCGTTGTCGATGATGTTGGCCAGGGCCTGGGCCAGGAAGGGCTGGTTGCCCTCGATCATCAGCCCCTGCTCGATCTCCGACGAGAACTCCAGTCCCTTGTCCTCGCCCGAGGGCTCGTACAGCTCGGCCATGTCGGTGGCCAGTTCGGCGGCGTCGAACACCTTGGGATCGGGCGCCCCGCCGGCCTGCAACCGGGCGATGGCCAGAACCGTGTTGAAGGTCTTCAGCAGCAGGTCCGCCTCGTCCAGCGCGACGCCCAGGGCGTCCACGCCCGACACCTTGCCGGCGTCGGCGTCCATCAGCGCCACCTCCAGCTTGGCCCGCATCCGGGTCAGCGGCGAACGCAGGTCGTGGGCGATGGCGTCCCCCGCGTGACGGATCGAGGCCATCGAGCCCTCCAGCCGGTCCAGCATGGTGTTCAGACCCTGCGCCAATTCGTCCAGTTCGTCGCCGGAATGGGTGACGGGGGCGCGCACCTTCAGGTCGCCCTCCTGCACCGCCATGACCACCCGGTTCAGCCCGCTCATCGACTTCTCGACCCGGCGGCTGATCACCAGACCGCCGCCGATGCCCAGGATCAGGACCATGATCATGGCCCCCCACAGGGCCTGGGTCAGGCGCGCCAGATAGGCCTCGATGTCGCCGATGTCCTCGCCGACGAACAACTGCTCGCCGCCCGACAAGGGCATCTCGACGCCGATGGCCTGACGCTTGCGGACGCGCCCTTCCTCATCGGTGTCGGTCAGGCGGAAATCGTCCCAGCGTCCGCCCTGCACCGCCGCCCCCGGCTCCAGCGGCGAGGTCGAGATATTGCCGGTGATCGTCTTCCGGTCCTTGTCCATCAGCAGATAGAGATAGGACCCGCCCCGCAGCGTCCGGTCCACCAGGGCCTGGTTCAGGGCGTCGACGCCGCGCGTCCGGTAAACCGCCGTCAGGGCCTCCACCTCGGCCCGCACCCCCGCCTCAGCCCGCGCCCGCGCCTCCGACGCCGAGGCGACATAGACATAGGCCAGCACCGCGCTGGCCGTGGCCACGAACAGCGCCAGAAACAGCAGCGTCAGCCGAAACGGCGTCCGCCGGAAGAGGGAAGGTAGTTTCATGAGCGCGGCGCTTCTCCCTCCCCGTCCCGGGGAGGGTGGTCGGCGCGTAGCGCCGAGCGGGTGGGGCGGGCAAGGCAATGCATCCGCACGTCCTCAACTATAGCTTCCAGTTCATCTCGAACGGCGAGGTTCGTGTAACGCAACGTCCGCCATCCCTCTCTCGCCAATACGGCGTCCCGAACCCGATCCTTGCGCGCCCGATCCTCGTCGACATGCGACGAACCATCGACCTCAACGATCAGAAAGCGATCGGCGCAGGCGAAGTCGAGAAAATAGCCTCTCAGTGGCGCCTGTCTGCGAAAGTGGAGACCGCTGGCGCGCAAGGCTCGCAGAGCCACCCACAGACGGGCCTCGGCCGGCGTCAGCGCCTTTCGCATTGCTCGCGCTCTGGCGACGATGGCCATTTCGCCTAGCCCTCCCCTCAGCAGCAGCTTATCCAGGTCAGGTCCGGTCGATGGCGATGCTGTATCGCCTTGCCCTCCCCACCCGGCCGGCGCTGCGCGCCGCCCACCCTCCCCGAACGGGGAGGGAGAATGTTGCAAGTCGCCCTACGCCTCCAGCCGATACCCCGCGCCGCGCACGGTTTGCAGCATGGCCCGGTCGAAGCCCTTGTCGATCTTGGAGCGCAGACGGCTGATGTGGACGTCGATGACATTGGTCTGAGGGTCGAAGTGGTATTCCCACACCTTCTCCAGCAGCATGGTGCGCGTCACCGACTGGCCGGCGTGGCGCATCAGGAACTCCAGCAGCTGGAACTCGCGCGGCTGCAGGTCGATCTCGGCGGCGCCGCGATGCACGGTGCGGGCGATCAGGTTCATCTCCAGGTCGCCGACCTTGAGCACGGTCTGCACCCCGCCCGTCTCGCGACGGCGCGCCAGGGCTTCAACCCGCGCAATCAGTTCGGCGAAGGCGTAGGGCTTCACAAGGTAATCGTCGGCCCCGGCCTTCAGCCCCGTCACCCGGTCCTCGACCTCGCCCAGCGCCGACAGGAACAGGACCGGCGTCTGATCGCCGCCCTTGCGCACCGTCTCGACCATGCCGACGCCGTCCAGACGCGGCATCATGCGGTCCACGACATAGACGTCGTAGCCGCCCTTTTGCGATTCCAGCAGGCCGAAGGCGCCGTCCACGGCGTGCGTGACCTCGTGCCCGGCCTCGCTCAGGCCGCGCACCATCGCCGTCGCCGCTTCAGCGTCGTCCTCAACCACCAGAATACGCATGGACCCCTCCTGAATACAGATTCGGCGGCGATGTTAGCGCATCGCCGCCGATCCCGTGAGTTACGCCTTATTCAGACTTGGCGAAGGGCAGCGGCACGACACTGGTCCCTTGCGGCGTGCGGACAAACAGCAGGACGCTGGGGCGTCCCGCGCGCTTGGCGGCTTCCACCACCGCCCGCAGGTCCGCCGCAGAACTCACTGTCTGGGTATTGGCGCGCGTAATGACGAATCCGGGCTGGAAGCCGAGACGCGCCGCCGAGGAGCCTTGCGCCACATTCGTCACCACCAGACCCGACACGCTTTCGGGAATGTTGTAGCGCGACCGCACCGCTGCGGTCAGCGGCGTCAATCCCAGGCCTTCCACCGTTTCGCTCTCGCTCGGCTTCACGGCGCCGGGGGCGCTACCGCCTTCGTCAGCAGCGGCCAGTTCATCCTCAGGCGGACGAACGCCCGCACGGACGTTCAACGTCTGACGACGGCCGTCGCGGATCACCTCAAGTCGAATGGTCTCGCCCGGCTTGGCCGCAGCCACACGTCGCGTCGCCTCGACGCTATTGGCCACCGCTTCGCCATTGACGCCGACCAGCAGGTCACCGACCTGAGCGCCGGCGCGCGACGCGGGCGCGCCCTCAGTCACGCTCTCCACCAAGGCTCCCTTGAAATCCTTAGGCTGGCCCAGGGCCTCCCAGCCGTCCGCAGTCAAGGTGCGAAGGCCCAAACCGACATAGCCGCGCTCGACCCGTTCACCGCGCATCAGGCGATCGGTCACGCTCTTGGCCGTCGCAGCCGGAATGGCGAAGCCGATGCCGACCGAGCCGCCCGTCGGCGAGAAGATCGCCGTGTTGACACCGATCACCCGGCCGTAAATGTCGAAGGTCGGTCCGCCCGAGTTGCCCCGATTGATGGCCGCGTCGATCTGCAGATACTCATTGTAGCCGGCCGGATCGATGTCGCGCGACATGGCCGAGACAATCCCCGCCGTGGCCGAACCGCCCAGGCCGAAGGGGTTGCCCACGGCAATGACCCAGTCGCCAACGCGCGGAGCCGCTGTTTCCTCAAAGCTGACGAACGGGAAGGCGTCGCCCTCGACCTTGATGACGGCCAGATCCGTGCCTTCATCACGGCCGATCAGCTTGGCCTTCAGCTCACGCCCGTCGCTGAGCTTGACGTTGATCTCCTCGGCGTTCTCGACGACGTGATTGTTGGTGACGATGAAGCCGTCGGCCGAGATCAGGAAGCCGGAACCGGTGCCCAGTCCCGTGGTCGAGTTGTCGTCCTCGCCCTCTTCGCCCGAACCGCCGCCGCGCGGCCCGCCGGGAATGGGCACGGCGCCGAAGCCGGGGATCTGGATCGCGGTCGGGCGCTGCACCCGCGTCTTGACGTCGATCTGCACCACGGCGGGCGCGACCTGCTGGAAGATGTCGGCGAAGCTGAGCGGCGCGCCTTGCGGCGGCGCAAAGGCCAGGCCCGCAGCCCCGGCCGAGGGGACCAGCCGTCCCGCCTGAGCGGCGGCGGGCGCGGCGGGCGCGCCCGG
>MCHG01000024.1_pt1 | contig 156037 bp, 134 predicted proteins | sample 787351 | NCBI WGS metagenome assembly MCHG01 (sample SAMN05430296, study PRJNA330682) | permafrost metagenome | biome: Cold desert; feature: permafrost; material: soil; isolation source: enrichment culture inoculated with soil incubated with H2/CO2 at 20 degrees... ... | reverse complement strand
GTAATAGGAAACAAATTGATACTTCCGGATGCTTCAGGATTAGGTATTATTGGACTGAAATTCTAAACTGGTATTCTGAACAATAAATATGGGGAGGTACCGCATACGTAGTTTCAGATAAAGTAACTAATTATGTACGTTCGCTAGTTGGAGCAGATCCAGATATAATATACGCAGATATTAAATAACATAAAAAGCAGAAGCCCGCTGTCTTATTGAAACAGTGGGCTTCTGCTTTATTGTCATATTGTCCTATACCGCATCACCAATTCCATGGGAGACTGTAAACTGGCTGTTATATAAGTCCGCATAGAAATCCCCTTTTGCTAGTAGCTCTAAGTGACTTCCTTGCTCTATTATCGTACCATTTTTCATGACTAGTATTAGATCTGCATCTCGTATAGTAGAAAGTCTATGGGCTATAACAAAGCTTGTTCTTCCTTGCATTAGATTTCCCATTGCCTTTTGTATCAGCACCTCTGTTCTTGTATCTACATTACTTGTTGCTTCATCAAGGATAAGAATAGCTGGATTTGCAAGTATTGCTCGTGCTATTGTGAGAAGCTGCTTTTGACCTTGGGATATATTTGAAGCTTCTTCATTTAACACTGTATCGTACCCTTCCGGAAGAGTCCTAATAAAGTGATGTGCATGAGCAGCCTTAGATGCATTGATGATATCTTCTTCCGTAGCGTCTTCACGACCATATGCAATATTATCTCTTATACTCCCATTGAAAAGCCATGTATCCTGCAGAACCATTCCGAATAACTTGCGAAGATCTTCTCTTCTTAAATCTTTAATATCAACACCATCAATGGTGATTCTGCCTTCATTAATTTCATAAAATCTCATAAGAAGATTCACAAGGGTCGTTTTACCTGCGCCTGTAGGCCCTACGATGGCTATTGTCTGTCCTTTTTCAACATTTATATTCATGTCCTCCATCAGGATTTCATCTTTTTTGTAGCCGAATTTTACATGTTCAAATCTGACCTCTCCTTTTGGAGATTCAATAATAGTCGGGTCTTCTTTATCAGGTATTTCTTCCACTTCATCAAGCACTTCAAAAACCCTCTCAGCCGACGCTACTGTAGACTGTATGACATTGGCTATATTGGCCATTTGTACGATGGGTTGAGTGAACTGTCTCATGTATTGTATAAATGCCTGTATGTCACCAATCTCTATGCTCTTTTTAGCAACCATTAAGCCACCTATAACACATATCACTACATAACCTATATTGTTCACAAAGTTCAGGGCTGGAAATATGATGCCAGAAATAAACTGGGCTTTCCACCCTACTGAATAGAGTCTAGTATTTGCTTCTTTAAACTTGGCCACAGAATCTGCTTCACGTCCAAATGCCTTTACAATTTTGTGGCCTGTGTACATCTCTTCTACGTGTCCGTTTAGTTCACCCAATATTTTCTGCTGATCTGCAAAGTACTTCTGTGATTTTTTTGCTATTGTTGCTGTAATTGCAACACTTGCAGGTAATGTAAAAAGTACAAGTAATGTCATAACAGGACTTATGGTCAACATCATAATCATAATGCCTATAACAGTCACAAGGGAGGTAATCAACTGTGTCATACTCTGTTGAAGCGTGGTGGCGATATTATCCATATCATTTGTAACACGGCTCAATATTTCTCCATGGGTTCTTGAATCGAAATATCTCAAAGGTAGTCTATTCAGCTTACTAAAGACATCGTTTCTCATATTATAAACAGTTTTTTGTGCCACACTGGACATAACAAAGCCCATAATGAAACTAAAAATTGAGCTTATAATATAGAGTCCTACCATAATTAATAAAATTCTGCCTATATAGCCGTAATCTATAAGAGGAATACTTTGATGCTTGAGCTTATTTATTACAGCTATTGGCATCTTATTTTCTATTGCCGCCTGTAGCTGCATATAATAAGCATATTTAGCCATTATGCCTTCTCCCAGTTTCGTAGTTGCCTTTCCCATTACCTTAGGTCCAAATATATTGAAAACGGTACTGACAATAGCCATGATAAAAACTAGAATAAAACGTAACCATTGTGGCTTAAGATAGTCTACAAGCCTTTTCATGGTACCTTTAAAGTTTTTGGCTTTTACAACTGGGCCCCCCAGGGGACCGTGACCCATAGGTCCTCGTCCACCTACTGGTTTGGCTGTGCTTCCTGATTTTTGCTGTGTCATGCGATCTCCTCCTCTGACAACTGGGAGGATACAATTTCATGATATACTTCACAAGTCTTTAATAACTCTCTATGATTGCCAAGTCCTACGATTTTTCCATCATCTAGAACGATAATCCTATCTGCATCCATAACCGTACTTACTCTCTGGGCAACTATAATCACAGTAGAATCTTTGGTCTCTTTCTTCAGCGCTGCTCTAAGTTTTCCGTCTGTCTTAAAATCAAGGGCAGAGAAACTATCATCAAATATATATATTCCTGGTTTTCTTATCAAAGCCCGTGCGATGGATAAACGCTGTTTTTGTCCACCTGATATATTCGTTCCACCCTGCGCTATGGATGAATCATAGCCATCAGCAAGATTTTTAATGAACTCTTTTGCTTGTGATACCTCAGCTGCATGCTCTACCTCATCACGGCTAGCATCATCTTTTCCATATCTAATATTTTCTACTACTGTACCAGAAAACAGAACGATTGATTGAGGTACAAATCCAATTTTTTCTCTCAAGGCCTGTTGAGTGATCTCCCTAACGTCTACTCCATCGATTATGATACTTCCACTATCCACATCATAAAATCGAGGTATAAGGTTTATCAAGGTTGACTTCCCAGAGCCCGTACCTCCTATAATTGCGGTTGTCTCTCCGGGTTTTGCAAAAAAGGTTATATTGCTTATAGCTGGTTCTTCAGCTCCTGGATAGCTAAAAGTCACATCTCTAAATTCTACATAGCCCCTTCTTCCATCAGTCTTTATAGGATTCTTAGGATCCTTTATTTCAGGATTTACATCTAGGACTTCATTAATTCTTACTGCAGATGCTTGGGCACGAGGAATCATTACAAACATCATGGTAACCATGATAAGAGAGAACATGATTTGCATTGCGTATTGCAAAAATGCCATCATATCTCCTAATTCCATCTGACCATTGCCTATGCGCAGCCCTGCAAACCAAATGATGGCAACTGTGGTTATATTCATAAAAAGCATCATGATTGGCTGCATGATAGCCATTATTTTATTTACTTTGATTGAGTTATCTGTAAGATCTCTGTTTGCCTCCATAAATTTTTCTTGTTCACTTCCAAGTCTATTGAAGGCACGTATTACTCTTATGCCTATCAAGTTTTCACGAACTACAAGGTTTACTTTATCAATCTTTTTTTGCATTGCCTTAAACAAGGGTACTATGGCTACCGCAACAATACCTATGAAAAGCAGCATCAATGGCAATATGATAGCCAATAACATAGTCAATGACCGATCATTGGTGTATGCCATTATAATACCGCCTATGCACATGATTGGTGCATATATTAGAAAACGCATACCCATAACAAGCATTGTCTGAACTTGAATAATATCATTGGTTGTTCTTGTTATTAATGAAGCGGTCCCTAACTTATCAAATTCATGAAGGGAATATTCTTCAACTCGTGAAAACACAAGATTACGAAGATCTCGACCGACGCCTAGGGCAATCTTAGCAGAAAGGAAGCTTCCAATAATAGCACATATACTGCTTCCTAAAGCTACAATAAGCATATAGCCACCAAAGCTCCAGATATATCCGGTGTCGCCTTTCATCATTCCGTTGTTTACTACATCTGACATTAGTGTCGGTAAATATAGCTCTAATATTGCTTGTAAAAACAAGAAAGTCAAAACCCAAACAACCGACCAAATGAATGGCTTTAAAAGTTTTAGTAATTTAATCATCTATCTATCTCCAAATCTCTATTTGACGTCTACAGGCATATTATCAAAAATGTTGTTAACATTTGTGGCAGCCACCTGTTCTCCTGCATTTAATCCTTTTAATATTTGTATTTCTTTATCATTTTTAAGTCCTAACGTAACAATACATTTTATAGCAATGTTATCTTTAATTATAAACACGTAGTTTTCTCCATTGTTTTGAACAACAGCAGTAGTTGGTACCACAATGGATTCTTCCACAGTTATATTTACAAGGGCACTGGCTGAGAGCCCTGCTTTTATATTATCAACATTGTCTATACTGATTTCTATAGGAAAAATCATTCCTGTACTTACCGAGATCGGTCCAATGCTTTCGATTTTACCTTTAACCTTTTTATCAGGGTATATATCTATAGATACATCTATTTCTTGTCCCTGTGCCAAAAAAGGTATAACCTCCTGAGATACAGTGCTCTTTAGTTTAAGGCTAGAGGTATCTGCAATAGTCATCAGTGGTGAACCTACTGATGCGATTTCACCTACATTCACATTTTTGTTGACTATTATTCCGCTTATAGGGCTTTTTATCACCGAATTAATCCCTTGTACATTGATACTCCCTATATTGGCATTTGCTGTATTGATAGCAGCTTGAGCTTGATTTTTAGTTGGTCCTATGGCATTTTCATATTGCTTTTTCAAAGTGTCAAGTTTATTAGCTATTTCATCAAATTGAGTTTTAGATACTGCCCCCGATTCATATAGAAGCTTTGTATCGTTATAGGACTTTTGAACCGCATCCAGATTTATTTTTACAAGGGCTGCTTGGTTTTCTACTCCTTCAAGGGCAGCTTCTGCTGATTGAAGACCTGCTTGGGCCTGCTTTAACTGTGCATCTACTGCCATTGTCTCAAGTCTTATTAATACCTGGCCAGCATTAACACTACTTCCTACCTCACCCTTCATACTTGTGATCTGACCTGGTATTTTGCTCAATACATTGCTTATTTTGGCTGGCACTAAAAGCCCTTGTATATTTAAAGTACTTTCTATTTTGTGTTTATCTGCTATTGCAGTTTTAACCTTCACGGTGCTAGCTGTAGCAGTGGTTTGGACTGCACAGCCTCCAAGCACTGATATGATCATGGATGCTATGATTAATAACGCTGTATTCTTAAACTTTTTTTGCATTACCTATACCCCCCCACTAACTACTTTATGTGAACTTTGACAGTTGCATTCATTCCTGGCATCAATGATAAATTTTCATCATTTACTATGCCAATTTTTACAGGTATTAATTGAACTACCTTTGAATAAGTTCCACTTGTATTCAAAGAAGGAAAGGCTGAAAATGTGGATTGGGTCGCCTGTCCTATTTGCGTCACATACCCTGTAAATTGCTTATTATTATAAGCATCTATGGTAATATCTACTTTCTGTCCAGGGCTTATCTTAAATATTTCTGTTTCTTCTATGTTTGCTCTGATATAGATGTTTAAAACATCAGCAATAATTGCAGCCTCCATACCAGGTGAAAGCACTTGCCCTTTTATAGTAGTTGATTGTATCACCTTGCCATCTATAGGTGATTTAATATCTGCTTTAGATATACTAGAATTAGCCGTGCTGGTCAGTGCCTGTGAATTAATTTGGCTGTTGCTAACCATCATGTTTATATCTTGATGCCCTAGAATTTGCCCTGCTTTCACCATTTCGCCTTCCTTTACATCCCAGCTGGTAACCTTTCCTGTAACTTCTGGTGTAATTGTGACCAAATTGGCAGTAACCTGAGCATTTTCTGTTGTAAAAAAGTTCTGGCTCTGATTGTAATAATAGTACAGTGTATATCCACCACCTAATAATGCCAAAACAAGTATAAATAGTAATACTCTTTTCATTTTCTTCATTTTTTTGCCTCCCTTGCATTTGCCGCATATTATGCGGTGCTGCATAATATTAAATCGTTAATAATAAATTATATTTAATCTAGTTTGTTGAAAATAGCTCTCAGCTCGTCTAAAAGTTCATTCATCCTAATTGAATCCTCCATGCTAAGTACCTCTAATTTTACTATCATATGTTTTTTTACCATTTCTTTATATTCATCTAAGTATTTTAACCCCTCTGTTGTAATTTCTAAAGTGATAATTCTTCTATCAATGGGGTCAAAGTCTCTTTTGACCAAACCCATTTTAATTAGTTTATCTGCCATAATAGTAAGATTCGATTTGGGAATCATCATCTTTTCACTGTAATAGTTCATAGGCTTCTTTTCTTCCATTTGAATATGATGTAGAAGTCCAAATAAATGTTTTGATATCTCAGAATTAGGGAAGGATTTCATCACTCTTTTAAACACAAAAGGTACAAAACTAATAATATTTTCGGCTAATTTTTCTTTTTGCAGTTTAATCGCCTCCATTTTTCTTATGTTTTTTTTCATTATTTATACGAATTATTACTATATGTAATAATTACTTTTAATAACTATTACACATAGTAACATTTTATGTGTTAGGATGCAATAGTTTTTTATTTTGTGCCTTTATACTCTTTTATAGGTTATAAAGCTTCTTTTCTAAATTGAAAAAATACATAAAGAAGAGAATCGATTTAATTTATCAATTCTCTTCTTTATGTATTTTTTGTATAACAATTTTAAATCTTAAATTTTGAGAGCTCATTCTTTAGTTTTTCCGCGCTTCCATTTGCTTCACTTGCTAATTCTAAAACTCCAATGGATTTATTTGTAACACCTGTTGTTCTATTTGCAATATCTGAGGTTCCTTCTGCACCCTCACTGGAGGCAGTTGCAACACCATCTATAGTTATAAGAATTTCACCTATAGATGCCAAAAGTTCTTCTGATGTTGAACTAAATTCTGTTACAAGATTATCTATAAAAGAAGCATCCTCACTATATTGTTCTGCAACTTCTAGCAACATTTTATAATCCTTATGCACATCAGTGGACACAAATTTAAGAAGTGCATTGGAGTTTTCAGAAAGGTTCTGAACCGAACCTGTTACTTTTTTTGTTATCCTTTGTATTTCTACTACTGTATCTTTTGATTGCTCAGCTAATTTCCTAATTTCATCGGCTACAACTGAGAAACCCTTTCCTGCTTCCCCAGCTCTTGCAGCTTCTATGGCAGCATTTAGTGCAAGAAGATTGGTTTGTGATGTGATTTGCATAATAGACTCTGAAAGCGCATTTATTTGTTCAACAACCTTGGATTCTTCTATAGCCTTTTCTAGCTTGTCTTTTGTGTTTAAAAATATAGCTAAGGCCTTTTCCTCAGAAGCTTTTACATTTTCTTTTGTTGCTAAGGCTCTTTTACTAATTTCATTTGCCTTCTCTGCCCCTTCCTGAGACTTCTCGGCAATAGATTGAACAGCCTTCTCCATATCTTGTGAAGTAGCAGACATCTCCTCTGCCGAAGCTGCTGTTTCCTCCATACCCGCTGCAAGTTCCTCTGTTGCTGCAGATACACCTTCTATATCACTATTTAATTCAGTAATATTCCCATTAACTTTTGTAACAACATTTCCTATAGCATCTGCTTCATTTTGTATGTTTTTTATTAAAGAGCTTATAGAAACTTGCATTGTATCAACAGCTTTTGCAAGATCCCCAATTTCATCTTTTCTGCTCTTGAAATGAACAGGTACCTGAATTGAAAAATCGCCTGTAGCTACAAGTCTTAGGTAACCAACTGCATCTTTGAGGGCAACGGTTATATTCCTTGAAATAGCAAATGTAGCAGCAAAAGCAAATAATATTGAAATAATTGTTATTGCTAACAATATTTTCGTAGCAGCCACATAATCTTTATCATTTTGTGTATTTATTTCATCTGCTATTTTTTTATTATACTCTCCTAGGTCCTTTAAGTTCTTATGGAAATCTTCTGCTGCATTTTTGATTGTACTATATTTTTCAATTGCTTCTACTTGCTTTCCTTCTAGTGCAAGCTTTAGTGCCTCATCTCTTCCACTCCTATACTTGTCCAAATTATCTTCAAGCACAAGAATAAGATCGCTTTCAAATTTATCAAGATTAGTGGCTTTATATTTTGTAAGATTATGATTGAATATTTTTTTTCTATTTTCAATATCTTTAACCAATAAATTCTGTTCCTCCGGTTTATCTACATTTAGAAAAACACTATAAATATCTGCCTCAATTGCCCTAGCTTGGTTTCTATTATCAAGCAGTTGCTCTATGGGCAGAGTCCTATCTTTGTACATAGTAGTCATGTCTTTATTAGCCTTTGATAAATTATTGTACGCTACACGTGAAGTAATTAATAGTAACAATATCATGATAAAAGATAAAATAAATATTTTTGTTCCAACTTTAAAGTTACCTAACATATTAAGCCCCTCCAAATTTTTCTATTTCTGTTGTATTACATTATTTATATAATAACATTTATATAATAAATAATGTCAATTGTCAACTTGATTCGACATCATTATCCTATTATTGAAATTTTTAGTTTAAATTCATTTGACTAATCACTAAAGGTGTGTAAGTCATGTTCCTAGTCCATTCCCTAATTTTTTTCATTTTTGTGCTAGGATATTCTATATGATATAATACAGATAATAAAAGAAAAAATTACTTCAACCAATCAGTGTTAGAGGTAGAATTATATATACGAGAAAGGGGATAAGAAAATATGAAATTAATTGCAGTAGGCGATATAGCGCCAGATTTTAGTTTGAAGGATAATAAGGAAAAGCTTATTAAGTTGTCTGATTACAGAGGTCAAAAGGTATTGCTTTCATGGCATCCTCTTGCATGGACTTCAGTTTGTACTGATCAAATGAGAGCACTTGAAGCAAATTTTCAAAAGTTCCAAGAGCTAAATACCGTTCCTCTCGGCTTTAGTGTTGACTCTGTGCCATGCAAAAAAGCCTGGGCTGCAGTCTTAGGTATCGTTAATGTAAGTTTACCTGCAGATTTTTGGCCTCATGGAAAAGTTGCTCAGGATTATGGGATTTTTATAGAGAAAATCGGACTGTCAGAGAGAGCGAATATTCTTATTGATGAAGAAGGAAAGGTGATGTGGGTCAAGGTCTATCCCATGAGTCAGCTTCCTGATATCAATGAAGTATTTGAAGTGCTAGCTGGTAAATAGATATTAAACAAAAAAACTCGAAGCGTTTAAACACTTTGAGTTTTTTTCTTTTGCACTATCTGCCTAATGTCTTTTCTACATCTTTCAAGATTCTAATGATTGGCAAATGTTGAGGACATGCAGTTTCACACTTTCCACATTCTACGCATGAAGCAGCAGATTGATTTGTGCTTTTTAATTTTTCATATGTCTTAGCTGATGCTTCTACGTCATCATATGTAGCATAGTCATTATACAGTTCAAAATTATAAGGTATCACCACTTTATTAGGGCATGGCATGCAATATTCACAGCCAGTACAATTCACCCTGGTCCTCTCCACATACTTTTTCCCAACATCTTTTACTAATTCCAATTCTTCTGTAGTCAAGGCATCTGGAGCTACCGCTTTGGCAATTCTTATATTTTGATCTAATTGTTCATGGGTATTCATACCACTTAAAATCAAAGCTACTTCAGGATGATTGTAAATCCATGTCAATCCCCATTCTACAGGTGTTCTCTTTATATTCGCCTTTTCCCATAAAAGTTTTATCTCTATAGGAGGCTCTTTTGCCAGCTTTCCTCCTAAAAGTGGTTCCATGACAATGACAGGGATATTCTTAGAAGCCGCATATTCTAAACCTTCTGTGCCAGCTTGATAATTTTCATTCATATAGTTATATTGTATCTGGCAAAAATCCCAAGGATATGCATCAACGATTTCTTTAAATAAATCAACTTCATCATGAAAAGAAAAACCAACATTTTTAATTCTCCCATCAGAGATGGCTGTATCTAAGAACTTGAAAATATCTATCTTGGTCAATTTATTCCAGTACTTCTTATTCAAATTATGTATCAGATAAAAGTCTATGTACGCTACATCTAGTTTCTGAAGTTGCTCATTTAAGTATTTATCAAAATCCTCATACTCATTAGTCAGCCACACAGGCATTTTTGTAGCAATTTTAGTCTTCTCCCTATATCCGTCTTTTAGAGCCTTGCCTACCACTATTTCGCTTTTGCCTTTATGATAATTATAGGCAGTATCAACATAATTGATTCCATTATCAATTGCATATCTTATCAATTTTATAGCCTTTGCTTCATCAATATTGCCTGGGTCTTCATCTGTGAGGGGCATCCTCATAGCACCGAATCCAAGTATTGATATTTTATCTTTATGCCTTCCTAATTCTCTGTATTGCATTTTCTCATCCCCTATATATAAATTTTTATAGGTATTCTCTTATTGATCCTATTCCTAAATCCAGGTGTTTACCATTTAGTGAATATCTCCGCCACCACTAGTATAAATTTTTATATATGCTCAATATATCTTCTCTCGTAAGTGGCACATAACTATTTATCAACAGTCTTTGCTGCCCTTCTATTACACTATCTGTAAATTCTATAATTTCTTCTACCTTCATTCCATAGTCCTTCAAAGGCTTCCTAGCAAGCAATTTATCCAATACAGAAGTTAATTCTTCATACACAACTGTAGGTTCACAGTGAAGTGTAGCAGCTAATACCCTATTGATATCCTTTATCTTGCCTTCAGGTTTCTTTTTATCATAGGTCTTTAATACTTCAACAAACATTTGATAATTGGCTTCACCATGAGTTACATGATAAGTACCGCTAAGTGGGTAAGAAAGTGCATGTACTGCACCTGTCCCTGTATTACTAAAGGCAACTCCTGCGTAATTACTTGCCATAAGAAATTCTCCTATTATCTCATTTCTATAGCCTTCACCTTTTTTTAACATCTCCATATATCCATTCAAAATCAATTGTATTGCTTTTATGCTGAATAATTCAGTATAGGAGTTGGACTTCGGTGAAACATAAGACTCTATGGCATGAATTAATGCGTCAATAGAGCTTGTTACGAAAAACTTGTAAGGCAGCTTTTCTAATAATGCAGGGATTAAAGCTGCATAATCAGGAAATAGTTCATTCACTGCAAGTCCTAGCTTCGTATTCTTCTCTTTTATTTCGGCTATGGATATATTTGAAACTTCAGAGCCAGCTCCACAGGTAGTAGGTACTGCAATCAGCTCTTTGTCCTTTACAAAAGGTATTCTCTTTTCAAACAAATCCAATGTGTTCTTTGCACCCTTTATTACAAGGAGCTTTGCTATATCAATGACTGCGCCTCCACCAACAGCAACAATCCTTTTATAGTTCTTTCCTTCTACATCTTTCATTATTGAATTGATCATTTCATCTGTTGGTTCTCCCTGCCCATATGTGCCTTTAAGTATTATATCCGCTTTAAGGTTTAAGGGACTTATAAAAGCTCTATAGATTGACTCGCTGGAGAAAATCAAATCTCCCTCTCCTATATGAAAATATACTACTAGCTCTTTAAAATTATCAAATTTACATACTTCAGTCTTTAGTTGAAATAGCTTCATAATTAATACACTCCCTGCCTCTATTTTATAACTTTCTAAGCATTAAGTTTGCTACATTTATATTAGCATATTATTTGTATCAATATTACAACGGTAATAATATAAATTTCACTGGCAGTTGAATAATAAACAAAGCTCCTTCATTATTATTCTCTGTCTTAATCATGCCACCATGCTTTTCTATGACATTTTTACTTATAGCTAAAAATCAAGATCCTCTGAAAAGGCTTAAAAAGATAAGAGTAGCCCTCCTGCTCACAAAATAATAGAACCCCATACATATTTAAAAAACATGTATGGGGTTCTAACTTTAATGAATAAAACTTATCTAATTTTATCTACAGTTCAAATCATTTACATTGCAATATTTCGCAAGTATTGCAATATGTTCAGGTGAAACGCCTGGACATACACCAAGTAAAGTATCTATAATAAAATCAATATTAGCGTCATTTACTAACTTTGCTTCTATTCCCTCTTCAGAGTAGCCATTTGCGCTATCTAATGCTTCGTAAATTTTATTCACCTCTGGCATTACCATGACGTCATCGTTTTCCAGACAGCTTTGGGAAAAATACAAATTCCCTTCATTAACGATGAATTGACCATAAGCATATTCCTTTTGAGATGTAGTTTCCTTTCCACGACTAATGCTGCTGCTTTCATATTTAATATGCTCCACATGCCTTAAATCAAGAATGTGTTCATTCTCTCGTCTTGTCAAAATACATCTAGTTCCAAGTTCCACTAGTCTTTGCTTCATATGCTTAGAAAAGCCTTGGCCATATTCTGAAGCAAATTGTTTTATCGGTATTGTCTTTTTCATTTTATAATTTCTTTTCAACATATTATCTTACACACTCCCATTAATGATGCTAAAGAATAAAACTATCTATTTTAATGAATTTTTACCCATAGTATTAGTATACCACATTAACAAGTAATTAACCGTATTTTTCTATATTATGTTGTTTTTACTTTAGTTGAAGTAATTTTCCCTTCGATCCTGCTTAGATCCTTGACTTTTAATGTAGGGTTTTTCACTCCACAATCATCTAATATTTTTTCAAGGGTTCTAAACTCTTTTCTTTTAATCACCACTTCAACTTTATATCTTCTGTCGCCATTGTTTCCGTTGGCAAGATAATTGTTAACAGTGTAACCTTGCGCTCTCAACTCCTCGGCTACTGTAATCATCGTATCCTTGTTATTCAAAAATACGTCCACTTCCAAAATACCAAGAGCTAACCGCCCTTCAATCTTGTCACCGATAAAAGTTCCCAATGTCTTACCTAGTGCATAGGCAATCGTAAAGTTTATCCCCTGAGAACTTGTAACTTTAGATAAAACTGCAGCAAAAATGATAGCATCTACGAATACCAGAATATATACTGGGTTCATTATTTTTTTTGCAAGTAGCATGGTTTTTAATGTTGCTAGAACATTTGTAAAGGCTGTTACAACAAATAATATTGTAATAGCAATTATAACATTTTGTGTCATCTCGACACCTCCTTCTTTCTTTTTTTCTTTTCTATTAGTACACTGTAATGATAAAAAGGCATAAAAAAACTAACACGGCCAAGCATGTTAGTAAATAATCATTTTAAAAATCCCAATTTCAAGCTTAAATTTTAACAGATTTGTATTATCCCCTTGTGGAAAGACATGCTTTCTTTAGCGATAGGACTCATCGAATAAAAAGTAATGATTTACAATTAAATTAACCAAACAATAAACTAACTTAACTAGTGTAACACGGATTTATATTTTTTGCAAATTTTGTATAAAAAATAAATGTATGGCAAGCTCCATATCATTTATTCCTTACAGTCTCTTTAGATTCTTTCGGTGTGTGCCAATAGCCCGATACTCAGAAAGATCTGATTTTACACAGTCTCTTAGCTTTAGTATGCCATTTGATTCTTTTACCTTGTTAAGATAGTAAAGTCGATCTTCTATTTCTTCTTTTATTTTTTCATTTCCTTTAATATAATGTCCATGTGCTAAAAGCATCATATCGCAGTTTAAATTCATGATCTTATTTAAACTTGATATATGCTCTTCAAAGCTTCCACCTTCGCATACATAAGGGATTATTGTATTTCCTTCTGTAGTATTCAAAATCAAATCTCCCACATAGATGATTTTTTCATCAATTATTGTAGCTATGCTACACTCAGAATGCCCAGGCATATGGACAAAAGAGACCTTGTGGGTTCCAAACTCTATATCATGCTTTTCATCTACTAATATTCCAGGCGCTATAAATTCATTTTCTGGGTGAAGATTTTTGAAATACTCAAAATTTTGCTTGTAATACTTGCTTCCGATAAACTTACAACCCCCGAACTCTTTTGCTCCATAAATATGATCAGGATGAAAATGCGAAAAAACTACAATTTCTGCTTTTATGCCTTCTGTCTCCAAAAGCCTCTTTAATTCGCCTGCATTATGATAATATCCGGTGTCCATGACTAATGCACTTTTTTTATCAACTAAAACTGTAATATTCGTAATATATGTGGGTTGCTTCTCATCTTCTATAAATTCAAATTGATATAAATATTCATTTACTTTTATTATTCTCATTATTTTACTCCCATGTTTCCCATATTTCAGGTTTATAGCCAACCGTTGCAAGCTTGCCATTGCGCACTATTGGTGTTTTGTAAATCTTAGGATTATCTAAAAGTATTTCTTCTCTAATACTTTTATTCGTTATCTTGTGAAGATTCAATCTTTCATAATCCTTTGAAGCTTTATCAAACAACTCATTTAACCCAGCAGCCGCAGCTACGCTTTCAAGTTCTCTTTTGCTCAATGGTTTTATGTTTAAATCCACAAATTGATATTTAATCCTTCTCTCTTTAAAATACCTCTGTGCTTTTTTCGTATCAAAGCATTTGTCTATTCCAAATATCTGTATGTTCATAAAGATGCAAACTCCTTCATCTATAACTCAATTGTGGCTTCAAATTAATTATATCATTTTATATTAAATTTTAAAAATAAAGATAAGCCCAATTTCAAAGATGAAGTTTTTGAAATTCAGGCTTATCTATTTTATAACAATTTCAGTTAGTAGAATTATTCTATACTTTACCTTTAATTTTTTAATATTTTTTATACTGTTATATATTAATCTATTATTGCTGTGTGCATTATTTAAACATCTTTTAATAATATCAAAATTGCCTCTAAAACACCACCTGCAATATTTCTCCCTTTATCGCTGATAGTATTGCAATATTTTAGCTCCCCTCTAGGGTCCACATCTCCAATTTTGTCATTCTGAGATACATTCAAACCATCTTTTATTAATCCTCTTACTACTCCATCAATTTGTGCATGGACAGTCTCTTCATTTACAGAACATATAATGTCCCCTGCCTTTACCATAGATCCAATTCCTAATTGATTTCTCACTATACCTTTACAAGGAGATCGCAATACTCTTTGTGTAGTATATCCTTTTATATCTCCAGGCACTCCAGTATTTGGTGTAGCCTTTCCATCAAAAATCATTTTCCCCAAATCATGTCCTCTGTTAGTTTCTACTACTGCGTTCACATCTTTCCCAGCAGTAAACCCCGGTCCTAAACCTATAACAATAGGAGCATCTTTAAGATGTGTACCCAAGTTTCTCTTAGCCAAGATTGCATCTATAATAATGGTTGGCTTTACCTTTTGACGAATATTACATAATGGATCAATTACTACGGCGATTTTTCCATCATGTAGAACTTGATTTAGCCCTTCTACATTAGTCAATACAGAAGTGACCCCTTCTACCGTCCACTCTTTTTCATAAATACAATTCGCAAAGGACACTGTTCTTCTTACCATCATAGGTTTTTCTAATTCTGTAATTATAACTGGAAAACCTGCGCTAAATAGCTTATGAACTACCGCTGTAGCTAGGTCTCCACCACCCTTAACAATAACACAGTGTTTAGAAAACATCGAATTCTACCTCCCTCGATACGCTTAGAGTGAACCACCCAATTTATTATACTTTACTGCTTGGATCTGGGCCATAATGGCAACTGCTATTTCTACAGGCGTTTCTCCTCCAATATCTAATCCAATGGGAGCATACACTTTAGAAATCAAATCTTTTGATATACCTTTTTCGGTCATATTTTTAAATAGCAGAGATATTTTATTTTTACTTCCAATCATCCCAATATATCTAGCATTTGAATAAATGACTTTTTCAAGGGCAATTTGATCAAACTTATGCCCATGGGTTATTATTACAACGTTTGTTTTATCAGACACAGGATGATTTTCTAAAATCTCCTCAATATCACCAACCTTTAATGCATCAGCCTCAGGAAATCTCTCTTTATTTGCACATTCCGCTCGCTCATCTACGATGGTTATATGATAACCTATTATGTGAGCCATCTTACTTAACTTATCTCCAATATGTCCGGCTCCAACAATGACTAATTCATTTCGACCTTTAAATACTTTAAAGAACACATCAACATTTCCACCGCAAGCCATATCTAGGGTGTTTTCACCGTTACTTGAATTCAGCTCATAGTGAATGGTTTTCGAAATCCCTCTTTTAATACACTCCGCCCCGTCTTGCTTTGCTTTTTCTTCCACCTTTCCGCCACCAATGGTTCCCTCAATTAATTTACCCGCAGCATCAACAATCATCATGCTCCCGACTCCCCTTGGACTACTTCCTTGGGCATTTGTAATCGTTACCAAGACAACATCTTCACCTTGTTTTATGCATTTCGATAATTTTTCCATCATTCTAATTTCCATAAACTCACTCCTATAAAATTTCTCATTATAATATACTATGAAACTCTACGTGGCTTTTCATTTCATCAGTTAATAGGAGCCTTTCCCAAATGTACAATTTGGATAATTGCATACAGGGCAGGATCTGCAAAGCCCACCATGAGCTAAAGATACAATGTCCTTCCTTGTTACCCGCTCTCCCGCCAAAAGTCTAGGCAAGATTACATCAAGAACTGTTATTTTAAAGAACATCCCGCAAGCAGGTATTCCCAGCACGGGTATATCCCCATGGTACGCAAGCATAAACATTGCACCAGGGAAAGCTGGAGCTCCGTATTTTTCAACCTTTGCGCCAGAGTGTTGGATTGCTTTTGGAGTAACATCATCGGGGTCAACAGACATACCTCCAGTTACAATAATGATACCAGCTCCACTTTCGACCATCTTATTAATTTTATTAGAAATGGTATTCACATCATCAGGCGTGTATTCCACTCCCATGACTTGAGAACCATAAGCTTCCATTTTTTTGGTTATAACCGGTCCAAACTCGTCTTTAATTCTCTTTTTGTAGACCTCACTACCGGTAATGATTACACCAACCTTTTGTTTCAAAAAAGGAATCACTTTTATAATCCATCCAGCCTCCCGACAGATATTTTCAGCGGTTAGAACTGTTTGCTCAGAAACTACTAATGGAATGACCTTTGTTCCTGCCAGCATGTCACCCTTGTGTATATGAATATTTTGGGGCAAGGTAGATAAAACCACGTCTGGAATTTCATTTATCTCTTCAAGCGCAGGAATATTTATTTTTAAAAGACCATCAAAGGCAGCAAAAAAATTAATCCTGCTTTCCTTAGGTCCTGTCCATATTACACTATCATCATTCACGACGGCTGCACCCAAACGAATGGCCGCATCGTCTTCATGAACATCATTCGATTCGAATTCTAATATATATATATTTTCTTTACCCAACTTAAGTAGTGCTTGAATATCTTCTTCCTTTATAATGTGTCCCTTTTTAAAAGGTACTCCCTTAAATTCATCCTTTACAATTTGGGTTATATCGTGACCGAGAACCTTCCCTACTGCATCTTCAACTCTTATAGTTTGTTGTCTCATAATTAGCCCCCCAATATTTAATAAATGTATATATGGATATAAAGAGAATTAATAGCTAGTAATGGATTTTGTTTATTTGTTGGTTTGCTTTTATTTGTATAATTTTGTCCGGGTTAATTCTTATTTTCCATAGCAAAGATTTGTCTTTAACTAATTCCCACTTTTCCTTTGAGATATCCCACATTACATGATAATCCTTTTCATGTCCAAGAGGTTCTGTAAATTTAAGATATACTTGTGTTCTAAACAAAGTCTCATCTGTAAAAACAACCCAGCAGTTGAAAGTATTAATATCTTCATCATCCTCATTAATTTCTAAGTAATGAGCTCTAATTCCAATATCTGATATGCTATTCTCTACTCCATAGTTAAATGTGATTCTACATCCCCAGTCAATAGCTTCTATTAAATTTTTTCCGACTTTTCTAGCTTTCGAAACGTTTTTACAACCAGTGATTTTTGCAGCAACAAGTGTTGGCGGACTATTAAATATATCATCTTTAAGTCCAATAGCATCAATGCTTCCCTCTGCTATAATTATTATGTTATTGCATAACTTATAGGCTTCTTCCATGTTATGTGTGACAAAAATCGAGGTGCCCTTAAATCCTGAAAGATCCTCTTTAAGTTGTATAATCATAGTATTTTTAAGATGCTCGTCCAGTGCCGAAAAAGGTTCATCCAGTAGTAATATTTCAGGTTCTACAGCAAGAGCTCTTGCAAGTGCAACCCTTTGCTTCTGTCCCCCTGATAATTGATAAGGGAATCTTTTTTCCATTCCACTAAGTTGCAAAGCTAAAATGCTCTTTTCAATTTTATGTATTCTTTCGATTTTAGATATATTTTTAGAGAGTCCGAACCCAATATTTTGCTCTACGGTCATATTAGAAAACAGTGCATAATTTTGAAAAAGAAAACCTACTTTTCTCTCTCTAATAGGTATATTGATTTTGTTCTCCGAATCAAATAAAACACGTCCGTTTAATACTATTTTCCCTTTGTCTGGGGTAACAATTCCTGCTATACAACTTAAGGTCATGCTCTTCCCTGATCCAGATGATCCCAAAAACCCTAAGATACCATTATCCGCTTCGAAATTAACTTTAAGTTCAAACTCTAATAATTTTTTTTCAATATTTACTTTTAAACTCATAATTATTTTCCCCTTGCCGAAGACACTAAGAAAGATTGCTTCTCTGCCCATTTGTCACTAGCAACCATGACAGATAATGATATTATAAATATTAGTATAACCCATTTAACAGCTTTACCATTTTCTCCAGCCATCACAGCAAAATATATTGCAATAGGGATTGTCTCCGTTTTACCAGGAATGCTACCAGCAATCATCATTGTAGCCCCAAATTCTCCCAGAGCCCTTGCAAAGGATAGTATTGTACCTGCAGCAATTCCAGGCCAAGCCAATGGAACCGCTACCGTCCAAAATATTTTCCATTCAGACGCTCCCAATGTTCTAGCAGCATTAAGAACATTAACATCAATTTGACGAAAAGCGCCTACGCATGTCCTATACATTAATGGAAAGGCAACTACAGTTGCAGCTATAACAGTAGCAGTCCATGTAAATATTAATGTTATTCCAAATTCATTTAGCAATTTACCAATAGGAAAATTTTTTCCTATAATAATAAGTAATAAAAACCCTAGCACTGTCGGCGGAAGTACCATTGGTAATGTCAAAATTCCATCTAGAATCCCTCTGGTGCGTCCTTTGTAGCTAGACATAAACCAAGCTGCCGCAATTCCAATGAAAAACACTATAAAAGTGGCAGTAAAAGCTGTTTTTATGGATATCCACAAAGGTGAAAATTCTGACATACTATACAACTCCCAACTTATTTTAAAAGAGAATCAAATCCATACTTTATAAAAACTTCTTTTGCTTTATCACTAGATAAAAAATTTAAAAATGTCATGGCATCCTCTACATTTTTACTGGCTTTAATTACAGATGCTGGATAAACCACTGGAGTCTTGTATAAGTCATTTCCTGCTGTTGCCACAACTTTTACTTTTTCAGAAGCTTTAGCATCCGTACCATATACAACTCCTACATCTACATTTCCGGTTTCAACCCAAGTCAAAACTTCCTTAACATCTTTTGCATAAACAGCTTTTGGCTTAACTTTTTCAAGGATATTTAGTGATATAAATACTTCTTCTGAATATTGACCTACAGGAACTGTTTTCGGTTCTCCTAGTGCTATTTTCTTAATTTTATCATCTACTGCATCTTTGAAATCACTAATATCCAATGTAGAGTCATCTTTAACTATAAGAACTACACTATTTTCTACTAAGTTAATATAAGAATCGTTTATTAGCAAATCTTTTTCCTGCAAAGCAACCATCTGCTTTGTACCCGCGGAAAAAAACAAATCCACATCAGCGCCTTGTTCTATTTGTTTCTGCAGTATACCTGAAGAAGCAAAATTATAATTTAATGTAACATTTGGATTTTCTACTTTATAGAGTGTTTTTATTTCACCCATCACCTCTGTTAAACTTGCAGCGGCAGAAATTGTCAATGTGATTAGTTTTGGGATATCTGATGGTGCTGGCGTTCCAGGAGGTTTGACCTCCTGATTGCAACCGGACATTAATACTATAAATGTGGTTAGAATCATAACTAATAAAGAACGTATCCTTCTTTTCATTTTTCCTTCCCCCTTAAATTAGTTCAAGGAGAGAATCTTAAAGGCCCTAAATAACATTCAGTTCCCTGCCCCTCCTGACAGCGTGGGTTCTGTTGGAAACCTGGAGTTTACTATATATATTGGTGGTATGTGTTCTTATAGTCGATAGTTTGACACCTAACCGTCCACAAATATCCTGATTTGTAAGTCCTTCGGCAATAAGTTTCAAGACCTCAAGCTCCTTGGCAGTCAGATTCCCGATATTTTCCGGTTCATACTGGGTTGCAGGCAGAGGATCAGTCAACTCACAATGATTCTTAAGCAGATGTAACAGTTTACAGGTATACTCGGTGGAGGTTTGATTGTGTCCCCTTTTGCATAGATTAAGGCTTTGCAGCAACAGCAGTATTGGCTCTCCCTCGTCAATAAAACTGCGGACATAGCCCTCCTTCTCACCGAGTGCTAAAGCCCTTTTTAATGACGATACCGCCTTTTCCTTTTCTCCCCATCTATCAAAAGCTATGGCCTCCAGGTTAAGAATTTCAATCGTGCCAGCCAAGCGTTTTTCTCTCTGGCTAAATGAAAGCAGTTTGCCTAGAAGGAAAATTGCTTCATCCAGTAATCCCTTAAAAATGAGAACTCTGGCCAGTGTCATAAGCATAAACTCCCCTGCCGCTTCTGGCCCGTCATGTATGGTAACGCTGCTTTTTAAATACCAGTTGTCAACCTGCTCCTTTTCTCCATGCTGCAGCCAAAACCTTGTTTTTATTGCACGGATTATTGGAAGCCAGTGCAGAGCGTTCATTGCTATGATTTTTGTCTCAGCTTCATTGATAGTCTGAATGCATTTCTCCATATCATGGTTTGCCCATTCTATTCTTGCCAAGGTATAGTAAGCCGGCACAAGGGCACCGGCATTTGACACATGTTCGGCTTTCTCCAGCCCTTCTGTAAGGAGTGTCAGTGCATTTCGTATTTGATTTTTCTCATACAGTATTTCCGCAAATAGTACCTGCCCATAGCCATCATCTCTTCCAAGACAATCAACCATATGATATGCCTGCCTGTAAAAGGCATGGGTATTGCGGATCATTCCGTACATGCCAAGGCGTCCTCCCAGGAGTGTCGCTTCTCCCTCGTTAAAGCATATACCATTTTGCAGAAGGCTGCTACCTCCGGGGAGACACCTGCGTGCCTCTTTAAGCATTCCAGTGGCTTGTCTTACATCTCTTTTAGATACTGACTCAAAGGCCTTGATACAGTAAATCTCACCCCTTATCCTTTCCTCCTCTTCTCTACCTGCATTTATACCTTCCGTTCCTCTCAGAGTTGCTTCTGCATTCTTAAGCCATAGTTCAGACTCCTCTTCCCTCCCTTTTAAAACCAGGAGCCATGCATACACAAGGCATAACATCCGGTTTTCCTTGAGAAGGGATTCAGGTATCAGCATAAGCCAGTTCATTAGAGTATTCAACTCTTCAGCTTTAAGTAGCGCATGTGCCTTTTTCGCTATAAGAGCCGCAGCCTTTTCATAATCCTGACTTTTTATGTAGCACTGTATAGCTTCGCGTATGTATAAATTATTTTCATACCAGCTTGCTGCAAGGCGATAAAGTGCCGCTTCCAATAAATTTTGTTTCTTTTTTAAAAGCAGGTTTAAAAAGCGTGCAAAAAGATAGTGATAACGATATAAGGTACCCTCATTGTCAATGGGCATGATAAAGGAGTTTGTTCGAGACAGCTTCTTTAGAATCTCGCCGCTGTTTGATTCACTTGTAACAGCGTCGCATATAGGCCCGGAAAGTGTATCAAGTATAGATGTTTTCAGCAAAAAAGTTTGTATATGTTCCGGCCAATATTGAAAGACCTCTTCCTCGAAATACTTAAAAATATATTGATTTCCTTTAAAATTCAGAACACCTGATGGGTTCCATCCATTCTGTTTTAGTGAAATAATAGTAAATAAAATCCCGGTAGCCCAGCCCTCTGTTGAAGTTTCAAGCATATGGGCTTCATGGGAAGACAGCTTTATATACTGCTTCTCAAACAAGTTTACAATTTCAACAGCATTGAATGAAATCTCTTCCCTCTTCACATCAATTACCTGGCCCTCTGCACGCATGCGTGCAAGAGGCAGAGAGGTCTCTGAGCGGCTTAGGATAACCAGGTGCAGTTTTTCGGGTAAATTTTGTATAAAATACGAAAGGCTCTCATGAATGACGGGATCTTGAATGACATTGTAATCATCCAATACAATCACAGAATCTGTTGGGTATTCATAAAGGCACTCAATAAGTGCGGTAACCACTAATTTTACAGGAATACTATTTTTATCATTAGAAATACTTTTTGATATCCTGACAATCCCCGGGCTTATTCTTTGGAGCGAATCCAAAAGAATCCTCCAAAACCTCAGTGCATTATTGTCGGTGCTGTCCAGGGATACCCATGAATATGGTATATTCTTTTGCTGTACCCAATCGGCCACCAGCATAGTTTTGCCTGAACCTGCCGGTGAAACTACAAGGGTCACTTTTTTTCTCAAACCTTCATCTAATATTTCAATCAAGCGGGAGCGTGATACATACTGCTTATGAAGACGTGGAACAATAAACTTGGCAGAAATCAAACTACTTTGATAAAACAGCTTGTCAAATGATTTTTCATTTATACCAGCCATTAATCATCCACCACCCCTTAATTTATTATTTATTATATACCGTTGATATCATATTATATTACACAAATGCATAAAGTCAATTTAATAAACAAGGGTTAAGGATATATCTCCTAATTGATTGATACCAATTAGCCGAAGAAGTCCACTTTGGACTCCTTCGGCTATTGTAAGTCTTACATCGATGTAATTTATTCAATCAAGGCTTTTTTAGCTTTAACAGGAATAATATCAATCATACGCAATCTGAGGTCGCACCTCAGGCAGCGCAATGCCTCACACATCGCCTCTTCCTTCTTCATGCCAAGTTCAACCAGGTCAAAACTATTGATTCTAATTTCAGGACAGAGCAATTTACTCACAGCACCTTTCATATCACAGAAGCCCTCTTTTGCCCCAAGATAAAAACTCTGTTCTTCCCGGTTATCATTTATATCATTAATCAGGCCGGTACCACCAAGATATTTATCCATAGCCTGGGTTGCTGTACGCCCTGCGCCTATTGCCTTTACCACAGAGGCTGGCCCTGAAACCGCGTCACCACCGGCAAACACACCCTGCATATCTGTTTCAAGTGTATCTGCATTTGAAATAGCAATAGTGCCTTTAGGTGTCAATTTCACTTCACTCCAGTTTTGCAGTGGCTTAAGCCCCTGGCCTATAGCAAATATGACAGTATCTGCTTCTAAGAAGCACTCCGAGTCAGGAATAACCTCAATGTTCATCCTTCCTGTTTCATCTAATCTCATTGATTTTACAGCCTGGCATTTGACACCTGTCACTTTTCCGTCTTTTGTAGTGATTTCCTTAAACGTCAGGGATGGACGGATGGTTACACCATCCCCTTGAGCTTCTTCAATCATCCAGCTGTGCGCCGGAATAGTATCGGAACACTCAAGACATGCCATAGTCACTTCCGGTTCACCCATACGGCGGGCTACCATGGCACAGTCGGCAGCCACATCTCCTCCGCCTAGTACAAGTACTTTTTTGCCTATTTGCACTTTTTCTCCTCCGTTAACCCTTGAAAGGAAATCAACCGCAATAAGGGTACCCTCTGCATCAGCTCCTGGCATACGCAATTTCTTCCCTTCCTGTAGCCCTAAAGCCAGGAATACACAGTCAAAGCCTTCACTTAAGAGGCTACCCACATTATCTACAGTGTAATTAAGCCGCAAATCTACACCAAGGGCCAGTATCTCTTCTATTTCAGGCATTAGTACATACTCAGGCAACTGGGATTTTGGTATTCCCCACCACATCATGCCCCCGGGCTTATTTGATGCTTCAAAGATGGTTACGTCATGGCCCAGTTTTGCCATGTGATATGAAGCTGTAAGTCCTGCCGGTCCTGCTCCGACTATTGCCACCCTCTTTCCAGTGCCAGGGGCCTTTTTATCCATGAAAGCATAGCCCTGTTTATTTTCCACTGCAAAACGCTTGAGCATCCTGATAGAAACAGGGTCATTCAACTCATGGCGCCTGCATTCATCTTCACATGGATGGGGACATATATGGGCCAGGCTACCGGCAAAGGGTGTTTTTGCCCTAATTACATCATAAGCCTTCGAGAACTCCCCATCTGCTATATATTTTACATAATTTGGCACATCAATACCCGCGGGACATGTGTGCCTGCAAGGAACAAGAGAATCCGGCCTTCCCTTCATAGGTTCCTCTTCTTCAATGATCTGTACTATTGCCGATGTTGGACAAACTTCTGCGCAAACTCCACAGAATCTGCACCCCGAATCCTTTAAAGATCCGCCAAGGCGTGCACCGGCAACAGGCTTGCCGTCCTGCCCTATCTTAAGTTTTAGTGCTTCTACTTCAAGAACCTCCTTACAGGCGGTTACACACTGGCCGCATCCTATACAAAGGTTGTAATTACGGATGAAGAAGGGGTCTGAATTCCATGTGTCAAACCCGCTGCGGGGTTTTGATTGCAGCAGCGTTTCTCCTATCTTGATATAGCGGGCGGCTTTCTGCAATTCGCATCGCTGGTCCTTGGCACAGGTTGCACATCTTTCCTCATAATCAGGTTTTTTCTGGCAGACAGTTCCGTCACAAGGTTCAACTCTTGGACAGGTTAAGCAGCAGCTTGGATGGTTTTCTAAAAGCTTTGCAAGGTTTCTTCGGCGCTTCCTGCTAAGATTCGGGGTATCAGTCCATACAGACATCCCTTCCTCAACGGTCAGTACACATGACGCCGGCATATCCGACCTCCCGCTGACTTCTACTATGCAAAGGCGGCAGGCAAAGGGGCTTTCCTCCCCGTGGGCGCACAATCCTGGGATATAAACTCCGTTGTCTTTTGCCGCCTCAAGTACGGTAGACCCTTCCTTGGCCATAACTTTTTTTCCATTGAGCATGAAATTAATACATTTCATAAATCATTCCTCCACTTCTCACGGGACATGATTTTCTATCCGACAAACCGTCGGTATATGACACGTACACCAAGTATGTGCCTGGCCGCTTTACGCAATTTACAGGTATCAATATTTTCACAAGTAGAGCAGCGCCTGTTGGCAGGGATATTCTTACGTCCGCACACAGTGCTATCACAGGGCTCAACTCTCTGGCACTCAAGGCAGGGACTTTGATAGGCTTCTATGACTTTATGCAGGTGTCTTTTACGCCAGGCCTGCACTCTTGGGGCCTCAGTCCATATAATCATACCTTCTTTAACTTTTGTACTGCATGACAACTGAAGCTCATGGTACCCTTCAATGAAAACCGCGCAAAGATTGCAGGTAAGGCCTTCAATCCCCGGGTGTCCACATACGGAAGGTATATATACGTCTGCCTTTTCAGCTGCGTCAAGTATAGTAGTGTTTTCAGGCACTGCAATTTTCTTGTTGTTTATTACCAGGTTCACCAATCCTGTACTCTCACATCCTGCCCGCATCATTTGTTAACACCTCCAGCAGATAGCATAGCTCTTTGCAGAAGTGTCCTGACCATTGATTCCTTGTATGCACTCTTTTTAAGAGGCTTGGCCGTCTTCATTAAAGCATCTATTGCTGTACTGATTGTATCTTTGTTAAAGTCTTTATTTATCATTGCTTCCTCAGCCTCATAGCCTCTCCATGGCATGGGTGCCACTCCTCCCAGGGCTATCCTTGCATGAGTGCATATATTGTTTTCAACTACAAGACTTACCGCTGCGCTGGCAATTGGGAAACCCATTGCCTCTGTAATCCTGAGCTTTAAATATTCACTCTTTGTACCTGTTGGCTGCTTTGGCACTATAATTTCGACAACAACTTCACCTTCCTGCAGGCAGTTACTAAGTTCACAGTAAAATTCCTGTACAGAAATATTCCTTTCTCCGACAGGGCCAATAATTTTAACCTTTGCATCAAGGGCAATTAATGCAGGTGCAAGGTCTGAAGGGAATCCAGCCCAGCATTTTTCACTGTCAGGAACCACAAATATAGCACCATATTTGTTTTCTCCATCAAAAGCAAAACACTGGTCTCCTCCCTTGCGGTAACAGTTAAACTGGGCATTCCTGTAATACAGGCACTGTACATCCTGGCAGAGATTTCCCGCAGCTGTCCCCATATTCCTTATCTGTACTGAAGCAACAAGGTGGGCAGCCCTTGCCAACATCGGGAAGTTCTGTTTGGCTACCGGGGAGTTTTCAATATCAATCAGAAGTGTTGTTGCTCCTATTTTTAGCTCTCCATCATCAAGCCTTATATAATTAAGCCCACGGATGGATTTTAGATCTATCACCTGTTCTGGTGACCGTAAACCAAGCTTCATGGTCATAAGCAAATCTGTCCCTCCTGCAAGCAGGCGTGCAGACTCCCCATGCCTGACCAGGCACTCAATTGTCTCATATATTGATCCTAGTGATACATAAGTAAAAGCTTTCATTTCTATCTCTCCTCTCTTACCTTGCCTAAGGCCTTCAGAATCCTGTCAGGAGTAATTGGCGATTCATCAACCCATACCCCAATTGCGTTAAACACTGCTGCAGTCAAGGCAGGTGGTATACAATAGAATCCGCCTTCACTGGTACCTCCCTTTGCACCTAGAGGACCGAGGGGGAAGTAGGATACCAAAGATATAAAAGGCTTCATATCTGATGCATTCTTGAATGTAGGAAGTACGTACCATGGGCTTGGATGGGGTGTTAGAATCTGCTGGCTCTTCTGATCTATTAATACTTCCTCGTTAAAAGTATAGCCCATACCATGAACCATTGAACCCCTGGCCTGGCTTTCGACAACTGCTGAGTTTATAGGAACCCCTGTATCTCCTGCAGAGGTTACATGAGTGACAAACACTTCTCCTGTTTCTGCATCTACCTCGACTTCCGCTACTACGGCAATAGTTCCTGCGAATGTAACGTCGGTAGGCACGCAATATATTCCCCTTCCGTGTACTACAAAGGCTTTGCCTGTTACAAAAGGCGCCTTTACGCAAGCTTCGGATATTGGAATGGCTTTTTGAGGCTGATCTTTTACGTAAATAATTTTATTTCTTACATCTACCTCGTCAGGTGAAACATCCAAAAGCCTGCTCCCTAATATGCAAAGCTCCTTCTTGACTTCTTCCGCCGCCATTACCACTGCGTTTCCTACATACTGGGTAGTCCTGTTTCCTGTCTGCTCTGTGTCATGGGGAGTTGCTGAGGAATCTGACATTACAACTTCAAAATCCATAGGGTCCATATTAAGCACTTCTGCAGCAAGAATTGCAAAAGCCGTTTTCTGGCCGCTTCCTATTTCTGAAGCCCCGGTTATAATACGCATTGTCCCGTCCTCGTTGCTCTCAATTAAGGCAATAGCCGGCCTTATCCAAAGTGAACCGCAGGCATAGGGTACAAAGGCCATACCTATTCCATGCTTGCGGCCGTTAGGGAGAGTCTTTGTGCCGGGCTGGTGCCATTTTTCCCTCCATCCTGACTCTTCGGCAACTTTGAGTAAGCACTCCCGATTTTTAATATGAACCGTAGGTACCCTGAACCGCCATACCCTTTCACCGGGAAGGACGCAGTTCTTCAACATAAAATCAAGAGGGTCCATATTAAGCTTTTCACAAGCTTCATATACAGCCGAGAAAATAGCCCAGAAAGGCTGCACTATGCCAAAGCCTCTCATACCTCCTGTAGGAATGGTATGGGAGAATAGCAGTTTTCCTTCCATATGGCAGCTGGGCAGATGGAATAAGTCCGTAGCAGAGTTTAAACCCACAAACAGCAGTGTGGGAGTAATGTCTGTATATGCCCCAGAATTCACAAGGTATGACATTCTCATGGTTGTGATTGTACCATCCTTCTTTACGCCCATCTTAACCGTTGTTTCCGATGTCTCAGAAGGACGTGCACAAACAGAATACTCTGTTGCACCGGACGTCATTTTAACCGGCAGATTGGTCATCTTTGACAGTATAGCTATTATGGGCTGCTCCTGAAAAGGAGAAGTCTTGCTGCCAAATGCCCCTCCTACATAAGGGCTTATTACTCTAACCTTACTCTGCGGGATGCCAAGCCAGGTAGCCAGAGCAACTTTCGTGGTATGAACCCCTTGGGTGGCAGAATAAGCTATGAGCATGTCACCTTCCCACCTCGCTATAAACTGCATAAGCTCAATGGTGCCTCCATAGCGGTGGTGTCCCTTAATGTATGTTTTCTCAACAACCAGGTCGGATTCTGCCAGATCCTTATCATGCTCGCCCCAGGCTGTCAGATATGGAAAATGCATTTCTTCCACAGGAATGGCGGATGTAAAACCGGCCTGATTTCCGCCTTCATGAACCTTGGGTGAATCAGGTTCCATAGCCTCATACATATCCGTTACTGCCGGCAGTTCTTCATACTCTACCTCAATTAGCTTGACTGCTTCTTCAGCAGCTGCTTCCGTTTCTGCAGCAACTCCGGCAACCGGCTCTCCTACATACCTTATATGATCTGTCATTATGGGGATATCGCCTTTAGGTAAGTTTAAAGCTTTATACATTGCAGGCCACTCATAGACATTTTTCGGAACGTCCTTGTATGTGACAACAGCTCTTACTCCGGGATATGCTAGCGCTTTTTCCGTATTGATACTTTTTATTTTCGCATGCTTATGAGTACTACGGGCAAAACGGGCATACAGCATACCTGCAAACTGTATATCCCCTGTATAAACAGCATTTCCCGTAACCTTTTGATCGGCGTCAAGCCTCTTTTGAGGGGTGTTCATCACCTTATAATCCTTAATTCTACCCTTTAGTTGTTCTTCAAGCTCAGCAATCTCCATCGCTTTCTTTAAGGATTCTTCATCAGCATAAGGACTAAACTTAGGCATTCTCCTCACTCCTTTCATCGTAGGCTTGCATAACTGCCTCAGTAATTGCCGGATACGCAGCACAACGGCATATGTTGCCCACCAGATGTTCTTCAACCTCTTCGCGGGTAGGATGAGGGTTCTGGTCTAATAATGCTTTAGAATTCATAATCATGCCTGAAGTACAGAATCCGCATTCGAATCCGAAATGGTCGATATAGGATTTCTGAATGGGATGAAGCTTGCCGTCTTTTTGCAGGCCTTCAATAGTTTGAATTTTCTTTCCATCCGCTTGATGGGCTAGCATTAGACATGAGAGAACAGGTTTATCATCTAAAATTACTGTGCAGGCACCGCATATCCCAGTGCCGCATCCCAGCTTGGTGCCGGTTAGGTGTATTTTTTCTCGTATTACTTCAGCCAGGGTTTCATAGGATTCAACTTCAACAGCATAGGTCTTTTCATTAACCGAAAGTGTAATTTTTTTCATACAATTACTCTCCTTTGCCAAGATATATCCAGTTACCCGTGTGCTATTGTTAATGTTATAACACTTTCTCACATCCCTCCTCCTCATTTAATTTAAAGCACACCTTGTTCAATTTAATTATAGCTTGGAATAATTTTATGGAGCATCATACAAAAGTATGAGATAATAAAAAATAGCTCAATAGCTTCAACGGAGTTTCGACGAAATATTTTGCGAATTATCTCTACTGGTTCAAGTTCCTAGAGCTTGTAAAAAAGATAGATATACAACGCCGGTTTGTAGAACTGGTTAAAATGCTGTAGAGGTTGATTTCAGAGGTGTCATCGGCAATCTGCGTAAGCGGACTCCAACCATTGCTTAATGATATGCAAAGAAAAAGAGTTTCAACTATAAAGTTAAAACTCTTTTTTTGCTAATTGCACTACGCTATGCACGCAATTAGCTCATCTATGATTGGAACGGGTTAGAGGAACCTAGAGCCCACCTGTAAATCCATAGCCTCGTAGAAACCTTGTGTGATGTTGGAGTAATCCTCCAATATTCAATTTTCAGTAAACTGTATATTATTACAAATCAAATCCCAGCACCGCACTATCAAAGGGAACTTCAACAATATTCATACCAAGCTCTATAATCAGCTTTCGCCCTCCGAGGTCTCCACTGAGGGACAAAAGTTTCCCCCTAAGTTCTGATGAAAAAATCACAGGATTCCCCCTATTCCCATTATATAATGGAACGGCCGCTTTACAATTACTACCTGCAAAGTTTTCAATCAAGTTATTAATAATGTCTTCAGTCATAAATGGTTGATCTCCTACAAAAAACATAAATCCATCCGTATAGATCGAGGAATTCTCTACGCCAAGTTTTATTGAATGACTTTGTCCCAGCTCTTGAGAAGTATTTCTAATCACTTTCACCCCATACTTACTCCCTACTTCTTCCACTCTATCACTGGCACAAACCAAAATAACCTCATCAAGCCTTGACTTTGACACGACTGACATTACTCTTTCTATTACTGGAATTCCAGCGACCGGCAGCATGAGTTTGTTAGCGCCCATTCTCTTAGATAATCCAGCTGCAAGTATGATTCCGCTGATCATATTCTCACCTCCTTGGTTGCATTCTGAAATATAGAATTTCTGAAACTAGACATAACTATACCGCTCAACCTAAATTCTATATTTAAGAGTTGTTGGGTTATTTCAATAGCTGACTTTCTAGCACTTTCTCCATCTACCTTATTGAAAATAAGATATCGTTCAGATTGTGCCGATGCAGACTTGAAAAGTCCTTGATTATGTATTGTAAGCTTTTCTATCATATACAAATTGATGCTTTAAGTAGTGTATTACTTGCTCAAAGCCACCTACTCCAAATTGATAATGGACATTAATTACATGATTTTTAAACATTGCCATTAGTCCTGAAGTTCTCATGCCCATGTTATCTGCAACTGCATACTTTCTTCCTATTGAAACCATTGTACCGTCAAGCTTGGGCTTGCACTGAACTAAAGGTTTATTTCTCATAAGATTCACTACATTGTGCGCCGCAGTATCCCCAGTCTGAATAGCTGGCTCAACCATAAGGGGTAGAGGAATTTGATGGTAGCTTGCCCATTTTTTGCGAAATTAGTATTCTCAAAAAAACACTACCGAGAACTGTTCTCGATGGTGTTTGCACTACAAAGCTACAATATAAAACTACACTTTTCTCCTGAGTAATATAAGGAAAGTCTGTGAAGTGCTCTTGTGCAAGCTATATATAAAAGTCTCTTATCTAATTGACTATCATAATTTTCTTTTGATACATCATAAACCATTACTACGTCGAATTCCAACCCTTTAGCCATATAAGTGGGAATAATGGATACACCTTTTTCTACTTCTTCAGTTCTGCTGTCAACAATCTTAATATCCTCATGCACAATCAACCTTTTATAAAGTGCTTCGGCTTCTTTCTGGCTTTTACAAACTATGGCTATTGATTCATATCCCTGCTTTTTGTAATCATCTATATCCTGGATTAAAGCTTCATCTAATAGCTCTTCATTATTTTTCTCCACTATGGTAGGTTCCGTTTCATGTCTTTCAAAAGGTATAATCTTTTGGTCTGAGCTAAGTAGCTTTTGGTTAAACTTGCTTATTTCATAGGAAGATCTATAGCTTTTATTTAATGTAAGCTTTACTGATTTCTTTTTGCCTAATATTTCAGTAATTGAATCATATACTGATTGCCCTTGGTCTTTTTCTATCTCTTGACTTATATCCCCTAGGACTGTAAATCTAGCATTATTAAAAAGTAGCTTAATGACTTCATATTGGATAGGATAATAATCTTGGGCTTCATCAATGACTATATTTTTAATATCATGAAATTTGTTGTTCCCCTCAAGCTTAAGTTTTAAATATAAAAGTGGCCCACAATCTTCAAAGCATATACAACCATTTTCTATATCTTTCTTTGTTTTATCTATTATCTCATCCATGCAATCTGGAAATTCCAATCCATTAGATAGCTTTTTCAACAGACCCTTTTGATTAAAAAGCGAATAATAGACGTGTAAAAAATCTATCTCCGTAAATTTCCGAATAGACTTGCTTAGACTTCTAAATCTCTTTAGCTCTAATAAACGGCTGAAAGATTTCACTTCTAACTCATGTCTTTCCATCTTTCTAACAAGTTCCTGAATCTTTGGTATTCTCTCTCTTTGGAAAGGTCTAATTCTATCAAATAGCATTGTCTCAATTCTACTTAATCTTTTTGCTATCGGTGTATCTATTTTATTATTCAGAAAAATGCTCTTAAGTCCCTGCTTTGTTTCAATGATCCTGCCATGATAATATACATCCTGAAACTGAATGCTATTTCGTTGGTAATATTCTAAATACCGATCTATTATTTTCACAAATTCCCTTGACCCTTTATACGCTATACTTTCCCTTTTAAAGTCTTCCTCAATCTCCCCCTGGGACACAATGATTGATTCTAGCTGTTCTATTCTGCTTTCCACTAGAACCTTATCCTTTAAAATATCTCTGACAAGCTCTTCAAAGGTGGTCTGATTGATATCTTCTTCACCAAGCTCAGGCAAAACATTAGAAATATATTTGCTGAATACTGCATTTGGTGATAATATAATAAAGTTTTTTGAATTAAGTCCAGTGTTTAAACCAACATAAAGCAAATATGCTATTCTATGGAGAGCAATAGATGTCTTTCCGCTGCCAGCAACACCTTGGACTATTAGAAGATCATTTTCCACATCTCTAATGATAATATCCTGCTCTTTTTGTATGGTCTCTACGATGCTTTTCATATTAGAAGAAGAATTATTAGACAATATTTCTCGAAGCATTTCGTCATCTATCTTAACACTGCAATCAAAAAAATACTTCAACTGAGAGTTTTGTATTTTAAATTGTCTCTTTAAAAATAGTTCTCCAGAAATGGTCCCTACCGGTGCTGAATATTCAGCCTCCCCGATTTCGTGCTGATAAAACATGCTAGATATGGAAGCTCTCCAATCATATACATATATGTCATGGGTCTCTGGGTCCATTAAATTGGATATACCAATATATATTTTTTCTGTATCATCATATCCCGCTTCTTTAAAATCAAATCGTCCAAAATAGGGTGATTCTTTCATTCTTTCAAGCTTATGCACATGCTTCACTGCGTTTATATAGTTACCAGTTTGATTGTTTACTTCCCATAGCTGTTGATTCATTCCAGTTAGTTGTGTAAAATCATTACTGGAGTGACCGGAGTTTTCCCACATTTCTTTTCTTGTGGCAATTAAGTTCCTCTTTCTCTCTTCCATACCATCAATACTATTTTTTAGTTCCTTTTGTATCAGTTCTAATGTCTCATTAAGGTGTTCCTTTTCTTCATGCTGATGTTTTAGATATTCACTCATTATATATCACTCCTAGAATTTATATAACACTCTTGACACAATCTCAAGTTTTATGCTATTATTAATATGAATTTTCAATATAAACATGATATAATTGGTATAAATGTGTGTAAAGACATATTATACAATAAGTAGACTCCAATGTAAAGCATAAAAGGTACTATCTTATGATTTGAAGATAGTACCTTTATTTTATATCTAATCCTTTTTTGCTATCATCTCTATTTCAACTTGTGCGCCTAGTGGAAGCTCTGCCACACCTATGGTGGTTCGTGCAGGATAAGGTAGGTTAAATTGAGTCTTGTATACTTCATTCATTGATACAAAGTTGCCCATATCAGTTATAAACACATTGACCTTAATAACATTGTCGGGAGTCAAATCAGCAGCTTCCAATACTTTGAAAAGATTTTTGAAGCATTGCTCAGTCTGTGATGAGATATCTCCTTCTACCAATTTTCCTGTATCTGGATCAATTGGAGTTTGTCCAGATAGATAAACCAGCTCACCGGCTTCTACTGCATGAGAATATGGACCTACTGCAACTGCACCTTCTGCAGAAAATGCTTTTCTTGTCATCTCAAAATTCCTCCTATAATTTTTATTTAGTGTAAATTTGGTTATGAACGACCGCCACCCTAACTGCATGACAAAGCAATGCTCTGAGGTGCTTGTTGATTTTTTTCCACAATCTGAAGTATTGTGATGTCCTATTATTTTCTAAATCAATATTATCCACGCTAAGCTAATTTTTTGCAAGATATTTTTGTTTTAAAAATGTCCATCTCAACTCTTCTAATTTTTAAAATCCCTGTTTCTCTAACCACTCAGATAGTCTTTTCTCACGGTCTGATTTTTCATTTTCGTTTCCATTATATTTCCCTAAGGAAAATTCATCATGAATATTTCCATCCATAAGAAATATAACGCGCTGCGCCCTGGCTGCCACCTTTGCATCATGGGTAACAATGATGACCGTTGTGCCTTCTGTGTTTATGTTGTTGATAATATCCATTACTTCTTTTGTGGTACTGCTGTTAAGTGACCCAGTAGGTTCATCGCCAAACAAAATATCCGGTTGATTAATCAATGCTCTGCAAATTGCGGCACGTTGCAGCTGACCTCCAGAAACCTTTTTTATATCGTGGTTTGCAACATTAGAAATCCCCGTCTTTTTCATTAAAGTATCTGCATTTTGATTCACCTGTTCTCTGGGCAAGGTATTTGCCTTAAATCCCGGGAGTATAATGTTATCTTGTATCGATAGATTTTTTAATAAATAGGAGTGTTGAAAAATAAACCCCATTTGTTGTAGCCTTATTTCACTGATTTTTTCATCATCTAATTTAGAAATATCTTTATCACAAAACAACACGCTGCCTGAAGTGGGCCTATCCATGCCACTTATATTATAAAGCAAGGTGGATTTTCCAGAACCAGATTGCCCCATTATGGCAAGGAATTCTCCTTCATTGACCTTAAGATTTACATTATCTAACACCTGTGTATTTTCAAAACTTTTACTTAAATTCTTTACCTCTAATATTGTTTTCATATTTCACCTCCTAATTTACTATTCATTTATAATAGATATGATATTGTATTTATGAATTGTTTTCACTACAATCCATGTCACAATCAAAATCAACGCCATTAATGCTAATGGACAAATCATATATTGGATGAGGGGATTCACAATTAGTTCAACCTTCTTAATTCCAAGTCCTGCAATGCTTAGTGCAGCATTAACAAACTTTTCTCCTAATATATCCGTCAAAATTATTCCAGCCAAGATACCGATTAAGGATACAGCTCCTATTTTTATCATGTATTGCTGCTTAATATCCTTCTCTGAAAAGCCTATGGCTTTTAAAATGGCTATATCCGATAAATCCTTAGCCAAACGCAGCTTTAAAAATAAAACAGTGATAAGCATTACCATACATGCTCCAACCACTACAATTGCTAGAACAATGGTCCGAAGCTGTTTTGCAACTCCGCCCAAGGTTTGATTTATAAATTCCTCCATTGGATCTACCGATACTCCGGCACCGATGATTTTTGACCATTCATCTGCCTTTTCTGTTATATTTGTATGATCCATAAGATTGACTGAAAATGTATATTTTTCTGAATGAAGCTCTGGAAAATCATATTTTGACTTTGCTGTATAACCACCGCTGGTAACATCCTGATAGATTCCGGATAATAAGAATTCCTGCTCCTTGTTATCAAATAATAGTACCATTTTATCACCAGTATTTTTTCCTATTTTATCCGCATTAAGATAGGAAATGGCAATATCATTACCCTTTTCTGGAGCCTTGCCGCTAAGATACTGCAAATCACTTCCTGAATTAATCCCACTGTCTATATGTAAATTTACAATTTCATTTTCAGCATCCATAGTCTTCGCACTTACTCTGCGATATTCATAGTAGCTTTTCATTGCATCATCATTTTCTAAAACTTGTTTTACCTTCACATAGCCATTTTCAAGATTTTCCCCATTTTCCACTTCAATCAAGATATCCTCAAGAGAGCTTCCCATATATGTAATAAATTCAGGAGCTTCAAGGGTGTTCAACAGATTAACAGGAACAAGAATCATCATTTCAGCTATTAACACAACTGCAAATACAATGAACCAGTTTTTAAACTTATAAAAAACCTCACGTATTGCCATGAGCCAGTTAACAGATAGCTTCTTCGACTTATTTAATCCGTCCCTGATACCGCCTTTATGCTTTTCAAAACCATTTCCACTAACCAAGGCATCAACAACTGTAACCTTTTTAATTTTCTTTAATACCTTTTTACAATAATGATTTATCAGCAAATAAACGATGAAGCCTACAATAAGTGATAAAAGGATTGTCAAAGCAGACATCTTTATATTTCCAAAAGTTGTGCTGATATGCTTTGTAAATACACTACTAATAAGTATTGCAAGAACATACCCCGAGGCTACACCTACTATGGCTAATATTCTGTATTTATTCAGATAAATTTCTCTAATATCTGCAAAATTCAGTCCAATGGCTTTCATTGTACCAATTTCAAGGATTTCTTCTTCCAAGGCAGCCATGATTGTAAACTTAACACAAATAAAAGAAATAATGATTAAAAGAATGCTCACAAGAAGCAAAACAAATACAGTAGTTATATCCGTTAATGCGCTCAGTAAAAAAATCATTGAATAGGTCACTGCCTGACCATTTTTCGGAAGATTTGCATTCTCATAGGCTGTTTGAAAATCTGAAGCTTGGTTTGTACTGGTAAAATACGCTTCTATCAGATATTCATGCTCTCCAACTTTACCTTCAAGCTTCTCAAAATCTTCATCGCTTAATAGTATTCTAGTAGAAGATGCCATTGTGGAATTCATCTGGGAATCCAAAATGAATTCTTTAATTACAAACTCTGACTGAATACCATTATCCGTCAAAATAACATGGTCACCGATTTCCATATCATACAGGCCCTTTAAAATGATGGGAATCCCAATTTCGCCTTCACGGACAGTTACTCTTTCGTGTTTCGAATTTAAAAGCAAATCCTTTTCTTTTGTCTGTTTTACTAGACCAATGTCAAGACGGCAGTCTGAAAGATCGTATGTGCCTTCTTTTCCCACAACAGTGATGCCATGGCCATATACATCAATCATTGTAATGGTCTGCCCATAGGTTATACCTTTATAAGAAGACAAGAATTCGTCTATTTCCTTTTGATTTATTTCGCCCTTATGCATCTGCAAAAAATGAGGCGGCTGAGCTGTCTTATATAATCCAGAAATTGATGTAAAGGTTTGAACCGCCATTATTACAGACGATACTGCAAGAGCTGCTGAAAACATCATAAACAAAAGCAATGCTAAATTAATAACCTTATTTCTTTTAAAATCATTTTTAACTATTAACCAGTTCATCTGTTAACTCCCCATCTCTTTTATACTTTTTTTAGAGCCAACCATCATTGCAAATAGTACCATCATCATGCCAGCAATCATAAGCATAAATCCAACTCCTCGACCTTCTCCTGTACCAATGAGCCTTCCAACACTTCCTGCAAGAATGCCATCTTCCATGAGCATTGGTCCAAACACATAATCAGCCAGCACTCCGCATATTGCATATGCCAATATAAAACCTGATTGTGTAAGGACACTTATCATTCCCCATGCCCTTCCCTGTACATCATTTGGTATCCTGATAAATATATACAAAAGTCCTAATGCTGATAAAGAATCGCCTAATATCATCATCAGCCTTCTATCATAACGATCTGCAAGAACCCCGCCAACAGGGCTTAGTATAATCGTTGGAAGATATGCAAGAAGCGCTGTGATAGATACCAATGTTGCACTCCCAGTAAGCTGATAAACATAAATTGAAACAGCAAATGCAGTCATTCCACTTCCAATGCTTGAAATTAGCTCTCCGAACCATATAATCATAAACTTTTTCATCATAACCTCACATTTTGCATATTTTTGTAAATCCCCTTACATTCCACCAAATTTTTGTGCAAACAACTGCATAAACGAATTTTCAGGCACATCTAGCATCTTCTCGAGGATAGAAATCAATGCTAGCATCATATTCCCTTGGGAATCATTATCCAATTCAAAAATTCCTTCATCCGTTAATGTTAACGAAGCTGCTAAAAAAATCTGCATATACTGTAAAGGATACCTACAACTCCAAATCTTCTTTTCTACTCCTTCTTCAATAATCTTCACAAGAACAGGTAACATAGCTGTCACCATCTGATTTAAGGTTTTCTGATGCAATAATGCGTTTTCTGACTTATGCAGTTCATCAAGCATATCCTCGCCAGCTTTTTCATTAATCTGCATTGCCATAAATGTGCGCATCAGTTTTTCTTCTGGGCTAATATCATCTTTTGTCAGTATTTCATTGGCTCTGCTGATTACAATATCTATATATCGCAATATAACCGCATCTAAAACTTCTTCTTTAGATTTGAAATAATAATAAAAAGTGCCTTTTGCAATGTTCACTTCTTTAAGTATGTCATTAACCGTACACTTCTCATAACCTTTACTATAAAATAGTCTTTCAGCAGCATCCAAAATTTCGTTTCTTCTTTCCTCATAATCTTTAACAATTCTCATCATGTCACTCCATCATATTTATTGACCGACCGTCGGTCGTTATAATAGTAACATATCACATCTTAGTATGAACTGTCAACACTTTTTAATTTAAAAATGTAATAAAGATTATTCTCTTAATCTATGGCTCTTTTCGTAAATATTGTGGGTAAAATTTAAGCATTAAAAAAACCACCTCTTCTTAATAGATGGTTTTAGATTTATGATGAATATTATATGAAAATTGTTCATTATACATTTATCAATACTTGTATCTCTAATTTACTGTTTACCTTCCCATCAATTTTTAGAGTAGCTTCAAGCTTAGCTATACCAAAGCCTATCAATCCCCCGTAGCTTAAAATAAAGTAGTTTAAGCTACTTTATTTTAATTATAGCACTGAGAGAAAGAAACAAAAACCAAATAGAAAATATATGTCTTAATATGTTTTGTTGAGTTTATGTCAACTTCTTTCTCAGCTTATCTATTTGATTTTCCATATCTTCAATCTGTTGCCTTGTTTCCTGAATTTCCTCTTGTAGATCCAATTGGCTGGCCTTAGTAGAAAGTGTGCTGGCGACTAACGAAAGAAAGTTTGACATAATATTCATTTCATCTGTATCAAAATCCTCAGATAATGCTAGCCCTACAAGAGTAGCCATTACAACCAATTGATTGGGTTCAATTGATTTCAAATTTGACATAAAATCACCCCTGTAGCTCATCATATGCAGTTAAAATAAAAAAGCTACAGTAGGCTCATTGGTTGTAAAGACCAACATCAAAGAGTATAATATAGGTGATTGCGCTATATTTTGAGCCTATTATATATCATAAGGGATAGCTAGCTAAAAAAAGGCTATGGCCCTTATCAATTTAACTTTATGCAGCAACTACAGGATATGCAGCAGATGCAGGAAGGATTAAAATGAATATCAATAAAATGTTTAAAAAAATCATTAAAGATAATTTTCCTGCATTAACTCATTCAAATTATAGATACTTTTGGATCGGTCAATGTATTTCTCTTATAGGTACATGGATGCAAAATGTTGGTCAGGTATGGCTTGTATATTCATTGACCGATTCTCCTCTCCTCACTGGCATTGTTAGTGCAGTTCAATTTATACCAGTCACGATCTTTTCCCTTTATGCTGGCGTTGTCATCGATAAATTCCCTAAAAAACGAATACTTATGATAACCCAATCAATATCTATGATGCTAGCCCTTATTCTCGCTATTTTAATATTCACTGAAAAAGTACAGTACTTTCATATTCTAGTCATCGCCTTTATTTTAGGCTGTTCAAACACTGTAGATATGCCAGCTCGCCAATCATTCATGATTGAGATAACAGGTCGTGAACATCTTATGAATGCAATCGCTTTAAACTCAATGGTTTTTAATCTGGCAAGAATAGTGGGTCCTAGTATAGGCGGAATCATCCTGGCCAGTGCTGGTGCAGGCTGGTGCTTCTTACTAAATGGCATAAGTTTTATCGCTGTTTTATATGGAATCAGTAAAATTCAGACTGAGCCATTTGTAAGAAAGACAAGTAAGAATGTACGAGCTCTAGATGAAATAAAAGATGGTCTCCTATATATTAAAAATAAAACACTGCTTTTAAAAACACTTTTAATGGTAACTATTACGGGCATTTTTGTTTATAATTTCAATGTTCTTATACCCGTATTTACCAAACAAACATTGCAAATGGATGGAAAGACTTTTGGGTTTCTAATGGCAAGCCTTGGATTTGGATCTTTATTAGGGGCCTTGACTGCATCAATTAGAGGTAAAAGAGGTCCGAAACCATATATTCTGGCATTTGCAGCAATAGGTTCTTCACTAGGTCTTATACTGACTGGATTAAGCAGAACCTATTATTTAGCAGCATTCTTTTTAGCCATGACAGGACTATTTAATATATTTTTTTCAACTACTTCAAACTCTACTCTACAAATAAATTCTAGTGACGAATACAGAAGCAGGGTTATGAGTGTATATTCCTTGTTATTTGCAGGAAGTAACCCAATAGGAAGTTTGCTTTCAGGTGCTGTTTCTGATAAATACAGCGCCTCCACAGCTTTCATAGTGTGCGGTGTGTCAGTTCTTATACTTATCTCTTGCATAAATTTTATATTTACGAAAAAGACATCACTTGTAGCTAAAAACAATTGACCTACGCCGCAATAATTTGCCATAACTTATTTATAGCCTTATATTCAAATTTAGTATACTATTATATATGTTGCATATTTATCAATGCATGTATTGTATTGATAAATATCAAATTTATGGAGGGTTTGTTATGAAAGATTTAAAAAAAGCAGTCGAATTGTATTTTGAGGACCTAAATAAAGGTTGTACCAACTTAATCGACTGTGAAGCTCTTTCAAAGAAAATTTGTGCAAATGAAAAGTTATTTATCCTAGACATAAGAAAACAAGAGGACTTTGAAAAAGGGCATATTGAAAAAGCCACCCATTCAGAATGGGCAGAAGTTTGGGACTTTATTGATACAGATGCATTACCAAGGGATGAAAAGATAATAGTAGCCTGTTATACAGGTCAAACAGCTGGGCAAGTTGTTTCTATTTTAAAGCTATTAGGTTATGATGCATATTCAATAAGAGGAGGCATGATAAACGGATGGAATAAAAGTAACATGCCTGTTAAAACCGGGTGTGGCTGAGCTTAAATAAATCTCTAGTTAGAGATTTATTTAAGTACAAACCTAGGGTTGTAGCAACAACTGTTTGATATAATTATCAAACTATATTGATATAAATTCCGTCTGGCTGTTTCCTATATACTTAATTCCTTCTTTTGTAAAAGCTACTGTTTCCTCAAGAAATATTGTTATTTCCTGTCCATCCCATTCATCAACCTTTAGAGAAGAATTTAATTCAAGGGCATAGCAGGTATTCTTATTTAGCGTATAATCTCCGCTTATGGGCACAACCCCTTGATTATGCCATAACCCAATGGTAGGACCTGCCCCATGTCCATGATATCCTATGGGATGGGTATAGCACATTGCTTTCATATTCTGTCTAGTAGCTTCTTTCAAAGCTGCTGAAAGCACTTGATTTCCCGTTCTCCCTTCAATGAAATTAATGGACACTAGGTCCTGAAAATGATTGCAATGATGGAGCGCATCACGCATGCTAGCAGGCGCTGATTTCTCATCTTCCTTTAATACATAGGCTAATCTTTGTGTATCCGTGCAAAGTCCCATATACTCAATTCCTATATCGCAGTGAAGTATATCCCCATGACATATAAGTATGTCTGACATTCTTGGATTTTCCTCCCCTTTTCTTTGCAAGTCGATGGTAGGAGTAAACCATGCTTTTAAACCTAAATCATTTATCTTTTGCATAATCCACCACTCTAGATCATTAGTGGTAGTTTTACCTATTTCTATGACTCCTTTGGAGAAGGCCTCTTCTATGATATCCTCTGCTACCTTATATATGGATGGATAAATTGATAATTCCATTAAACTTCTAATTTCCAGCCAGCTAATACAAAGAGACTCTGCGCTTACAATAAGATTTGTGTATTTGCTTCCTAAAGCGCTTGAAAGTTCCGCATAAAGGGTTTTTGTAAGTCCATCTGCCAATGCAAAGTTCTTTGAAACATTTATACCGATTTTATTAGGATTCCTTGATTCAACAATACGTTTTACGCATTCCCACTGTATTTCAGCATTGTTATTCCATTCTCTTTTATAATGCTTTTCTAAACTTGGATTTGGCCTGCAAAGACTTAAACATTCCACATTCTTAGTTTCATCTAGAAAAAATACCAAACAAGAAAGTCGTGATGCTGCTTTTTCAATTGCAGGAATAAGGGTCATAAATACAGGGTCTTCATTGTATTCACGAGCCATTACGATCCACATATCTATCTGTGTTCTCTCCATTAAATGAGGCAAAACATTTTTCAATCGAAATTCAAGGATTTTATCCATAACCTCATACTGTGCTTTTAGTGGCAGTATTTTATATTTTTCATCAGGTGCTTTTTCCATTACAGTTCCTCCATAAAGTTAAAATTCTCTATTTTTAATACTATCACTTTATTCATGGACTCATCAATACTTCTATGTTATATTCAATTTAATAAGTACATATAAAGGGACGATAAGTTTGAAAAAGGCATTCGCCTTTATCAATTTGATTTTTATGCAGCATAGCTGCAGGAAGGGGTAAAGATGATTGAAAGTAGACTTAAAAAGGTTTTAGAGTCAATGGAAAACCAAAATCTAGCGCAGCTAATCATATCTGATCCATCCGCTATATTTTATTTAACAGGCAAATGGATACATCCCGGCGAAAGAATGCTGGTGCTTTATCTAAACTTAAATGGAACACATAAACTTTTTATAAACGAATTATTCCCTGTATATGAAGATTTGGGCGTAGAAAAAATTTGGTTTACTGATATACAAGATGGTGTTGAGCTATTGGCGAACCATGTAGATAAAGAAAATATTATAGGCATAGATAAAAACTGGCCTGCAAGATTTCTGATTCGGTTAATGGAATTAAAGGGCGGAAGCGCCTTTGTAAATGGTTCCAAAATAATTGATAAAATAAGAATGTGCAAGGATGAAAAAGAGCAAGACCTAATGAGAGAAGCCTCAAAGTTAAATGATAAAGGTATGGAAAAGCTCATAGCTCTTATCTCAAATAAATACGATGAGAAAAAAATGGGACAAATGCTTTTGAATATATATGAAGAATTGGGTGCAGATGGCTTTTCTTTTGACCCGATCGTAGCATACGGAGCTAATGCGTCAGATCCTCATCATTCTCCTGATAGATCAACACTAAAAGAAGGCGACAGTATCATAATAGATATAGGCTGTATGAAAAATTCTTATTGTTCTGATATGACAAGAACTGTTTTTTATAAAACAGCTTCAGAAAAAGCAAAAGAAATATACAATATCGTTTTGGAAGCAAATAAGAAAGCAATCGCTGTAGTAAAACCAGGCATACGCTTTTGTGATATAGATGCAGCAGCTAGAAATCACATTGAAGCTGCAGGCTACGGAAAATACTTCACTCATAGAACAGGTCATGCCATTGGCATAGAAGTCCATGATTTTGGAGATGTTTCCTCTATTAATACAGATATAGTAGCACCAGGCATGTGCTTTTCCATTGAGCCAGGAATATATCTCACTGGTGAAGTGGGCGTTCGTATAGAAGATTTGGTGCTGGTGACAGAAGATGGCTGTGAAGTGCTTAATCAGTATGATAAAGAATTGAGGATAATAGAGTAACCGGAATCAATTTTCTGATTCCGGTCTCAAATCCGCTTTAATTCATCGGCTCAAATACAGGTATAGGTACGGTAGCATGCACAGCAAAATATACTTGTTGTGCATGCTTATTCTTTTCGACGGCTCTTGAGAATAAAAAAAGAGGCTAAGTCTGTAGGTAATTTAAGTTGACCTATTAATTTAGCCTCTACTCTCTGTAATTTAGTTTCCGTTTGATATCATGATGTTCAATTTACCTTGCTTTCGCAGCTTCTAACTCGTCTTGTAGAATGGTCTGTATTTTATTGTGAAAACGTTCTATGTCGATGAGTTTTTGCAGGTTTGCTTCCGGGAAAAGCTCACGCAAACTCGTTAAGTCAGCTTCTGTCGGGTAGACCCCTTGACTCATATTGAGGTAGATAAGGTGTAGTTCATTTTCTTTCTGGTTCCCCAATCTGCGAGCATCCTGCATCTGTATGACTAATTCATTTGCCTTATTGGCTTTTTCTACTTCTTTGGCATTGACCGGTTGATTATTAGAAGTTTCTAGCTCTGCTTTTTCCTGTTTTAATGCAGTGATAATGGAGATGTTTTCTTCATATTTTTTCAAGCCGTCGACAGCTGAAGGGATAAACTGGTATTTGCGGGCTTCTCTAAACGCCGCGATTCTTTCTTCAGCTAGCTTTAGTTGTTCTTTAAACGCCAACACGAATTCGTACTGATTGAAAAGTGTTATAATAACATGGATTGCCAATTCCTGAGATTCTGTGCCGCCACGCATTTGCAATGGGCGTAACTCGTTATAGTTGTTCTTACCGTAAATGCGAAAGAAGCGGCTAATCGTATTTCTGAATTTCACACCCACGAAATTCATGTGGTATTGCTCGCTAATCCATTTAGTGTAATCACCCTGCTTCAAAGTAGCTATACTGTTTCCGTTCTTATCCACTTGAAAGACGTCTCCAGGCGTAGCCGTATGTCTTATGAAGTAGTATGGTTTCCCATCAAATTCGAAAGTGAAATGAATGCTGTGATTACCAAGCTGTTTTACTGCATCACTATTAGCATAGGTATCTCCAGCAAATGCAAAGTCAATAATGAGGAGCATAGTAGATTTACCGATGGAATTTACACCTGTTTTCCCTCCCTGAATGATGTTAAGTCCTTTATAGAAACGAATAGGCTGACGTACCTGTCCGTTGACTTTGAATAGTTCGCAACTTATTTCTCTGAGCATCGCACAATCCTACCTTCCTCTTCATTTAACTCGATTTCCTTGAGTGCATATAAACAGTCAAGAGCACCCAAAAGATCCAGAGGGCTTTCCACCGTATCGCCAAGGCTCGTTAGAAGCTCGTTGGGCGTCTTCGGTTGATCTAATTCTCGTAATATTAGTGGCAACTTCGCCAGCACACTCTCGTTGTACGAAAAAAGTTTATTTGGTAGTAGCATCGAACACCTCACACGACTGAATAAAATAGGAAATTACGATGGAGCAGAAGCGAATATCCTGCTTGGTAATACTTCTAAGCCTTTCAGACAAGGCACTATATATCATCTCCGGGCTTTTCTTGTTCTCGGCTAATTTTCTATAGGACTCTTTGATTTGTGCCCTAAGCAGGTCATCACTGAACTGCTTTCGTCGCACCAGGTCTTGCATCGTCTTTTCGATGAATAGGAAATACCTTGCCACATTTCCCGTCACCTCGTGAACAAGGAAAAAGTGCAGATCCTTGTTGATTTTTTCCGGCACACTCACTGCATCATAGTTAAGCGTGAGAAGCTGAGCGGGTTTTGCTTTGCTAAGATTATCGATAACTTTGGCTATGCCTTTTTCAATGGCCACCTCGTCAAGGGTGCGGCGTGTACTACGAGCATCACTCTGAAGCTTTTTTATTATCTGAAGATCTTTCTCTTCAGCCTTAGTATGCTTGAATACATAGCTCTGGAAGCAATCATGGCACATTGCAATCAAATTCTCATATGACAACGTCTTGCCTGCTTTGATACTGGTTATTTTATAATCATCAACTGCACGGCTCTTATCATCCACGACCTGTAAGTGCTTGCCACAACCTGGCATCGAACAGACGTGTCTGCAATCTTCTACCAAACCGGACCCATACAATCCTTTGGCTTTTACCGACCCAGTATTGGCTGAAGCCATTTTGCGATCATTTTCTAATTCGGGACTAACAATAAATTCTAAGAACTGCTTGAATAAATTAAATAACACTTCGCCAACATTTTCTTTCTCGACATCGTCGATGAAAGGCTGAATATCTTCAACTAAAGACTCGAGAACCACGTCACTACGCTCATTGAAATTATCATCGTGGTAAATCGATTCAACGAAATTATCTTTCGTTAATCTGCCAAGCATCGACTTGGCCAATTTCTTTGTTGGGCCCTTTGTATAGAACTTCCTCAAGGATGAATCCTTGTTGGCTTGTTCTGACGAAGGGTCTTTTTTTGTTGACCAATCTTCTTCAGGTATATCACACAGCATTTGAATCAGATTGCGCATGAACTCAGGTACATCTGCATCCTTCATAAGGTGCGGATGGATGGCATGTACTAATTCAGTAAATAGCATGCTGATACGCTCCCCCCCATCAAAAAGTATCCAAAGTATCTTAGGTTATCTCAAAGTATCTAAATTCGAGATGCCCGTCTATTAAACTAAAAGAGATCAATCAAAGGTTGATATATTTTACCATATAAAACGTAGGTAAATCAATCAAAAATTGGCAAACGCCAATCTCTCATTGATCTACCTACAATCATCATTTAACAGCCATGTACAGGCGTTTTCCAAGTGTCAGGTGATGAATAACTAAATATGTATGCATCCAGCCACTTGGAAGTGCTGGTGCCAATTTGAGATGGAGTTAGCTCCTGATTACGGTACCAGTCTGCCTTGTGGCCCATTTTTTCATGGCAAATGAGCTCTCCATCTCGGTCAATCGAAGGAGGGCTTTTTGATGTCAATCAAAGAAAATCAAAGTCAACAAAAGAACAAGGACTTCTATGATGGTGCATGGCACCTACTAATCAACGACCAAATAATTGAAGTTACCGAGGAAGTCTATCGTGCCTATAAGCAACCGTTATGGGCAGAACACAAACGCCAAGAACGAGAAAAACGCTGCCTTATAAGCAATGGAAGAGGTGGCACCAAACGCTGCACTGCTGATTGCAGTACATGTCATGAACAAAGAACCGGAAGTGTTCTTTCGTTGGACAAGTTTACTAGTGACGGTTTCGATGTTCCAGATTCTATAAGCATTGATGAACTTTTAGAGGACAAGCTTCTCCTCGAGGAACTCTTTGCTGCCCTGGATGAACTTGATCCAGAAAATCGCCGCATAGCTGAACTCTTCAGTATGGGAAAAACAGAACGTGAAATTGCAAAATGTATCGGTCGTTCTCAAAAGACTATCAACAACCGCAAACCTAAGATTTTTGCTCAGCTGCGAGAACGCCTAAAAATTGGGAGCAATTAAGCACTCAAATTGCCCTTTGTTGTCCTGTGGATATCAGAGGTCACCATAAAATATTTTTTCAAAAACGTACTCAACGAAGTTAAAGTATATAACAAATTGGTAAGGGATTTGATCCCAGAGATCATAAGTTCTAGCGGGAAAGTTTGCACAACGCATATTGCGGGGGATGAAGAATATAGGCAAGAATTATTGAAGAAATTGAGTGAAGAAGTAAAAGAATTCTTAGAGGAACCCTGTGAAGAGGAAATCGCCGATGTGCTGGAAGTGTTGGATGGGTTGATTGAAGTGTTTGGATTTAGCCATGAAAGTATTGGAGAAATTAAGGAGAAAAAGAAAAGGGAACGGGGTGGGTTTAGTAAAAAAATTGTGTTGGAATGCGTTGAGGAGCGATGAATTGTGCGGAAATTGTGTCGTGTCAGGTACACTTGTGGAAGAAGCAACAAAGACTGGAACTTACTCTGATATAAGGAACTCAGCCAAGGTAAAGGGATACAAATGATCGCTTTAATGGAGGTGCAATTGATGCACCTCCATTAAATATCACAATATGCACTTTTTGAGATGACCTTGTAACCGAATTAGCGTTTTCGTCTGCCGATATCCCATAAGCTCTCTTTATTAATTGTCCTTCATATTTTCTATGCCGTTTTTGGCACTATAATAGCCAAATAACAATTTTACCTCGGAGCAGCTGATATCAACCCATATTGGGTTGGTTGATGCAATTACTTTATTTGCATTTGCAATACCCGTTGTAAAATATTCAGAGTCACGGTCTTTAGGCATGTTAGCATAATCCTTGGAATTCTTTAACGCGGTCGCTTTGGCAACAAGGGCCTTCAACCGAGTCGTGTCCCCTTTCACATTCATATTTGCCGTCGTATAGAAGGTAATATTGCTTGCAGGCCCATTATTCGACTCAATGTAGGATTCTAACAAACCTGTCTCACCATCGATGTAGCTGAGAAATTTGCTGCTAAATGGCACAACATCTGTACCTGTCAAAGACTTTATGCCCCAACCAACATTGTTCCTTTTAGCATAGTAGATGGAATAGTTACCCGCATACCAAGCGTAGTAATCTGTACCATTTATGATTTTATAACTTTAATTAATATCCTATCATATTTCTCCACAAGAAAATGTCACTTGCATGAAACGACATCTTTTCGACATGAAACGATTATTTATCACTTCATCAAAATAGAACTATGTGATATAATGCACTTGTGAAAATATACTATTAGGAGCCATTTTATGCTGAGAATAGCAATTTGTGATGATAATATAACAGATCTTTCTAATATGGTTTCTATTGTAAATGAATATATTGCCTTACAGTTGGATAAACACACCCTTGAATATACCGCATTTAATAGCGCTGTGGATTTAATTGCAGCCATGGAGCGTGGTCAACACTATGAATTGGTGCTATTAGATATTCTCATGCCCTTAATGACTGGCATGGACGCTGCTAAGGAAATACGGCTGTTCAATCAAGAAGTCAAAATCATCTTTTTGACCTCTTCTCCCGAGTTTGCCGTTGATTCTTACTGCGTGGATGCTTATTATTACGCTCTAAAGCCTATTTGGAAAGAGAAATTATTTATCCTTTTAGATAAGGTGATTTTTGAATCGAACAATCAATCAGGTGTAAGTTTGTTAATAAAAAGCAAGACAGGACTGACCCGAGTTTACATCAATAAATTAGAGTTTGTAGAAGTGATTGGCAGAGCCATGCTCTATCATTTAACGGATGGATCGGTTATAGAAGCCGCATCGTCTATGGCCTTACTCGAAAAAGAGCTTCTATTAAATCCATGCTTTATAAAGCCTCATCGTTCGTATATCCTTAATGTGGAACACATCCACACGCTAAACCAGCGGTACATTATGATGAAATCCTTTGCTCAAGTACCCCTATCAAAGGCAAATTATCAAACTGTCAAGTCAGCTTACATAGTATACTCCTTTAAGGAGCTTAAAACTCATGAAAATCTCTAAAATAATTTATTGGGAAATTAACAAGAGGACACCCTTATGCTAAATTATATCCAGTCATGTCTTACCCTGTTATTCGCAATTAGTGTGATGTACATTCTCTTGGATTGTAAAATTAAGAAAAAGAAGACCCTCTATCTATTGGGGCTATATGTAACTGTCTTAATTATTTTTGATGGCCTTATTTTACATTATTTTGGATATGGAACTTTTATGAAACTATATCCACTGCTTGTCCATCTTCCTGTCTTACTCGCTTTTATGGTTGTTTCAGATTTCAAACCAATGAAGGTGTTTTTTGTTCATTGGACCCTTGTGGCAATTACTCTGTCTTTTTCTATGGTTGGACTTATTGTTTCCTATTTTTTTAGTTACAATAGTGTAGTCATTAATATTGTTTGCTATATCCTGTATCTACCCACTTGGTTCATTATTTACAAATACATGCGTCCGCCATTTCTTTATATGATGCGAAATACAAATAAAGGCTGGTTAGGATTTTGTGTTATACCCATTTCATACGCTCTCCTTCTTTATTCTTTGGGAAACTATAACATGAATGTAACCCTCCTTGGACCGATTTTAAGGAATGTTGTTCTATCCTTTATTTTGATACTTTCAGCTTATTATATGATTATTCTGTTTTTCAAACAAACCAAGAAACAATTCACGCTACAAAACGAACAGAATTTACTAAGAACGCAAGTTGCAGCCGCAGCGCATCATTTTGAAGCACTGGCAGAATCCCAAGAAAAAACGACCCTTCATCGTCATGATATGCGCCACCATTTGAATCTGATTAATGCCTATCTTGTAAACGATAATAAGGAGGCGGCGCGAACATATATTACAACCGTTGAAAAATCCATTGAGGGTGCTATTGTTGAAAAATATTGCAGCAATTACACGGTCAATTTGATTCTATCTTCCTATATCGCAAAGGCCAAGAAGGAGCAAATTAATGTTGAAACACATATTGATCTTCCCGAGAAAAATGTGATATCTGATATGGATCTCTGCGTTATTTTTGCCAATGCCATTGAAAATGCCATTATAGCGTGTGTTAACATGAGCAACACAAAAGAGCGCACCTTAAAAATTACCTCAAAAATCAAAAATGATAAACTCTTTATACAAATTACAAACAGCTACGATAACACGATCATCTTTGTCGACGATCTCCCTGTGAGCAAGGAAGAAAATCATGGTCTTGGAACGAAAAGCATCATAGCTGTCGTACAAAAATACGGTGGCATGTACGCCTTTACTGCCCAAGACAGCGTTTTTAAGGCACATATTATTCTGTAGTAAAGTTATTGCCACTCACCTAAATGCCTAACAATTGTTTTTTCTTTGCATCAACAGCTGTTACCCCCTAGTTCTCCCAAATGCTGATTGTATACTCTCTGAAAATCACGTTCCGTCCCAAAAGCAGAGTCTGCAGATGACGCCATGTTCTTCAAGGAGCTCAAAGCCTGTCAGCTCTTCAAACTTAAACACAGGTGGATTATTAGTATTACCACACATGACCAGTGGAAATTTTCTTATTGGGACGAAAGGTGCTTTCTAAAAATTTTGCATTTTCTTCTCTCATAGCAAGATGTTCTTTAAGTCCCTCTACAGAAAGCCTAGATACCTGATTATTGACCATGGATATTTTTGCTGCACAATCTCAGCAGAGCGGTGCGTGATCTGCGATTTGGGTTGCGAGTAATCTTGGTGTCCCATCGCCACAAATTGGGCAAGGATTTTTATTGTTTGTAAATAATCAGGATTCCTTGTTAAATTAAGATTAATTAAAAAACAATAAAATAACTCATACTCTTCTGAATGAACTCGAAAATAAATTAATTAATTCATTTTTAAAAAAAGGACCGATTTAACCTCTGTCGAATATTAATACTATAGATAATTTACGGCGGAGGATATTCACATGCAGATAGACTTTGAAAAATTTCGTTCCTATACAGATGGTAAAATCAGTTTTATGACGGGAATGTTTGAGAAACTCAACTTACCCACTATTTTTAATAAACATTTAGAAAGGCATGTCGGGAGACCGCCTGAAATACCTTATGGTGTTTTGGCTGAGATGATGCTCGTCAACATTTGCGATGATCACCATCCGTTATCCAGATTAAATGAGTACTATCAAGACAAAGATCTTGAATCTCTTTTCAACCATCCAATCACTCTTTCGCAAATAAATGATGATCGCTTCGGTGGTTTTCTAGATGTTTTTCACGAAGCTGGCCCACGAAAGATATTTAGCGAGATTGCGGCTAATGCATTTATTACCTATGGAATAAAAGTTCAAAATATCAACTTTGATACAACTTCAAAGGTTATGTGGGGGACATACGATGCTGATGGTGAAACAGCTGGTGTTATTTCTATTAATTACGGTTACAGCAAGCAAAAGCGCCAAGATAAAAAGCAAATTAAAATGTCCATTGGAACTGCCAATGGCGTCATTGTTGACGCCAAAGTTCTTTCAGACAATGCCAGCGATAAAACGTTTAACAAAGAACAGCTAGAGGATGTAAACGATATTTTAATTGATCTGAACATAGATAAGGACTCGTTTTATTATATCGCAGATAGTGCTGCTTTCTCCCTTGATTGGCTTGAAAAAGCCAAAGAAAAGCAGATTAAACTTATCACGCGCATTCCAGACAACACAAATGTTGTTAAGGAAATGATCGAGCATGCGGCTACACATTTTGAAACAATGCAAGATTTTGAAAGCCCAATAACCGGTAAGAAGGCAAATACTTACAAGATTTTAGAAATGGACGGCGACTATAAATCCATTCCTTTGAAATATTGTATTTGTTATTCCGAGCAGCTTAAATCCAAAAAAGAAATCAGTATTCAAAAGCAAGTAGAACTTGAAAAAGTGGCAATAGAACAACTTTCCAAAAGCTACGAAGGCCGTAATTATGCGTGTTTGGCTGACTCTCAATTAGAAATAGAAAAAACAATTTCCAAAAAAATCAGAAAATATAAATATCATGATGTGACAATGTCCATTCAGGAAAACGTTAAAAGGAAACCTGGAAGACCGTCTAAAAATAGCAATGATGAAGCAATTACTAATTGCTATACGCTGGAATTCAAATACGAAGCAAACAAAAGTCAAATAGAAAAACAAATAATGAGCCAATCTATATTTGTGCTTTGCAGTAATGATCTTGGAATATCAGCAGAAACAATCTTACGTGAATATAAAACACAAGGGACAGTCGAAAAGAAATTTCAGCAACTTAAGTCTCCCCAATTCGTCAATTCGTTATTTATAGATTCTCCAAGGCGAGTAGAAGCATTAACCTATCTATTGTTGATTGCAGTAATGACCTTATCGGTAGTAGAATACGTTGTTCGTAGAGAAATGGCTAAGAACAATGAAATGATTATTGGTCCTGGCAAAGTGAAAATGACAAAACCATCACTGATTGCCATATACCGAATATTTTATAGTGTTTTAACAACAACCTACCATGATAGTGTCAATACACAGCGTGATTTTACGCGACCACTAAAGGATAACATTAAAACTGTATTAAGATGTCTAGGCATTCCAGAAGAACATTTTATAAGGGGGTCAACTATCGTATCTTAAAATTAAAACAGACAAAAATAAATACAAAATATTTATACACCATTCAGCGGAATATGAGAAATAACATCCATTGAATAAAAAATAGCAAGAAATATTCTTATGAATTATAAAAACTCAAGAATATTTCATGCTATTTTATTTGTTTTTTTAAATCCAAATGACCTTTACTATAAACTTTATTTTTCTTTAAAAATATCAATATAATCCATATTAACAGCAAAATCAATTTTTTTAGTTACAAATTTTATATTGGCATCCATAGGAATATCAACCAGTACATCTACTTTCTCAAAATTTTCCCACCCATCAGTATTTGGTAAAATAATACTTTGACTGAAAACATCATTTATATATAAAAAAACTTTACCTGAGTCCCAGCCTCCTTTAGCATATCCAATTGTAAACCCATATGCTTTAGAAACCTTTTTAAACTCAACTGAATCTTTAGCATACTGCATATATGCAAGATTTTTCTGATTTGAAGCTTTTGAATTTTTCACAATTTCAACGCCACCTGCTAATACACCATTTTCTGCTTCAAGTCTAAATTTGTCAGACTCAACTATAATTCTAGATTCTACTATTTTAGTCTCAACAACAATAGGAGTTGCTTTTTTAACACTAGTAGAGTCTCCACCTAAAATTGCATCTATTCCATTAACCATAACCGGCTTTGGTTGTTTTTCTAACCAATTAGTACTCTCAAATGCATTTTTACCAATTAATTTAACAGTACTCGGTATTGAAATAGACGCTAATTTATTAGAGTAATTAAACGCACCTTCACCTATACTTAGGACTCCTTCAGGAATTACTATTGAAGTTAAATTATCACTATACATGAATAGATAATTAGAAATATTAATAAGACTCTTTGGCAATTTTACTGTTTTAAAGTTATTACCCTGAAATGCGTAAGTTCCAATTTCCGTAACACTATCAGGTATATCAATAGAAGTTAATGATGGACATCCCACAAACGAAGCAGCACCTATTGTTTTGAGACCTTCAGGCATTTTTATTAATTCCATGTACACGCAACCTGCAAATGCTTGCTCTCCAATATTCTTAAGTGTGCTAGGTAATACCACAGACTTCATATTATTGTCTTCAAAAGCTCCAAATCCAATATATGAAACTTCTACACCTTGAATTTTTGAAGGAATAATCAAATTAACGATATCTTTCGTATATCCAGTTATTATCCCAGTTGATAAATCAAATTTTAGTCCCGTATCTTTATCAGTTACTATTTTAGAAACTAGATGTGTTTGTGTTTCTCTAATTTCAACTGTTTCGGTAGGTTTAACAAATTCTAATGGAGCGCTCTCCCTATTAATTTTAATTTCCTTTGATTCCATTTCTAATGTTTTCAAATTCAATTCAATTCCCTCTACAGTTGGTATCATATTTGAGGGTGTAACAAGGTCCGCTCCAAATATATACAATACTGGTTCTTCATACTTCCTAGGATCTAAATATCCTGATATATCCATCTTTCCATCACCAAATGCAAATCTAAATTCACCTTTATATATAACATCTAATTCGCTACCACTAGTTGCAACAGTATCTGCCATTATTATTATATTTTCATAAAGTAATTTAGTCTCCTTAGCCCTATCTAATTTCAAATTTAAAAATGTTCTACCATTCTCTTTTGTTAAATTACCTTGTATGACATAATTTTTCGTTGAATTATGCCAAATCTTTTTACTAAACTGAGATATCTTAAATACATAGGCGTTTTCATCCACCCCTTTTTTTCCATTTAATTCTGCAATATTTGAATATTCAGTTGCCATTCCACTACTAGTAACTGCATGTTCAGCACTAGGTTTAAGTAATGTATAAGTCTTACTACTCCATTGATCTCCAAATTTTGCAACATATAATTTGTTTGGAAGCCCTTCGTAAACTATACGACCTTTTGGCTCACCTTTATTATAAATTACTTTGTAATTAGATCCTACTACAGGTGCACTTCCAACATTTTCAACACTCCAGTTAATAGCTATATCAATAGGCTTTGGAAGAATAGCATTATTCCCCTGTAAAATCCCCTCGATTGTATTGTCTGATCCTTTTTTAATAATCTCATCACCATAAATATTAACTTGATAATTATAAATATAAATTTTTGTGAAAGCTGTATTCACACCAGACTTTTCTGCTGCAATTTTAACAATGTCGTTTGTTATATTAATTCTATTACTAGCATTTTTGTAAATAAATTCATACTTCTTTCCGTTTTTTTCATACAAAATTATGCCCAAATCTTGCTTTATATCATATGATTTTCTTGTGAAATTTATAAAAATATCATCTACACCAGTTTCATTTGTAACATAAGAAATATTTGCTGTTTCAAATGGAAGATCCATTTCACTCCAGTCAAATTTACCCTTATCCAAACGAACCATTTCTGGATGCGCACTATTATCATTTATGTATAATGCGTTTTTTGCATCTTTTTCTTTAGTAAATAAATGTTTATCAGGATACTCTACACTCCATTTACCCCTAACATAATATCTAGAATTATTTCCTACATATATTTTAGCTCCACCATAAGTATCAAATGTAACCTCTCTTGGAACATAAAGTGTAGCGCCATCAGGTATCATAACTTTACCCTCAAAAGTTACCGGATTTTTGTTACCTTGAAAATATGCATCATATAATTTTTGTTGTAATTTCATATATGTAGCCTCACCTTTAGGAATTGGTGCAAAGGTAGGTTCATACTTCTTAGTTGTATCAAAATTTATATTCCCTGTCTTTATATCGCGAATAAGCCCACAATCAATAAGTTTTATCATCTCATCTAATGGATAATAAATAATTTCATCTATTTTATATCCTGTAAAATTATAAGTTATGTCATTTTCATATTCCATCTGTGTATCAAAAGTATCATCAGCTATTTTTGAAAAAAACAAGGTTGGATTATATTGATATGCTTTATTTGTAGCACTCATATTTTCTGCCATCTTAAAATAGCTTATACTATGCATACCCGAATTATCTTCCATAGTCAGTTTTCCAATAAAATCCTTATTTGCACTTTTAAATGCATCATAAAGATTAGATACTGAAACATACTCTTTTCCACTAATATTATATATTTTAAGACTTGTTACCTTTCCATCCAGCGTGATTTTGTTATTTAAAAGTGTTGCTGCCACACTCGGTAAATTTGAAGCGGTTTTTACAACAGGTGCAACGATAGGCGGTATGACATAGTCAAGCGTAGTGTCAATCCCAATGGTACTTGTTGCACCCTCCCAAGTTACACCAATATTGACTTTTTGCATTAAATCCCTTAATTTAAAAAAATTATTACCACCTATGTTGTAGGCTGTGAGTTGAATCAAACTGCCATCCTTATAAATAGAAGACGTGTTCAGCGTCGCATTCTTTGGCAGCCCATCTCCTGGCAGGAGTTCTTTACCTAATTCTGTATAAGATGTGCTAGAAAGTAAGTTAATCGCTTTCTTGTCACCATCATAAGTGACTTCAAATTGCTTTGTTGTGCCATTTACAACTTTCGCAAGATCTCTGAGTTTAAAATAATTATTACCTTCGATGGTATACGCTTCGAAGGCGGTTAGTACCCCATTCACTAAAACCTTAGCGTTGGTTGGATTGACCGTTATGCCGGTAGACGCACCCGCCACAAAAACCATACTTTGGGAAAAAATCATCATGGATAAAACAAAACAAGTTAAAATTCTTAACACCTTTTTCATGTAAAAATCCTCCTTTAATGCTGTTTTTTCTAAATGCCTAACAATTGTTTTTTCTTTGCGTCAAATTCTTCCTGTGAAATAATGCCACCATCCATCAATTCCTTGAATTTCTTAAGATCTTCAATTACTGAGCCTGCACTACTTTGCAAAGCTCCCCCTGTTGTACCTGCCGTTCCAACGACACCTCCTCCAATAATCCGAGTTAAAGCAGCTGTTACCATGCGCAGTTCTCCCAAATGCTGATTATATTCTCTCTGAAAATTACGTTCAGTCCCAAAAGCAGAGCCTGCACTAGATTCCAACTTATCCCAAATAAGATTGGAAAGATACAAGTTAAGCTTAAAGCTACGCGTTATGTTTTCTGGTTTTTCCTCCTGTTGATCTACGTTAATATGAATGATAGGGGTGTAAGGCATTGGCGTATATTGTGGTGCAATATCTCCTCTATTAAAACGTTCTATAACGCCATGTTCTTCAAGGAGCTCAAAGCCTGTCAGCTCTTCAAACTTAAACACAGGTGGATTATTAGTATTCCCACACATGACCAGTGGAATGGTAAAAAGCTTATTGGCCTCATCAATATTTATGTTCGTGAAACCAATGGAAATTTTCTTGTTGGGACGAAAGGTGCTTTCTAAAAATTTTGCATTTTGTTCTCTCATAGCAAGATGTTCTTTAAGTCCCTCTACAGAAAGCCTAGATACCTGATTATTGACCATGGATATTTTTGCTGCACAATCTGAACAGATCGGTGCGTGATCTGCGATTTGGGTTGCGAGTAATCTTGGTGTCCCCTCGCCACAAATTGGGCAAGGCTTTTTATTGTTTGTAAATAATCCCATATTATTTTTCTCCTCTTATAATTTTTATCGTGTACCACCACCACTGCCACCACCGCTAAAGCCACCACCGCCACCAAAGGAACTTCTTCCGCCACTCCCAGCAGAGTGTGCCGTTTGTGCCACATTGTAGGATGACTTAGTGTATCTGTGTGCCAATAGGTAATAATAATGCGCGTTTTCACTATACTCAGTCGCATTTGGATAAACTTTTTCAAATTGTTCCATCACCTTATTAGCAATGCCTAAAAGTGTTGCAAAGATAAGAAAATCCTGCCAAATAATACTTTCTGAAATGGTCCTCTCTCCTATAAGCGAGAACTCAAGGAGATATTTTTTTAATCCCATAATGTTTAAGATTAAAGTTTTACCCCGCTCTGAAAGCCCAAAAAACTTTGATTTAGGGTCATAACAGTTAATTTGTACTAAAGTATTTTTGCCATCTTGCTTAGCCTCAGTTATAATCTTCAATAGGGCTTTATAATTTCTTGTACAATAATTTTCTAACTCATTCTGCTGTAAAATTTGGTCGCTACTGCTTGCTAAAACCAGTAAATCATAGAGCATATTAGCCGTCACCCCTGTAAACTGAGGTGGATGTACAAGCCTTAGAGAAATATTCTCTTTTTCTTTACCAAAGGAACCAACCGTTTTTTCAGTCATTGGCTCAAGACAACCTGCATGAATCAGCTTCAAAAATGCTGCCCCAATTAGATTTCCATCCGCATTTGTTTGACCAAATGCCCTTCCTAAAACAAAAGTAGCTTCTAAATTCCCAGCAATAGGTGCTTCCCTAAAATAATCTGCATTTTTATATAAGTTGTTTTTTTGCTTTCTTACTTTCCCTTTTCGTGTCAACAAATAGATTATAAGTGCTAAGGGAAAAACCATGAACCCAAGTCCAACAACAAATTCAAGAAATGTTCCTGGTTCCTCTGCTGGCAAGGAAGAAGGATTGCCATCCGCACCCTTGTCATTAACACTATAATCGCTACCCTTAGTGGCCTGTGCTTTCACAGTTTCAAAGGATTCCTTCACCACTCGCGTAGGGCTAATTAATCCTTTGTTAAGTTGTAACATGACAATGACACTATCAGAACCATTGGTCAAGGGTTTTTCGGTATATGCAACTACTTGACCATTTTCAAAATTAATTTGCCCATCAAAACCAAATGCCCAAATTCCAGCATTATTTGCATCTAGTTTTGTGCCCTCTTGCATTGTGATTCTTACCGTCACATCTGTAGGTAATGTTCCCATACCCGAATTGATGAACTGGAAATTAAACCCGTCGTAATCCTCATACGCGCCAACTAAATTGTTTATTTTATACTCAATAGCATAACGTTTTTCCCCATATTCACTCATTCCCCAACAAAGCTCATAACCTTTGTCGGTTTTTAGCATCCCGTATTTTCCAGATTTTTCCACAAAGCTGGCACCAACATCCCAATTTTCTATGTACGTATAAGCACCACTTATATCTGAAACCAGCAAATCAGAAATGCTCATTTCACCTAAGTTCTGTATGGGTATATAACCCTCTGTACCTTCGGTGAAATTGCAGTTCCAAGTTTGGGTGATATAGGCAGTGCCATCGTCATAGATCACAACATCCACATTAATGTCAGATACATTGTTAGCTCCTAAGACGACTTGGGACAATAAAGAAGTAAGCAATAAAATGGTACAAAGTATGATCCTAATAATTTTTTTTACCATAGACGATCTCCCTACTTACTAATTTATTTCATACTTGGCATATTTGCCTTTTCCTCAACTGCTTCTAAATAAACACGCTTACAAAAGCCAATCAACCCTGCAATCAGAGATGCAGGAAACATACGGATGGCACGATTGAGCTTTGTTACACTGTCGTTGTAAATCAGCCTACTGGTGCGTACCATGTTTTCATATTGATTCACCGCATCCATTGTTTTGATGTAGGTCTTATCGGCCTTTAAATCAGGATATTTTTCTGCCACTGCCATAATTTGTCCCATAGCTGCTACGATCATATTTTCCTGTTTTGTTATATCATCTGGCGAAGAATCCTTTGTGATTGAGCGTCTTGCTTTAATCGTTTCTGTAATAGTTTTGTATTCGTGAGCTGCATACCCTTTAGTTAAATCCAAAAGAGAAGATAATGCGTCCCACCTAGAGGACAGTTGAACACCAATTTGAGACATCGCATTGTTAATGTTTTCATCCAAAACCACTAAAGTACGCTGCAATGAAATGATCCGAAAAAATATTATTACTATAAGCTTAAGTTTCGCAGCACAAACCCACATACTTTTAAGCTGAATATTTTAGTCTAAAGCACTTGATTTTGAAGGTTTCAAAGTGATTCCAGTTTGCTGAAAAAATAGTACTTATTAGAAATATTACATAAACGCAAATTATATCAACTAGCATTATTAATTTCTAAAATTTGATTTGACAAAAAAGACTCTTCGAATAAACTCTTTAAGTATCCATATTCGGGTGAGTTTTTAAAACCTAATATATCAACAACGCCTGATTCTGCTATTGCGTTAATGACTACGGTTAGAAGTTCATCAAAAAGTTCCCATATCTTCTGAGCTACCGTTTTTTTACATATGTCATCTTTAATTAATTCAAACAAAGTACCAAGAGTATTATAGTCATTTACCCTACGGTAGTAAGCAAGAAAAGTGTACAGCATTAAGCTAATAGTTACACTTGCTATTTGAGCATCAAAATCCCTTGATTGGCAGTTGCAAAGCCCTAGATGTTGTTTAGTTTCTTTGAATAATATCTCAATTGACCATCTTATTGAATACGTCTCCATCATACCTATAAAATCTAAGCTTGTATCAGTTGAAAGGAAAATTCGCCACTCCTTTTGGTATGGTAATCTGCTTATGTAGAGCTTTACTAAACCTATTTCTCCATAATCTACAGTTACCTCAAAATATCGTGTGTTCCACCTTCGGCAACGGCTTTCCTTTTTCTCTTTCTTTAATTTTGCAACAAGTTCTTTGAAATTTACTTCCTCACCCTGATAAATATAATTCCGCTTATCTCTTTTTATTGCACATACAACATGAATAGCTCCATTTTTAATGCCTCTTATGGTTTTTATAAAGTTTTCGCTACTAAACCAGCTATCTACAAGTACATATTTAGCCATAAACCCATTTTTTACAGCTCTTTTTATCATTGCAAGACCATTAGTATTCTTTTGCTCAGTACATTCTTTTCTTCGCTTATGCCCATTGCTGTTTTTTGCACATTCTTTTTTGTACTGTTCCTTGCGTTTTTTACCTTTTAGCTTTTTCTCGGAATGAATACTAAAATCAAGGGGGAGAAGAGTTTTACCATCATGGTATCCCAAAACTAATTTCTTGAATCCTAATTTGCTTCCTGTCTTCCCTTTTCCCCCTACATGGTCATGCACAAATGATATATTTTCTATCCTTCGTCCAGTTCTTATATCTGGAGTATCATCTAATATAAAAGCAGACCTTGGATCTGTCTCTCCTTTTGGATTAACTTCTTGTTGGAATTTCTTACATACACCATATAAAAGTCTTCTCCATGGCATCTTTTCATTATTTTTCAAGCGATAAATAACATCCTTCTGCATCTGTGTTAAGTCTTTATATTGGCTTTTATAAAATGCATTTACAGTTTTTAATAGCATTAATGGTAACATAACCATAACAGTAACTATTTCAGATATCATATACCCATCTTCTTTAATAAGACTAGCACCAGTTTTACAACAAATAGTCTTAAAATTGAATTTTTTCATTATTTGGCATATAATATTATCTATAGTATATTCGTGTTTTTCTATTACATTTTTGATTTCGTTTATACTTTGTCGCATGATAACACTTCCTTTTTGGCTAATTTGGCTCGCACCTAATTATACCATGAAACCTAGTGTTCATGCGACTTTTCCATGCTTTTTAACTTGGATTTTAAGCGTATATTTATTATTTTTTCTAGCTGCGAAACTTAAGTATAAGGATTCCAATTACAATTAAATAACGCATAAATTTCCCTCCATTTCTAAAAGACTTACTTTTATTGTATGATCATTTAGAATCAGATGACGTTGTAGGCGCTGCAATTAGATATAATGTAAGATTAGAACCTTCAAGTTTCAAGCCAGCAGCATAACTGATTTCATTTTCAATTTTAGTATACACTTCACCATTTACAGACTCATACACAAATCCAGCATCCGTTAGAACTGTTCTGTAGATATCTATTTCTTCTGTTGTTACACCCCTGAAGCTAAGCATCGCTGATTGAGCATCTACCACTTCAACGTTGCTTATAGCACTAGCGGTAAATTCTGGAATCATTACAAAATTCTCTGGCCAAGTAATACTTGCGTTATTAAGCGACTCATCAACAGGCGCTTCAGTACTAACTTCAGTACTAACTTCAGTACTAACTTCAGCACTAACTTCAGACTTAACTTCTGGAGAACTACCACCACACGCTACTAGATTAAGCGCCAATAATAACAACATGCTTAGGGTAACTAACTTACTTTTTAACATTCTTTCTACCTCGCTTTTAATATAATTTTTAGGTAACTAAACGACCTACAAACATCATAATAAATTTATCCATTAAAAACTGTCGCTTGCATGAAAAGACTGTTTTTTGACATGAAACGTATCACTTTCGAGCCTAGTGTGTACTACATCATGTCTTTTTATAACTGCACCTACTTTCTAAAAATATCCCGCCTATTTTAAAATCCACCGGTCCCTTTGTGGGCCGGCGGATTCTATACTGTCCTTAATCCAGAGTATAGGAACTGGTTGTGTCAATAACGATGGTATTGGCAACATTGTCCCAGCTGACGTCAAAGTCAACGGCAGCGCCGATATCTCGGAGCTTAAAGTAGTTGTTTCCCCCAATGTTATAGGCTGTTAATGGAACCGGCTTGCTGTTCAGTGTAATTTTAGATGTATTGGATTTTGGGGTGACCGCAACCTTGCCCTTGGTAGCCATCTCGCCACCTACAGCGGTATAGATTTCCCCACTCATTAATGCGATGGCGTTATTTGCCCCATCCCAGGCAACAGAAATCTGCTTTGCACTACCGTTTAAGATATAGGCTAAATCCCGGAGCTTAAAGTAGTTATTTCCTTCAATGTTATAGGCATCGAAATCGACATTTTTGCCGTCTACAAGCACTTTGGAAGCTGTAGGTGTAGCAGTAAGTACTGGTGCCGCTGGCAGAGCGTTAGGGAGACGTACTCCCGAGAGTACTTTTATAGGCTTAGCTTGGATCATGCCCTTTCCGACTTTACCGTTTCCTATCTGCCCGTGATTGTTGGAACCCCAACAGTAGAGGTCGCCGCTCGTCGTGATAGCTGCCGAGGAATAGCCTTTGTCGGTTGTGAGTGATGCCACATTTGACAACACCTTCACGGGCGCGTCCTGTTCTGCTATTGTACCATTGCCCACCTGCGAAAAATCGTTGGCACCCCAACAGTAGAGATCTCCACTCTTCGTGATAGCTGCTGTATTGACGATGCTAGAGGTGACAGAAACCACATTCGAAAGCACCTTAACCGGTGTCATCTGTCTGCCGTCCACACCGCGATTACCATTACCCACCTGACCGTTTTCTGTGTAGCCCCAGCAGTAGAGGTCGCCGCTGTTCGTGAGGCCCGTGGTAGTCATGCCTGTAGTTACCGATGCCACATCGGAAAGTACTTTTACAGGTGTTGTCTGGTGAGTCTTTGTGCCGTTACCCACCTGTCCCATGCTATTATATCCCCAGCAATAGAGATCTCCGTTTTTGGTAATAGCAGCGGTAGGACCATCGTTTGACATGAGCGCTGCGACATCTGAAAGCACTTTAACGGGTGTCGTCTGAATCGCATCTTTTCCTATCTTTCCATTGCCTACCTGACCCTCGCCATTATATCCCCATGAGTAAAGGTCGCCATTTGTGACAAGTGCAGCGACGGTACCTTCATTCAATTTAATCGAGGCCACATTGGAAAGCACTTTAACTGGCGTCGCCTGACACAAGAATTTTCCGCTCTGGCCGTTACCCACTTTTCCCGATGCATTAAATCCCCAGCTATAGAGATCGCCACTTTTCGTGACAGCAGCCATGGTTACGGCCTCGGATCTCCCACTAAAGCCGACTCCATAACCTGTTTCAGTGGCGATTGTGACAGAAGTCACGTTAGAAAGCACCTTAACTGGTGTATCCTGAAATACGTAATCTGCAGCGGTCTGTTCTATGCTGAGTTTTCCATTACCTACCTGCCCATATATATTGTTACCCCAGCAGTAGAGGTCTCCGTTTGTGGTGATAGCGGCCACAACACCATCATAAGTCGTGACTGACGCCACGTTTGAGAGCACTTTAACAGGCTTTGTCTGAAACTCTCCCCCTAGGCTGGGATTCCAATATCCCCACCAGTAGAGGTCGCCGTTGGCTGTGATGGCAAAAGAAAAGTTGCTCAATAATACTGATTTGCTAGCCTCCGTAGTGGTAGATGCGCCAGCTGCAGGCTCGAGTGTGATACAAAAAATCAAAGCCAAAATAATAGATAATACTCGTTTTTTCATTTATTTTTATTCATCCTTTCCATATTAAGTTATGGCAATCTAATCATTGTGAATATACCTTGAAGCTTTAATATCCTTTATTGGCAGAGCCGTCACTTAGTCTTAATTTTGTAAATATGCTTCAATTGTTTCGCCAATGAACTGATCAGTAGCTTCTATCTTGTTCAAGAATTCTTCAGCATCAGCACTTGTCATTGTTTCTCCTGTTAACCCATCATAAACATCTTGTAAATCCACAGTATATTTATGTAAATCTTCTGTTAATTGAGTACCCTCTACAATTAACTCTTTCTCATTAAGAAGCTCAACCATACCTGTAAAGTCTGTATTCACACCGTTAAACATTTCGACGAGTGATGCTACCATTTCTTCCTTTTGCGCATTTGTAGCATAACCTTCGTTTGCATCATCTTTTGCCGTTTCATCAACGCTACTAGTGGGTGCGCTTGCGTCAGGAAAAGGTACGGAAACCGCCAATTCGTACTCTTTTAATGAAGAGATAAGACTATCAAGGTTCTTACTCATTGCGTCTGCATCAATTTCTTTGGCCTGTTTGGGATCTTCAATAATGACTTTAATGCCATCAATGAGATCTGCAAGCTCATTATGCTGTTTTAAACTTTCTGTGTCATCTTTCCAACCGTTTTCATTTACAAGCTTTGTTGCCACATTAAAAATGATTGCAGTTGCAGCACGCGTGATACGTGCTCTTTCAATAATAGATCCATTTTTTTAGCTCCTTAAGGTTTGGATACTATTACTGTAACATGTATGTAGCTATCACTATACCGAAGAATTATCCGAATAACAGCGCTATCCTAAGCTTTTCAACTCATTCTTCGGCATAGTTAAAACTTCGTCATAATCCGAGTTATGCTGAATTCGTTATAATTCCGACAATGGAAGCCCTATGAAAGGTTCAACGATGCTTGAAACCCTATATAATTTGGGGATAACACCTTCAAGAAGTCGGCCAAGAGTGAGTAATGATAACCCTTTTGCAGAGAGCTTATTTAAGACACTCAAATATCGATGTAACTATCAACCTAAAGGATTTTCTTCCCTAGAAGCAGCTCGTCAATGGGTTTATCATTTCGTTGACTGGTATAATAACGAGCATCGTCATAGTGGAATAAACTTCTTAACGCCCAACCAACGACATGCTGCGGATCATGGACTTGATGCTCTCAAAAAAAGAGATTTAGTCTATAAGACGGCTAAACTCAAGCACCCCGGTCGTTGGACAAAAGAAACAAGAGATTGGTCCATTGAGGATAAGGTTTGTTTAAATCCAGAAAAAGTGGACAAGTCAATCAGTACAGAAAATGAAGCAATAAGTGCATCATAACAATTTATACTATTTGCGACAACTAGCTTGACAAACACCGGGCACACTGTCAAGATAGTTGTCGCAAATTTTTTTTATTAAATAAAATTTTCTTATACAAAATTTTTTTTATGAATTACACTAATAAAATTATTAAGGGTTAGGTAAATAGAAGTTTATTTTACCAAGAATACCCTCTTGTTCAAGAATTTCTGGAATTGATAACTTTGCAATTCGTTAAATATTGTTAGTTATTTCAAACTACATTTGTTGTAATACTTTTTTCTATTTTAATTGGATTCAAAGCCACTTCTTTAATAGGATCCCAATTTCTAATTGATTTTTTCCAACGTTCAGGATGCAACAATCTAGCTGATTGATAAACTTTTTCGCGTTTTTTCAATATTTTAATTACAGTTCCTGAATGTACAGAATTAGGTGTAGTAAATTTAATTCCACTATGATAATGAATGTTGTTGTACCAATGAACAAAGTTATCCACCCATGCTCTTGAATCTTCAATTGTTTTAAATCCTTCTGTAGGATATTTCGAGTTGTATTTGCAAGTTCTAAAAAGAGCTTCTGAATATGGGTTATCATTACTCACTCGTGGTCTTGAATAAGAACTTATCACTCCAAGCGATTCTAATTTTGCCTTTAAAGTTAAGGACTTCATGGAAGCTCCATTATCAGAGTGTAGTATTGGAGGCGCTTTTCTGGTTTTTTCAGAAATAACAGCTCTTTCAACTAATACTGCAGCATATTCTCCATTTTCTTCTTGCCAAACTTCCCAACTCACTATCTTGCGACTAAAAATATCCACAATCATATATAATTTGTAATATAAGCCTCTAACACTAGTGTTTAAATATGTAATGTCCCAAGACCATACTTGATTAGGTCCATTTGCTATATGAGTATCTGGAAGCTTAGTCCTAGATGGTGCTTTACTTCTACCTCTGTGGTGTTGCATGTTTTCATTTTTCAATATTTTATATATTGTAGATTCAGATGCAATATATATTCCTTTGTCTGCAAGTGCAGGTACTATCTGTGACGGTGCTAAATCAGCATATTCAGGTAAATTAACAACTTTAATAACAGAATTATATTCTTCTTTAGTTAGTTTATTAACAGTCTCAGGTCTATCGGCAAAGGGTCTTTGATCTTCTCTGATGTTATCCCCATCAACCCAACGTTCGTATGTTCTATCAGTTATTCCTGCAACTTTGCAGGCTTGTTTAAGTCTTGCACCATTATTTCTAGCGTCATTAATCATTTCAACTATTTGTTTGCGTTCTGAAAGTGGAGTTAAACTTCCTCTTCCCCCCAAAACGCTTTTAGCTTTTTTTGAAGAACCAATAAAGCTGCTACTTCCGCTAATGCTTTATCTTTGCGATTTAATTCCCTTTCAAGTGTTTTGTTTTTTTTCTTTTCTTCTAATAGCTCTTCTTTTATTTCTTTAACAGATTCAGGCTCTTTATCAATGGCAGTTATACAACTTGCTCTCCATTTTTTAACTTCTTCAACAAAAAGTCCATTCTTTCTGCAATATTCAGCTAATTGATGTTCAGACATAGAATTAGTTTCCATAACAACATAAAATTTATCACCTGGGTTAACTGTTTTTTTATTAGTTTTAGAGTTTAATGATTTATCAAACCTCTTTAAAGCTTTTGATTTCCAGGTGTTTAACGTAGATAATGGAATTCCAGTTTCGGATGAAATTCTAGAAATAGATTCGTTATTCGGCGGTAATAATTTAATTAATATTGAGTCTTTTTGTTCCGTGCTATATGTTTTATTATTTTTGTTATTTTTTGGCATAGTCATCGTCTCCTTTTTATTACTTATATGAGGATATTACAAAATTTCCTCTACGACAACTAGTTTAACATCAGGGGTACACTTCGTTCGTGCTATTCTAGGTGAGGGTTTGTTTGACGCTTACTGAGCAGCTCAATGCAAAGCTTATCCGCTCTGAAGCCGTAAAAGTTCTTCAACTGGCAACGAATAATGAAGGATAAGACTTTCGCTCAAAAATGAGCAAAAGCCGGGAGTGGCAATCACTGCTCCCGGCTTTCATTCATTCATATCAACCGATTGGCTTATCCTCTAATGGATTGCCGTATCGCATAGCTTGGTGACAAAGAGCATCTAGGCATTGACCTCGTCCAGCTGGCTTGAGGAGACAGCATTGATGTTTTGAGCCAATTTTCCATATCTTACGTTAGTGGGAACAGGTCAACCGTTTTTTAGCTATTTCGAGGTATGGGGGAACATGTCAAGGATATATTCATAGGGGTAAATATAAATCCAACACCTCCTATGTATGCGAACGGGTTGAACCTATTCGCTTGGCTGACGTACATATTCAAAACAGCGCTGAATCTAAACTTGGCAGATTACAAACTGACATCTCCTCTTTCATACATTATTAAAAACGGAGTGCTCCATTATCGAGGCACTCCGTTCTTAGTGTTATTTGTTAATTAGCTTTGACTTCACCAATAAATTCTTAATGGCTTGTGCGGCTTCGGCATAAGTCAGGTTCGATTTTGGTGAAATTGTTGTTGCAGTGGTACCGTTAAACACATGAGCTGACAGTACTTCTTTTACATAGGTTCCTGCCCAATTACTTACCTTTGCATAGTCTGTGTAGTTTTGGTATCTTGTAGTGTCGCTACCTGTAAGTTTTGTAATCTTCATTGCCCTTTGATACATAGCCATGGCTTCTTCTCTGGTGATTTCCTGGTCCGGTCTGAAAGTTCCGTCCGGATAACCTGATACGATGCCATACTCATTGGCTATGAGAATCGCTAAGGTTATTTCACCTTTACTGCTTACGTCCTTGAATTTGTTCTCATGAGTAGATCCTTCTCTGTAAAGCCCTAGAGCTCTTACAATATATTCTGCAAAGTCTGCTCTTGTAATGGCTTTGTTCGGCTCAAATTTCTCAGGATTGATAATAACGAGTCTTGATGCCAAATCATTGACTGCATCTTTTGACCAATGGCTTTCTACAGATTTTACTGTAATCGGACTCCAAATGAGTGAATAGTTTGTGTTTGTTAAGAACTTTAAGCTTGCGTACCACTTGCCGTCTTTTTGATATACCGATGTTGGTACGTGGCTGTATGTACCGTTTTGATTGAATACAATACCTGTCGTAACCCTGCTTGGATCTGCTATCTCAATGATACTTTCAACATAGCCACTGAAAGGGTCAATGACCAATTCATTGATTGATCCATCCGGCTTGGTTATTTTGGCAAACATGCCAAATGATACTGGAGAAAATACCAACTCGGCACCATTTCCCATAGCTGTTTCGTTCAATTTAGTAACCATCTGCTCATCTATTTTGATATTTTTTACTGCAATTGTGATATCCTTCAAATCTTTTTCCTGAATACCAAGTTTCTCTGCTATTTTACTAATTGTAAAATCTTTAGTTGGTATAACGTATTCTATATTATCCCGCTTAACGAAGACATCAAAGCCATTATCTTCAAGCTTTTTAATAATATCACCTGTCAGTTCAACTATCACTATTTCAGCATTCTTATCAATTATCGGAATCTGAATGACATTATCTATTCCAACTGTATTATTTTTAATCGCTTCGTCTATTATTTTTTCTATGGTTTTATTGTTGACTACTACAGTAATTGTGGTTTTACCGTCCTTTGTTGTCTCTGTTTCTTTACCTGCACTATATTCCTTACCGTTGACAGTAACAAGTACTGCAGTGTCTTTAGGTACTGGTGTGTCTTTGGGTTTTGTTGTTCCACTACCGTTTCCACCCGAAGAGCTTTCTCCACTTGGTGGCGTTGAAGCCGTAACATCTTCCGCTGTAACGATTGCAGATATTCTAGTTTGGAGAGCGGTTTTTCCTGCTCCGTCTGGGAGTGCTGTTACTAAACCTTGTGCTACTGCTTTAGTTGCATTTGTTTTACTTGTTTCAGCTGTTACGACTGCTATGGTTGCTGTTGCTAGTGCCGCTGCCGCTTCATCTTCTGCTGTTGCTGGTGTTGTATAGGCAATGGCATAAGTGGAAAATTTCTTAACTGTTAGCTTGATGGTTGTATTATTATCAACAAGCTCGATCTTTTCGCCATCTGCATTTGCCGTTGTGGTGATACTATCAACTGCGCTACCGTGATAACGATATAATACATAGTTTGACTTGCCTTGTAGCGAAGCAGGAAGTGGAATAAATACATCAATCAAGCTTGCAAGCTCGGTAAGAATTGCAGATTGTGAGGTTATTTCAACGCCACCGCTATCCCTTACCGTCTTTAGCACAGATAAATCCAGGAAGATTCCCACTGTTTTAGCACTTGATGCTGCGGTAGCAGAAATAGTAGTCGCGTTTGCTGCCGTGTTATCCTTTATCTCAGCCGTAAGCTTGATTTCAACCGAACCACCGCTTGTTACAACAGTATTATCGGCAGAGGTTACTCCCTTATCATTCTCCGTTGTAGAAGTTAAAAACTGTCCGTTCAAATTCCCAACAACAACTTGAGGAGTTCCGCTACCTATTACCTCAACTACACTGTTGGTCTTGCCTGCTGGAAGTGTGATTGCACTACTAAGCGTGTTATTGCTATTATTAATCACGACCATGGAGGTAACTGTAATGCCATCCGTTAATTGCAAGTGCAAGTTGGACACCCTCGGTAGAATGAGTGGAGTCTCTTAGGCGCCGTAGAGTTTGTCCAAGAATGCCTCGAATAGTTCCTCTGGCGTGCGGTAGCCGAGCTTGCGGCGAGGCCGTCCATTCAGTTCATCGGCAAAGACAAGGATTTCTTCGTCTGAGAACTTCTCAATGGAGGCACCTTTGGGAACATACTGCCGGAACAGACCATTGTGCCGTTCGTTCTGAGGTCGTTCCCAAGAGGTGTAGGGATGTGCAAAATACACTTCAGCGCCCCATTGCTCAACCTCTGTGAAGTTCGCAAACTCAGAGCCGTTGTCTACAGTAATCGTCTTGAAGACCTGTCCGAAGCGGTCGCCGTATTCTTCGCGGAGAGCCTTCATCGCCGCCATGACAGCACCGCTGGTTTTGCCCGGAATTCGGATAGCGAGATAGTTCTGGGTCTTCTTTTCGATGAGCGTGAGAACAACGGATTCTTTACCAGAACGCAAGCCAACTACTGTGTCGCCCTCCCAGTGTCCTTCTTCCTCGCGCTTAGCCGCAACCTCTGGTCGCAAATCAATACTGTCGCCAAAAATACGTTTGTTTTGGCGCTTCTTTCCCTTGTGTCTCTTTCGTTTCAGGACTTCTGGCATCTCAAATAGGGTTAGAGTCAAACGACCATCCCACAATTCATTGTAGAGGGTTTTGGTGCAGACCAGCTCACTTTCTTTAAACAGCCCGTGGAGCCTTGCGTAGCCGACACAGGCATCAAGAGACCATTGACGTTCCCGCACCTGCTTGACTACCCAAGCTACAAAAGCTCCGCAGCAATTCAGCTTGTGAGCTTTTTGGCTGCGTGTTCTATTGGCACTGTAGACTGCGTGACCACGCTTTGCAGAATATCCTGGTGCTCTGCCCTTGTTGCTTTTGCGGGGTGCTGTGCCTCGACGCAGCTCGTTCCCAACCGTAGTTGGGGCGCAGCCAATTTCTCTGGCGATGGCTCTGTTTGAGTAGCCGAGCCGTTTCAGGTGTTGAATAGCACCTCTATCTTCACGTTGCAGATGTTCTCCTCGCTTGCGTTCTGCTTGCATTGTGGTATAATTCTGGCAGTCCATAGTGATTGCCCTCCTTTGGCAGATGGTTGTGTGAGAACTCCATTCTACCATAAGGGATAATCTCTATAGATTATCTTTTCATGTGTCCAACTTCATTTTACAATCAACCTTTGTAAAATCAATCATAATCTGCCCCTTTTACAGTTTTTAACTACTTAATTTAGCGTAACACATTGTTGTTCAATGTAAATCAATACTCTTTCATCAACAAAAATTCAGCAATATTTTTATGTTTTACACCTTCAATATTGTCCTGCCAAAATTCTTCCATTGTTACAACATACTTTGGGTAATGGTCATGTACATCATCGAATACGCCAAACTCACGCATTATAGTGCTTTCTTCTGAAAGCTTATAGGCAACTTGAACATATACCTTTTGATTCCTTTTCTCCGCTACAAAATCTATTTCCTTGTTTCCAATGATTCCAACGTATACTTGATATCCCCTTCGCTTCAATTCCAAAAAAACTATGTTCTCAAGTATACCTGAAATATCCCTGTCTCTATAGCCCATAACTGCATATTTTAGTCCTTGATCTCCAATATAGTATTTTTCATTAGTTTGTAGCACTTCTTTTCCTTTAAGATCATATCTTGGGACGCGATAAATTATAAAAGCATTTTCTAGTGCATTTAGATAGTTATAAACGGTTTCAACATCAACTTTTCTTTGTTGGCTTTTGAAATAGTCAGCCACTTTTTTCGCAGAAAACATATTGCCAACATTCTCAAAAACAAACTTTACTACCTTTTGTAAAAGCGTTATATTTCTTATGCTATTTCTTTGTACAATATCTCGCAAGGTTGCAGAAGCGTATATATCACTAATTATTTTATATGCCTGATCAAAAGCATAGTCCGCTGTGTGTAAAATCGGAAAACCGCCTAACCTCAAAAATCTTATAAACTCATTTCTAATATCTATTGGTTCATCAGTCCTTTGATTTGTTCTAAATTCTAGACACTCCTCAAAAGATAGCGTATATACATTGATTTCAACATATCTACCTGCAATATATGTGGCAAGCTCGCTAGAAAGCAATTTTGAATTTGAACCAGTAATATATATATCACAATCAAAGTCAACTAAAAATGAGTTAACAGCCTTTTCCCAACTTTCAACTTCTTGTATTTCATCAAGTAAAATATAGATTTTTGAAGTTTTGCCTATCTTTGCTTTTATAAAGGAATACAAACTTTTTGAATTATCAACATCCGAAAATTCCATTGATTCAAAGTTTATGTATATAATATTCTCTTCAGCAACTCCGTTGGCGATCAATTCATTTGATAGCATGGATAATATTGCTGACTTTCCGCTTCTTCTTATTCCAGTTAACACTTTTATTAAAGGTTTATCAATAAACGGTCTGATCTGTTCTAAATACAATTCTCTCTTTATCACAAGAATCACCTCTATATATAATATAACCCTAAAAATCAAAGAAATCAATCAGATTTATAAGGTTATCCCCATATAAACCTTATATTTTTTATATTTATTTAGGTTTTAATCCATTTCTTTATAAGTCAATCAAATTACATCAAAATCAACTTGTTTTTTCACTATACATAGATAAAGCGTTGAAAGCAAATACTTATTGTAGAATTTCAAAAGGAGTGATATTACATTGGTTGAAACAATTCTAGAAAAAACAGAAGGTCGTATAAGTTATCACGATTCCGTTGAGGAAATGGTAAAAAGGATAAGAGAGGACGGAATGTCCAATGTTTTTGACAGATATGCACAACAAGAAAAAATACGTTGTAAATTCTGTTTGGAGGGCTTAAGCTGCCAGCTCTGCTCACAAGGTCCTTGTAGAATAAGCATGAAAACGGGTCAAGACAAAGGTGTTTGTGGAATTGGTCCAGATGCAATGGCAATGAGGACGCTGCTTTTGCAAAATATTATGGGTGCAGGCACATACAGTCATCATGCCTATGAAGCCTTTAGAACATTAAAAGCTACAGCACAAGGCAAGACATCCTTTACCATCAAAGATCGAAATAAGCTAAAATGGATGTGCGAAAAGCTAGGTATCGATACAAATCAAGATATTAATAGAATGGCCATTGAGCTAGCTGATGTTTTGGATGCGCAAATGAAAGTTGGAGAAGATGAACCTAATCTCATGATTGAAGCTTTTGCTCCAAAGAAAAGGATTCCCGTTTGGAAGAAACTAAATATTTATCCTTCAGGTACTGTTCATGAAGAGCAAAACTGTGTAGCAAGCTGTCTTACAAATGTGGATGGTGATTATGCTTCTCTTGCATTAAAAGCCCTTCGACTAGGCTTAGCTACTATTTACAATTCCCAGATAGGTCTTGAGATGGTACAGGATATTCTATTTGGAACTCCTACACCTCACGAGGTTGATGTAGATCTTGGCATTATGGATCCTGACTATGTAAACATCGTTTTTAACGGACATCAGCCATGGGTTGGCGTAGCTACCTTGCAAAAGGCAAAAACCCAAGAAGTTCAAGAAAGAGCTAAGGCCGCTGGTGCAAAGGGACTTCATATAGTAGGTTCCATTGAGACAGGGCAAGAACTTCTGCAAAGGTTCCCAGTAGACGATGTTTTCGTAGGTCTTATGGGAAACTGGCTGGCTATTGAACCTATGCTTGCAACAGGAACAGTGGATGTCATGGCAATGGAAGAAAACTGTTCCCCTCCAGCTATTGATATGTATGCGGAGAAGTATCAATTCGCTTTAGTAAGTTTAAGTACAATAATCGGAGTTCCTGGCCTTAAACATAAGATGGCATATTTCCCAGCAGAAGCAGATAATATGGCAGATAAATTAATAGAGCTAGGTATAGAAAACTTCAAGAAAAGAAAAAGCAGCAATATCAAAGCCATGGTACCAAGAATGACTACAAAAGCTATAGCAGGATTTTCGACAGAAGCAATCCTTGCAGCTTTGGGTGGCAAACTGGATCCATTGGTAGATGTAATTGTAGCAGGAAAAATCAAAGGTGTTGTAGCACTTGCTAACTGCTCTACATTAAGAAATGGCCCTCAAGATTGGATGACAGTAAATTTAACCAAAGAACTTATCAAAAAAGATATCTTAGTTGTAAGCGCAGGTTGTGGAAATCATGGATTAGAAGTAGCAGGACTCTGCAATTTGGATGCAATCAATTTAGCTGGAAATGGATTAAAAGAAGTTTGCAATATGCTTAAGATTCCACCAGTTCTAAGCTTTGGTACTTGTACCGACACAGGAAGAATATCTATGCTTGTAACAGCACTGGCAGATCATCTTGATGTTGATATTCCACAGCTTCCAATCGCAGTAACAGCCCCTGAATGGATGGAACAAAAGGCAACGATTGATGGTGTTTTCGCTGTAGCATATGGCGCATATACGCATCTTTCGCCAACACCATTCATCACAGGCGCGCCAGACCTGGTAAAACTTTTGACTCAAGATGTTGAAGGTTTGGTCGGAGGCAAAATAGCTCTCGGAGATGACCCTGTAGAGGTCGCTAATAATATTGAAGCTCATATAAACTTGAAAAGAAAAGGGTTAGGTCTAAACTAATAAATAAGCAGCGGTCAAATAAATTATCGACCGCTGCTTATCTCTTTTTTGTTAAATAATCATGAAGTTTTTCAAAGGCAGGCCCGGCAATAAAGCATATGTACACTCCATTGCCTATTATTCTTATTTTCTACTTATAATACTTTCCAGAACACTTGATAATAGAAATTTCTATGACTGCGGTACCATGAATCATGTTATCCGGTAATTTACTTCCAGTGAAGTTTGGTGTATATTTTTCAACAATTATATTGAGTGCTACTTCTTTAAGCAAAGGGTCTTTCACCAGCTTTGCTGTTCCAATTATTACAACGCTTTCATATACAGTGTTTGTATCGCAGGGTTCTTTATCAAGTATTAGCTCTTTCATATGGTAAATTCCAAAGCTAACTTTTTCATTGGCTAAGATATTATCGATTTTCTTCCCCTTTGGCAATCCATGAAGATAAATTTTATCCTCATAATAAGCGAAATGCATAGGAAGAACATATGGAAAACCATCTTCATTGATGGTTGCCACATTACCCACAGGTGCCCTTTTTAAAATTTCTTCAATTTGTTCATTGCTTAATTGATGGTTCTTCATTCTGTTTTGCATAAATGATCACTCCAATATTATTTTTATATATCACTTAGCTTTCCCATGAATAGAATCGTACCGCTTTCGTCATCCATTATCATAAATATAAAAGGTCTATCGGCAATAAATTCAATTTGATCTAATGGCATGGAAGTTGTCCCTACTTCAACACTAGTTACTGCCGCTGCCTCACTTCCTTCTTCATTGACCTCAATGACAGCTTTATGCACAATATTACTTATGAACGCATCTTCTCTTATACCAGAAAAATCTGCTTTTGAAGGATCAAAAGCTTCTTTCATTCCAAGAGCTGCTAAGCTTGGCTTTAAGCTTTTAATTACAGATTCAAGCTTGAAACTTGGAATTTGAAGAATTACTTTATCTTTTTTTGAGATACTAGCTTTCAGCAAGCTCCATTTCTCCATACTGAGCTCCTGAATATAATCGTCAATTTTTATACCTTTTTTTGGAAGTATGGCGTACATAGCCGTTTTGCCATTACCATATGGCAACCTTACTATTTTTGTCTTATCCACCTCTCCGTATTCTATTTCCCCTGTCCTTGACATCATATTGGCTTCCTTCTTCTTTCCACCCTCCATATTAAAGGTTTTAGTAAAGCTGTTTTTCTTATTAAAAGTGTCTGTCCACTTTCCTTTAAAGTAAATGGCATTTATCAGATACATGATTGCATCATCTGGAATTGGAGGTTCTAGTATTTTATCTATTTTACCTTTTGTAGATGTTTTGACCCATTCATTTATTGTATCTGCCGCTTTTAACTCTTTAAAATCAAGTTCCTTTATAGTTGCGTTATAATTCTCTTGATTAAGAGAAAGAAAGTCGCTTTTTATAGTCTCTCCCTTTTTGAACCATATAGAGTTGCTTATATCCAATTGAATTTTAGGATCTACCTTTTCAAGATAAGCTAAAAGGCTTTTATAATTGCCATTTACAGCTTCTAAGTCCATATCACCATAGTTCAAGGCCTCAGCCATCTCTTTGCTAGTTTTTCCTTTTGCCCCATTGTAGGTCATACCAAGCGCTGAAGAAATGCTTAATGGAGATATAAAAATGCTCTGATTTAGATTTGCTTCATTAATTTGCTTGAAAATGTTCAATGCAAATTGAGTGTTGCTTTTCTCAAAGCGAGAACCTACCTTGCTTAAATCATAGGATGTCTGATTGTTTCCTAAAGTTAATGTATTACAACCTGTCAAAATTGTAAAAGCCATGACTAATAACAATATTAGACTAATAATTTTTTTCATGAAAGGTTCCTCCCTCATACTATGATAGTTATAGCTTTAATGCTTTATATCATAGACTATAAATATATTCAAAAGGTTCCTTTTCATCTAGTTGTTCCCTTCTATAGATTCAACCAGCTCATTCAGATAAACCCATCTCTCCATCTTTTCCTCTAGCTGTTTCTCCAAATCTTCTTTTTCTGTAAGGAGTTTTTGCAAAAGTGTATAGTCGCTGGAGGTTTTACTTATCTTATTTTCAGTATCTCCTATGCTTTCTTCAAGTCCTGCTATGATGCTATCAATTTGCTCATATTCCTTTTGTTCTTTAAACGATAGTTTTACTGACCTTTCCTTTCTTTGACCCCTATCATCCTTGTTCTCAGACTTTTCCTTGTTTTGCTTTTCGTCGAATCGATTAAAATTGCTTATATACTCTATGAAATCTGAATAATTACCAGTATGCTCAACGATTCTTCCGTCACCCTGAAAGCCAAATATTCGTTCTGTCATTCTATCAAGAAAATATCTATCATGAGATACAGCAATGACCGCTCCCTCAAAATCTTCAAGATAATCCTCTAATATTGTGAGCGTCTCAATATCCAAATCGTTTGTAGGCTCATCTAAAAGCAACACATTTGGAGCTTCCATCAGAACTCGAAGAAGATATAGCCTTCTTTTTTCTCCTCCAGAAAGCTTCGATATAGGCGTCCATTGTTGTTCTGGCGGAAAAAGAAATCTTTCAAGCATTTGAGAAGCACTAATCCGCTCGCCTTCTGCTGTGGCAATATATTCTGCCCCTTCTCTTATATATTCAATGACTCTTAAATTATCTTCCATGTGATAGGTATCCTGTGAATAAACTCCTATCTTAACCGTCTCGCCTCTTTCAATATTACCGCTATCTATCTCAATATTGCCTGATATAATATTCATAAGTGTAGATTTTCCACTTCCATTTGGCCCTACTATCCCTATTCTGTCATTTCTCAATACGATATAATTAAAACCCTCTAAGATTTTTTTATCCCCAAAAGCTTTTGATATACTTTGAAGCTCAATAATTTTTCTTCCAAGACGACTGCTTCCAACTGATATTTCTACTTTTTCGTCACTGATATCCACAGCTTGTTCGCTTATTTTCTCAAATCTGTCTATTCTTGCTTTTTGTTTAGTGGTTCTTGCCTTTGCCCCTTTTTTTATCCAAGCAAGCTCTTTTTTAAAAAGATTCTGACGTTTTCTTTCGTTTCCTAATTCTATCTCTTCTCTTTCAATCTTCTTTTCTAAAAAGTCTGTATAATTCCCTTTATATGTGTAGAGGTTTCCTCGGTCAAGCTCAATGATTTCATTTACTACTCTATCTAAAAAGTATCTATCATGGGTAATCATCAAAAGAGCACCTTTTCTCTTATTCAGATACTGTTCTAACCAGCCAATTGTATCGTTATCTAGATGATTGGTAGGCTCGTCTAAAATCAAAAGGTCTGAAGGCGTTATGAGCGCTGCGGCTAGGGCTATTCTTTTTTTCTGACCACCTGACATTGTGCCAACTCTTATATCAAAATCTAATATACCAAGCTTTGTTAAAATATTTTTCGCATCGCTCTCAATATTCCAAGCATTTAGTCTATCCATATGCTTTGACAGTTGAAGGATCTTTTCTCCTGAGGAATCTGGACTCTGCAACGCCTTTTCATAATCCCTCAAAAGCTTCATAATAGGTGAATCACCTTTGAATATCTGCTCTAAGACAGTTGCTTCATCATCAAACATCGGGTTTTGCGCTAGATACTCTATATTCACTCTACCTGCTTTTATGAGCTTTCCTTCATCAGATGTCTCAATTCCTGCTATTATTTTCAACAGAGTAGTTTTGCCCGTTCCATTAATGCCTATTACGCCTATTTTATCGCCTTCATTTATTCCTAGTGAAATATTGCTCATTAGTATTTTTTCACTATAACTTTTACTTATATTTTCTACTGTTAATAAATTCATATTTTTCCCTCACTATTGAATTACTGAATACATTTAAACACACGAACGGTAAAAGAGCAAATATTTTAATGCACTACTTTGTTAACACAAACAGGCACATCTGTAATCATGTGCCTGTTTGCATATAATAAATGCTTGAATCTCTTCTATTATACAGCTCTTAACGAATGACTCCCGTGGATGCTTAATAATTTATCCGCATTTCAAAAATATATGTCAGCGAATTCTATATTAACTTTCTCTACATTATCTGACTGTTTTATTTATATTTGCTTCTATTGAATTTCATCATCACATTTGCTACTGGATTATCTTTCTTTAAATCTACGGCCTTATGCATACAAAGTTCGTGACAGCACATACATTCTATGCATTTACTATAATCAATTTTCTTTGTGGCTTTATCTATTGCTTCCATAGGGCAGCTTTCCACACAAACATTACAGCTCTTGCACTTTTTCAAGTTTACTTTAGGTCTTGTTTTGAAAAAGTCTATTACCTTAACCAATGCCTTATAGTTCTGCTTTTTCGTGCTTCCAAAACGCTCTGGGAGCTTAAAGTCCTTAAGTATAGGAATTGATGCAGACATATAATCTCCTTCAACGGCTATGTTCTGAAGTAGCCCTTCTCCAATGCCTCTTTTATAAGCAGTTTTTAATATTGGTACATCAGAAACATCCATTTGCAGCATATGGACTGCAACAGCATCAAGTGCCATAGGATCTGTGCTTATCAAGATTTTATTCGCTGCATAAGGCTCTCCGGCTGTTGGCCCTTCTCCCTGCATTGCTATGATTGCATCCATTATATGCAAATGAAACTTTGCAGCTTTATGAATGTCGGCTATGATGTCTCCAAAACTTTCAGGATCTGGAGCTACTTTATGATATTTAGCTTTTCTAAGGCCTGGTATACATCCAAAAACATTTTTTACAGCTCCCGTATATATGGCAGCAGTGTGAGTTTTGAACTTAGGCAGGTTTATAACAACATCTGCATCAAATATGGGTTTTGCAAGATACATTTTCTCTTGACTATTACTTTCTGGGCATACTTCTACCACGCCTTCACGGTCAAAGTTTTTTACAAGCGCTCCTTCTTCTTTTGCAATATTCTCATAGCCTGCTACATGAAAGCTTTGAGCTGTAGGTGCTATCCCTGCAATAGCTCCTCCAGCGCTATCACCTATCCAAACGATACATTCCTGCCTCTTCAATATCCTAACTAGCGCACGAACAAATTCACTGTGAGTTACCGCCGCTGATTCAGATGGCTTCGGCCCTATAAGATTTACTTTAAGGAGTACCTTATCCCCAGGCCTTACAAACTGTTTCCAGCCTCCTAGCCGTTCTATTCCATTGTTGATTTTATCCGTAACTTTCTCTAAGTCATAGCTATTGCACTCTTGTATGATTACCTTGCTCAAAAAATTCACCCCTTATTAGGATTTATTCTACCAAAGCTTTATATATAAATATTATATCATAAAAATTTTAAGCCGCCTCTTGGGTGAATTATTGATATTTTTTACAGATGAATTCTATTACAGAAATATCTTAAATTTTATTATACCAATGAATGAACTTTAACTTTATGCACATAATACAAAAAAGGAGTGGTACCAATGATTGATGAAGTTGTAAATGAATTGAAAATTCTAACGGAGAAATATGACTGCTCTGGGCTATTTCATAATATTAAAGTGACCACAGATGTAATGAGCAATAATAAGACAGCAAAAGAAGCCGAAATACTTTCTGTAGCCTTAAGTTTCATGCTTGATTACGCTATAGACAGAAAAAACACTGACATAATGCACGAGGTTTATGATATTGCAGACAGAAATAATGCAGCAAAAGAACTACAGGGAAACAAAGCCTATCAGTTAATGTATCGGTTAGAAGATGAAATCCACAGTGCATATCCTAGGAGTATAAATGAACTCATAACCTTTATGGATGGTTTAGATAATACCCATACAGAATACGATATACTCCCCTATGATGCGAAAAGCAGATTAAAATTTGAATAATCTGCTTTTTGCCTTACGCTTCAATATTATCAATTGCTTTAGCCTTTTCATCAACCTTTTCAAGTTTAATATTTCTATAATATAAACACATATCAATAAAAACCATCAAGAAATTCAACACATACAAATAAATCACAAAGTCAAAGCTATAATAGATTTTATTGAGTATTCCTGCCACATATCCTAACAATATTATAATTAAAAACCCTACACTTTTCCCTGAAGCTGACCTTGATTTATAGGATTTATATATAGAAAATGGCCAAGCAGCTCCAAAACAAAGCATCATTATTATTTCAAATATACTCATAAAGATTCTCCCCTCATTGATCACTCTATTCTCTATTCTACAACTGCTTTTTTATATCTGCAAGTACCTGATAATTAACGATAGTCATACTCAATTGAGAATATTTCTAAAAATCTATTGACAACGATTCTCAGCGATGATAATATTAAATTGTAAATGAGAATCAATTTCAAAAGGGGGATTTCATATGAGTTTATTTGACTTAAAACCCGGACAAAGTGCACTGATAGATTATATAACTGGTGATAATAAACTTGGGAGAAGGCTCTTAGCTTTAGGCTGTATAGAAGGCACTCCTGTTAGAATGATAAATTCTGCACCTTTTGGTGACCCAGTAATGATAAGCATTAGAGGCTTCAATCTAGCCATCAGAAAAAATGACGCGAAAAATATCGCTATAAAGGAGTCAGTTTGAAAAATCATAATTTTTCCAATTTATTTTTGTGCAGCAACTGCATACTATGCAGCAGATGCAGGAAGGAGTTAAAATGATAACTGCCGCTTTAGTGGGCAACCCAAATGTAGGGAAAACCACTCTTTTCAATCTACTAACAGGTGCCCATCAGCATGTAGGAAATTGGGCCGGTGTTACTGTAGAAAAGAAAGAAGGTTTTTTGGGTAGCAACGTAAAAATTGTAGATTTGCCAGGAATATATGCAATGGATACATACTCTAACGAAGAGAAAATATCCAAACAATTCCTTGAGAATGAGGATGTAAGCGTTATAATCAATATTATAGATGCTACAAATCTTGACAGAAACCTATATCTTACAATGCAACTAAAACAATTTAAAAAACCTATAGTTCTTGTGATCAATATGATTGATGTAGCTGAAGGTAAAGGCATGGAGATAGATTATGAAAAGCTCTCAAAAGAGTTGGGGGTTAGCGTAATACCAATATCTGCTTCAAAGGGTATCGGGATTGAAAAGGTTAAGCATGCGCTGGAAAACAGCGATTTTTTTAACACCGACATTGATAATGATTATCATTATAACTTTCAAAATGAAAGTGAAGCTTATAAGTATATAGAAGGTATTTTGGATAAATGCATCATTAAGCGAAAATCAACGGATGAAACTGTGTCTGATAAAATTGATCAGTTTGTTACGAATAAATATCTAGCTTATCCTATATTCCTTGGACTTTTATATCTAATATTTAAGTTTACTTTTAGCTGGGTGGGTCAACCATTAGCTGATATGCTGGACCAATTATTATCTAATAATTTGGTACCCTTTGTAGAAATTTTGCTAATAAATAGTAGCCCTTGGTTTAAGTCTTTGATACTTGATGGAATAATTGGAGGGGTAGGTGCTGTTGTAGTTTTTCTTCCCTTAATATTAACTCTTTTTCTTGGAATATCATTACTTGAAGACAGCGGTTACATGGCAAGAGTAGCTTTCATAATGGATAAGGTAATGCGAAAGATGGGTCTTTCAGGAAAAGCTTTCATACCCCTTATTATTGGTTTCGGCTGTTCTGTACCAGCGATCATGTCTGCAAGGACTTTAGAAAGTGAAAAAGACAGAAAGCTTACCGCGCTAATAGTTCCTTTAATGTCATGTAATGCAAGGCTTCCAGTATATGCCCTTTTTGCATCTGTGTTTTTTCCAAACAAGGAAACTATGATTGTTTTCTCTCTTTACCTTGTTGGTATAGGAATAGCATTTTTAATAGGACTTTTATTTAAAAATACGATTTTTAAAAAGGATGAAGAACCTTTTATCATAGAGCTTCCAGAGTATAAGCTTCCTCAATTGAAAACTTTGATTACGCATACTTGGGAAAAAGGGAAAGGATTTTTAAAGAAAGCAGGAACTTTGATATTTTCTGTAGCAGTAATCGTCTGGTTTTTATCTAACTTCAACTTTACTGGAATGGTGGATATGAATGAAAGCTTACTGGCAAGTATAGGAAAGCTTTTAGCGCCCATATTTGTTCCACTGGGCTTTGGCACATGGGAAACGGCAGTTGCACTTCTAACTGGACTTATGGCAAAGGAAGTAGTAATCGGAACAATGGGTGTAATATTTGGTGACAATCTGCAAGCTATTCTTCCAAATTACTTTACTTCTTTGTCGGCTTATAGCTTCTTAGTATTTGTACTTTTATATACGCCATGCGTAGCAGTTCTAGGTGCAATGAAGAAGGAGTATGGCACTAAAATGGTTTTATTTTCAGTAACCTATCAACTGACCTTGGCATGGATTGCATCGTTTTTAGTTTATAATATTGGAAGGATGATTTTATAATGGAAATTTTGATTGCTACTTTATTGGTAATGGCCGCAATATTTATTCTATATAGAAGTGCCAAGAGAAAAGCTCAAGGCAAATGCGAATGCGGAAGTTGCTCGTCACATTGTCCTATGTATGAAAACAAGGAAAACCAGCCCAAATAGGGCTGGTTTTTTTTATGCCTTTGTATCGAATCTGGGGCTTTTCTGTTGCATGGCGCTCCAAGTTTTGTAAGGGGATATTTATTTTGCATCTTTATTCCAAAGCTCTCCATAAAATGTTAATATTAAAGCATATTAAATGTTTATTTTTGGAGGTGTCCGTAGATTTGAGTCGAAATAAGGGTTCTAAGATTTTCTTATTTATAGTCCTGATTGCTATACTCTTGATTTTGCCCTTTGGGATGGTTCATGCCAGGGATACCGACAAAAATGTTCTTATCCTCAATTCGTACCATAGGGGCTATCTTTGGCGTGACAATATTATAAAAGGAACTTCAGTTAATAATATCCCCTTTACTATAGCAAGTATTAACTCATATATTTTTAACAATGTAGAAATGCGAAAGTTTCATATTCGGAAAAGCATGCTTCCTGAGGATAGTATAATTATTAATGCACCTTCTACATCAATTGAATTATCTAAAAACACTATATATACTGTTGTAATTACTTTTATTGCTATATTAGCCTTGATAAACTTCATGTTAATGATAAATATCTCCCAAAGAAAGGCAGCAGAAAAAAGTGTAGAGGAAGAAAGAAACATACTGAAGTCAATACTTGATTCAACTGGTGATGGCATGCTTGTAGTTACAAAGGAAACTAGAGAAGTGCTTCATGTAAATGATAGCTTCAAAAAAATGTGGAACATTCCTGAAGAAATATTTTCTGCAAATAGCGATAGCCAAAACATTCAATTTGTTAAGCCTCAGCTTAAAGATCCTAATAGCTTCGAAATACTTTTAGATGAAATAATGCTAGAAGATAAAAATAGATTTGATACATTAGAATTAAATGACGGAAGAATATTCGAGCTTTTTTTTAGACCATTAATCATTTCCGGTAAATCCACAGGACAGGTGTGGAGCTTCCGAGACATTACTAAGAAAAGGTCTGCTGAGGTTATGGAAAAAGAGCTAGAGTTACAACATAAACTTTTGGAAGAAGCGCATAATTATGATATTTTAAGAACTCACTTTTTCTCAATAATATCTCATGAATTTAAAACACCTCTTAACATCATACTTGGTGTAATACAGCTTATGAATATAAACCATGAAACTATCTCAACTTGCCCTTATTACGAGGCTAGGACAAGGCATATGAATATGATGAAACAAAATTGTTATAGACTCCTAAAGTTAATAAATAATCTGATAGATATAACTAAAATTGATTCAGGTTTTCTAAGTGTGAATTTGAAAAATCTCCAAATTATAGGAGTTATAGAAGATATAACTTTATCAGTGGCTGAATATGCAGAGTATCTTGGGGTTACCCTTATATTTGATACAGATATGGAAGAAAGAATAATGGCTTGTGACCCAGATAAGTTGGAAAGAATCATGCTGAATCTACTATCGAATGCCATGAAATTTACTGAAAAGGGTGGCACTATAAAGGTTAGTATATACAACAAGCAAGATCATATCATTATTACAGTTAAGGATACAGGAGTAGGAATACCTAATGATATGAAGAATACCATTTTTGAAAGGTTCAGACAGGTGGATTCTTCTTTGGCGAGAAAAAAAGAGGGTAGCGGAATAGGATTGTCTTTAGTAAAGATGCTTGTTGATGCCCATGGTGGTTCTATTTCTGTAAATAGCAAGATTGGAATCGGAAGCAAATTTGTTTTAAAACTTCCTGCCCTTATATTAGAAGATGAACAATCTAAAGAGGAAGTAATCAGCAAAAACTACATGGTAAATGTAGAAAAGATTATGGCAGAATTCTCGGATATCTATTCCTAAGACGTTTACTTTTCATTCTTGTGTCAATAATATATGTATATAGAAGTATATTGAGGTGAGCGACATGAGAATACCTGATCATATTGGTATAATACCTGATGGAAATAGACGATGGGCAGTAAATAATGGACTGGGCAAAGAAAATGGCTATGACGCTGGAATAGATCCAGGTCTTGCACTTTTTAAACTGTGCCAACAAACAGGCATAAAAGAAATGACCTATTACGGATTCACAACTGACAACACCAAAAGGCCATCGGAACAAAGAAAGGCTTTTACCCAGGCTTGCATAAATGCAGTTGAGGTGCTTTCAAAAGAAAATGCTTCATTGCTTGTAGTGGGAAATAAGAACTCTCCCATGTTTCCTAAAGAGCTACTGCCATATACCATACGAAAATCCTTTGGGAACGGAGGAATCAGAGTTAACTTCTTAGTAAATTATAGCTGGAAATGGGATATTGACAATGTTAAGAAATGTATGTCTAAAAGCAACGATATTATGAGTCAGATAGAAACAAACGATATTTCAAGAGTAGATTTAATCATACGTTGGGGTGGTAGAAGAAGACTCAGCGGATTTTTGCCTGTTCAATCAGTATATGCTGATTTTTTTGTAATTGATGAGTATTGGCCAGATTTTAAAGCAGATCACTTCTATGATGCACTCCGTTGGTATGATCAACAAGATATAACCCTAGGAGGATAATAAAACAAGTTTTAATAAAGCGTGTGTATGATATAAGCATCAACACACGCTTTATTTCGACAAAATCTAAATATATTCTATACCTCTTATGCTAAAAGTGATAGAATATACTCAATAAATTTATTTAAATGCAAAATAATCCGTGAAAGGAACCTTGATATGAAAGATTTTATTATCATGACTGATTCTTGTTGCGATTTACCCAGACAGTATATAGAAGAAAAGGCTATCCCCTTCGTTAGTCTGACTTGTAGCTTTATGGGAAAGGAATTTTATGATGATTTTGGAAAAAGTCTAAGCTATAAAGAATTTTATGAAGGAATGAGAAGTGGGGAAATCCCCAAAACCTCACAACCTAGCCCCGATGCCATCTATAAGGTTTTTAAGGATTCGTTAACTCAAGCTAAAAATATAATCTATGTGTGTGTGTCTACTGGACTCAGTGGAACTTTAAACAGTGCCAACATTGCAAAAAACATGATTCTAGAAGAGTTTAATGATGCAAACATTGCCATTATGGACACTCTTACAGCATCTTTAGGACAAGGCATACTTGTGCTAAAGGCATTAGAAATGAAAAAAAATGGCTCAACCTATGATGATATTGTTAATTACTTGGAAGGTATTCGACCTAACTTCAACACTTATATGACAGTTAATGATTTAAATTATCTGAAAAAAGGTGGAAGAATATCAACGGCGGCGGCAATGATTGGAACAATCTTGCATATTAAGCCTCTTTTAACGCTAAATGATGAAGGCAAAGTAAATGCAATTCTCAAAGTAAAAGGCAGAAAGAACGTTATAAATAAGTTGGCTGAATTAGTCATCAAAAAAATAGAGAATCCTGAAAACCAAATCATCGCAATATGCCATGGAGATGCGGAAGAAGAAGCTCTTGGACTGAAGGATTTGATACTAAAAGAAACAAAAGTAAAAGATGTTCTGATTAACCATATAGGTCCTGTTGTAGGTGCATATGGCGGCCCTGGAGCTTTAGCAATATTTTTTGTAGGTAAGCATAGGCAAAATCATTTAATAGATTTACCGGTATAGTTTTCCACATAAAAAGAAGGATACATTTTATAGAATGCATCCTTCTTTTTATTGGTCATTGGGTGGATTGATGAATCGTCCCTACATTATGCTTTTTCTACCTTCATGCCTGTTGCATGGTCATTCAAGTCTTGTTTTTCTAAGGCTTCATCATTTACTCTTTCGATTTTGTCGGCTAAGGTTTCCTTCTTTATATATTCCATAAAGTCGTTTACCGCTCCAGCAATTTCATCGCTGCCATCAAAGTAAATATTGATTCTGTCCATCATTTCAAAATTGCTACCTTTTCTCATTTGCTGCACTTTTGAAATAAACTCTCTTGCATAGCCTTCTTCTATAAGTTCTTTTGTTAGGGTTGTGTCCAGTATGATAAACAGATTGTTTTCCATTTGTACATCAAAGCCCTCTTTGGCAGTTATAGATATCTGCACATAATCTCTAACTATTTCTAATATTTCTCCACCTAAATCAACCTTAACAGATTCACCTGCTTCTAACTTTGGTACCGCTTGTGCGGCATCAATTTTTGCAAGCGCTGCTGCAAGCAGTTTTATTTTTGAGCCAAGTATAGAGCCTGCTACTTTAAAATCAGGTTTTAGATTATAGTTCATATAGTTTTGAAGGTTGTTTTCAAACAATACTTCTTTCACGTTTAGCTCTTCTTTTATTAGTGGAACAAGGTAAGATATTAGAGATTCATATTTCCCATCAATAAATGCCTTTTGTATTGGCTGACGAACCTTTATCTTAACTTTTTCTCTTGCTGCTCTACCTAATGCAACTAAGTCTCTAACCAAGTCCATCCTTTGTTCTAATTCATTATTTATTAAGCTTTCATCTGCTTCTGGATATTGGGCTAAATGCACAGATAACTCTCCTGTAAGATTTTTGTAAATCTCTTCTGAAAGATATGGCGCAAATGGTGCAATCATTCTTGAAATCCCTGTAAGAAGCTCAAAGGTAGTTTTGTAAACTGACTTTTTATCTTCAGTTAGCTCTGTCTCCCAGAATCTTCTTCTCGATCTTCTGATATACCAGTTGGATAAATCTTCAGCTACAAAATATTGTATTTTTCTAACTGCTCTCGTAAGATCATATACTTTAAGCTCTGCTTCTACTTCTTTAGCGAGATTATTATATTTTGAAAGTATCCATCTATCTAATTCAGGTCTATCCTTGTACTCTACAAAGAATTCCTTTGGATCTACATGATCTGTATTTGCGTATAGGCTAAAGAAACTATATACATTCTTCAAAGTCCCAAAAAACTTGCTCAAAATCTCTTTTAAGCCGTCTTCATCAAACTTTGTAGGTGTCCATGCTGGTGATCCATGTAGTAGATACCATCGTAATGCATCCGCTCCGTATTTATCAAACAAATCAAATGGATCAACTGTATTCCCTTTTGATTTTGACATTTTTCGCCCATCTTTATCCAGTATTAAGTCATTAACAAGAACTCTTTTGTATGGCGATTTCCCTTTAACAAATGTTGATATAGCCAACAATGAATAGAACCAGCCTCTTGTCTGATCAATTCCTTCACATATATAGTCTGCTGGAAAAAGCTCTTCATCAAAATGCTCACTATTTTCAAAAGGATAATGGTGTTGTGCATATGGCATAGCCCCGCTGTCAAACCAGCAATCTATTACATCTAGTACTCTTGTCATTGTCTTGCCACATTTTTCGCATTTTATATGAACATTATCAACATGTGGCCTATGAAGCTCTATTGTTTCATCTATGTCTTCTATAGCTTTATCTACTAGCTCTTTTATTGAAGCTACTGTATCTAAATGACCACATTCACATCTCCATATATTTAGCGGTGTTCCCCAATATCTGCTCCTTGAAATTGCCCAGTCATTCACATTTTCTAACCAGTTGCCAAATCTTTTTTCTCCAACATAATCTGGATACCATTCAACGGTCTTATTGTTGGCTACCAGTTGATCTTTTAGTTTTGTCATTTCTATATACCAGCTTGGTTTTGCATAGTATAAAAGTGGTGTCTGACATCTCCAGCAATGTGGATAGTTATGTTCCATTTTTTCTTTTTTATAGAGTTTATTTTCTGCTGCCAGCCATTTAATTATTTCTACATCTAAGCCATCTTCCATAACAAAGTGGCCTGCCCATGGAGTTGCTGTAAATTTACCCGTTTCATCTACTGGTTGTATTACTGGAAGATTGTATCTTCTACCTGTATTATAGTCATCCTCTCCAAAAGCAGGAGCGGTATGAACGATTCCTGTACCATCTTCTGTAGTAACATAATCTCCTAGCGTCACAAAAAATGCTTTTTTATCAACATCTATAAAAGGCATGATCTGCTCATATTCCACATGCTCGAAGTCTTTGCCGCTTAATTCACCTAGCACTTCAAAGTTTTCACCCATAACTTTTTTAGAAAGTGTTTTTTCTATATAATATATGGTGTCATCTTGCATTACCTTTAAATAAGTTTCCTTTGGGTTCACTGTAAGGGCTACATTTGATGGAAGTGTCCATGGTGTAGTTGTCCAAACTAAGAAGTATTCATCTTTTCCTTTTATTTTAAACTTAACATATACGGTGTTGGTTTTTATTTCTTTATAGCCTTGGGCTACTTCATGAGATGCTAGGCCTGTTCCGCATCTTGGACAGTAAGGAAGTATCTTGTGTCCTTCGTATATATACCCTTCCTTGAAGAATTTATCTAATATCCACCATTCAGTTTCTATATAGTTGTTTTCTAAAGTTACGTAGGGATGATCAAGATCTATAGCATATGCCATTCTTGTAGTCATTTCCCGCCATAGTTTTTCGTATGAGAATACAGATTGGCGACATTTCTCATTAAATTCAGCTAGCCCATAATCTTCAATATCTTTCTTGTTTTTTAGGCCAAGCTGCTTTTCTACCTCGATTTCCACTGGTAGCCCATGGGTATCCCAGCCTGCTTTTCTTTTAACTTGAAAGCCTTTCATCGTCATATATCTACATACCGAATCTTTTAATGTTCTAGAAATTACGTGGTGTATTCCAGGCCTCCCATTGGCTGTAGGAGGTCCCTCATAAAATATGAAGGGTTTATGACCTTCTCGAGTTGACACACATTTATCTAGTATTTTTTGATCTTCCCAGAAATCTGATATAGATTTTTCTCTATCTGCTACTTTCGCATCAGATAAAACATTGAATTTACAGTTACACATATTGCTTGCACATCCTTTCTAAAAATGTTGAAAAAACAAAAGTCCCTAGTATGCTGATATTATTATCAACATACTAGGGACGATTTAATCGTGGTACCACCCATGTTCTTTGACCAATTTGCGATGCAAATTGGTCTTTAATTTGCTAACGCAAATTACTGACTTCTTTACTGCAAAATGTTCAGTGCTTAATGCATTATAACGTATGGCTTACGGAATATCTTACTAACTTCAGCTATTCAACTCCGAGGTGATATTCATAAAAGTCTTCGCTGCAGTCTTCCACCAAGTGACTGCTCTCTTTAAACTAGCACTTCTATTCGAATCCTCTTCACGGTCTTTATATTTTAAATGATTAGATAAAATTATACAATGTTTTGAATAATCCTGTCAACTAGTATTTCCTTATCATTTTTCCCATGAAACATTTTATATTTTTAATATTGTGACTTCCATATCTATGGCAAAAAATCGTCCTCAACCTTGCGGGTCTACTCCTTTGCTTCAAAGGATACTCCCGCTTGCTTTTGGTAAAACAATGCAACGGCTCCATTGTCCTTTTCCCCATACTCTTCCTTGCACATCCCGAATATCTGTTCAACTAAACTTGCTACAAGCGTTGGTGTACCAAGTTTCTTACCAACATCTGTAATAACATTCAAATCCTTATACATGAGCGAAAGTTTAAACGATGGCGTGTAATCATTTTTCATAAGCATCGGCATTTTTGCATTGAGCATCACGCTATTGGCAGAAGAATTTTTAAGAACTTCGTATAAATCAGTGGGATTGATTCCTGCTTTTACTGCCAAGCACATTGCCTCAGCAATGGCTGCCATTTCTGAAGCAGCTATCAAGTTGTTGGCCATCTTTGCAGCAAGGCCGAGTCCGCTAGGCCCACAATAAATAATGTTCTTACCTATAATATTAAAGATTACCCTGACTTCTTCGAATTTATCCTTATCTCCACCTACCATAATCGCCAAAGTCCCCGCAATTGCGCCTTTAAGCCCTCCACTTATAGGCGCATCAAGAAAATGCACTCCTTTTTCTTTTAAGCGCATTCCAAACTCTCTGCTTCTAGTAAGGTCAATTGTGCTCATATCTATAACGGTGCAGCCTGACTTTAACCCCACTTCAAGCCCATTTTCTCCGAATAATACTTCTTCTACCTCTTTATCATTTGGAACAACAGTAAATATTACATCTGAGTTTTCTGCCACTTCTCTGTATGTACTGCAAATAATAGCTCCCTTTTGGGCAACTATTTCTGCAGGCTTTCTATTGCTATGAAATCCCACAAAAAGCTGATAACCTGCGTTAATCAAATTCTCAGCTATTGGAAGCCCCATGGTTCCTAATCCTATGAAACCAATTTTTTGTTGCGTAATCATGAATAAATCTCTTCCTTCCATTATAAATGTTTTACCAATTCATGGATTTCTAATTCTAAGCGATTTTCCGAACAAATCTCTTTAATAAAAATAAAATCCAACCTGTTGAAATTATTATACAAATAAAGAAATAGATAAACCTACTGTCCAAAGCAAACTTTGAAAGCCAAAAGGATGGCAACAAGGATAAAATATACTGAACATTTCCTGAAACAAAAAACGGTACAGGAATCCCAACCATGAAAATTCCTGATAATTTCATCACAGCCATTCCCTCTACCTTATTTGTGGAAATAGAAACCACCATCATTGACATAATAAAACCTAACATGGATGATAATATAGATATTCCAATGATCATACCAAAAGAAATCTTGCTTAAAGAGAATACAAGTAAGACAATTACTGTCATAAAAAATGAAAGTGCCATAGGAAAACCTAATCTTGAGATTAAATAACCATTCTTCCCAAGAGGGGTAACTGCCATATAATTTGTAATCCTATCATCGATTTCTCCAAGAATGACCATTGCTGAGACAAAGCAGAACATCATAGGTGTCAAGACTGCCAGAAACAAATCAACTATCAGATAGTATGGCTCTAAGCTTACCATATATTTAACCTGCTCTGTCAACAGTTTCTCTGCCAAAGGAGTTCCAAATTGAATAAACAACCCACATAATATAGGTGCAAAGCAAGCTAAAAAAAGCATTGCATCTTTGGTTATTTGATCTAAGAACTGTTTAAATGAAGCAAACAGTCTTTTACCTGCCATATGTGACATCATAACTTCACACCCCCAACCCGCTGGAACATCTTCCTAATAATATGATACGTCATGAAATAAAGTAATCCAATCCATAAGCACAAAACAATGGTCAGTGGTAATATATACGCTGTATTCCCACTAATGAATCGAATCAAAATACAGCCTGGATGCAATAGCATGAAAGTTTTGTCATAGCCAAATATATAGTACATGGGTGGCAGAAAGCAAATGATCTCAAAAGGAACCGTTGCTACTAAAAATTGATTCAAACTTGATATATAGGCTGCAATCATCAATCCTAATAATGTGAATACAGTGGATCCAAGGAATGTTCCCAAAATTACGGTGAACAGATTCGTTGTTCCTGCTGATAATGCAATGGTGAAACCAACAATGGTAGAAATAACCCCTAAGGAGATAACCTTTGAAAAGATGTATTCCGTAACTTTTACAGGCGAGACTGCAATAGAATCCAATACCCTTTGACTCTTTTCAAGCAATACAATTGCCCCCATAAAAAACAATCCCATAGCAGCTGGATCTGAAAAAATCATAATCGTTGCAGCTTTTTCTCTCCACTGGAGGGGCAAAGTATAAAGCAAAGAAATATACATTATTGTAAAAACAATATACACAAAATAAAAACCATATTTAAACTGGAACCTCACATCACCTATGATTAAGTTTCTAGTCCTCATAGTAGCACGCTCCCAGTCACTTCCATAAAAATATCGTTTAATGTTGGCTCACTGCTATGGATAGACAAAATTTGATTTTTTTTCATCAAACTAGATAGTCTTTCATCTTCAGCAGTCTTGCCTAGCAAACATTCTCCTGATTTTTCACCATGATCCATATAGGTATATCGAATCTTTGTTGCGCCCTTGGACATGATTAAATTATGGGGTGTATCCAGCGCTTTCACTTTACCGTCCACTATAAAAGCCACCCTGTTGCAAAGTTCAGTGGCATCAAGCATATTATGGGTGGTAAGAATGATTGTTCTACCTTTTTCTCTTTCCTCAAGGATAATATTTTTCATATCTCTGCTATTAGTTGGATCAAGTCCACTTGTGGGTTCATCAAGAAATAAAATATCTGGATTGTGTAACAATGCTTTAATAAAATTTAATCGAGATTTCATACCTTTCGAATAATCCGACACCTTTTTATCTCCATCATTCATTAACCCAACCATTTGAAGTAATTCATCAATGCTACGTAGCTTTTTTGAATATAAAGATCCAAAAAAATGAAGGTTTTGTCTTGCTGTTAACTTCTCATATAAACTAGGAAATTCAAAATCAACGCCGATGTTCTCATAAAAATGATTGTCATGTTTTTTACTTTCTGACCCATTTACGATTGCGCTTCCCTTATAGTTTGTGATTAGCCCAGTAAGCACTTTTTGCAAAGTACTTTTGCCTGCACCGGATGGTCCTAAGAATCCGAAGATCTCTCCCTTGGAAACCTCAAAATTAATATTTTCTAAAAATGGTTCTTTGGTATAATTGAATGCTAAATTATCTACTCGAATCATGGCACACCTCCATTAATTGAATGACTAGCCCATTTATCATTAACTTTAAAGAATGGTCAAATACCGCTTCTCCTATTTCACGCTTATGTAGCATAGTAAGAAATATTCCTCGAAATGCTCCAGCAAAATGCTCTACATTCTTACCCACTGCCTGGGGAATAGAAGATATGAGATGTTCCATGCTTAAATCATCATGGATAAAATGTTCTTTCACAATTTCATCTGGCAGCTTTCTCATTAGCAATTCCAGATCACCATTTGTCATAATGGATAATAAACAGGTATCGTTCACTTGTTTAAAAATTTCAAACAATAAACTTGTTAGCTGTTCACAAGTAATTTGGCCTGATAAAAAGGCAGCTTCATTTATGAAGTTGTTTTGAATGTCATTGTGCAAGTCATTAATTACATCATATAATAACAGTTCTTTTGATTTATAAAACAAATAGAATGTCCCCTTGGGGATATTTACGCGTTTTACTAGCTCATCTATCGTTGTTTTCTTCACACCTCATCAAAAATATCCAGCATAACTGGAAGTGATTTTGTTACTCATTATACCCTTACCCCTCTAATATTTAAAGAAGGATTTAATAGGATGACCAAAGATGTATTAGATTATAGACGTAGTACCGCTAAAATGTTAAAATGTAGGAATATAGGGAACTATACAATTATGATTGATCCTATGAAAGAGGTGTTATGAATGTGGTTTTCAAAATCACAAGAGGAAGTTTTAAAAGAATTTAATGTTGATCCTTTAATCGGTCTTACCAGCCAAGAAGTTAAGCTAAGACTTGATAAATATGGTGAAAACAAGCTCAAAGGTAAACCTAAGAAAAGTCTAATTTCTCTATTTTTTGCTCAGCTAAAAGATATGCTTATCTACGTGCTTTTAGGAGCTTCAGTAATTACCATAGTAATCGGTGAGTATGTAGATGCAATCATCATTCTTTTAGTTGTAGTTTTAAATGCAGTAATAGGCGTTGTTCAAGAACATAAAGCTGGCAAAGCCATTGAAGCGCTTCAGAAGATGACTACGCCAAAATCTCTTGTGAGACGTGATGGAGAAGTGAAAGAAATCAATTCGGAAGAATTAGTTCCTGGTGATATCGTCATTATCGATGCGGGAAGATTTATTCCTGCTGATATTAGGCTGATAGAAAGTGCCAATCTTCAAATAGAGGAATCAGCCCTTACTGGAGAATCCGTACCATCAGACAAGAATGCAAATGATATTTATGAAGATCCAAAAACACCTATAGGCGACAAGTCAAACATGGCATTCATGTCTACCCTTGCTACATATGGTAGAGGCGAAGGTGTTGTTGTAACAACAGCCATGGAAACTGAAATTGGTGAAATTGCAAAAATTCTTGATGAAGATAATGATGAAATGACACCTCTACAAAAGCGATTAGATGAACTTGGTAGAATACTTGGCTTTATAGCAATTGGAATATGTGGCCTAATATTCATCATTGCGTTAATCCAAAAGAGAGACCTATTTGAAATGTTTTTAACTGCTATAAGCTTAGCAGTTGCAGCAATTCCTGAAGGGCTAGCTGCTATTGTTGCAATCGTACTAGCACTTGGAGTTACTAGAATGTCTAAAATCAATGCCATCGTAAAAAAGCTGCCGGCCGTTGAAACATTAGGCTCTGTAAATATTATATGCTCAGATAAAACTGGTACACTTACTCAAAATAAGATGACAGTTGTGAAACACTATACATTGAATAATCTAAAAGATGTACCTACTTCAGAAACTAATTTTGAAGCTTCTAAAGATGAAACAGAATTAATGAAATCCTTTGTTTTATGCTCAGATGCTACTTTTGAAAATGGCGAAAGCACTGGAGATCCTACAGAAGTAGCTCTAGTAATATTAGGTGATAAATATAACCTAACAAGAAGAGATTTGAATTCAAAGCATAAAAGAGTTTCTGAAAAGCCATTTGATTCAGATAGAAAGCTTATGTCAACTTTAAATATAGAAGAAAATGGCTACAGAGTTCACACAAAAGGAGCCATCGACAACATACTAAAAATATCAACAAATGCTCTTGTAGATGGCAAAATTGTACCATTAACTGAAGACATGAAATCTAGCTACTTAAAGATATCTGAAGAAATGTCTGATGATGCCCTACGAGTGCTGGGTGCTGCTTTTAAAGATACAAAGAGCATAATAGCCCCTGAGGAAATGGAAAAAGACTTAACTGTTATAGGCTTAGTAGGAATGATAGATCCTCCAAGGCTTGAGGTTAAGGATTCTATAAGCGAAGCGAGGCTTGCAGGAATAACAGCTGTAATGATCACAGGTGACCATAAGAACACAGCAGTTGCAATAGCAAAACAGCTTGGAATCGCAGATTCTATCGAACAAAGCTTAACGGGTGCTGAGATAGATGAATTGTCAGATGAAGAGTTTGCAAGAAGAATTAGTAATTATAGGGTATTTGCTAGAGTTTCGCCTGAGCATAAGGTTAAAATCGTTAAGGCGTTCAAAGCTCAAGGAAATATCGTTTCTATGACTGGTGATGGTGTAAATGATGCGCCTTCCTTAAAATATGCTGATATAGGTGTTGCAATGGGTATAACAGGAACAGATGTTTCTAAGGGCGCTAGTGACATGATATTAACAGATGATAACTTCACAACAATCGTTCACGCTATTGAAGAAGGTAGAAATATTTATAATAATATAAAGAAAGCTGTTATATTCCTTTTATCCTGCAACTTAGGCGAAGTTATTACAGTATTTGCATCTATCCTATTCTTTTGGCCAGTACCGCTTCTACCTACACAGATATTGTGGATTAACCTGATAACTGATACATTACCAGCTATAGCACTAGGTGTTGATCCTGGTGATAAGGACGTTATGAAAAAGAAGCCAAGAAACCCTAAGGAGAGCTTCTTTGCACACGGAGCTGGCGTTAGAGCTATTATCGGTGGTACATTAATAGGTATATTAACTTTAGCAGCCTTCTACTTCGGTTTGAGTGAATATGGGTATAGTCTTAATTCAAAAAACATACCAGAAGATGTATTGACCTATGCTAGAACAATGTCCTTTGTTGTACTTGCTGCTTCACAGTTATTCTACTCATTAACAGTCAGAAGTTCTACTAAGTCCATATTTCAAGTTGGATTATTCTCTAATATGTATCTGATTGGAGCCATCGTTATAGGATTTATTCTTCAACTTGGAGTAATCTCCATACCATTCCTAGCTAATGCATTTAATGTGCATAACCTAAGCTTAAGAGATTGGGGCTTAGTCATGGTATTTGCTTTAGTTCCATTAATAGTGAATGAAATAATCAAAGTGTTTATGAGAGCCGCTGAAAAAAGCAATAAACAAATTTAGCTATTTTATAACAAACAGAAAAGTAGGCTGTCAGAAAAATCAGACTGACAGCTTACTTTTTTTAGAGCGTGTAAATCATTTTGTGTATCCGCCTCATCTTGGCTCTTTTTTTATTTTATATCTTCCATAATACCAGTATCCATCTGATTTATCTTCACGGACAATATATCCACCAAGCAAATCGAGAATATCGCAAAATTCCATGGTGACTTTTCCATCAGCCTCATAGCATACAATTTTTTCTTTTTTTCCGTCAATGCTCACCGTATACACAGCTTGTGTAACGGAAGTCTTGCCATTCTCACGCAGGGCATAACTATAATCCTTTCTCTCATATTCATGAGACGATTCGCCATTTAGAATTTCAATCGTCTTATTTTTCATATCGGTAGTTACACCAAATTGCATGGACGAGTCGCTGGTAGCGGCTGCGAAGTCTCTTAGATCGAAATAGGTTCTCTCCTTAAACACAAAATAAGCCGTTGCATATCGAAAGTCTGGTATATCGTCAATATAAAACTTCCATTGGGTGCGTATGACACTGTCTGGAATTTGGGGGACTACTTCATAATTAATTTTAGTTGGAAAACGAATAACTTCATAGTACTCTTTGCTTGCTTTCCCACAGCCGACCTGACCTGTACTATTTGCACCCCAGCCAAACAATGATCCGTCTTTTTTCATAACAAGTGTGTTCATACCTGTTGCCATGGTTTCTACCTGATCCATGATTTTTTGAGGACGGCTCCATTTAGATTTATCAATGCTTTCCAATGCTGAAATTCCAATACTCCAAAGGGTACCATCATTTTTGATTATCATTGTATGGTCAGCGGCGGTAAGCGCAGCTTTTACATCGGTCATCATTTGATAAGGTTTTAAAACATCATTGTCTTTGACTCTTTTGTATTGGTAATACTCAGTTACTTTTCCAGTTCCTAGCTGTCCATATTGGTTACAACCCCAAGTCCAAAGTGTTCCATCTTTTTTAATTGCTGCACCGTGTCTATAATTAAGGCTGATAGATTTGACATTATCAAGAATTTTTGTGGGCTTTGTGATATCTTCTCTAACTCCTGTTCCAAGCTGTCCAACATTGTTCTTTCCCCATACCCACAAGGAACTGTCAGTTTTGATATAGGCAAGGCTTGTACCAGACTCATAATCGCTATAATCAAAATCCACAACTTCTTCTAAAATCTTAATAAAGCCTTTAGGCCATTCACCCTCCTTAATCTTATCTCCCAATATTCCCGCATAATTGTTTCCATAATAAAACAGCTTATTATCATTTGTAAGAATGAAAACGCAGTTATAACTACTTTTTACCATTCTCACATTATCCATGATTTTGTAAGGATAACTGTGCCAATCACTCCGTTTAGCTCCAGAAAATAGAAATTTTTCAGCATCGTAACCCCACACAATGAGTGAGCCATCTTCCAATACCGCGAATGTGTTATTTTCATCTCCGCAAATGCGGACGGGTTTACGAATAAAATCGACATAGTACGGCCTATCCTTTATGCCTCCTGATGAACTACTGCGATAATCAATGTTATCCCAAGTATCATTCCCCCACATAAGCAAATTTCTGTCTGCCGTGATGAGTTTGCTGACGCCATTATCAACTGAGAGAAAAACTGTTGGCTCACTGGATTTAGCAGTTTCCTGCACAGAACCAACCGTTGGCTGAATAGCAAATACTGCTGGAGAAAGGCTCAACATAAAAATCATAACAACAATAAGTAATATCCATCTTTTACTTTTCATTTCACACCCTCCTTCTTCTATTTTTTTAAATCATCTTTAAATATCTCGCTCAATCTCAGCATTTCATTTCCTAGAAAGAAAAATAATTGAGTTAGATTAGACATTATGTAAATATTTATACCTGAATTCCACATGCATTTTTTATTAGCTTCAACAAACACTATTTCATGAAGAATTTAGCCTGTTACTTGAATATTTTTCTTTTCCTACATACATAGTTACCTGTAATGCACCCCATGATATTTATACTTTGATATTACTGTATCATATCTAAACTGGCAAAACCGAGATAATATAACCACCAGCAATTAGACTTATAAGATTTGCGATAAAAGTATAAATCAAGACACGGCTCTTTTTATGCTCCTTAATGAAAATAGGAAACACAATTATTTCAGCCGCAAATACAAAAACCTCTCCTATAATTAAACCAAAAATCAAATAGCTTGGCATCAGCGAACCTCCGCTATTCAACCAAATATTCAACGCACCCTGTGTAACAAGATTGATAGCAAGAAATATAAGCCAGCTTCCCTTCTGCCTAAACCTAAAGAGCCAGAAAATGATGCCTTCAAGCAAAAACGTAAGCATTAGCCGTATTGACACCAAGAGCACCGAGCGAAATGGATATTTGCCGGGCGTTAGTTTCCGATTGGATACGTCCAAGGTAACCACGTTGTTATAATGCTGCAAGGGTGTGCCAAGCGTACATTCAAAACTCTCCCTGTTTGTGGTGACCTTAAACGTATACTCGCCATCTACCTGCATATCTCGCGAATAAAAAATGTAATATCCTTCCCATGCTACCCGCCGAACGATGGCTTCTGGTTGATTTTCATTGGATACCAATACAATTGAAAGGTCATCTGGCGGATTGGTAATGAGTATAACCAATGATGGTGGTTCCGCAGAATTTGCCAAAGCTGTTGTAGGCACGATTGATACCATCAATGTACATAACACCATAACTAATAGCAAGCGTTTATCAACCTTGTTCATCTTAAAACCCCCTACTAATTTCATATCCGTTTATATGGCGAAGATAATATAATCGTCTATTATATTCATATTGTACGTTTATCTGATGTCATTTTAAAGTTTGTTATTGAAGTAGATCTTTGAACTTATGCCTAAAACCCTGTCAATGCATTTTGAAGTAAGTCTAAGTCCTTGCCAAGCACTAAAAGGTCACCGTATTTTTCTTCGAGATCAGCCTTTAAAAATGTATAAGAGATATCATATTTTGATTCATCCAGCGATCCATTAGATTCAGAATCACGAAAAGCAAAGGTTACTTCATCAAGATTATCAACCATGCAAAATAAAACCAATGCGTTCTTGTGCAGATTAGAATAAGTTGGGTTATTATTCGGATTGGCAATTGGCCATTCACTGCTATGTGAAGCACCTTTGTTTGCTTCATAATATACAGTAAGTATATAAGGTTTTTCACTGGTTCTCATAGACGTATACCGTTGTTTGAAGTAGCCATCAGGCTTAGGAAGATGGCTGACAACAGATCCAACCTTAACATGATTTCCTATATATGTCGTTCTATGTTTTGAAATCTCATCCAAATTGTATGTGGCCATATCGACTCTTACAACAAAGCCATAGTTCACGATCCCTTTATCCTTAAAATTTAGTATTAAGCAATAAATATATTCACCTGCAGCTAGAGGTGTCTGTAAATATAAACGCCCATTCATAAATCTTGGTTCTGGTGATTCGAATTCTACCGGCTGACCATCTTTATATACTGAAATTTGATCTATTGTAAAATCATACTTTTTATCTACCTTAATGTTTTGTGTACCAATTACAATTTGCTGTTTAGCACCTGTATTAACTATATTATCAAATTGATATTTGAAATTCATAGGATGATCTGAATCAGATGCAACGTTTCTGCTAAGATATTTCCAGGAATAGCTTCCAGTAAGGGCTGATTTTGTTTCTACCTCTTCTGCACTAATATATATCTTGGGTGGATTACTATTAGTAGTTCCAACACTTGCCCCAAGCCCCATAGCAACAATAGCTGCCGCACCTAGAAGCACCACTGATATTGCTATTATAAGTTTTGATTTTTTATTATATTTCATGATTGCTACCAATCTTTCCTTTAAATAGCGTACGCAGCTCCTCAATGTCTAAATCATCAAGCTTTTTACTTCCTAAAAGAGATGCCACAAGGTTCTTCGCACTACCCGCGTACAAGCGGTCAATTAAGCCTTGGGTAGTATATTCGTTATATTCTGACTCGCTAACCAAAGGCTTATAATAGAATACTTCTTTTTTAGTAGCTAAAACCACTCCCTTTTCACAGAGTCTTCGAAGCAATGTTTTTATTGTAGAAGTTTCCCATTTACTAGTCTGTTCAAGTGATTTTGTTATATGTGCAACAGGAAGTTCACAATCTGCTTCCCATAATACCCGCATGACTTCAACTTCCGAATCAGTAATTTTCGAAACTAATGTATTCATATGCATCCCTACCCCTCAAGGTTACTCATGTAACCTTATGAATAGTTTACACTTGTAATCTATTCATGTCAATAAAAAAACCTTTTGTTCTATGAGAGATTCATAGAACAAAAGGCTAATAATATTAATAACTGTCTAAGTGATTGCCAGATTGGCGCTCATCTCTAGGCATAGATATCTGAAAACTCTATATTCATCCTATCTATATAGTCTGAATTATTGTTTTCTCCATTTTTCACTTCCTCATTCATCATTATAATTGGAAGTTTAATAATAAAGTTGCTTCCCTGTCCGTAAGTGCTTTCTATAGTAATTTCCCCATTATGCATTTCTACAAAAGATTTAACTAAGGATAATCCTATACCGCTACCTTCACAATTTCGATGTAGCGTATTGTCAACCTGTAGAAATCTTTGAAAAACCTTTTGCTTATTTTCTTCTGAAATTCCAACACCTGTATCTTTAACAGAAATTGTAATGTACTCTTCATCATCAATTACATTTACAATGATTTTTCCACCTGCATTTGTAAATTTTGTCGCATTAGAAAGAAGATTGAATATGATTCTTTCGATCTTATCTGGGTCACAAGCAATAATTTTTTCTTTCACATTTGTATTAAATATAAGTTCAATTTGTTTGTTCTCAATAAAACCAGCAATAGATAAAGTGATGTCCTCAATAATTTTTACAATGTTGACATTCATTCGATTCATATTCATAAATCCAGAATCTATCTTAGTAATATCTATTAAATTATTTATAAGCCTAATTAGCCTATAGCTATTCTGTTTCATCATCCCATTATATTTATATAATTTATTCTTTATATCCAATAAATCTATATTCTCGGTAACAATGCTGGCCATCTGCAAAGCAGAAAGAATCACATTGATAGGTGTTCTTAGTTCATGGGAAACATTTGCCAAGAATTGTGTCTTTACATTATTAACAGCTTCTGATTCCTTTAAAGCAACTCTTAGCTTGCTTTCTGTACTTTCAATTCTTAACATGGATTTTACAATGGCAAGAAGTACGTGTGAATCAATAGGCTTGATAAGATAATTATCTGCTCCGCATTCTAGTCCACGAACCCAATCTTGATTATTTGTATAATGGGAGGAAACGCTAAGTATAGGTATAAAATTAGTAATAGGATTGGACTTAAGCTGTTTACACACCTCATAGCCGTTAATATCTGGAAGGTTGACATCAAGTATAATTAGATTGGGCTGCTCAATTTCTGCTTTTTCTAAAGCTTCTTTTCCTCCAGATGCCTCTTTGATCTCATAACCAGCCCTACTAAGAATCTTTGTTAAAAGATAGCGATTGGTAGCATCATCATCTACATTTAAAATTTTTATCTTTTTAGTATCTTCCATGGCCCCACATTCCTTTCTCTTTGTTTAAACCCTAAAATCATTTATCTTGCTCTCTAATTCAGTGGTTATATCTAAAACAATTCTGTAATGGGCACGCTCTTATATGAAGAATTTAATCCAAATCAATATTTTCGTAAAACCTATCTTTTTCCTCTCTATAAATGATTGGAATTGTGATAGAAAAAGTAGCTCCTACACTTAATTTGCTTTGCACCGAAATCTTACCCCCTATCATTTCTGCGAACTTCCTTGAAAGGGGGAGTCCGAGCCCCGTGCCATTAAACCTTCTTTGCATACCATTGTCTATCTGTGTAAATTCCTTAAAAATTAATTCCTGTTCTTCTTCAGCTATACCGATTCCTGTATCGCTAACAAAGACAAGTAATTTATTTTGATCTTCTAAAAACTTTGCAGTGACTTTTACTTCCCCTTCTTCCGTAAACTTTAGTGCATTGGAAACGAAATTTCTTATAATCTGAGATAGTTTTCTATCATCTACATAAAGAGTTGGTATCTTTTCAGACAACTCAAAGATCAACTTTACATTCTTATTCATATTTAAGGGTTTGAACATACCTCTTAGGGCAGCGAAGATCTCCTGGATCTCTATATTGATAGGTTGAATCATTATTTTACCTGCTTCTATTTTTGAGATATCTATTAAATCGCTAACCATTTCTGAAAGTTCTTCTGCCGCTTTATGTATAAGCAATACTTGCTTCTCTTGTTCTTGATTTAGCTCCCCATCGATCCTATCTAACAGCAATCCACCTAACCCTAAAATTGAGTGTATAGGCGTTTTTAGCTCATGGTTTATATTAAAAAGAGCGCTCTTTTTCGCTTCATTTGACTGTTTTAAGAACTCAGCTTTTTCCTCCAGTTCATTAGATAAGGCGATAACACCTTTATTGGTTTCTTGAAGTTCTCTATTTAACGCATTGATTTCTTCCTGCTTTTTCCTAAGTTCAACTAAAGTATGTAAAATTTCTTGATTCTGCTGCCTCATATAATCCAACTGATTTTGAGGTTGCTGATTATTAATAATTTCAATGACTTCATTAAATTTTTGTTCAGTCATAGGAAATGATGCTTTAGGGAGAGACTTCCCAAGTAGAATAATCCGTCCTTCCCCTGGTACATCTTCTATCTGAAACTTGTCCACAAGCAATTGAGCGTGATTAATGGCAGATTCCAAGCCCATTTTATAATTTTTACCTTTCTTTAAGTTTTTACTTTCTTTTAAGCTTGTAATTCCATAGCCTTTAACTTCTATCATGAACATTGGTTTTTCACTGATGTTGGCCAGAAAAAACACAACTTCTCCTTCTCCCAAATCACTTAGAGAAATTCTTATACTCTCTGATACCGCTGTAGCAATGCGTACCTGCTCATGTATATCATATCCCAAGAGCTTGGCCACTTGTTGAGCCTTTTGGCGTGTTGTGATCCCTTCCTGTTCTGACGTTAAGTAGATTTTTAACATATTTATATACCTTTCATTGCGTTAATTACATTAAATTTATTGCAAAAATAGTAAATCTAATATTTTATAAAAAAAGTTAATGGTATTCACATAAATACAAGTTGAAAACTTGATTATCTATAAAACATGTATAACTTTCCCTTCTATATTTTATCACAATTTCTTGATTTATCCAATAATTCAAAATATTTTTATAGATATGATATCTAAAAAAGGTATAATATAATACAATTATATTAGTCTAAATTTTGCTTAAAAGGGGTTTTTATGATGAAAGAACAAACTACCGCCAAATTTGAACTTCTCAAAAATCAGGATATATTGTATGATTTATGGCTAAAAGATTTAACCTCCAATAGTATCCTTAAGGGTAATTCTGGTGAGGAAATAAAGAGGTTATCTGTTACTCTTTTTCATGAATTTATAAAACTTCTACAAACGAACAGTGCAGTTAAACCCGATGTTAAAGAGTTTGGGGATATGAAAACAATACTTGAAGCATTTTCAAAGACCATGGCCTCAAAAGGGCAATCTTCAACTGCTGTAACAATGTATATACATTCCCTAAAATTTGTATTGCTCAAGTTTTTACAATCAAATTATGACTTTTCCATAGAATTCTTAATTGAAGAAATAATGGAGCTCCACAATATATTAGATAAGATGAGTTTATATACCTTTGAGTATTTTGTAAAAGAAAGAGAAAAAATTATACAAATGCAGCAGGAAGACATGCTCGAACTCTCTACTCCTGTAATAAAAGCATGGAATGAAATATTAATTGTACCTCTTATTGGTACCTTAGATAGCAAAAGAACCCAAATTGTAATGGAGAAACTTTTAGATGCAATAATAGATACCTCTTCGAGGATTGCAATTTTGGATATAACCGGAGTTCCTACAGTAGATACATATGTTGCCAATCATTTAATCAATACTGCAACAGCTGCCAGATTACTTGGTGCAGAAATCATTATTACAGGAATTAGCCCTGGTATTGCTCAAATAATGGTTGACTTAGGTATAGATCTATCAGGAATAATTACTCAAGCTTTAATGGAAGACGGGTTTAAGCTTGCACTTGAAAGATGTAATTATAAAATATTAAAAGTCAAGAATCCATAGTTTGAGGTGACTAGCGTGAATAAAATACCCATACTAAGAATAAAAGACACAATTATTGTTTCATTACAGGATGATCTTACTGATAAAAGAGCCATACAATTGCAGGACGATTTACTACAAAAAATATACTCTACAAAAACAAGAGGTGTTTTGATAGATATTTCTGTGCTGGATATTGTAGATTCTTTTCTTGGAAGAATTTTATCAGATACAGCAAACATGATTAGGCTGCTTGGTGCAGAATTAGTAATAGTAGGGATGCGGCCTTCCGTAGCAATAACTCTTGTAGAACTAAATTTGCAAATAGATAATGTTGCAACTGCCCTAGATATAGACCAGGGAATCGAGAAGCTAGCTATTCTAGTAAAACCAAATGTAATTGAAGAAATTGATTATGATCCATTGACTGATGAGGGAAAAAATGATTTTATGTGAAATAGCTATTGAAGAGGAAAGAGATATTGTTATTGTACGTCAAAATTCTAGAGAAGCTGCTAAATCCCTTAACTTTGGCCTTGTAGATCAAACAAGAATTATTACAGCTACCAGCGAGCTCTTAAGAAATATATTCCAATACGCTACTAAGGGTAGGGTAATAATTGAAGAGGTTTTTGAGGGCAACAATCATGGTATTAGCCTTACTTTTGAAGATGAAGGTCCCGGTATAGAAGATATTGATTTAGCATTAAGAGATGGTTACTCTAAAAGTAATAGCTTGGGTCTAGGTCTGCCTGGAAGTAAAAGATTAATGGACGATTTTACTATCACTTCAGCTGTCGGTAAAGGTACAAAGATTATCATTAAGAAATGGCTATAAAGTTTCACTGTGTAAGGGCGTGATATCAATAGAATTATTTAAAATTAACAATGATTGGGACATCGGTCATACAAGACGATATGTCGTGGAAGAAAGCAAGAAATTAGGATTTAACAGCACTGAGCTTGGCGAAATTTCTATCGTAATAAATGAGCTGTGCACAAATTTTATTAAACACGAAGCTGTGGAAGGGACATTGATCTTCAAAACATTAATTGAGACAGATAAGATCGGAATTGAAATCATAGCGCAGGATAAAGGACCTGGTATTCAAGATGTAGATGAAGTCATTAAAAATGGAGTATCTTCAAAAGGCACCATGGGTGGAGGAGTCGGCGCAATAAAAAGGCTTATGGATTCCTTCGAGATATATTCTAATTATAGCTCTTTGGAATCAAAGCATCCTGACTTAGCGCCCATTGGCACAATGATAATAATTAAAAAATGGATTCATAATAATTTAAAGCTTAAAGAAAATGATATAAAATTCAGCATCTTGAGTAGGCCGCACCCTGGCCTAGGAGTTAATGGGGACTATTACTACATTAAAAAGCTTAAAGACAGATATATCTTTGCAGTAATAGATGGACTAGGTCATGGCGCTGAAGCTAATTTAGCCTCAAAACTAGTCTCTGAAATTATTAATGAAAATACTCACAAAGCTATTGAAGATATATTTATCTCAGTAAATAATGGAATACTCGCCACAAGGGGAGCTGTTGCCGGAATAATCCTAATAGATACAGATAAAAAAGAATTTCAATATTCAGCAGTAGGTAATATAGAATTTAGATATATCCTAAATGGTACTACCCAAAGGCTCATATGCACTAATGGGATTCTTGGAACATACTATAGTAATGGAATAAGAGTCCATAAAAAGATCTATGAAAAAGGCACTGTTATAACCATGTGTACTGATGGAATTATGAATAAATGGGATTTTACTTCTTATCTAGATATAGATTTAACGAATCCCAGTGTGTTTGCTAATTCAATCTTAAAAGATTTTGGTAAGGATAATGATGATGCCACAATTTTAGTTGCTGTCCTTTAGTAACTTATCTGAACTTATAAGCATACGCCACATTTTACAAATACTCTTTTTGTTTAGATTGGATTTAGCAAGTGATTATTATAAGATTAATATCACTTGCTTTATTTCCAGTACTTAGCGATAAGCCATTTTAAAAAACCTTCTTCTTCTTTTTTTATATGTGATGTTTTTGTTACTGGTATAGCTTTTGCTTTTATCTCATCTGTTCTCATGATGAATTTTACAGATCCTGTCATGTTCTCTCCAAGGCCTGAAAATGTACCGTAGTTTTTAGAAAGCTTTAAAAGTTCATCCTTTACAAGCATCACTTCTTCTAAATCCTTTATACCTGCACTTAGTCCGACCTTAAACTTATCAATTCCTTCTATATTAAATTTATTGATACCATTATTTAACTCTTCTGTGCCTCGTGATAGTTTTTTTGCTCCATCATTGAGCAAGCTTGTTCCTGTAGCCATTTCAAGGGAGCCCTTGCTCAATTCCTCTGTACCTGATTTTAATTGTTCTGAGGCTGTTGAGAGCTGTCCTAGGCCATCTGATAGACTTGTGCTACCTGCAACTAATTCCTTTGATCCTTCAGCGAAGCTTTCCGTACCTTTTTTCAACATGTTTGATGATATTTCCAGTTTTTTAGCTATTATAGAGAGCTCAATGCTATCATCTTTTAAGTTGCCCGTGAGGGCTCTAAGGGTTTTACTTGATTCTGAAACGGCTTTTATATTATCATTCAATTTTACACTTTTTGCTTCCATTTCCTTTATTTCTTGGTTTAATTGAAATAACTGATTATTTAATACCTTTGTATATGCTAAAGCTCTATTCAAATGGTTGAGTTGATTATCATTTGCTGTTTGCAATTCTTCAAGTGATACTCTCTGAATTTTTAAATATTCGTTTACGCCCTCAGTTCCGAGGATACGCGTAAACTTTTCTATAGCTTTTAACCCACCAATGATCCGATCTATTAAAAAGGACTGCCAAAGTGTTTCCTCTTTAATCTTTTCAAGTTCTTTTCCATATTCCATGGTGTTTTTTTGTATTTGATTACTTTTATATGACGCCACAGATGAGGCTTCACTTATACTATTTGCTTCATCAGAAAACCTTCCAGCTTTATCTGCTATCATCCATGATTGCTGTGCACTCTGGGAAAATTTATTAGCAAATTTCATGGCTTTTTGAGAAAATGTTTTTGAAGTTTCTCCTATGCTGCTAGCTCCATCTGCAATTTTTCCTGCATTGTCAACCAATTCTATTACGCCATCCTTTATTCTAAAAGCACCTTCATGGGCTGCCTTTATGCCTTCATTCAGCTTTATCATCCCTTTGTTTAATTCTGTGGCTCCAAGATTTAGCTGATCTGCTCCCCTATTAAGGTTTCCCATATTTATTTGTAATTCCTTTTGCCCTTTGGACAAAGCTTCGCTGCCTTTTGAAAGTTGGTTTCCTGCATTTCTAAGATCTGATAGCACATTTATTGAGCTATCTACTTCTTTTGTTCCGTTTATCAACTTCATATCAGGTATACTCGGTGTAGCAGTGATCATGATTGATCCCATTTGAAAGTCACGAACCTTTGCATTTAGTATGAGCTGGTCTTCTATATTCAATAAGCTATTATTTAACCCTATGCTCTCTCTCAAACCTGGTGATGATATAAATGTAATCACTTGATTGTTTGCATCTGAGATAACGTCTCCACTGTTCACCTTTATATCAGAAAAGTTTTTTATTGGCAGATTTATTATGGTTGCTGTGATAAACGGAGTATATAGCTCGCGTGTTTTTCCCTTTATGGACATTTTTTGCTTTTGCCTATTTTCTATTTTAATGATTATCCTAAAGTTTCCGCTTTTACCGGATAATTCTTCTGGTTTAATTTGCTTTTCATTCAAATAATATTTAATAACTATATTAAGAGGCATCTGTTTTTTTACTGTTCCTTGATAAAAAATATCTTTTCCACTTCCATTCCAGATCAGCATATCCCCTTCTATAGTTGGCACTTCATATCCCTTAATATTTACTATGTTTTGTAATATGCTTCGGTCATAGATTGAGCCCCTTACGTTACTGCACTGTATCCAATCACTTATTATGATATCCTTTGGATTTCCGCTATGATCTAATGTAACATATACTGATTCATCTTTTTTGATTGTGTTATCACTATATACACTACAAATAACTGTTGAATATATTAATATAAAACAAAAAATATTTGTTGCAAACTTCTTTACCTTCAATTTATGTTTTATCATATATCATTTTTCTCCTTCTGCTTTTCCAATTTATAGTAGTGGCTGCTATAATGCTTTCAAACGCCAAAAGCAATGAAGGAAGTATCAGTATAATCACAGCCATGCTAATCAAAGCACCCCTGGCTATCATCACACATAAAGTCTTTATTATATCCATGCTAGATAACATTCCTACCATAGCTGTTGCTCCAAAAAATGTAGCTGAACTGGTGACTATGGATCCAATAGAATTTTTTAGCGCTTTTTCCATCGCTTTGCTTTTGTTTTTAGTGGTTTCTAGTTCTTCTCTAAATCTTCCCGTCAAAAGTATGGCATAATCCACTGTAGCACCTAACTGTATACAGCCTATTACCACTGATGCTATAAAGGGGATAGTCGTATTTGTATAATATGACACTGCCATATTCATTATTATAGCTAGTTCTATAGTAGAGACAAGTAGTAGTGGTATTATAAACGATGTAAATAGAATACCTATTATTATAAATATAGATATAACTGATAGTATATTTACATTTCTAAAATCTACATCTGCTATGGTCATTAGATCCCGTGTCAGCGCTCCTTCGCCAGCTACAATTGAATCAGCGTCAAATTCTTTGACTATCTCATTTATTATATCCAGCTGGTTATTGCCTAACATGGACCCAGATTTGTACCCTGTGTTAAGTAATATCAAGCCGTATCCCCCTCTTTTGAACATTTTCTTAATATCATCAGACACAAAGCTCTCTGGTATACCTGGTCCAATGATTTTCTCGTAGCATATTACATTATTTATGCCATCTACTCGCTCAAGCTCATCTCCCATTTGAGATACTCCAAAGGCAGGTAGTTTTGGCGAAGTAATTATCGTATGGACAGTGGTCATTTTATATTCATTTCTAAGTTTTTCTAAGGCTACAACTGACTCCATTTCTCTAGGTAAGGACTCATCTAAATTATAGTAAACCTTTGTGTTTCTCTCTCCATATATGGAAGGTCCAATAAGTACTATGAGCAATACAAGAAAAAATTTATAATTTTTAGTTACAAAGAATGAAACCTTTTCAAACGCTGGCAATAGGGTTCTATGACAGTTTCTTTCTATAAGAGAATTAAATGTTAAAAGTAAAGCAGGCAGTATTGTTATTGCAGCCAGAACGCCTATTATTACTCCTTTTGCCATCACTAAACCCATATCCCAACCTAAACCAAGTTTCATTGCACATAAAGAAAGAAAGCCTGCTATTGTAGTAAGTGAACTCCCAGCTATGGATACAAATGTGTTTGATATGGCATTAGCCATTGCTGAATTCTTATCTTCTGTTTTTGTTTTTTCCTCTTCAAAGCGGTGATAAAGAAATATTGAGTAGTCCATGGTCACTCCAAGCTGTAGAACAATAACAAGAGACTTTGTTATGTAAGATATTTCTCCAAGGATTACATTGGTTCCCATATTATATAACACTGAAAAACCCATGGTTATCAGCAATATGATAGGAACAAATGTTGATTCTAAAGTAAAATACATGATTATAATTGCCAGTAGTCCAGCGGCTGCAACATATTTATTTGTTTCAGCTAATACCAAATCTGATGTGTCATTTAGCAGAACAGGCATCCCACTTAAATATATATTTGTAGCTTGAGGATGAGCTTTTATCATTGTCCTCATTTGCTTTGTGACTTTTGCTACTTCCTCCGTATCAATTGTGGAAGCAGTAACGATCATCATAGTTGAATTTTCGCTAAAAAAAATCTTGCGAAGATTTTCAGGCAAGATTTTGCTGGGTATAGTTGGATCTACCATATCATCAATCCATAAAACGCTTTCAATACCTTTTATTTGTTTTATCACTTTCTTGAATTCTAAGATATCAGGTGTTTCCATCTCTTCAAGTATCAAATAAATATTTGTTCCATTAGAAAAAACATCATTTAGTATTTTTTGACCCCTTGTTGACTCTAAATCCTCTGGAAGATATGATAATATATCATAATTCACTTTCGTCATATTCATGAAATATAGGGATGGTATAAACAAAACTACTGAAAATATAATTACCAAAATCCGGTTTTTAGCTACTAACATGCCAAATTTCCTCATTTATGTCATCCCTCCTAAACTATGATAAAAACTCTCAATATAGCTTAAGTTATCTACTTGTTATTCTTCGCAAAATCAAAATCATAAATACGCAAAAAAAGAAAAAAAGAGGAAGGTTGTTTTTAACAACCTTCCTCTTTGGATAGTGATTTTATTTATCTGTAAATGCTGATCTTAACATTGTGATTGAAGTGTAAAGTATAACTGCGATTACTAACCATGTTAATAATGATAATGGAAGTGACTTAACGATGTAGTAAGCTATGAAAACACCCACTGCACCACCAAGTGTAAGAGCCATTGATGCTTTTCTGTCTTGTGCTTCTTCTTTAACGAACTTCATACCAGCTGCTGGCATTAAGAACGCACATGAACCCATCATTATTGGGAAAGCTACTTTTGGGCTCATTCCAAGAGCATACACAAGTGCCATACATGGAGCGTATAGTCCGATACCTATTGTCATAAGCGCACCAAGTATAAAGTTACCAACAATACCGATTATAAGTTTTCCGCCAGTTAAGCCAATTGCTTCTCCGCCACCAGGCATCCAACCCATTTTTCCAGCTAACATTACAAATGCAACGATTAGTAATGCAGCACCCATACCAAGTCTGATTTGCTTTACTGGAAGTTTAGAAACGATACCAGCACCGATAACAGCACCGATGGTAGCAGCGAATAACATACCAACAAGAGTAATTGGTTCTACGTCAATAGCTGTCATAAATAGCAATGCTTCTAAAACAACTGGAACTGTGTCTCCAACGTTTAATGTACCTGGAATTAATTTGTCTTCAACTAATTTCCCTAATTTAAAAATAGCTGTTGTTGGAGCAAAGCTTCCTATCCCTAGTGTATCAAAGAAGTTTGTAATGAAACCTGTTCCTAAAAGTGGAGCCCAACCTGTCTTTGATAAATTGTTTTTGTTTTTCATGAAGTCAGTTACAAAGAAGTATCCAAACACCGCTGTCAATAGGACTAAAACACCTAATACGATTGTAATCATGTATAATTCCTCCTCTTAATAAATAAAATATATATTATTCCAAATTGAAGGGAAGCTAAGTTCTGATTTGATTCCAAATCAGAACTTTTGCCTTACTTCAATAAGAACCCGTATTTAACTGGATCTTCTTCATCTATAACAAAATGATTAAACCCTGTTATATATGCTGATCCTGTTATCTCTGGTAGAACTGCATTATATTCTCCAACCTTTGTTTCTCCAAGAATTCTTCCTTTAAATATAGTGCCTATTATACTTTCATAAACAAATGGTTCCCCAACTTTTAGTTCACCTTTTGCATGTAGTGTTGCCATCTTTGCACTTGTACCAGTTCCGCATGGTGATCTGTCAACTTGTCCTGCTCCGAATACAACCACGTTTTGATAAGTTGCTCCTGGCGTTTTAGCTGGACCCCATACTTCTACTAGGTCAACAGTCTTTATATGTGGCTTTTCTGGATGTTGGACCTGTATTTGCTCGTTTACGATTTTCATGAAAGCCATAGCTCTTTCAGTAATAACATTTGCATTCTTTGGCTCAATTTCAACTTTTAATTCTGAAGCTTTTACTATGGCAAAGAAGCTTCCTCCGAAGGATATATCAAAAGTAACTGTTCCAACTCCTGGAAGTTCAACTTTTACGTCTCTTTTGTACAAGAATGAAGGAACATTTTCTACTGATACTTCTTTTGCTTTACCGTTTACTACAGTTACTCTACCTTTAACTAGTCCTGCAGGGGCTTCAAGCATGATCTCCGTAACTGGCTCTACGACTTTAACCATACCTGTTTCAACAGCTACTGAGCAAGCACCTATTGAACCATGACCGCACATGTTTAAGTAACCGCCACCATCCATAAATATTATACCAAAATCAGCTCCATCCATTGTTGGCGCTGTTATGATTGATCCAAACATATCGTTATGGCCTCTTGGCTCATGCATAACCGCAGTTCTGATATGATCCAAGTGCTTTTCTAAATATTCTTTCTTCTCTGGCATTGTTTTTCCAGGTATTTGTGGTAGTCCACCTACTAATATTCTAGTTGGCTCTCCCATAGTATGGGAATCAACAGCATGTATACTATTTGAAAACTTCATTTAAACTTCCTCCTCTAAATATATATACGGAACTCTATATAAATATGATTATTCGCAGGTTTGTTACAATTATATCAAACTTTTGCATCATTGCATATAGGAAATTTTTTACAATTTAACAATTCTGTGAATATAAATATACTATAATCTATTTGCTTTTTTATTCATCTTCAATTTAAGCAATGCCACGGCCTTTTTTGCATCAAGCTCAGTTAAATTGTTTTCTCCAACAACCTCTGTTTCAATTCCTTCAGCTGATTTATTGAAGTCTACTATTGTATCCATGTACTTGTTTTTAACAACAAATTGGGCTTGCGTGCCTACAAAGCTTAAGCCTACAACTGGAATATCTCTTCTTCCAATCTCTTCTATTGTATTTGCATAGTCAACATGACTATTTCCCCAACCATCCACTGATATTATAATTCCATCGACTCTCATAGCCTCAGCCCATGCTGCTGCTCTAGTTCCTACAAAATTTTTATCTTCATTGTCTTGAGGAGTTCCCACTATAATTATACCAAGCAAATCTATATCATCATCTTTAGAAACTACACTAAGCAAGGGGTCTCTAAAGTGATGTAGCGTAGTTTCTTTGGTAGATGGTCCAACACCCATTTATAACACCATCCTTTATCTACATTAGTGAATTAAATCTGAAAGATTTAATGCATAGCACGCATTGCGCCATCGCGATATTCGTTGGGACTCACAATAACAGGTACGTTTGCCATATCTATTATTGAACGTCCACCTGCAAAAGCTGATGGCTCTTTTGAAAAAAGTTGTGTGTCATACATAGCACCCTGACCTGCCACCTGCTTAATAATAACTACCTTCTTTTTACCTGGTCTTATCTTATCGTAAAACTCATGTCTTTCATTACATGTATTTCCATTTAGCCTCTTGACTACATTCCTTATCTGTTGCACAAACTTATCGCATGCTCTATGAGCCGCCGTGGGTCCTGGTCTCGAATGACCTTCTCCAGCTTTCAGTACCACGTCAAAGGATATGATGATATCTGTATCAGATGGAGTTCCTGCTCTATTTAACACAAGCTGTTCTTGCAAATTGCCTTCAGAGGATCCGAATTCTGCAACCTGTATACCCTCAGCGTCAATTCCTGTCAACATAACATATACCCCAGTAAGCGTATGGGTTATCCCTTCTCCAAGAATTCCCAAAACCTTTGTTGATATTGGAATAATGTCCATAATGGTATTGGTCCATCTGTCATGATCATTTGGCTTTATTATGTTAATATTTATTTTATCAATTAAATGTTCTTCTTCAAGAATATCGTTTATTACATTATTTTGCAAGTATAGACTTTCTTCGATAATGTCTGTTTTTTCCGAAAATTTTACTTCTGAAATGTGATAGCTTTTAATGACAAGTCTTCTCATTTCAATTTCATTATTTATAGCCATACTCTCATCCCTTTTCAGTCAAATTGATTTATGATTGAGAGATGAGGAATACCCTCATCTCTCAATCATCTCAATCATTACTAAACCTTTGCGTTGTATTCGTATGGTAGTGGAACAATTTTACCTGGTACATCTATTTTCACTAATTGAGTCAATGTGTCTTTAACTATATTGTATTGCATTACTTTATCATTTGGAGCTCCTGCATTTGCTCCCATAGGTACTAGTGGAGCAACTGCTCTAGGAGTACCTGTTTGTTTAACTACTGGTGGAAGAGCAGCAATAATTATTGTTGGTATTCCTGCTTCTTCGATCGCTCTCTGCACAAGCACGGCAGAGCGGTGACAAGTACCTCAGCCAGCAGTTAGTAATACTGCATCTACGCCTTCTTCTTTAAGAATCTTGGCGATAGCTGGACCTGTTTCATTCTTAAACTTATCTTGATTTCCGCCGCCGCCCATAAATCCTACATGTACTGGTGCAACTGCTTTTATGAAACCTTCTTTTGCAAGTTCGTGTAATCTATCTATGGGGAACATACAGTTGATGTCTTTGTTAACATCACCGTTGTCATATCCACCGTGTGATACCATTAAATCGCTTGATAATGTTGTATCTTCTACTAATCTATAGGTAAAGTCACCAGCAAAATTAAATCTTTTATCAGATTTTTTATGCACGCCAGCCGCTGTAGCAAGAGCAACAACCATGTCTTTTAGCTCTTTTGTTACAGGTGTCCATACTAGCGGAGGAGTAATTGGAACAAATATTTCGGATTGTAGTCCTTTTACTACTGTAAGGCTCATTGTTATACCTCCTTATTATTTCTCTTTTCGATATTGCTAACATATTTTTCATTTGAATCAGGTCCTAATACTTCAGGAAAGCTCATATTAAAGCCTACTTCCTGACCTACTTTGAGAGGATAGTCGGTTATAAGCATTCTCATAGGAACATTTAAAAATCCTAATCTTCCTTTAAGATCCATGCTTACTGACCCATCGTGAATCTCGACTATTATGCCCTCCATATAAATGATCTTATCGCCATATTTCATATATAACCCTACTTAATTTCAGATTTTTTCTTTATATAATTCTCTACTTTGGTAGAGGTCTCAACTATTTAGTAGAGGTCTCTACTTTGTAGAGTATCTCTCTTTTCTCTTTTCACTTATTGGGATTGAATTTTCGTTAGGAAGTCTTTCAATCTTTTCACCTATAGTTTTTTCTATCATCTCAAGATTTGATTCCTTAACGTTTGGATTCCATTTTCTTTCTGACTCTTTTATTTCTTCACCATTCATGGCTGATTTAAGCATTCCTAGCGCTCTTATTGCGTCTTCAGGGCATAATGTATTACATGATAACACTTCGTTTTCTATACCTGCTTCTGATTTATTGTTATCAACCATCATTGTCATGTATTTGTTACCAACAACTAGTGCCCCTTGAACAGCACAGAAACTCATACCAACTACAGGAATTCCTCTCATACCGATTTGTTCAATATGGCTAGCAAAGTCAATGTGGTTGTTTCCAAAACCTTCTGTTGTTACAAAAGCTCCGTCAACATCCATAGCTTCTACTGTCATACCAACTCTTTCTGATACATAGAACTTCTCTGCATTGATTTGTGGACTTCCAACAAATATGACTGCCGCTAAGTCAACTTCTTCATCATTTAGTACTTCAAGTACAAGTGGCTCTCTCCAATAATGTCTTGAACATTCTTTTGATGCAGGCCCAATACATGTTAATGCATGGATACCGCCGTCTAGAACTTCAAGTGGTGAGAATACTACAGGCATATTTCCAAGGTCAACATTTGGTTTTCCACCAAGTACGCCAACTGGCTCTACTGGCAAAATAAGGTTGTCATGCATTGCACCTTGACCCATGATCTCTTTTACAATAACAACTTTCTTTTTGCCTGGTCTTCTATTTTGCACAAATTCTTCTGTAGCAACTACAAGATTTTCTTCAAGCTTCTTTAAAACTGCTCTTATCTCTTGAGTTATAAAGTCTGTTGCTTTGTGCGCTGCATAAGGTCCTGGTCTTTCCATATTTGTATGCTCTTGAATTACAACTTCTGTCTTTATAAAGATTTCACCTTTATCTGGTGCGCCTGGTCTTCCCCACATAATGTTTTCTTCTAATATTCCTTCTGATGAACCAAACTCACCTATTTGAACTCCACCTTCGTCAGTACCTGTCACCATTACGATAACTCCATCTAATACTCTAGTAACACCTGAACCAACCTTGTTTTCCCCTTCTTTAGTAGCGATTGGTTGAACGTCCATTATTGTTTCAGCGTATGTGTTGTATTTATCTGGCGTTATTATATCAATTTTCAATTTCTTAACTAGCTTATCAACTTTAACTGCATCTTCTTCAATGCCTTCTCTGATGTATAACGTTGTTCCTTCGATTTTTGTCTCTGGGCCTCTTTTTACTTCTGTGATTTTAAAATGCTTTTTTGTTAATGTTCTTACAGTTTTTACTGTCCCAGCTACCGCTGCTTGAACTGAAACCGGAGCGTCTGCTAATGGCATTACGGTGCTTCCTGCAGCTGTTTGAGCCACTGGAGCTCCTACTGAATATCCACCCATTGGTATTTCAAGATTAATATCTTTTCCTTCACCAATATGAATTCTTAATATTCCACCATTCATACTTGTTGCACTCATAGCTGCTACTGGAGCAATGGCTTCAACTGTAGCTGGTGCCACAGCTTTTACTTCTGCCTTAGGTGCAGCTTCTTCCACTGTCTTTATACCATCTACTACTTCTGCTGTAATAGGTGTTAATGAATCTATCGTCTTAACCATTTTTGCACCTATAACCTGACCTATTGTTAATACGCTGTCATCAAGCTTCAATAGTCCTGAATCAACTAAATCTGGAAATATTGCTGGATCTTCCAAGTTATCTGCTGTTATCACCACTCCGGCTTCTGTTCTACAACATACAACTGCTGGATCATTTTTGTGCTTCACTGCTGTTTCTGCTGACATTGACATAGAAAATACCTCCTTTATTTTATATATAGCCCAATCAAAATGGCTGGGATTTTATATTTGAAAGCACATGTTTTTGAGATTTATCTCAAAAACTTTGCTAATCAACTATTTTAAAGATTACGCTTTTGTTTTTCTTACAAGTTTGTGACCCGCTGCTCTTAGGGCGTGGTCTGTACTATGATAGGTTGGAACTCCTAGCCTAGGAGTTACTGTCATTATTGTGTTCGTTCAGTCGCTACAGGTTCCGGCTAAAATAACCTGTGCACCTGCCTTTTTAAGATCTATGACTGTAGCTGCTTGGCCTGGACATACTCCAGGTTTTTCACATCTCCATCTTCCATTGACTTCAACCATTCTTTTACATTTTTTTTCAGCTACAACTTCTGCGCCCATAGCTTTTGCTATTTCACGAAGTCTTTCTTCTTGTGCACCGCATTCACATGCAAGTATACCTACTTTTCTGACATCCTTAGGGAATGGCATTGATACAATTATTCCACCAAGGGTTTTGGTTACTGGCGCATCTTCTTCTCCATGTTTTCCGGTAAAAGGTCCGCCTAATACTATTTCACCATAAGGTTCAACATAGCCACCAGCTTTTTCTATGAATTTCTTCACAGGATAGCCTATGGGCACGTTTAGGAATACCATACCTTCTTCTGCATTTCTAACTCTTCCTGCAACTGTTAAATCTTTATCAATTACTGGCTTTCGCTCTTCTATCGCGAGCGTTACATTTTTCACTGTTTCTATGTTTGAGATTACTGCCTTCAACGCGCTTGGCAATTGTCCTGGTTCAAGCTCTTGTCCGACAATCTCTCTTACTATAACTCTTTCATCTCCTGCTGGGTACATATCAGGTAGTATCTTTACAGTTATATGATCCTCAGGTTTAAGCGCTTTGTTAATAATTTTTATAGCTTTCAAGTGTTTGACTTTAATAGCTATATACCCTGTTTTGGCATTTACAATTTTCATTATATATTTTATGCCTCTAATGATAAGTTCTGGATTTTCCTCTAAAACAGCTATATTATGTCCAAGCAAAGGTTCACATTCAGCTGCGTTTGCTATAAAGTATCCGCCGCCTAAATCCACTTTGAATTTAACATGAGCTGGAAAACCCGCTCCTCCTGCACCTACAACACCAGCTTCTTTAATTGCTTCAAGATAATCGTCAGTTGCTTTTATAGGTACGAAGTCCTTTGGTTGTTCGTCAAAAGCATTTATTATTATAGAGAATTCACTTATTTCATTGACTACACCTGAAACACTTGCGTGAATATTTGCACCAAGTCCAGTAGGTGTAGCAATAAGTTGTCCTCTTTTCACTTCATCTCCTACATTCACTATAGGCTGGCAAGGAGCACCAATATGTTGTCTTAATAATATTACAACTTTTTCCAACGACTTCACCTCCTTCGTTAATTAATGAACAAACGTTTACATCAATAATATTAAGCAATAACCATGCCAAAGTCCTAAAAAACATCTGAAAATATTAGCATCGCTGTTTTAGTATGCTCATGCTTATTGATATTATTAGGTTTATGATTTTCAACTTATTTTATTCTTTACAAAGTCGTCTATTAACAAAATAAAAAAAGTAGATCTTTTAACCATAGAGTGTCATTTTTTTGACACCCCAATGGATAAAATACCTCCTTTTACTATCGATTATTTCTATTAGTAAATCAAATACCTATTGATTTCATCGATAGGCAGTCCTGTTGATCTTATATAAAATATTGAAAACACTCACGTGTCATTTTTTCGACACTATGTCATTTTTTCGACAATTTTCTTCATATTAATCTTCAAGGCCATAGTGTTTTAATTTATAGTACAGCGTTGTTCTTTTGATTTTCAACATTTCTGCCGCCTTCATCTTATTTCCGCTGCAAAGGATCATTGCCTTTTTTATAGTATTTGTTTCTAGTTTAGAAACTGCTTTTTCAAGGTCAAAGCTGTCTCCACCCTCTTCATCCGTGTCAGGCCCACCAGTAGAATGATTTAATATGTCTTCTGGCAGCTTATCCTTGCTTATCTTCCCATCAGGAGACAAAATCACTAGTCTCTCAACGGTATTTCTAAGCTCTCTTATATTTCCCTTCCACGTGTAGTCAGTAAGATACTTCATAACTTCAGAAGTTATTTCTACACTTGGAATCATGTTCTTTTCAGAAAATTCTCGAGCAAAATCTTTTACCAAATCTGGTATATCGATTTTTCTTTCCCGCAATGGCGGCAGAAGAATTGATACTACGTTTAGCCTATAATAAAAATCTTCTCTGAACTTTTCCTCAGCCATCAAAATTTGTAAATCCTTATTGGTAGCAGCTAATATTCTAATATCTACGGATATGGACTTATCGCTTCCAACTCTGGTTATAATGCTATCTTGCAAAACGCGAAGAAGCTTCGCCTGCATTTCGAGAGGCATGTCTCCTATTTCATCAAGAAAAAGAGTACCCCCATTGGCAAGCTCAAATTTTCCCGGTTTCCCTTTTTTAAGGGCTCCAGTAAAAGCTCCTTCAACATAACCGAAAAGCTCACTTTCTAATAAATTATATGGAATAGCACTGCAATTGATTGGAACAAAGGTCCCTTTTCTTCCACTCACTTGATGTATAGCTCTTGCGAAAACCTCTTTTCCTGTTCCACTTTCACCGGTTATTAAAACACTGGCGTTGCTTTTCGCAACCTGCTTCGCAAGCACTATAGCATTTTCTATGGATTTGCTTTTTCCTATTATAGTTCCAAAAGAATATTTGTCCGTGCTTATGGTTTGCATCTGCTCTTGAAGAAATTCCACTTTAGACTTTTCTCTTTCTAATTCCATAGACAGTTTTGTTATCCCATTTACATCTCGATCTGTAGATACAGCTCCAATAAGACGACCTTCATAAATAAGAGGTATGGCACTTATTACTACGCTTGAATCCTTGTTTGGCTTATGCTTTAAATTCTCATATGCTTTCTTTTCCTCTAAAGCTTTTATTAAAAGAGCATTAGGAAAAAATTGTTTTATATGCTTGCCAACTATTGCATTCTCTGGCACGCCGTACAGTTTCTCTGATTTCTTGTTCCAAAAAGTCACTATTCCCTTGGTATTTATAACACACACAGCTTCTTGAAGACTCTCTAATATTATTCTTAGCTGAAGCTCAATTTCTTCAATCTTTAGATAAAAAGTACTAAGCAGGTCATGAGCTGTTAACATGCCCATTATTGTATTTCTTTCTACTACCAAAAGACGTCCTATGCCCTTATCCATCATCATATCTCTAGCCGCTCTCGCTGTCTCAGATTCTGATATTGTAAAAATAGGTCTTTCCCTGTTCATGAACTTTCCAATAGGTTGAGTAAAATCTATTCTATCTCTCTTGAAATTTGCTATATCTGATTTGGTGACTATACCCTCAACGTTCGCTTCATACAAACAGCTACTTATATCCTTTAGCACTATGACTTCATCTCTCGCGCTCCGAAGCATTAACTCAACCGCATAATTGATTGAGCTGCCACAATCTACTTTAATTGTTTTCCTGTTCATTATTTCATGCACAAACATAAATACGGATTGTTCCTGAAACACAAATTCCACCACCTACGCAACAATTATATCCCTATTATATCAAATAAAGAGCCTCCAAGAGGCTCTTTCGCAAAATATTTACCCTAATTTATCTCCCTTTTTTACCTTTTGATCAGGGGCAATCAGTACAACTCCCTGCTCTGAATAAACTCCAAGGACCAAAACCTCTGATTTGAAATCTCCAATTTGCCTTGAAGGGAAGTTTACCACGCCCAAAACCTGCTTTCCAACAAGCTCCTCTACCTTGTAGCATTCAGTAATTTGTGCACTGGATTTTTTTAATCCTATTTCTTCACCAAAGTCTACCAACAACTTATATGCAGGCTTCTTAGCCTTTTGAAATATCTCCGCACGAATTACTTCTCCAACCCTAATATCAATTTTCATAAAATCATCAAAAGTAACCATAATTCCTCCTCATTTCTTTATTTTAAAGTATTTGTTTTTTTTGTTCCTACAATACTAATGCAAAATACTTATTTTTTTCATAATATCACCTGCCTGGAATTTCAAATGAGCAAGGCACTCCTACTAAGCACTTTCCACAAATCTCCGCACGGCCTACTTCTTCATGTATTTTTGCGTTTTTCACACACATTTCATGGCACTTATGTCTATCAAAATCATTCTCAGTCAGCGCACCATTTACACACCTTGACACGCATTTTTTACAGATCTTTTTAGTTTTATATAAACAATATTCCGCTTCTTCCCGTTTCGTAGGCGTGAACGCCATATTTGTAACGATAGTCCCTATCCGACCCGCACAGCCTTTTTGTGTAATAAACATATTGTTGAGTCCAAATTTACCAAGTCCCGCCACAAAAGCTGCATGCCTTTGTGACCAATCGCTTATTAATCTTGTTCTATCAAACTGTTGATACTTTGTATTAATTACAGCCTTGTATCCTGCTTTTTCTAATTCAAATTTTATATATTCATTCAGATCAAATATTAGCTGATTTGTTTCAATATAAGCGATGGCCCATACTCTTGAGCTTTCGCTACCTTCAACATTGCTCTTTGCTATATCTTTATGGAAGGGTATGAAATATGCAATAACAGTTTTGGCATCTTCTAATAACTCATCAGGTGTAACATGGGTAGCGCTGATGACTTCCTTATACTGATAAAAAAGCTGATCCTTTGCATCTGCATAAGCAATCAAAGGTTCCTGCCATTTGGTTTGTACTGTTTTTGTAATACTATAATTTTGTATATATCCTTTTATTAAAGATTCCATATCAATAGACATTTAAAATCCCCCTTTTGTTTATCCTATCCTGTTCTTGTCTCATATTTGTAATCTATCCTATAATATTCAGTGTTCTACATCTTATACGAGTATCCCTTCTGTTTATGTTATAATTAGGCATGTGAAAGAAAATAAGCTTTGCTGCTTAAGCGGAGGTACCTCCTTATGAAAATTGATCGCTTGCTTGGAATAATAACTGTGCTTATGAACAATCACAAGACAAAGGCTAAGGATTTAGCTGAAAAATTTGAGGTGTCTATACGCACGATACATAGGGATATGGAGGATATCGGCAAAGCTGGAATACCTATAATCACTTATCAAGGTGGCGCTGGCGGCATCAGCATTGCAGAAGGTTACAAATTTGACAAAAGCATATTAACCACAGATGATTTTGATAATATCATGATAGGTTTAAAAAGTGTAGAAAGTATATCTCAGGATGCTAATATAAAATTGCTTTTAGAAAAGCTTGCTCCAAAACGAGAGGATATTCTATCAGTTAGTAATAATATTTTTATAGATTTATCATCTTTTTATAGGACAAGCCTCTCTCTCAAGATAAACCTATTAAAAGAAGCAATGAGCACTAAGAAAGAAGTAGCTTTTGATTATTATTCAAGCAAAGGAACTTCCAAAAGAGAGATTGAACCATATTTTATTACCTTCAAATGGTCAGCATGGTACGTCTTTGGATATTGCAAGCAACGTAAGGATTTTCGTCTTTTTAAGCTTAATAGGATGGACGTTCTTAAAATAACCGACATCATTTTTAATGTCCAAAGTATCCCACATGAAAAAACTCAGCTTGATGATTATTTTCTCACTGAAAAATTTGTGACTATACTCATAGATCGCTGCCTTGAATACCATATTGTGGATAGCTATGGCGTGGATTCTTATGAAATCACATCAGATAATCGAATAAAATTTGACTTGCCATACACCAATCATGATTATGCAATCCAATTCATACTCGCCCTTGGTGATAAGGCCCAGGTTTTAGCGCCAAAAAGTATGATCCACCAAATAAAAACCCATGCAGAAAATATTTTAGAACTGTATAAATGAACATGACAGACTGTTGACATATTCACTATGGTAATATAAAAAAAACGAAAGTGAGGTATTATTATGAGTAATGAATTATTAAAAAAAGCTCTTTTGAAAAAAGCTGAGGATTATATAAATACTAAAATTTTAAAATATGATGATTTTCTCAAAGCAATTGAAGATGTTGGTTTTATGCCTCTATCTAATAATTGCATTAACTTTATTAATCTTTCTGATTTGACCGAGTTAGCACAGTGGCACACAGGATTAGAATCAGACCCTTGGCAATGGCGCGTAAAGATTGAAACAGATAACAAGGCAGCGTATGCAAAGCTGTTTGACAAAAGGCCTGGATTTATCTCTCTTGAATGGTATCCTATTTTTCTTGCAGCCCGCAGAAAAAGCCAAAGCTTTAAAGAAATATATACACAAGGTCTTATAAGCAATTATGCTAAGAATATTTATGATTTATTTGAAAGACACGATAACTTGGCCATCTATGAAATAAAAGCATTGGCAGGATTCACGAAAGAGACGAATTCAAAATATGAATCTGCTATGTGTGAGCTGCAAATGGGGATGTTTATCACAATAAATGGAACAAAGCAAAAAATCAGCGCTAAAGGAGATCTTTACGGCTGGCCTGCTACAGCATACACTACAGTGGAAAAATGGGCTGGCCATGAGATGATAGAAAAAGTCCACTCTATTAATCCAGAAGATGCAATGGATGAAATTATGGAAAGAGCTGCTCAGTTTGCACAAAACCTCGATGTTAAAAAGATAAGAAAATTTGTAGGGTTTTAAGGAAAAAGGCTACAACAAAATTTTGTTATAGCCTCTTTGACATGGTGTATTCTGATTAAGGATTTTCATAGTTATGTATTAACTCTAACTTCACTATAATTGTTTGCTACTGTCTAAATCTATAACTAGTTCACATTAATCTATTCTATATTTTGTATTCAATTATGGTTATAAGGTAAGAGATCATAAATGTTGTGATACCAATGGCCATCATTTTAATACAAAAGATAATATTCTTATTAAGTAGAATATTATCTAAGTTATTTCTTTTAGAAAATTCTTCGCCGCTAACAGAATTCGCTTGCTGATAATTGAAACTCTTTGGTGCTAAGTAGCTACCAACAACCGCAGACCCTCCAATAAAGCAATACGCAATTCCAATATAAAATAGATTATTAATATAGCTTTCGATATTGTTAGATCCGTTTATCCAGTTAATAGCAAAACCAATAATAATATTAGCAATAATCCCGGATGCAACGATTATAATATTCCTTCTCATAAACGATCACCCCCTATAAATTATATAGTTCATTAATATTCATTATACCCGCTTATATCTATAGCGGAGGAACAGCTCTCTTTGTTGTGCAGTTTCAGGCTATTTAATAGTTGTTAGTATTTTATCAATAACTTCTTTTCCTAGAATAATATTATGTCCTGATACACAAGTATCAAAATCCACCTCTTTATACTTTAAAAGTGTTTCAATGTAAAGGCTTTTTTCAGAATAAATAGAAGGTACTATTTCATCCATTGTATCCCCTATGTTGTCTCCTGCATTTATCACCTTTTCTACTTCATCTATTACACTTATTGAGTCTATCGTGTGACCTGGCGTATATATTATCCTTATTTTGTCTTCTGGAAAATATAATTCATTATCAAAGACCAGATTTGGAAGCTGCATTTTGATTTCTCCCATGCAATGTTGCTTATTCCTCTGCATCATATTCTCCCATTCTGATTCCATCATTTCTCTACACAATTTGTGGGATACAATAATGCAATTTTCAAATGAATTATTTCCCCAAATATGATCCCAGTGATAATGGGTATTTATCACAATTACCTGTTTGCTATCATTTTTTATACATTCCATAATAGGCTTTATGCTTAAAGAACCCAGTCCTGTATCTATAATATAATTATATTTCTCTCCCAGTATCAAATGGAGATTTAAATCCCATCCTGAAGGAATGTTATATGTAAATAAAATGCTTCTGTTTTTTATTCTTTGAATTCTCATAATTTGCCTCCTGTTTATCCAATGTCTTTGTCTCAAGACTCCATCAAGTAAATCTCTGATTCCAAAATACCGCCATCATTTCTTCTATTGAGTTGATATCCGTTGCCACTCTTCCTTCAATATACCATAACTTACTGAATCATAATATTGGTTGTCAACAATTCTCGCTTTTATATAAACAGCTTCTTTTTTCAACCCCAGTTTCTCGGCTAGTTTCATCATTCTTTCATTACCTGACCAAGTTGATAATCCAATCCTTATAAGTTTTGGGTTTTGATAAAAAATTTCATTAATCCACATTCTTAAACCCTTATAACCTATTCCTTGCCCCCAATAATCTTCATTAAAAATAACAATTCCAATTTCCATCCAAAGAGTTTCTTGGGATTTCCAATACAAATAATCTTCTAGATCTTTTATTTCCAATTGTCTTAGAACTATGTTTATAGATTTACTCATCTAATTCCCCCATAAATATTATAATAATTTTTTACTATCTAATATGTACTTAAGCATAATTCAAGGTTTTTTGCACCAATATTTTACTAAACATCCTGACGACATTGAAGTCACTTCAATCCGTCCCCAATGTGATATAAAACACACCTAAGCCATTGAGCTAGTGTTCATAGGGGTACTTTCTGATTTTCTTACTACAATCTTTCGCATAGAAATCATTGAACAAATTGCGAAAGGGGGCAAAATCGTTGTCACCATATAAGGTATCAACTGCATCATTAATAGCGATAAATCTCACTTTGTAGTTTGGAAATACAATCTCCATCAGTTGCCCTGTTTGAAGATAATCTCGACCAAGCCTACTCATATCCTTTACTATCAAGGTTTCAACTTGTCCACTTTCAATCAACAACATAATTTCATTCCATGCAGGTCTGTTAAAATTTGTCCCTGAATAACCATCATCATACAGGAATTTCAAATTTACACTTCTTCAATCAATGCCAACTGATCCTGAACTTTCTGCGGTAGACTTCCAGAAAACACCTTTCTTGCACTCTGCAATATAGCTGAATAAAAAGGGAAAAGGTTATCATTTAGTTCTGTTAACAATTGTTCATTTGAAACTGTTGTCAAGTAAGAAAATGACCTATTTTCATTTGACTCTTCTTTCCCTGTTTTGGGATTTAGCCATTTATATTCAGCAGAAAAAAGACTTCGTAAAGGTTTGAACTCTTCATCTTGTTTTATTTTCGTTTCAAATATCCTTAGTAAGAGTAATTCAATAATATATTCTACCCTTTGCACCGGTGTACCTGCCGGCCTAAGTTTATTATGCAAGGCTTTCAAAGCATTATTTGTTTTATTATCAGCGTAATGTACTGTTGATCTACCCATTTTAAATCTCCTTTATCTATTCAAGTATCGTTTAAATCGCATTTTCTTCTACAATTTTGCCAAGGACACCTTGTATTATTTGAAAATCAACAAATGCAACCAGCTCCCATATTATTCTGTCTATTCTTTTTTTGAATAGGTCTTGACTTAATCCAGTAATTTTTTCAAAGTTCGCGTCTAACATTGCCCTTACTTCTCTGATAAGTCTTCCTCGTTCAGGACCTTTAAGATGTTCAAATTTCAGTTTTCCAATCAATTCATCAATTTGTCTAAACAGAAGAATCTTCGTGTCATCTTTAAAGATATAATCTATTAATAATTCAAGCTGATAGCCTACGATCGCCCATTCAGCTTTATCTCGATTAACAGATTTCCTCAAGTATAATGCTTGAAAATCGTTCGCCCTTTGAAGAAGGCGGCTGTCACTCTCAATATTTTTCAACCTACTAATCAATAACTTCATATCTTCAAATAGCACCGCGCTATCATATGTTATATTGTGAATCAGACATTCAACGTGTGCCACTTTTTCATAATTTGATTTAATCAGCTGCTTATTTTTTAGCACTTGATCCAGATTCGAAACAAACAGTGTAATGACATCATAGATTTGCTTCACCTGCTCATCAGATCTTTCATCAGAAATACCTATTGTGTTGGGGCCGAGTGTCGTCAACTTATCAGCAAATAAGTTTTCAAAGGCTAAGACGTTAAATTCATTCTCGGTTTCTAACGCAAATAACTCCGGTTGCTTTATTCTATTTATTGCATACTCATCTTTAGAAAAGATGAATTCAATTTTCACTTCCTGTTTTCTTTTAGTAGCAAACAGTTCTTGTTCATTACAAATACTTGGGACAGTCTGAAAATAGGTTTCTAATGCATCTAAGCCGAGCTTAGGGTTTTTAGGAGCATATAATCTAAACTTACAGTAATCCCCCACTCCAGCAAATTCATTTTCGATTTCAGAAATGACTTGATGCACTTCTTCACGGCTTGCCAAACATATCATATCTATATCAATACTTGTTCTTTGAAACGTTACCGGAACATAAAACTGTGTCGCCGCTCCACCTTTCAAAATGATTTTGTCACCAAGTTTCTTTTTCAATTGCAGGAACATCTCCAAATCCCATATGAAAAGTTCGAATTTAGACAGGGCGTTAAACCCACCGTCATCCATACGTTTTTCAATCTCAGTTCTTAAGAATACATCTTTCTCAAGAATTATATTTTCTTTATTTATTAACTCCATTTGGCCTCCTTGATTTGGTAACTCATAAACTCCAAAGTTTTTTCCGATGCTTTATTCAGTTCAATAAGCCAGTTAATCTCCATAGTTATTCCCCTGTCTTTGGCTGCTATTTTCATTTTTGACATAGCAATAGAATTGTTTCTTTGCAAACTTTGATATATTCGAGACAGTTCCGGTATAGAAACACCATACTCCATCCTCGTAACTGCATAATATAAATCGATAAAGCCTTTTTCTTTCTGAGAAATATTATCCGTTGCCAAGGAAAAATCTTTTCCCTTTAGCAAAATAACATCCACTTTATTCCTTAGAATTGTTTTTTCTAATATGTCGCGGTCTTTTTCTGTCAGAACAATCATGTCCCTTTCATTCAACACTTCTTGAATTTCTTTGATACCAGACTCTTCAATAATTATAAGTACAGGGTAATTTTCCGGCATGTGTAGAATTTCTCCTACCAAAGAATCCATACCTGTGATGTAAAAATCGTATCCATACTCTATTAAAATGTCATAGATTTTTTTGGATTTGTTCTGTAAGTATTCATAGCCTGCGGCTACATTATCTTCATTATTTCTATTCATAGAATAAATTCCATGTCCTGTTTTATAAAGCTTGCCTCGTTGAACTAATGAATACAACCTCCACGAAATTGTCTTTCTATTCATTTCAGGAAATAAAGAATATATCACTTTAAGACTTAATTCGTCGCCATTATTCATATGTTTTGAAAGCTCACTGAGAAACTTTTCGTCCACAGTCATATTTTTTTTGCTCATATCATCACCTCTTCAAAACTTTATCAACAAAACTTTGTTTTGCTGTTTATGTTTTGATTATACCAAAACTTTTTATACAAATCAATGTTTTGGTCAAAATATTTTGAACAATTGGCTACCCAGTGCGTAGCTTTTTCAATAAAAAAACGACTTCCATGCTCAACATCTCTCGAATCTTGTGCATAAAAGTCAAATTGAATTGCCACAACATATTCAAAACTTTAAAAACCAACCTTTGTTTTGAGAATTTTCTTTTGAAAATATCAAGCAATGCGTGATGAATTCAAATTTCAATTCAAGGCGGTTTTGTCCGTATTCAGTTTACCTTTGACCCTCAGTTCACAAGTTGTCTTTATGACTACTTGTATTTGAGCTTCGGTGTGTTTTTACACTATTCTACTTGTTATATATCCTCTGCGAAAAAAAATTATATCAAACAAATCTACTTATTAATTATTCTTCTTTTCCGAACGTTTTTTGCGAAATAATGACAAACCGCCAAACCCACTAATAACTGCTATATAAAAGCCAAAGTCATACCACCAACCTGTATTTATTACTTCGTAAACCCTTATATTCTTGCTAACTATTCCAATTGCAAGTGAAATTGGCACTCATATGTACCATTCAAGAATAACCAATTGGCAAAAGTGTAAATAACAAAATTTTAACAATAGATTTGACTGCGTAATTAGGTCTAATGATTGCATCTACCCATGCCATAATAAGACATCCAAGTAGTACAATAACTATAATCGAGATAGATCTTCTTTTTTCTACCATATTGGCCCCCATGTATATCGTATTATATAGAATGATCTTTACTTAGTACGACGCTAAATATGAATATTGTGTGCTAATAACTTAATTGCTATATAAAATATATCGTATTTCTGATTGCTTTCCCCAATACGATATGTATTTCCCTGAGCTATAGGTTCTTTGAACTTCAAAATCTGTACCTGATTTCAAAATAAGGATGCTGTTTCCTGTTTTCAATTGAATTATAATTCCCGCTTCTGGTGTAGTTCCTGCAAAGTCTTTATTTTGACGGATATTATTTATTGAGTTGAACCACTTAATAATATCTTGTTCTTCATCACTATTAGCTATCCTGCTTGTGCGTCCCCATATATTTATGGATTCAACATCACTTATATTAATTGATTCGTGTAACTTATTTGAATTAGTGAAAAAGTAGTAAATTAGTCCAATAGCAAGAATAGAAATCATTAGGATTTTAAAGTTACGATAGCGTTTCATAGAACCCCTCCAATATGAATTTACTTCGCCTAATTCTACTATTATGCATTAGCAATGCCTAACTTTTCTCTAAAATACTCAAAAGCCACTTTTGAATCTGAGTGATATAACCTTAGATTCTCTCTATTATTATACAAGTCGCTCAAATAGTAAAACATTGCATATTCTTTGGAAATATTCATTGCTTCTTTTATATTTTTTGTTAACTCCTTATACCCGACTTCCTTCCAGCTCATTTTATCTGCTAAACATACTTCTATTTCAATCATCCTTGGATTCCTCCTTGATGTTGAATGGTATTTTTTAAAGCTTATAAGTTTAATTTTTGCCAACTGTTACTTTTGTACCGAGAGAGACAAATAACGGCTCCAAAAACCCAAGAGCACATTTCACTGACTGCTATCACATCAACTCCAAGCTTTCCAGCTAGTGTATAAGATAAAATTACCCTAATAGCGAGGGAAAGTATATTGCTTATTGAAGCGAAAATAACATCTTTATTTCCTTGCAAAAATGCAGTATAAGCAAGCTGTAATCCAAATACAGGGTAAAATATTGCACAAATACGAAAAAAGCGTTGGCCAATAGCCGCTACAGCATCAGAGACACCAAAGGCTTTCATAAGTACAGTACCCCCTAGTACAACGATTGGAGTGATTACTGCGGCTACAATTAAGATAATGATAATTCCTTTTTTCAGACCGTCTTTCGCTCTTGCCATATTATTTGCCCCGATATTCTGACCAACAAAAATTGAAATAGCTACCGAAATATTGATAATTGGCAATATGGTCAACGTATCAATTTTATAAGCGGTTGTTATTGCAGTCACCACATCAATGCCAAAGGAATTCATCATGTTTTGCAATAGCAACGAGCCTACAGAGGCGATACTGGATTGAATCACTGCTGGTGTGCTTAATTTCATGCTATCAAAAAACAGAGCAATATCCATTGTACTTTTCTGTAAGCATATTCTGAACATTGGATGTTTCTTATGAATATAAAAAAGAAGATATCCACATGAAATTATTTGAGCAATTACCGTAGCAATGGCAACCCCCTTGATGCCCTAAAAAAACAAATTAACAAATGCCAAATCTAAAACAATATTAATAATAGACGATAATATAATTGCATTTAGAGGCGTTTTACTGTCTCCAATACCCCTTAGCATAGAGCTGCAAAGATTATAAAGAACAAGAAAAGGAACCCCAATAAAAACAATGGCAACATATTCACTAGATGTTTGTAAGATTTCTGTTGGTGTATGTAATAAAGTCAATATATTTTCTTTAAAAACAAATCCCAGCATAGATATGATGCAAGCTGCAATCATGATAAATAAAAAGAATGTATTTGATAGTTTAGAGACTTTTTTATATTCTTTTGCACCGTAATACTGAGAAATTAGAATTGTATATCCAGAAACCAAGCTAGTGACTATAAAGATAAATATATTTAAAACTGGTGAAGAAACCCCGATGGCTGCCAATGCTGCTTCACCAATAAAGTTTTCAACAATTATCGAATCAGTTATGTAATACAATTGTTGTAGCAGTCCTGTTAAAATAAGCGGCATTGTAAAGAGCAGCAATGTTTTAAAAACATCACCTTTCGTCATGTCGTTGCTCATACATTCCCTCCAATATTGACTCCATTATAATTTGCTGCCCACCCTTATCCAATTTGCTTTTAGTGAATATATTAATATAACCTATTCATTTTAAATAAATCCTCCAACCTAAAAACTTTTAACTCCTGCCACTCTTTCTCTGTTTTCTTTTAATACCTCTCAAAGGTATATACCAAACGCGGTATTTTTCTTCCTTTCCTGCAAACAGATTCTACCTCCCCAGTCAGTATAGCGCCCATTTTTATATAAAACTCCTTTGCTTGAGGACTCGTTACCAAAACGATTTCATCGATGCCCTGACTTTTAAAAGTATCAACCATATGATTCCATAATAGTTTTCCGTATCCCTTTCCTATATAGCTAGGCTCAACATAAAGATACTCTAATTCCGCTTCTTTATCGTCTCGCAGAATACTATAAAACCCAATGACATCTCCATCCTCTTCCATAACAAAAGTCGGGTTTTCTCTTATAAACTCTTCTGTTACGCTATATTGGGTTTTAAAGGTTTCCATGAAATCTGAATCATAGTCCCAATAGGCCTCGGATCTAATGGCTATGTCCGTTAAAATTTCTGCTTCAATGGTTTCAGCTTTTCTTATGCTTGACATTACCCTTCTCCCCCAATCTTTGATTTCAAGTCTTACACTACAAAATCCCAAAAAGTATAAAACCTATGGTGTTGATTGCTAAATTGGCACTCATATGTACCATCCAAGAAACATAAATATTACCATTCTTTTCGTCTAGCCAATCGAACATCAAACCAGCTACAAATAAACTAATAATTAGAATTATAAACAACGGGAGGCTAAACCAGCTGGTCATTATTGCAATATGATAAAGAGCAAAAACTGTAGCACTAAAAAGATAAGATACTTTCCTGCTTAATACATCCTTTAGAGTCAAAAATGAAATTCCACGAAAAAAAAATTCCTCCAATAATGAATTGATAAAGGAAATATATATTGCCACAAATACAAAATTGCTCTTATTTACCCCAATATTGTTTTGCAATGCTAAGGTAACTTTCGAAAAATCAAAATATGGGGCAAGAATTAAATAAGCACTAAGTATGAATATATATACCCCAACACCAAGAAAAGCAGCCAATTTTATGCTACTTTTATTAAAACAAAAAAGTTTGGATAAATGAACTTGTCTATCAACCAAAGAATAGACAATTGGCAAAAGTGTAAATAACAAAATTTTAACAATAGATTTGACTGCGTAATTAGGTCTAATGATTGCATCTACCCATGCCATAATAAGACATCCTAGTAGTACAATAACTATAATCGAGATAGATCTTCTTTTATCTGCCATGATTGGCCCCCACGTATATCGTATTATATAGAATGATTTTCACTCTTATGCTCATACATATTGTCCCAATTATTTTAAGGATATTTCTTACCAATTTATTTATTTCGCTTCTCTGCATTAGCTTCCACTATTTTGCCTATTATATAGTCATACCCCTTTTCACCATGAGGTATAATACATTGACTGCAATCCTTTATGCCGTTATAGTATTCAAAATTTCCTCCGCACTTTTCTTCTAGAAAGTACAAGGCGCAATAGCAAAAAAGGCAATTGAAGTTTTCTTCATCCGATACCTTATGACATGGAAAGTATTCACATTCCCTATTTTGAAAAAATTTGTAGCTGTTTTTCATGACGTCTCCCCCTATTGCATCAAGCTTTTAAATCCTTCTCCTAGTGTTTCATGAATTTTATTAACAGTAATAAACGCCTTAGAATCTACTTCCTTTATGAAGCTTCTCAGTTTTATAAATTCTTTTCTATCTACCACCGTTGTAATAATCTCCTTTTGCTCATTTGTGTATGCTCCTTTGGCTAAATATACTGTAGCCCCTCTGCCAAGCTCGCTAATTATAAAAGCATTTATAATGTCTACTTTTTCAGTAATAATGGTAACCTGCTTGTTTGTCTCAATACCCTCTATAACAGAATCTATGACAAATCCATTTATGATGACACCTAGTAGCGCATAGAGACCTGTTTTAATACCAAAAGCAAAGATTGCAGTAAGCGTAATAAAAAAATCAGCCATCAAAACCCCTTTGCCTATATTTATGTGAAAATACTTATTGAGAATCTTAGCAATGATATCGGTTCCACCGGTAGATGCATTGTTTAGGAATACGATTGCCATGCCTACTCCGCCGATCAAGATGCCAAATATAAGCTCCAAAAATATATCTCCTGTTAGTGATTCCTTTATAGGTAAAAAACTTTCGAGAATCCATATCATGCCCGATAATAAAAAGCTAGAATATATGGTCTTAACTCCGAAGCTGCTGCCTATGAATATAAACCCTACTACAAATAGAATAACATTCATAATAAGCATTAAAAGTCCTACTGGCACCTGTGGCATAAAATGATTCACAACCATTGAAAGGCCGCTAACTCCTCCTGCCGCCAGATTGTTCGGTATAAGAAAATAATATATGCCTACTGCTACAAGTACCAATCCTATATTTATAAAGATAAATTCTTTGATGTTTTTTTTCATGACGTCTCCCCCTAAACATACCTATAGTATAATATTATCAATCATTGTCTATAGCGTAAATCATGACTGTTTAAGAAGTCTACTTTAAGACCTATTACCACTTATCATGATGTATTTTCTCTTCATCATACCTATTCCAGCTGCCTTTTTTCTCATCTGTATGCCCTACAACCACTAAGCCTATTGGTGTAATGTTGCCTGGCAGATTTAAAAGCTCTTTCATGGGCTCTGTAATCTCCGTTATGGGATACAATCCACACCATACAGAACCCAACCCTAGTCCGTTGGCTGCAAGCAACATATTTTGTATAGCTGCTGCGCAATCTGCAATCATAAAGCCTTCAAGTTTTTGTGCATCATTGTCTCCGCACACAACGATACCGCATCCTGCCTGGGGAAGCATTTTAGCATATGGATGAACGGTGGTAATATTCTCTAGAATGGCTTTTTCCTTTAACACTACAAAATGCCAGGGTCTTCTATTGTGAGCTGATGGTGCTGCGAAACCAGCTTTAAGTATAGCCTCTAAGTTTTCTTCAGATATCACCTCTCCTGTGAACCTTCTTATGCTTCTTCTTGTTAAAATCCCTTCCATTATATCCATTTATTCTTGTCTCCTTTTGTTTTTAATTTCTATTCATTATTTCTCAAAATCAAATATTAACGCGCTGTATTATAAGTATTTTACACTATTTCTCCAAATATAACGAGTTATTTAAGAAAGTTTATATTGTACAATAGATGTTTTTAGAGGAAAATAGAAGGTGTGATTTTTAACAACAGGAGGAACGTTATGACAATATTCAGGCACTTAAAAGAATTCATCAGCAAAAACAAGACCAAGTATCTCTGGGGTATATTTATTCTGATATTCGTTGATGGGCTTCAGCTTATTACGCCAAAGCTTTTGGGAACTATTACCGATGCCATCAGTAATCATACCTTAACCATGAATGGTATCTATAAATATATCGTAATCATAATAGCCTTAGCCAGCGTCATAGCTTTTTGTCGCTATTTATGGAGAATACTCATCATGGGTGCATCTAGAGATTTAGAATTCTGGCTTAGAAACAAGTTTTTTAATCACCTTGAAAAGCTTTCTATGACTTTTTATACAAATTACAAGACAGGTGACCTCATGGCCCATGCTACAAATGACATAACTGCTGTAAGGGCAGCCTTTGGACCTGGAGTCGTCATGATAACAGATGCAATTTTTTTAACGATTTCTACAATAATAATCATGCTTTTTACAATAGATTTACGACTAACTGCCACAGCCTTGATACCGCTTCCCTTTATGGCACTGACAGTAGCGTTGTTTGGCAAAGCAATTAATAAAAGGTTTAAAAGTGTTCAAGGGGCTTTTTCTACCCTTACTGACAAAACACAAGAAAGTATATCTGGTATCAGAGTCGTGAAAAGCTTTGTTCAAGAGAATCAGGAAATATATAACTTTTCAAAAGCCAATCAGAATAATGTGGATGAAAATATGAAGTTGATAAAAATATGGGGTGCAATGCATCCTATGGTAGAATTTATGGCATCTCTTAGCTTTATGATTGCTCTTTTATATGGCGGTAATCTTGTGATTGATAAGCAAATAAGTCTTGGACAATTTGTAACCTTCATATCTTATTTGGGACTTTTGACTTGGCCCATGATCGCAATGGGCTGGGTTGTGAACATGCTTCAAAGAGGATCCGCTTCCATGGACAGGCTTAATGAAATACTCGATACTGAGCCTGAAATTATCGACCCGCCCGATGTTCTAGATGTAGATGATTTCCAGGCAAAAGTGGAGTTCAAGGATTTAACATTTACCTATCCTGGCAGTAGTGTTCCTGCTATATCAAATATTGATATCATATTGGAAAAAGGAAAAACCCTAGCCATAGTAGGGAGAACTGGCAGCGGAAAAACTACTTTAGCAAATCTTTTGCTTAGACTTTATAATATTGAAAATAATAGATTGCTCATAGGTGGTCACGACATAAACAGACTTCCATTGGCATTACTGCGAAAAAACATAGGCTGTATCCCCCAGGACAACTTCCTATTCTCCTCAAGCATTAGAGATAATATCGCATTCTCAAATAGCAACATGGATTATGATACTATAGAAAATGCTGCAAAACGAGCAGAGATTTATGATGATATCATGGGTTTTCCAGATAAATTCAGCACTGTCCTTGGAGAGCGTGGTATCACTTTATCAGGCGGTCAAAAGCAAAGAGTTTCTATTGCAAGAGCATTAGCCAAAGACCCGAAGATCTTGATTTTAGATGATAGTCTTTCAGCAGTGGATACAAAAACTGAAGAAAAAATACTTCAAAGTCTTAAACAGCTAATGAAAGATAGGACCACCATAGTGATTGCCCATAGAATATCAACCATAAAATCAGCTGATGAGATCATCGTGCTAGATGAAGGAAAAATTATTGAGCGGGGTACCCACGATGCATTGGTTTCACTAAAAGGAGCTTATAACAGAATGTATGAAAAGCAATTGCTAGAAGATAAAATTCAAAGGGCAGAATAGGGGGGACTTAAGATGAGCAACTTCAAAGAAGAAGATGATTTAGGCAAAGCCTTTGATATTAGGCTTTTCAAAAGGTTATTGAAATATGTAAAGCCATACATGGGTCTAATCTGTTTATGTTTTGTGCTTTTATTTTTTATTACTATAACTGACTTAGCAAGGCCATACCTCATTAAAATTGCCATTGATGATTATATGGCCAACTCAAATAAGCAAGGTTTGCAAAATGTTTCCCTACTATTTTTAGCTACCATCATTGGAGGCTTTCTATTTAACTATATACAAATATACTTATTGAATTATACTGGACAAAAGATTATATACAATATGCGTCAAGAGCTTTTTTCACATATTCAAAGAATGAGTCTTTCCTTCTTTGACAAAAACCCTGTAGGAAGACTTGTAACGAGGGTAACCAATGATATGGAAAACCTCAATGAAATGTATACCTCCGTCCTGGTAAATCTCTTTAAGGATATCCTTATGCTTATAGGCATTGTACTGATTATGCTTCAAATGAATGCAAAATTAGCACTTATAAGCTTTATTGCCATGCCGCTCATAGTGGTTTCAGTGTCAATATTTAGGAAGCAATCACGAAAAGCTTTCAGACTAGTACGAGTAAAACTTGCTAAGATCAATGCTACCCTCAGTGAAAATATCTCAGGAATGAAAATAATACAGATGTTCAATCAGCAGAATTTTAAAGATGATGAATTTTTTCATATAAACAAAGAGTATCGTGAAGCTAGCATGAAGGAGCTTTTGGTTTTCGCAGTGTTTAGGCCTTCCATGGACTTGATTTACTCCTTTGCTTTAGCGTTATTGATTTGGTATGGTGGCGGCCAAGTGCTAAATGATGTAATTCCTTTTGGCGTGCTATTTGCCTTCATAAACTATATAGATCAATTTTTTAAGCCAATCAATGACTTATCTGAAAAATTTAATATCCTTCAATCAGCAATGGCTTCCTCTGAAAGAATATTTTTACTTCTAGATGAAGAAGAAAATATAAAAAACCCTGAGCTTCCGCTACCTCTTGGAAGGATAAAAGGAAAAATAGAGTTCAACGATGCATGGTTCGCCTATGAAAAAGAAAACTGGGTACTGAGAGATTTAAACTTTGCTATAAACCCAGGAGAGACTGTAGCCTTTGTAGGCGCTACGGGTGCTGGCAAAACTTCCATCATAAATTTAATTACAAGGCTTTATGATATACAAAAGGGAGAAATTTTTATCGACGGTAAGGGTATAAAGGAAGTTGATAAATATGAATTGAGAGCACAAATTGGCGTAGTTTTACAAGATGTATTCCTATTCACAGGAGATATCAAAGGTAACATCAGACTGAATAACAATGATATAACCGATGAGAAGATTGAAGAAGTTGCAAAATTCGTGAATGCGGATAGATTTATTCATAAGCTTCCAGATAGGTTCAATGAAGAAGTAAAAGAAAGAGGCTCTACGCTGTCATCAGGCCAACGACAGCTCTTAGCCTTTGCAAGAGCCTTGGCCTTTGACCCTGCAATACTTGTATTAGATGAGGCTACATCAAATATAGATACAGAAACAGAAATTCTTATACAAGATGCAATCAAAAAAGTGATAAAAGGCAGAACAACTATCGTCATAGCCCATAGACTCTCAACCATTCAGCATGCAGATAAAATCATAGTCATGCATAAAGGCAAAATCAGAGAAATGGGCACTCATCAAGAGCTTCTGGAGCAAAAAGGAATGTATCATGATCTTTATTTATTGCAGTACAAAGAATAAGGGGCGGAATACTTATGGATAAGAAGATACATGAAGGCCATAGGCAAAGAGTAAAAACGAGATATTTAGCAGAAGGATTGGATAGCTTTGAAGATCATCAAGTCCTTGAATTGCTTTTATTTTATTGTATTCCAATGAAGGATACAAATGAGCTTGCACATAATATGCTCCGGGAATTTGGATCATTGGCAGGCTTATTTGAATCCGATCCGAAAGAGATCAGTAAAAGATGTAATGTCAGCGAAAGCACTGCTATCCTTGTATCAATGATTCCATCCCTTTCAAGAAAATACTTCAAAGGCAAATGGGGAGACAAGCCCATAATCAATAGTTCCACAAAGGCTGGTGAATATGCCTTATCACTTTTTGCTGGGAGGACGTATGAAGCTTTTTTTGTTATTTGTTTAGATTCTCAAAACAGAGTAAACTCTGCTGCCTTAGTCCATGAAGGCACAATAAACGAGGCTCCTGTATATCCAAGAATAATAGTTGAGACTGCCCTCAGGCATCAAGCCAATAGTGTAATATTGGCGCATAATCACCCCGGAGGCAGTCTCCAACCTTCAAAAGCTGATATAGCCGTAACCAAGAAAATCTCCCAAGCTTTAGAAGCTATATCTATCGGTGTAGTAGACCATATCATTGTTGCTGGAGATAAGTATTTTAGCTTTGCAGAAAAAGGCTTTTTGCCTTAGGCTAGTGCAACTACTATACATTTTTGTAATTAAAGACCGAATTCTTTACTTATTTCAAAGTATAGTATCTATTTCGATTTTCACCATGAGCCAACAAAACTTCTTGTTCACATAAACCCTTGAAAATCTCTTTTACCCTTGTTGCACTCAGTCCTGTGATTTCACGTCCTTGCTTGTTGGTTATAGTTTCGTTATTTTTCAAAAACTCAATAATTTTATCGGCGGTTATCGGCGGTCTTTTATCGGCGGTTATCGGCAGTTTTTTGGATTCTTTTAGTTCTATAACGGTTTTAAATATATCACCCTCAATAAAAACAGGTCTGCTTTTTGCGTAAATTTCACTGTACTTTTTGATATTTTTAATACCTGAGCCAAGCTCCTCTGCCCAGCCTATTTCATTAAAAACTCTTGCAATAGCTGGATTTTTGGGAAATGGCGAAAAGTTATCTATGTCAATTTCACCGTACCCATGTGCCCTCGCCATTTGCAATAATTGATTTTACTCGAGTTTGCATCTTATCACCTTATTTCAATTGAATTTTTCTCCAAACAACAAATATCTTTTTTGTCCTTACCTTAAGATAGTGCGCCCACACTAGTGCCGCACACGCATGTGCAGCTCACGCTAGTGCATCTTTGATTATCTGTGCCATTTTTCTATTGTTTAGTTGGTCAAAAAATTTGACTTCATAGCCGTCAATCTTTAATTGTTCGAAAAATATCTTTGCGCATTCTATTTTTGAATTTTCTATGTCTCGTAAAACAGATTTATCCTCCACATCCTTTGTTTCCACAACAACATTAAGTGTTTTTTCACCGTTTGCTTTCTTGACTACATACATGAAGTCTGGGCTGTATGATCCTCCCATAGTTGTTGGAATACGAATACTGTTTCTTGGTATTTTCCCATAAACAATGATTTCATCTATGAGACTTATTATGTTTTGTTTTTCTAGTGGAGAGTCATAGGCAATCGCATCATATAGATATTTAGCAGATGGCTCTCCCAACGCAAGCTTTGTGCCAATTCTTCCTTGAACTATTTCATCCTTTGGAGTTCCATCTATATTTGTTAAAGCAGTATAAGACAAAGACAAGTTGGACTTTTTATATCTGAATCTACCTTGTAGATTTTTTGCCTTCCACTGATTAAATTTGTTTATAAAATTAGCCACTGAATACTCATTAATAAACCCAGCCTCTATTTTTTGCTTTCTGTTCAAAGCTATCAATGAATTATGAATCTTAATGATTGGAATATTTGTACCTAGGTTAATCCTATTTAAGAATTCACTATACACAAGGGGTTTATGGATAATATATTGAACTCCAGTACCTTCTTCCAATCCCATACGATTATTTTCTGCCTTCACAACATCCCTATGGCTAGTAATTATTACATCACCAAAAACACCATCTTCTAAAATCTTTAATAGCTCATTATCAAAAAAAGCATCCTCTAAATTATCATAATAAAGCATATATTTTTGATTCATTGCTTCCCACAATTCTTTTAGCTCTGCATAAACTGCTTTTCTTATTTTTATAGGCTTTAATTTTGGTTTATTTCTATCCTCAACCTTGCCCCTGTTTATTCCTGCTGCGAAGTCTGGATATTCTGCATAGAATGAATCAATGTTCTCTATATTTATATTGTAATCCAAATCAATAAAATCATTTATCAATAGTTTTTTAAACATCTCATTTTCTGCCATTCCTAGTTTTTTAGCAATTTTTTGTATTAATTCTCTGCTAATTACAGAAGCACCTGGCAATTCATCATTTATCTGTTTTATAAGTTCATTGGCAAAATCCGCTTCCGTGAAATCAACTATATAATTAAGCATAAATTCTTCATTGGAAACTCTGTTCCCAAACTCATCTACAGGGAGGCGAAGGCCTCTACCAACCTCTTGAAGCTTGCTGTTTTCACTACCGCTTGACCGAAGCTTAGCAATGGTAAATACATTAGGATTATCCCAACCTTCTTTCAGCGTCCACTTTGAAAATAAAAATCGACGAGTATTATAGCTGCCATCTGTATTTTTTATGGATAAAAGCTTTTTCTTTTCAAACAATATTTCATTCACTTCTTTAGCTATTTCCTCATCAGAATCACTATTATCCTGAGAAAAATATCCTGCATGAGAAGCAGAAATATTATTTTTTGTAGCAATCAAGTATTCTTTGTATTCACTATCATCATATTCTGAAATATTGCTAAGTTCAAAATCTATTCTCTCTGCAAGTAACCTTTCAAAGCAATTTAAAAGATATGGTTCTTTACCGCTTCCTTCATCTGTTCTATAAGAATAAATATCATCAATAAAAAATAAAGCTAGTGTTTTTATTTTAAACTTTCTATTAAAATTAGATTTTTCAGTTTCAAAGTGACGCTGCAAAGCAAGGCGTATCATTTGCTCCTGATAGGAAGATGAATATATATCGGTGCTAAATTCTTCACCTTGATATTTTATTTGTCCGTTGGAAAGCTCAATATAATTAGTACCAATGGCTGTTATAAATATTCCATCAAAGTTTGAAGCAATAAGTGATAGTGGATCACCCTTTTGAAAGGTAAAAACCTTTGTGCTTTGACCTTTTTCATAATAATGAAGCTTAGCAAAAGTTTTACTCTCAATGGTTGCGATTTTAACCTTGTCTTCTTTATTTGAAATAGGATCAAAATGTTCCTTTGCAACTCCTTTAATAAGATTAAGATTAAAGGAATCACAGGCATTTAAATCATATAGCATATGATGAAAATCTTTTGAAATAACCTTGTTTTTTCCTTTTCCTGTTTCTATTATAGGGAAGGTGGCTCCAAATCGAATAATACATTGAGGAGAAATTCTTTTTTCTATAAATTCGAAGGTCTTCTGCTCTCTGGCAAACCTATGGGGTTCGTCAATGATTACTATTGGTCTTGTTGCTCTGATTGAGTCAATGGGGAATTGAAATCCTTCAAGATCCACATCATAATCATCACGAACAAGCATCGTGTTTTTCTTGTCTGTAAGCAGATGCATATTGGTCAGGAGCACATATATTTTATTTTTATTTTGGCTTGAACCCTTTACAAATTCTCTGACTGCGCTAGGAAAACTTATTTTGCCTTTTTTACCTTTCCTTGATTCTAAAACCTGTAATTCAATTTCCGCATCATATTTACAAACATCTCTAAAATGTCGCTTCACATATTCATCAGCAATAAATTGTCCTGTTCCTGCCTTTATGGCTAGGGAAGGTACGGCAATAATAAACTTATTGATACCACATCTCTTATGCAATTCAAAAATAGTTTGGGTATAAACATAGGTCTTGCCTGTTCCTGTTTCCATTTTGATGTCAATGTTCAGGTAATCCCCTATGTCATTTTTGCCTCTCATAGCAGGATGCACACCTTGTTGGATTTTTTCAATGTTTGCCTTTAATTTAGGGCTTTGTATATCAATAGCAGGGTTCATATAATAGTAGGAGGCTTTCTCAATATGTACACCTTCAAACACATCGCATACTGCATCGATTGCCTTTTGTTGATGAGGAAGTCCTTGTTTTAATATTAGCTCCACAGGCTCACCCCCTTAATAACGAGTAGTTATATTGATTTTCAGATTTTTTTCACTATCATTTAGCAGCTTCAAATTTTTATCCAGCATATCGTTTATCGCCCAATTTAAAAAGCTATAGCCAAATAAGACAATGTTTTCTGGATTAAATCCACCATCCCTATCGTATTTCTCAAACAAATTTGCAACATTCTTTGCATTCAGGTTTGAATCAATGAAATAAAGGTGCTTGCCACAGTAATACGCAGTATATCCATCTAAATCTATAGCTTCTGCTCTTGCATTAAAGCCATAGCCATCCCTTACCAACCATGTAGTGAGTATCGCCGGCCTGCCAAAGGCATCAAGTATGGTTTCATCTGCTATCAATACATCAGGATTAAACTTCTCAAGCTTATCTAATGTGTCCTGTCTTGGCTCACAAAGAGTAAAGTGCTTAAATCCATAATCAATATCTGCACCTGTTTCAGATTTTATCTTCTTGGCAGCACGAATAATTCGTTCTATGCCTATTTGGTCAATTGTTGTATAGCCAGCCTTTTGTGCTTCGCTACCTTCTTTACAACCTTCTGGAAGCTGCACCATGATATATTTACGATTTCCACCATCCTCAGCGTTAAGCTTCATTACTGCATGGGCTGTTGTAGCTGATCCGGAAAAGAAGTCTAGTATAATCGCATCCTTAGTTGCTGTAAATGAAATTAACTTTATTAGCAAGTCAACTGGTTTAGGGTTTGTAAATATATTACTTGTAAATAGTCCCTTTATATCATAAGATCCCAATCTTCCATCGAGCTCAAAAACGCTTGAAAGTTTATCTTCATAATCTTTTGCATACACTTTAAGTTCAACTATCTTATCTACATCGTTACCATATAAAATTTTATCATTTTTTATAAGCTCTTTCATAGTAGATTCAGGAAACCGATATCCCATTAAGGGTTGCTTACATGTTTTTTTTGTTATTGGATGAATAATATCATACCTATATCCCTCTCTACCTGGGTTATGCACGCTTTGACTTCCAGTATAAACTCCACCATTATCAATATATTTATATCTGTCAAGTTGTCCCAAAAAGGCCTTATTAGATCTAAACCATTCAGAATAAGATTTTTGCAATGATTCTTTATCATTTTGATATTTTGTAATAAGATCATTCCCTACTTCTATTAATATATCTTTGGCTGCAGATAGCTTTGATTTCCAAACAGGCTCAAGCTTCTCTTTGTTCAATGAATAGCAAACAATATATTCATGTTCAGTGCTTATATTTGAAGGATTATTATCAGTTGCATTTTTCCATAGCAATGGTCCAACAAAATTCTCTTCCCCAAAAACATCATCACAAAGCAGCTTTAAATTTGCCTGTTCATTATCATCAATGGATATAAATATAACTCCATCATCTGTCAGTAGATCTCTTGCCAACTGTAGGCGTGGGTACATAAACATTAGCCATGCCGAGTGAGAGGCTGAGCCTCTCTTTGTCATGTCTATTATCCTTTTTGCCTGTTTTTCATCAATGCTCAGCTTTTCCTCTAACTCCTGGGACGTAAAATTAAACTTATCATTATATACAAAACCGTCTCCCCCAGTATTATAGGGCGGATCTATGTAAATACATTTTACTTTTTTAGAATAGGATTTTAATAAATGGTTTAATCCATCTAAATTATCACCGCTTATGTAAATATTTTCACTATTTTTGTTTTCAAGCTTTTCATTATGCTCTAAGTCAGGCTGAATAATAGTAGTTGTATCAATAGAGGAAAGCAGCTTCGCATAGCTTTTTCCCAGAAAATTCAATTCATAGCCCTCATGAACAATATCAATTTTATCCTTAATTTGAGCAGAAAGTCTTTCAACATCAAAACTACCATCAGCCCTGAAGCAGCTAGGAAAATGTTCTTTGAGAACTGCTATTTCCTTATGGTTTATTTTCACATTATCATTTCGTTCAATAATATTTTTAATCATTATGATTCTCCTTACCTTTAAATATCAACTTTGATAAATACTTATTGGTTAAATGATTGGTTTTTTATTGGTTAAACTTTTATTTACGAACCTTTTTTAACCAGTATCCAATTAGCAATCCGTTGGTTTTCCGAGTCTGTATCTATTATATTTTGCTTTTTCAATGCTGTTAGCAAATTTCTAATTTTATTATATTTTTGTTTTTCATCTAAAACATCAGGCAATTTGTTAAATAGTAATTCTATAAAATCCTTTTTCTTTGCACTGCCAAATTTCTTAAGATAGCTAATAATCAGTTTTTTATAATGTTCATCATCAAATCCTTTGTTCTGAATATATTTAGCTTTTTCATCAACCATTTCTGCTATCTTTGCAGATACATAAAGATTAGTTGCCTTTCCTTCAATTATCCCAAGCTTTCTTAAGAATTTAATCTCTTCTTTTGATATTGTTTCCCCTTTTTGCACTTTGTCTAGTAAAAAAAACTGTTTTTAAATCAAAATCCTTATTATCAAATAACAATCTTGTATAATTTTCATTTATAATTTTGCCATAAACAGTCACCGCTACTTCATTTATCTTTGATAAGTCATAGTTAGGCAAGGGGAAGAATTTATTTTTTTGTATATTAAATATTTTCCTTATACCATAGTTGCAGTATCAATCATTGACAGCTTTGTCATAACCTCTGCCAACAATTGATTTTTGTAATAGGGGGGTGAATAGCTTGGTATAAGCACCACTTGGATATCTTGTGGCAAAAACGTTCCTGGATTGGTTACCTTGATCTTATCCTCAAATTCATTTACATATATTCTTCCACCTATCGTATAGCTTTTCAGTATTCAAATCTTGTAATTAATCCATAATTTTATACAATTATAGCTACCCGACTCAGCTAATCGCATTTCTTATAGCAGGCCTCCAAATAGGTCCACACTTTACTTTCAACCTTTTAAAGCTTCGCATATTTCATAAATTATGATATGCTTTTGTGAATAAGTATTTTTACAATTTATTACTAGATCCGTATAGTTCAGCCTGTCAACCGATGGATATATAGTATCAATAAATAATTGGCTTTATTACTGTTATTATACCTTTTTGCAGCTAAAAACCAAATTTTTTTTAAAGATCGTATTGAAATACAATTTTAAGGTAAACTACCTAGTATTCTATATTGTAACTGAACAGGAAGTATAGATACATAAAATTGTTTCCCAAGAATGAATATAGAAAAATTTATATAAAAAACGATGTATAAAACTATGGTTTTTTTCCCATAATATTATTGTACCTACAAAAGATAAAATGATACCCCACTAAAGCACAAATTATAGCAAACTGCCCTTCCCCCGGGGCTTTTTGCGTTTTTTGTAGGTAATTTGTAGTTTAAAAAACTAAAAAGTTTCGTTATGCTAACGAAACTTTTTTAGTTTTTTCAGACAGTTACCTTATTTGTTTTTCCGAAACTTCAAGTAGCAATGATCGGAATCTCTTAATATGTGCTTTTCAAGATTATACGAGATTTCAGGATCATAGCCATGAGCTAGCCCTTTATCTACATTATCACAATACAACTTCCCGATCTCCGCCATACCATCTCTGGCCCAGGTATTTCCAAGCGGACAGACAGTGATATGTTGATCTATATAATCTTCTCCAATACTGGTATCGGATTTAAAATCACTGGACCTTTCCATATCATAAAACTTCAAGTAATTTTCAAATGTCAATGGCTCTCCAGCCTTTTGTACACTTTCTCTTATTCCTTGGCCTCTTTTTACGCCAAAATTGAAAACTGCATCACCAATTGCCTTTTTTCCCTCATCTCCAAATTTATCAATGACTTCTTCAGCAAGACTTTCAAATAATTTTGCCATTAATTCAAAGGTTGACATTCTTTCTTGCTTTTTCTCATCCATGTACTTGCCTCCCCGTTATTACTGAACTATAGGTACTAGCGGTGTCACAGGAGCTTCAGGTTTTGCCGCTGCCCCTGACATTTGATTTAATTTTTCCAATATTCCTTCTAGCTCAGTAATCTTACTTCCATACTCCGTCCAGTTCCCGGCCTTTAACGCGTTTTGGGCCTCAGCGAATATAGTATTCGCTCTTATTATTAGTTGAGCCGAAGTATCAGTGCCTGTTTCTACAGGATCTTGTGGTTGTGGCTTTGGTGTACCACCATTAGGTAGTGGGAACATTTTATTCAAACCTTTTTCAAGTGTATCTTCTAATACCACCTGGTTTTTATAAAATAATATTACCTTCTTAACCTCAGGAAGGGCTGTTGCGTTATTTGCTCTTACATATATTGGCTCTACATAAAGCACAGAATCCTCTATAGGTATTACCATCATGTTCCCTCTTATAATTTGTGCATTTCCTCCTGTTGTCAGAAGGTTCATGGTATTGCTATAGGCTACATCCTGGCTTACTATTCCTTCTACTTGCATAGGTCCTTCAATGGTCTTGCCTGATGGGAATCTATAAAGAATCATTTGTCCATAATTTTCTCCATCATTTTTAACTGCAAGCCAAGAAATCATATTTGTTTTACTTTGAGGTGTATAAGGAATCATCAATAAAAATTCTTCCTTCTCTGTATCTGGAAGTTTCATTATAAGATAAGTGGACTCAACGACCTGTGCTTCCGCACCAGTACTTCCATATATTTGTGTGGCAATATCCCAAATATCACTTTTGTTATAAAGCTCTCTCGCTTGTTTTATATGATATTTCTTATATATATTTGATTGTATGTCAAACATAGTTTGAGGATATCTTATATGGCTCCTTAAATCCGCTGGCATTTCATCAAGGGGTTTGAAAAGAGTTTTAAAAACATTTGAATATGTTTGAGCCAAGGGATCGTTTTTATCAGCTATATAAAAGTCTACCGTTCCATCATATGCATCAATCACAACTTTCACGGAGTTTCTAATATAGTTCGTTGTGGTTTGCTCATTTATGGGCTCAGAATATGGATACCTATTACTAGTAGTAAAAGCATCAATAATCCAGTAAAGCTTCCCTTCACTTGTTACCACATAGGGGTCTTCATCGAATATTAGAAAAGGCGCAATCTTTTGCACTCTGGTTATAATATCTCGATTGATTATTACCTTGCTATTTGCTGTAATATCTTGAGACAATAGGAAATTCATATTTCCTTCTCTGACTGCGAATAAAATTTTATTTAAAAAATTTAATTTTATTCCGCCCTTACCTGTATATTCACTCTCTATATTGATATCGCTTGTAGGATAGTCAAATTCTTTTTCTCTTGAGTTGACTATTACAAAACCCGAAGTCTTTTCTCCAAAGTATATTTGTGGTCTATCTACTTTTATATCTATTGCAGAATTAATGGGCATATCTTTAATCAAAAGCCTTGGTTGTCCTGAAGGTGTAACTTCATTTACTGGAGACATGACCACACCGTAGCCGTGTGTGTATTTCAAGTACTTGTTTATCCATGATGCTGAGGCTTCTCCAGATTGTTTAGGTATATTTTCCCCTTTTAATTCTCTTGCCGATGTAAAAACTTGTCTGTATACTCCATCAATCATGTATCTATCAATGTCTAAATCGTTAAAAGCATAATAGGTTTTAAGTCCCTGTATTTGATTATAGATATCCTTAGCTGGTTTATAATCGTTAACAGGAATATTACCTATAGTTATTTTATTATTATCAATATCTTTTCTAGTTAAATTCTGAGCTACATCGAATTGCTTTATTGCAACCTTATCAAGCCCATAAGCATAATTTGTATAGTCTATGTTATGTTGAAGATATTGTTCTTCTTTTGATAATTCGTTTGGAGTAACTATTACATTTTGAACAGTACCTGATATTAATCCTGATCCAACAATCGCTACGATTAAAAGTATTGGTCCAAATGCAGCAAATCTTACTTTCTTTTTTATGGATGAAAATAGGATTAAAACTGCAGATAGTAAACTTATAGCTGCATAAACATAATAAGATGGAAGACTAACTCTTATATCAGTATATCCAGCACCATATGCTATCCCTCTAGAAGAATATAATAGTTGAAAAGTTCTTAAGTAAAATCCGAAAGCCAGTATTGTGAAAAACGCTGCTCCTAGTATTGCAAGCTGCTTATATGCTGCTTCTAGTATGTTTGTATATACTGCTTTAGGCGTAAATAAGTTGGTTACATTCTCCTCATGTATAGCTCTGGGAGGTTGTTTTGCTGTCAATCCAAATAACAAGTTGTAAGCAACAGTAATAAGAGCTAAGATCATCACTAATCCTAATAAAAAGCTATATACTTTATCCAGGAATGGCAATGTAAATATGTAAAAACCAATGTCTTTTGAAAATACCGGATCTGCTATATTAAAATTGTTTTTATTTATAAATATCAGAAAATCATACCATATCTGATTTACAAATAATATAGAGAGAAGCAAAGAAGTTCCTATGGATATAATAATCATTACTCTACTTCTTAACCGTTTTTCCTCTATAGAAAGAATTGCTCCACTTCTTTTAGCGGAGTGAGCATTAATGGATCGAATAAATGTATAGATTAAAATGAAAAGTCCTATCATAGTAGGGACAAAAAACTTTATCTGAGTTAAAAGCTTTTTGAAAAATACCTCAGTATAATTCAACTCTTTAAACCATTGATAATCTACAATATAGTTAGCTATGCTACCAAAAAAAACAAATATGATAACCAGTAAAGGTATTATTACTGCAAGCAGCCTTTTAATACCACCCTTTGATGTGTTCATAAAATCCCTCCAAAATATTAAGCTTGTGATATATATATAAATTATACATTCACAAGCCTAAATATTCAAATTTATATTTATATATTTTAATATATCACTGAAAGTATGTCGAAAATGGTTCTGATATAATTATATTTAGAGGCCTCAAATTCCTTTTTCTTAATTGAAACAGATAAATAAAGTACAGCTTTAACCGATTCTCTTATTACTATAGGTACTGTTATGACAGATTGCCAATCTGGAATATTCGTTAGGGTATCTACCTCCAAATAATTGATCCAATCGATAATGAATTCACCACTTTTTCTTTTTATGCAATTCTCTAGTAATTCCTTATTATAATTCATATTGTCAAAAGCCATTTCGTTTCGGCTCCTTCTGCAGATAACCTTCTCGATTACACCATCTTTTATTGCAAAAATACCGCCAATATCTGCCTCTGATATTTCAATAATTCTACCTAGAAATTGAAACAGCTTTTTTTCCAATGGAATATCATGATTTTTCACTAATTCTAATATCTCAAGAATTGTTTCAACATTACTTTGATCTTCCACCATGTTCCCACTAATTATACCTAAGAGTTTATCTATTTTTTTTACTATGCTTGACATATTGGGTTTATATATAACACTTCTATTTCTATTATTTTCCTTTGCAAAGTATAAGGCCTTATCTGATTTATCTATGAGATCCTTCTCCCATGTGCTGTTCTCTGGAAAACAAGAGATCCCTATGCTTACTGTAAGAGGGTTACTTAAACCTAGTAACCTAGATTTTTCTACACCTTTTCTTAGCTTTTCTGCTAAACTTTTGGCCCCTTGTGAGTCTGTATTAGGAAGTAATAAAATAAATTCTTCTCCCCCATACCTAGCGCATACGTCAGTGTCTCTTACATTCTCCATAACTATATTTGCTACACTCTGTAAAATTTCATCACCTTTTTGATGACCAAACCTATCATTGACGGATTTGAACCTATCAATGTCAATCATAAGTATGGAAAATCTTCTATTCTCTTTTTTAGCTTTATACATTTCATTTTGGAGCATCTTCTCGAAATATTTTCTAGTATATAATCTAGTAAGCTTATCTATAGTGCTAATGGCTTTTAGATTATAATTATCAACTATTATACATGCAAGCTTTGCTGCAATAGTGCATATAGTTAAGCTTTGTGGAGTAAAATTGTTAATTATACTATCTGTATCTAGATACAAGTAGCCTACTGAACTATTCTTCTCTTCTTCTCTTCTTCTACCTTTATCATTCTTATTATAACTGGATATAGGGATACAAATAACAGATGATACATTATCATCTATTCGGAAATTCTCTCTTTTTCTTTCGTATTCATATGCATCTGTGATAAATACACTTTTATTGCTTTGTCTTACCTGTTCAATTATGTACCGACTAAAGGAAGTGAGCTGAGAATTGTTGTTCAAGGAACTAAGGACTTTAAACTCACTTTCTTCATCAAACATTACAATAAAGGCATTCTTTGCATCAGTTAACTCCACACATAAGTCTAATATATAACTAAGGTTTTTCAAACTATTGTCTGCCAGCTTATTTATGGTCTCAAACAACTTATATAGGTAGGCGTTAATTTCTTCTTTATCGAAATGTTGCAATTGAAACTTTGAAAGATTTTCAGTATTTCTCAATATGTCTTTATATCTTTCTATTTCAAAATAAGTATCAGCATCTTTAAATTCTACCTCTTCTGTGTATTCCGGGTTTCCTTTAATGAAGCCTATTGTTTTTAATAATTGAACTTTAATTTCTCCTCTGTCATTGGAAGATATATATTCTCCTTTGTTTTCATCTGGTACGTTATAAATCTGTTTTTTTAAATAATCCAAAGCATGTATAAAATACTTTAAAGCTTCAACATATCTTTTTTGTTCAAAATAATATTTTCCAATTGTACAATAAACTTTACATTTTATGTTTTTATCCTCAATATTGCTATATTTGCTTAAAAGATCATTGAGTTTATCTAGCTTGTCTTCTCCTAAGCTTAAAATTGCATCAACATATTTGTATTTTGATTGCAAAAGTGTGGTGTCAATTTCATCTTTATAGCTCATTCCAAGATTATATAGTTCCTGTCCTTCTATAGTATTACCTCTGTATATACAAATTTCTGCAAACCTAACACATGCAAACCTTGCCAGTTTATACAGGTGTTGATCATAAAGCTGTTTGCAAAGATTGTATATTTCTTCATAATCAATCTTTTTTAAGCCAAACTCTGATATAGTTTTAGTAAAAATTGTATTCATATTAGTAGGTATGCCCCAACTTGTGCATATATCAATAGATTTCTGTGCATATTCTATTGCGTCTTCTAAATTTCCCATATTATAATTAAAAGATGCCTCAAATTCATAATAATATTCTAGTAAATTACCAACATCTTTTGACTTAAATAGATATTCGCAGGCAATACTGGCATATGTCCTCGCCTTCTTTAAATCACCTTTTTCTAAATATATAAAAGCACAGTTTAATTCTATCATTGTTTGTACTCGCTTATTTCCTGACATCTTCGTTACTTCAAGTGCTTTATTATAATACTCTAAGGTCTCCACATATCTATCTTCTTCTCTATATACTTCTGCAATGTTATTATAGCTTGCTTCAATAAACCTTGTTAAGTTTAACTTTTCACTTATTTTTAAGCATCTCTCAAAATACTCTTTGGCTTTTTGGAGGTCATGATAATTTTCTATATAAATTTTACCGATTGCATTCAATGCTAAAGGGAGCTTTGATAAAGCTCCTACTTCTTCTAATGTTTTGCTACCTTTTAATATAGTTTCAAGACCTTTTCTATATTCTCCCAATATTTGTATTGTTCGTCCATGTGTTATAAGAAGCATAGCATGATAATATTTGTATTTATCTGCAACACACTTACTTAAGTAGCTTTTTAATATTTTCTCATATGCTTTATACTTTCTCCTGTAAATCATCAAATCATAAAGAGCAATTACAAGTTCATATTCTCCTTCAGGATAGTTAATAGATTTTAGTAGCCTCTTACTCTTAGAAGCATATAAAAGGCATGACCTTATGTCATTAATCTTATAAAATGTATCAAACATATTTATATTTATATCTACAACTAACCTAGCGTCTATACCTTTTGCAGCAGATAGTTCTCCAATTGAATAATACTTCAATGCCAAATCATATTTGCAAAGCTGCTTGTTGAGATCACCAAGTCTTTTGCAAATCAAAGCTTTTTTTGTCCCAACTGCTCCTTCATCAAAAAGCTTTAATGATTGTTCTAAAAAATGTATTGCTTGTGGTATAAGATTAGATTCTAATATCCTGTTTGCTGATTCCACCAAGTAATCAATAGCCTCATCACATCTATCAGCTCTTATCATATGGTATATCAACTCATCCTTGTTCTCTCTATTTTCTTTTAGAAACTTATTTTCAAGAATGTTTGCAGCTCTTTGATGATATTTAATTTTTATATGTGGTTTAATATTATCATATACAGCCTTTTTTATATTTGGAGAAGAAAAGTCAAAATTTGCACCCCAATCATCTACTTTTCGAGATAAGATATTTCTATCACTTAGACTTGAGAGTATTGAGTATAAATTTGAATTCATTTTACTCTCAAGCATTTCATCTATAATATCAAAAGAAACTGCAGTATCAAATATAGAACTTGCTTCTAGTATTTGTATTTCAGGTTGGGTTAAATTACTGATTTTTTTTAAGGTAATATCATCGACACTAATATTACTTTTAAACTTTTTAAAATCTATATTATCATATTCCCATTTATAATGTTCGTTGATTCTAATATATCCGTTATTATGAGCCATGTGAACAAGTTCATAAATCAGATAAGGATTACCGTCGGTCTCTTTAAAAATATTAGTCCCAAATTCTATGGGCTTTTCTTTAGTTCCTAATAGCGTGCTAATGTACTCTATCGTTTCATTTAAACTGAAGTTTGTAAGCTTAATAGTATTAATAAAATTTATATTTATTAGGCCTTGTATAAATTCAGATGCACTGTTATCATCACTTTTAAAAGAAAAAACAAAATATACTTTTCCTTTATTCTGATTATTAATGATATACTGGATAACAGCCAATGACGCCTGATCTATGTACTCCATTTCCTTTATTATAACCACTGACCCACATAAGTCCCCAGCTTCTAATAAAAAGCTCCCAAGACGATAAATGAGTCTTGCTTTTCCCTCTTCTTTATCTGCTTCTATGTCAATTTCTTGTGAGATTCTTCCTGTAATTTCAGGAGCTATTTTGCTTATATCAGCCATGTACTTCTCTTTTAGCTCCATGTCAGCATAATTATAAACATCTTTTATCAAAGAACATATCAGTGAATATTTTTTATCATCTTTTGTTGCTATTTTAGTATGGGTTATAAACCCTTCCATTTCAATTCTCTGGGCTATATACTTTAAAAAATAGCTCTTGCCAGCCCCTGACTCTCCCACAACTAAAGTAGCTATTTCTTGTTGATTATGATCCATATATTTACGTACATTCTCAAGAGTGGTTTCTATATTATACTCCCTTGCTACAGGTCTTGTATAATAAGGTATTACATTTACCACTTTCTTATCTATAGATATATACTCCTTGTCAAAAGCTTTATTCATATCTTCAATTATATTGTGGACTGATTTATATCTTAACGTTGTATCAAGTTCTGTAGATTTTTTGATTATTTTTTTTACTTTCATTAAATCCGATCCATCAGAAGGCTTAAATCTATCAAAGGAGGATTTAAAGTCTTCTATATTAAAACCTTGCTCTGTGAATATATGATATAACATCACTCCGATTAAATATATATCCGATAATTCAGTGAATCTATTGGTTTCAAAAACTTCAGGCGCTTTAAAATAATTGATATGGCTATCAATCAAAATACTATTTTCAACATCTTGAGGATAAAACAATGATGCAATTGTCAATACTGGTTTGCCATCCCTTTGTACTACCCTTATTTCATCTTTATTTATGTCACATAAAATGTAATTTCTCAAATGCATATAATATATAGCGCTACAAAGCTGAAAAGCTAAATCAAGCTTGGATTCAAAATCCAAGCTTTTACAGTAATTAAAGATATTCTGACTTTCAAAATTTTCAAAAGTGTAATAATATCTATTATCAGTGGCTGGCTTTTTATCAACAAAGTTGACCCTATTAAAACTATAAAATTTAGCGATATTAGGATGATTAATACATCTATAGTCATAAACGCTATTCTTCATATAAGAAATGAAATGCTTTGTATCTTTTTTTAAATTGATTATTCGCATTCTCTTAACTAGATTAGCATTATAAATATCTTCAACAATAAAGGTGCTTCCATATTTATCTTCATTATCTAATCTAAGTATTTTGTATTGAGTATTAATAAATTGCACCAAAATCCCCCCTAGCACCAAGAAAGCTAAATTCTTCTATTTAGATACTATATTTTCAATTTATTCTATCATACTTTGTAAAACTTTTATATAAAAATCATTAACAAGATAAAAAAACAACCTACATAATAAAATGTAGGTTGTTTAAAAAAAGCTGTACATTACTGTACAGCTTTTTTTTGAACCCGGCGACGACTTACTCTCCCAGGACCCTGCGGTCCAAGTACCATCAGCACTGGAGAGCTTAACTTCTGTGT